>JAAUXT010050617.1_pt1 | contig 13400 bp, 15 predicted proteins | sample 7278171 | NCBI WGS metagenome assembly JAAUXT01 (sample SAMN14350112, study PRJNA611818) | marine sediment metagenome | isolation source: surface marine sediment (1.8m) | place: French Polynesia: Moorea | collected 2018-08
CCTGCCCCCAGGATCCGCCCCTGAACCCCCCGCCCCCGAATTTGCCTCCGGATCCGCCCGCTGGATCCGCCCCTGTTTCCGGACTGTTCAGGACCAGATTATTGCGAATTGCAAACGAACCCACCACTTTCAGGCATGTTGAGAGTCCAGGGATCGCAGCCCGGCCTTCCTTGTCAGGTCGGTCTCGTATTGCATTGACTGTCTGTTTCTGCCCGTTGGCCCAAGAGTCCATTGTATTCCCGTGCGATACAAACGCATTTCCGTGTGCACCAGGAAACCAATGCCGCCGTGCATCCACTCCACGCCGAAGCGCGGTGTCTCGAGGTTCACAGCTGTCCCTGTTTCTCTCCTATGTCCGCCCCATCGTGCACTGTCTGCGAGCCGCACGACTTGGGCGCAACGTTTTCATTGTCGCGCTTCTCTGCCTCAGTCCCGGAAGTCGCTCAACATGTTCAACATCGCGGCCGCGCGATTTCGCTGTGTTGATCGTGGCATCGAGGGCCGCGCGACTTTCATGGGCAAAACGCTTCGCTGCCTAAGTCCCGGAAGTCGCTCAACATGTTCGCGACGCGAGCGCGTTGTTCGCCATGTGAGGAGCGATGTGGCACATCGCGCACCTCCTCGCGGCCCACACATCGATCGCTCGCTTGATACTGGGAAAACGTGCGGCTCAACAGAGACACGCTTCGGTGCCTCAGTCCCGGAAGTCGCTCAAGATGTTCGCGACGCGAGCGCGTTGTTCGCCATGTGAGGAGTGATGTGGCACATCGCGCACCTCCACGCTGCCGCACACACGGCTCCCTTGATACGCTCGTACAGAAAAAACGCTTCGCTGCCTCAGTCCCGGAAGTCCCTCGACATGTTCACGGTGCAGCGCGTTGTTGGCCACGTGATGAGTGATGTGGCGTGTTGTGCCCCTCCTCAGTCCGCACGGCTCCATGCAACAGCGAAATCGCGCGGCTCAACTGAGATATGCTTCAGTGCCTCAGTCCCGGAAGTCCCTCGACATGTTTTGAGCGGCAGGCCTGTGGTTCACCTTTCGATTTTACTACGCCCATTTTCCGTGGCGTTGCTTCGCGCGTCTCTCCCACCAAGTCAATCACACGGAGCGGCCCACACTGTTGAGTGCCTCAGGCCCGGAAGTCCCTCAACATGTTCATCTCAGGGCGCGTGGTTCGCAGTGTGTGGTGTCTTGTGTATCCCATCACTTTGCTTCACTGGGCTTGCACGCCAACGGTGAAGTTTCTCGGCTCCTGCACAGACGCCGTCCAAGCCTCAGTCCCGGAAGTGCCTCAACATGTGCAGTCTCCGCTGCATGGTTCCCTGCGGTGCGACGCTGCTTGTGCTTGTGCGCTCGAGTCCAATATTTTTGCGCGACACAATTGGGAGCCTCAGGCCCGGAAGTCCCTCATCATGTTTGCAGCACGGTTGCCGTCCCGAGTGATTCCGGGCAATGTCGCGATTTGAGGGAGAGCCGCGCAGTGTCACGCGTCGCTGCTTCAGTCCCGGAAGTCCCTCAACATGTGCATCGTGTGTTTCCTTCTCGTGTCGTGTAGTCCGCGGTGTTTCACTGGTGAAACGTGGGGCCTGGCTGAGCGACATTCGTACGCCTGGCTGCCTCAGGCCCGGAATTCCCTCAGCATGTTCAGCGATGGTCAGCGGCGCGATTTGACCACTCGTCGAGAGCCGTGCAATTTGGCCCTTGTCATTTTGTGCGCTTGAAAGCCTCAGCCCCGGAAGTCCCGCAACATGTTCAGCGTCAGCCTGCGAACCTCACGATTTCCCCTCAGCCGGGAAAGTCACTCAGCGTCAGTTTGGGGTTGCGCCATTTCGCTTGCAGAAGCCTCAGTCCCGGAAGTCCCTCAACATGCCCAGCCACTACGCGATTTCGCAGTGTGCCTGAAATTTCACTGTCCAGCGCAGCGCAATTTTCACGGGCGAAACGCCTGGCTGCCTCAGTCCCGGAAGTCCCTCAACATGCTTTGCATCGGCTGCGCGATTTGTGCGAGAGCCGCGCGATTTCGCCTCAGCCGGGGAAGTCGCTCAACATGTTTGGCCTCAGTTTGGGGCTGCGTGATTTCGCGCGACACGCTTGGCCTCAGTCCCGGAAGTCCCTCATCATGGTTATTAAGGCCGCGCGATTTGTGCGAGAGCCGCGCGATTTCGCAGCGGCCGGGACGGTCGCTCAACATGTTCAGCGCCGGCGAGACTTGTCATCGCTGCCTTGGGGCTGCATGGTTCGGTTGAGTGCGTGTTGTTCTGAAGGAAAAACGAAATTGCGTGCTTCCTGCAGGACTCGCGTACAGTACTCAATTTGTCATTGGAATAGAAAAATGTTTTGTCATGTTTGTTTTTCACAAAACTCTCAACACACGTTGAGAGCTGGGCGATTTCGCGCGTCTCGCTTCGCTGCCTCAGGCCCGGAAGTTCCGTAACCGCGCGAGCACTGTGTGGGTGACAGTCACGCTTCCCAGCCTCAGCCCCGGAAGTCCCTCAACATGTTGATGGTCCGTGTTTGAGACGAGCGAGAGTCGCTGTGTACGAGGTTCGTGAAAAAGTTTTGCCGTTGCTTGTGGAGGCCTCGGTCCCGGAAGTCGCTCAACATGTTCATCTGGGTTTGGATCGCTCTCGGTCGCGCGAGTTGTGACTGCGCGATTTTCCGAGTAACGGCTCAGCGATTTCTGCATGTCTGGGAGCCGCGCGATTTCGCGCGTCACGCTTCGGTCGGTGGGCGACCTTGAGCGTCGCGACGCTAACACCGTCTCGGTCAAATCTGTTCATCATCAATTCGCTTGAAGTTCTGTGGAGCCTCAGGCCCGGAAGTCCCTCAACATGTTCACAAGGTGCCAAAGCGCGTGGTTCTCTGTTGTGTGTGGGAGCCGGGCGGTGTGACCGAATCTCAACGCTCACTCAGCGTTTTCAACGTTTTCTGACGAACTCACTCGAGAGTTTCGTTCGTTGTGTGAAAAGTACAAGCAACATCGTGGCCGATCGAGCCTCAGTCCCGAAGTCCCTCAACATGTTCGCAGCGCCAGCAGCGCGCTTCGTGTAGCGATTTGATTGCGACTTCTCTGTTCTGAGCGGTGGCGGGTCGCAGTCAAATCTTTGGCGCCATCAGCCATGCGCAGTGCTGCCATCTGCTGTAACTTGACGGAGAGCGACGGCAACATTTTCTGCGACACATGGTGGGAGTCTGTTGTGAGGAAGCGCTGACAAGCAGCGGGGACACTTTTTATTTCCATTTCCCCCTCGAGGGACAGTTTCCAGTGACACGTCTGCGATGCTGACGTCGCCAGGACTGAGCAGACGCGTTCTGCTCGTCTTCACCACCGGGATAGGCGTCGGATTCTTCGTGACGTACTTACTCGTGTCGAGTTCACAGACGTCGGGCCGGGGTGCCAAACGGAGGGTAGCACCCGCCGTGCCCCACTCCCCCTACACACACGAGGACACGGAGGACTTCACCGGTCCAGAGCACGCGCAGGAATGGTCCGACCACCACCATCACCACTATGGTACGTGACCACGGTGTGAATTTTTCCCCTTGCTCTGTCACGGCTTTGGTCTGTTTGCACAGGTCTCGCCACTCCCCCCTTCTTCAAATATTTGCAGAGACACGGATTAATGCAATATGTTGGCTGAACAAATGTGCAAATGCGCCAGAGTTGCATAACCGTGACGTCCCTTTGTGATAAGTATCGATCGTGGCGCTGGATCGATCACGATCAAAGAGAGCCAGTTCATCACATTCATTGTTGAGCGAAAGCGGATGTGTCTGTTTGACTGCAAATTTGCACTGCTGTCACTGCGGTGGCAAAAAGTCCTGTGTTGCAGACGGGTTCTCTTGACTACGTAAATCTCACGTTTGAAGCACTTCCACCCAGTGAGTTTGGTGGGATAGTCTCATGACGCTCGCTGTACCCTGCCCCTTGTTCTCTTTGTATCTGTGACAGCGACGGCGTTTCGCATCACCCAGTTCGTTCTGATGTGGGACAACAACGCCCACATGAAATCGAACTGCACCCAGTCAAAAAGCACAGGTTTCTAAACAGAAACGTGACGCTTTCGCCGTCGCCTGCGAGATCAGTGTGTCAGTGCTGCGTGTTCGTTGCAGAGGACGACAGCGTGTCGCGAAAGCTGTACCAGCAGGTGCGGGTTCTGTGCTGGGTGATGACGAGCCCCAGCAACATCTACAACCGAGCCAAGCACGTGCAGGCCACGTGGGGCAAGCGCTGCAACCGCCTGCTCTTCATGAGTACCGCCGAGGACTCGTCACTTCCGGTGGTGAAGCTCCACCTGCCGGAAGGGAGGGACTTCCTGTGGGGGAAGACACGAGAGGCGTTTAAGTACATCTACCAGCACCACGCGCACGAGTTTGATTGGGTGCTCAAGGCGGATGACGACACTTACGTCATCGTGGAAAACCTACGTCACATGTTGCGCGGCAAGGACGCGACGCTGCCCGTGTACATGGGACGCCGCTTCAAGCAGTACGTGGCGCAGGGATACATGAGCGGCGGCGCCGGCTACGTCCTCAGTCGCGCTGCCGTGACGCGGTTCGTGGAGGTCGGGCTCAAGGACCCGGCTAAGTGCCGCGCAGACCCCGGGGGCGCCGAGGACCTCGAGCTCGGGCAGTGCATGCAGAACATCGGGGTGCGCGCCGGGGACTCGCGCGACGACCTCGGGCGGGAGACGTTCCACCCGTTCGAGCCCGAGCACCACCTCATCCCGGGACTCGTGCCCAAGGACAACTGGTACTGGGAGTACAACTACTACCCCGCCAAGGAGGTAACGAGGACTTGGGTCGCGTGGGACCCGCGGGGTATTCGAGGGTGAACAGAAAACGCCCAACTTCACGTGACCAGTGGGAAAAGCCATCATTTCGTGGGACAAACGTGAGAAAGAAAGGCGTTCTCTTGTATGCAAAGGGTGGAGCCCTGAGGCCGGGTTGACACGTGTTTCTGAGTTTGTTCGTGTGTTGGTAAAAGTCACGTGGTAATAGTCACATGAAGCGGGCGTTTTTCTACGTGAGGTTTACACATGTCAGTGGTCAGTTGGTCACTCACAATTCTCTCTGCGATCAAAGTTCTGGGAAAAGTCGTCGTGTGATTTTGCAGGTGGAACTCGTGAGCAAACCCACTTCTGGAAGAAAGCTTTCACGAGGTTTGCTGACCTCAGCTTTCCAGAACCCAGTTTTGGGTAACTACGTTGACTTGTCTCGATCTCACACACACACACACACACACACACACACACACACACACACACACACACACACAAGGCAGTGACAATGGACTCCACTTCGAGTGACCCACGTTGCTGCTCATTGTCTTGTAAAACAAGCGCAGCGCGACACATCCAGTGTGAACCGGACCGTGCTGTGCGGGGACTGTGCCCTGCGGCCGCGCGGTGTCACCAGCTGCTGCTGCCTCAATGTGTCAGTTCGACACCTCGCTCCCGAGCGAGCAGCAGGACGCCTGGGCTCCGTACACACCGGAGCGGCGGCGTCACACGTACCTGCACAGTGCACGAGCGCTTTGCTGTGTAGTTCCGTGCACAACACTGCCCTTTGTGCCAAAATGTTGGCAACAACAGTGAGGAGGTCTTGTACACGGACGTGAGTTTACCATTGTTCTGAGAGGTCTGTGGTGCCAGACAAAAGACGCAACTGTTGAGGTGCGTCGTGCATACGGGTCACACGACAGGACTCAACGGCCACGGAGCCGCACATGTTGGTGACGCGTCCAGTGTGAATGGACGGCGCCCGACACGACAACTGCGTCACCAACGCGATGGTCGTAACATGTCAGCGATCGTTGACCTTCGGGTCGACAAGAAAGGCGACTTCTGAGGCCCAGCGGTGAGAGGCGAGGTTCGGAGTTTGACAAAGACATTCTTGTCGGAAAGAGCGTCTGCCCTGGTCTTCTTTGGTATGGAAACGACAATTCAATGAGGCGGGCCTCGCGCTGGAGATTTGTCCCGAGTTGACCGTTTCTACGCTTTGCCTGCGCGTGGTTCACACTGGTCGGTGCTGCGCCCACTGAAACGGACAGATGGAGAACGCAATGCGTGATGCACCCAGCAGCACAAGTTCGCGAACGAAACCACACGCAAAATCCGACTTGTGCACCACTGTTGTTTTGACCTCAAAAATAGATGTAAATTGTCCGTTTTGCCTGGAGGCTGTGACATGGCGTTGACATGTGCAAATATGTGACCGCATTCGTGAGAACGATTGTGTGTGTGTCTGTGTGTGTGTCTGTGTGTGTGTGTGTGTGCGTTTTCGGTGAATTTGTGTGATTTCGATGTGTGTGTGTGTGTGTGTGTGCGCGCGCGTGCTTGGTACTTCCTTTTGTTGGCGTGGACATCCATTCGGCTGAAGGGGATTGAATGTGTGTGTGTGTGTGTGTGTGTGTGTGTGTGTATGTGTATGTGTATGTGTGTGTGAAAGTGATAGAGCGCGCGTGTGTGCGGGAGCGTGCGGTCGGCGGTTTGAATCTGCTGATGCGTGGGCTGAGCAGAGCGGTTTGCACCGGAGCGACTGATAGTGATTCGCTTCCCCTCCGGGCAGCGCTGTTTGTGTGTCCACGGCAAGTGAACGATCATCGCTGGCGGTTCGTGGCGTGTCGTCACGTACGAACCGCCAGCGGACGGGGGACACCGTCGTGTACTCACTCGTGGTGAGGGTTGCGTTTTGTGCACGCTCGAGCAGTCTGAGTGATGGCCGAGCGAAACACGCAGACTCTTCACTCTGCATGTCTGGCCGCACTGTTCTTCACCACCTCCACGCTGAAGTTTGCGCCATATCTAATCACGTGACTGTGTTTGCAGGGCCCCGACTGCTGCAGTGACTACGCCATCACGTTCCACTACGTGCCGCCCAACATGATGTACGTCTTCGAGTACCTCGTGTACCACCTCAAGCCGTACGGCATCTCCACCAACCTCGTGCTCCCGCTCAACCAATCACAGCCCGCCGGCCCCGCTCCGGGAACCAGCCAATCAGAGGCGAGCAAACACGCGAGTGGGGAACCAGAGGACGCTGAGGCTCCAGCCAAACAAACTAGAGTGGATGCAGGGGGGAAAATGGGGCAACAGGGAGTGGTGAAAACTCAAAGTGCTGACATAAAGAAAGACGACGACAGCAGGTTCTTCAAAAAGACGTACAGACAGACGAATGAGATCATATCAGACGCGTGGGACTCGCGGGACCAGGAAACGCGTCGCTATGGCAACGCCGCCGCCGCGCCGGGCTCCACCACCAGCGCCAGATCTACGCCAGTGACGCAGACAAAGCGAGAGGACTCGAAAGAGAAACTCAGAAAACGGACTAAGGAGGCAGTTGAAGAAACAACCAGTTTGAAAAGACAGAAATTGAACGCACTTGACAAAGAACCACAAAGTTGAGAAATGTGGAAATGAAAAACTGGTAATGCTCAGGGGGGGGGGGTTGAATTGTGAAAAGCAAGAGGCCAACACAACAGAGGATAGTTTCCTGTGTGAAACAGCTTTACCCTGCAATTCGGGCGTTTTCACCACGGTCGTGTGTGTGTGTGTGTGTGTATGCAGGCAGGGATGTGTGTGGGAGCTGCCGCGGATCCAGCGCACTCGCGTCTCCCAAAGGGTTCGAAACCACAAGGTGTGCAAGTCAACCGGCTCCATCACGACATGGCATCGCCATCGCAAATACGAGGCTGATCCCAAAAAGTATCTCCTGGTCATGTTGTTAGTGACGCTACATTCTAAGCGACTTCCTGATTCCATGTCTGACCAATGGGAGTGCATAGAAATTGACCGAACAATCGATATCGGCCGTGAAGGACTTTTAGGATCAGCCTCGTACGTTTGGAGCCCGAACTCGTGCGTTGAGTGGAAATGTTCACAGTGGCGTCACGTATGTGTTCTCTCGTTTGGTCAGTGTCCGTTTATTGTTTCAAGAAAACTTGCTCAAATACGAGACGGAACAAAAGCAATTTCACAGTATTGCACAGTGTGATGTGGCAATATCGCATGAAGCGGATTGATGCAAAAGGCACGTCTGGTGTGCGTGTGTGTGTGTGTGTGTCGACGCGTGCGTGTGGGGCGTGCATGCGCCTCAATAGTTTCGGCAGTGTGTGCAGTGAATGTCAAGATTGACAGCTGATGTCGTAAAAACCAGACGTTTGTGCGTGCGCTTTCTTGTCGCTGGGGAAAAGCTCAGATTCGGCACAGTTCGTGCCGTAGTGATTGATCCTAGTGAAGCCAAATTCCAGTGACTGTACAGACGCGGAGTTCGGTGAGGACTGAAAGGTCCCAGAAGCCTGGGGGTTCCGCGTGACATGCGGTGCGTGCTCACACTGTGGTTTGGTTTGGATTTTGCAGTGTTGAATATTTGTTTGACTTGAATCTGTTTCTGTAAAGGTCGTCTGTACAGTGTCGCTGACACGACTTGTGTGCGAGTCATTTCTTCCGATGTGCCAACGAGCGGACATAACGTGAGAGTTGTTGTGCTACTGAGAGCGAAGGCCTGTCGCTGGGATCTGGTGCGTCTTCTAACTGCTGAAACTACCGGAAATAGTTTTCACTGCAATGGATGAGATGAATGTGATCACGTGCTCTCACCACGTGTTCTTTCCAAGTGTTTTTGTCACGTGTTATTTGCAACTGTTTTATCACGTGTTCTCCCCACGTGTGTTGATCACGTGTTGTGATCCAATGTCGTGTCTTGCCCTTCCGTCAACATCCAGTGATTTGTGTATGAACAGTGTTGCAGGGCTCACACTGGGTGCGTCACGTTTTGCCTCGTGAGACGCTGCGTCGCGTTGACCGGACGTCTGTGCCTGGGAGACCCACCGTAGACGCTGTAACGTGTGCGAATTCTCTGCGCATGCGCCGCGCTGCTGCGGTTACCGTGGAAACCCATGGGACCCTCAGTACAGAGGGGTGCAGTGTGGACGAAGCGTGCGAACTTGTCAAAAGGGTCACAATTGAGCGTGCAGACATTGCACGCGTACACGTGCGCGTTTTGACAGAATCGTCATGTATTCCAGACTTTGAATTTGTTTGATCAGCGTGTTGCGTCTTTGACCGAGTTTTCAAGGTTTGATGCGGCCACTCGTGACCACTACTGACATTGGTTGCCGTGCAATGCACTACATGACGCGCGTATTTCACAGCGACAGCCCTGGCCGCGCTGTGACCTCTCACACCATCAGTGCTGTGGAGGTGTGTTGCAGCCAAAGGTGAACTTTCTGCACCAATTTGAAGGAAATAAATGAAAGTCAAAAGATTCTCTGACAAGACTGCAGTGTTTCGTTTGTTCTCAGCCAATGATGTCAGTCCACGGACACCACTCCTCGTCATCCTCCACGGTGTAAAGGCACCAACAAGATATTTTGTTGTCCTCGTACGCCCAGCACCTTCACTTCAAACACACCGTGCAGTGCTTGTTTCCCAGGCACATCTGACACATCGATGTCGATCCGAACTCCATCGCAAGGAAACGCACATCGTCGTGGGACGGGAGCGAGACTGAGCGTTTGTGATAAAAACCCAAAAACCGACTGCGGAGAATTTTGTTGAAGAACCTCTTTAAAATTGTTCAGAGTTGCACTTGTGATGAAAACCCAAAAACCGACTGCGGAGAATTTTGTCGAAGAACCTTTTTGAAAAAATAACAAGAGTTCCACTTGTGAAGCTTGTGGAGGTTGTCTGAACTTGCAATCTGTGGCAAAATAAAATTCAGCGAAAACTCGACAACACACAAATTGCTGCCGGTTCAGGGGGCTTGTGGTGAAAATCAAAAAGCCGTCCCGCCGCCTTTGACACAAAGAATTAAGAATGACTTGGTCCAGCTGGAGGTCTCAATGACCTGTGCAGTGCACAGAGAAAGACACCCACAACGCCCAGCACTCGCTCGGTCTGTGCATCACATTGGATTTTTACACTGCAAAGAGAGAAAGGACAGGCGGAAATCTTCAACGCAAACGGCATTCCGAAAATGTGGAACGAGTCACAAAAGATGGGGTAAAAACTGGGCCCGAGCCCCTGGCTCTTCTCGAGGTGCACTCGGCGACCCGAACTTGCCATGTTTGGACATTCTTTTTCTTGAATGAGCTCCGGCTGCTGGCAGACAGGCGCATAAATTTGGCTTCGACACGAGTGGCGGGGTTCGCGGCGCACATTGTGGTGGGGCCGTGCTTCACTGCACCGACAAATCTACAAAAGTTCGCGTGTCATTTGATACGGATCTCCTGAGGTACCGTGGGCACAGAAGCGGAGAAAATACTGGTTAGCGAGGAAAGGCCACCAAAGGGGTCTCCAGCACACGAACAAATAGGGTTGACTGAACAACAAATAGACTGGGGTTAAAACTTTCCTTCGGATGGATAGAAACCTTTCTTCGGGAGTAAAATTGTTTTTTTTCGGATGGGTAGAAACCTTTTTACAGGAGCAAAAAATATTCGAAGTCTGAAAAAATCACAAGAGAGGCTTGGAAGTGCACAGGTGAGGTCGCGCCATGTGTGAATGGCTGTTCGCTTTTTGTTGGAATGCGACAAAGAGTGATTTGTTTGGGAGATGTGTGTGCAACCTGTTTAAAATATATGGCAGTATGGGCACCTTTCGTGTGTGTTCAAACTGGGCGGCAGGGGTTCTCAAACAGGGTGGGAGGGGGTGTATTCAAACAAGGTGGGAGGGGGTGTGTTCAAATTCAACAGGTCTGGACAAACAGTGCTCGATAAGAGTGTGGAGAACCCCTTTTGGCATGAAAACTGCGATACAGTAGAGTCCGCCCCAGCCCCCCGCCCCCGCACCCACCCCATACCCTGGACCTGCCCCCGCCCTCGCACCCACCCAGGCCCCGGACCCGCCCCAGCCCTCGGACCCGCCCAGCCTCTGGGCCCACCCTGGTCCCTGGATCCACCCCAGCCTCTGGACCCACCTCAGCCTCTGGACCCACCCCAGCCTCTGGACCAACCCTGGTCCCTGGACCCACCCCAGCCTCTGGACCCGCCCCCCCCCACCCGCACCCACCCCAGCGACCTGCCCTGGCCCCAACCCTTGGATCGGCCCCTCTGTTGTCAACACGAGTGGTTTGCTTGTCTTCCAGTCAACATGCAGATGTGAGGCAGACGAACTGTTGCTCTTTCTCAGGTGATTGCCATTTGAGTGAGTGAACCATGGGAAGCATTCGACGCAGATTTGTGTCCCTGCTGCTGATGTCGCTGGTGGTCGTGTCTCTGACGTCATGGCTGCTCCAGATCCCAGCGACGCTGTCTGGCTACCCCCAATACACTGACGTCAAACAACACAGCGCGATTTGGCCCCGTGTTCCGGAGCCTACCGAAAACCGAAGCCAGATGGCTCCACCGGAAGTCATCACCGTGCGTCCACGGCACTTCCGGTCCGAGCTGAGGGTTGTGCAGACGAAGCTCGGGATGCCGGTGGAGTTTGCGCATGGAGTACCGGTGCTCGTCTGGATGTTCTGGGGCAGTGCTAACCTGACAGGCACAAGGGGTGAGTCGGCTTTTCTTTCACACTCGCATACATGTGTATGCAATCTGTATGATTGCTTCAGGGAGTGGGCCCTGCAACCAGATTTGGGATCAAATCCTACATCATCCTCAAGTGAGTGTGACTGGCACTTGGACCCTGCACCAGAGCCAGAGTGAACTTTTAGTGTCCCAATGAAATTACATGTTCACAAGTTTGTCTTTGCAGCCAAAAACCTGGAGAACACAAAGGCCTCGATTGGAGTTCCTGTGGTGTTCATGACTCCAGACAACCTGAGCATCATTGTCCACCCTGATCACCCCTTGCACCCTGCCTTCCCCTACCTGAGTGGTAACCATCAGTCTGACTACCTGAGGGTCTACCTGTGGCACCTCTATGGAGGAGGCTGGTTTGATGTGAAGCCAATGCATCACAGCTGGAGGCCCAGCTGGGAGGAATTTAGAAACCCAGAGGTCTGGTTGGTGGGGCCAGTGGAGATAGGGGAGTTTCATATAGTTGCCAATGCTACAGTGCGAAAACACTACAAGGAACTTATTGTAGTAAATCAGTGGATTGGAAGGCCCCATACCCCACTGAGTCAGATGGTATTTGAGCAGCAGCAGGCCATACTGACTAGAATGATGGTAAAGCTAAAGAAAGGGTGGCTGCTCAACCAGAGGCGTAACAGACGGCACAGGATGCCTCAAAGGTGCTGTGCTGACAGTGAGGCTCAGAGATTTCATGGCTACCCACTACACTGGACGGAGATCCTGGGCAGCATCTACCATCCGGCCTGCTTTGAGCACAGGGAGCATCTCAACATGAACCTCAAAATGTTTCCCATGAACGAGACTTAGCTGTGAGCCTTGCCTGCATCCAGCGGCTGCCCTGACCCTGACCCTGACCTGACAGTGCTCATGCAGACCAATTTCTGCCGGTTCAGGAGGTCTGAGGTGAAAAAGCCGACGTCCTGAGTTGAACCGAGGAAGAATCAAGAATAACGTGGTCTGGGTTGAGGTAAATGGTGGTCTGTGTGATAAAACAAAGCAGACACATACAAGGCGCATCGGCTAAATTTCTGTTGGTTCCTCACCATCACAAAACGGCGCTGTAAAAATTTATGTACTTCAAAATAAATTGTGGAATATGTCACGCAAAACAACGGCGTTCAATTCCATGGTCCCGGCCCCTGGGTCCGCTGCGGGTGCGCCCGCCTGGAGCTGCAACACGGTCCTTGTGTTTGAAAATAAACAATATTTTGCTTGAATTTGCTCCGTCTTCTGGCAGACCGGCGCGCATGACAGCGGCCTGTGTGTGGCTCCGCTTCACTGAACCGTGCAGAGAATAAAAAAGGCCAGAAACTTCTCTTTGTGGTGTTATGCTGTTTCTTTAAAGGACCGTGGGCACAGAAGCGGAGAAAACCAGTCTCTACAGCACACCAAAAAACAAGGTGGCATTCTTTTGTCAGCTGAATGAATTGTTTTAAAGTCTGAGAAATCACGGAAGAGGCTTCTCGGCGGAGAAGAACAGGTGAGGTCGCGTCACGTACACGTGTGAATGGCTGCTCGCTGCGACAAATTTTGAGGTGATTTATTTGGGAGATGTGTGTTGAAAAGGGTTAGCCTGGGTGGAACATCGTGTCAAGGGGTTGTCAGGTTGGGTGACGCACGGTTGTTTTTTTGGACTGACGTAACAATTTCCACCATTCGGTGCAATGTCAAATTTTGACGCCGACGTCATGCGTGAAAACGGCTGCGAGTCACCAATGTGATAATCGCTTTGCTCTTTCCAGGTTGGCAGGTGTGTGTTCAAACTGGGTATGAGGCGGGGGGGGGGGTTAAAACTGTGTGTGACTGCACCCTTGTTTCTACCTTGTCTGTTCAAACTGCAAGAAAGACCTGTGAGTATGGTGATACCTCTCTTCAGCG
>JAAUXT010133104.1_pt1 | contig 13400 bp, 12 predicted proteins | sample 7278171 | NCBI WGS metagenome assembly JAAUXT01 (sample SAMN14350112, study PRJNA611818) | marine sediment metagenome | isolation source: surface marine sediment (1.8m) | place: French Polynesia: Moorea | collected 2018-08
AGACAGACAGACAGACAGACAGACAGACAGACAGACAGACAGACAGACAGACAGACAGACAGACAGACAGACAGACAGACAGACAGACAGACAGACAGACAGACAGCTCACGCAGGATGGGGCGAAATTTTGCTGTATCTCATTCGGACCTGCGAATCCATCACTTCTATCCAGAACCGCACCGCCAAATGTAGCGTTATCCCTCAATGAAGCTTTCCCCTATTGATGGAACACGCGACAAATTGCACAATCTACATTCCATCTCGCGTGACCGAGTCACAATCAACTCCCGACAAATATTATCTCTTTCCGTATGACAGAGCCGCGCTATTTGGGCTCCATACATTCAGCAGTGTGAAAAACGGCGATTCAGTGGGTCATGCAAATTGCAGACGGTCAAGACAATCAAGCGTTTCAGCAAATGACTTAACGCAGGTGGAGATGGGACATCACGCGATGCCCATGATTTTTATCACGTGTTGGCACACGAAGCGGACACGAAATTGAAGCAATAAATACCCGTGTAGCGCGTGGGGATGTACATGGGTTTGTTCGCGCCTGTGGGTGTGGGCCGCAGGGCATGGTGGCCACACGCACACACGCACGCGCACAAACACACACACACATCGCACACACACACACACACCTACACACAACACACACGCACACACACACACACACACACACGCTGTACTCACCAGTCGTCGTGTCGATGGAGGACGAGTTGACCTGGAACACGACGGTCGGTGTCGGATGCCCTGTCGGGGGGTCGCACGGAATCACAGCCACGTTCCCCTCCGTCGCAGAAACTTCCACGTCGTCCCCCGAAGAGAAACTGTGCAGCACTGCAACGACAGAAATTCAATTGATTGATTGAGTGATTGATTGATCTTGCAATTATTTGCCCGGTCTCAGTTTTTGCCAGCGTATCGCAGGAGTGAGAGACGCTGTTGCAGATGAAAGTCTCGGGTCAGTTCGATCTGTCGATGGGCTGTACGTCACACCAGACGTCGAAAGAACGCGGAGTTTTCTCTCCTCCAGACAGAGGTACAGGAACCGCGAACGTCAAGAAAGACGATTGGATGACGCGCGGTTTTTTCTTGGGTTGACGTCAAAAATTTCGCCATTGACACCGACGTCAAGCGTTGCATCTCAGCTGGGTCGACTTGGCCTGTTTCGCACCGGATGCGCTGTTCTTCATACGACGGCGGTGCTATGTCGCTGGATGGACGAATGACCCATTTCCGTTTCCGTGCACAAGAACGCGAGTCTTGACGTCGGACGGCGTGAAGCATAGCAGCGACGACGTCACGTTTGTGGCTTGTCAAGAACGCAACACGCGGCACAGCAAAAGAAAAAGATCCAGCCAGAAGAAACATCTGCCTGCACACAGATACGTAATTCGTGCAGATTCTTGTTCTGTGCGTCTGCGTCTGCAAAGATTGGCTTTCTCTAAGAGCTCTTGTGAATTTGCGGTTCGTTTTTCGGTTGTTTATTGTCTCGCACGCACTGTGGTAATCACAGGTCCCCAGGGCTCCAGGATCACAGGGTCGCAGTTGGCTTCTCGAGGCTTCAATCCAGTTCTCCCGGCCCGCGCCCGCCCCCCTCCGACCCTCAGGGGAGAACCCCCGTTGAACGCCCGAGCCTGTTTCAAACCCAGTGCATCGGGATTGCATCGTTCTTCGTGGGCGCTCTCATGCGTGGTACAATGTGGAATATCCTTCAACCAGCCCATCACTGCAGCTTCTCCACCCCTGTCCCCAGCTAACCAACCCCAATATCCACAACACCCCCACAGGGGACCCTGGGGAACAACCCCTCGGCAGTGCACCCGCCTTGATGTACAGCTGCGTTGAACCGTGAAACTGAGGTCTCCAGCGGACCCTATCCTGACAGCCTACTTGGGGTGCCAAGTGATGCTTCGACTGTCATCACACACACACACACACACACACACACACACACACACTGACAGACGGACCGACCGACTGGCTGGCTCCCCAGAGAGACCCAATCCACGTGACCGAACCGTGTCTCAATCCTGCGCAGTGCGAACCCCCGATCTCCCTCGGGACCACCCCAATCCCTCACGATGTGATCACAACCAACGAGACGTGTTCCTTCATCTCGCGTCCCCACAACTGACACAGACACGCAGCCACAACGCGTGTGGCTCAATCACAATTCGGTTGGTGTGCACGCATGATTTCAGCTGAGACCACCCTCATTCCAGGGTGGAAGGGGATCCCACATCCATCCCACATCACTCACGCACGCCGTGCAAATTGCCACTGGAAACGTGCGTGCATCCAACCAATCTGGGTATTACAAACATTTTTGTAGCAATTCAGACACCACATTAGAATGATTGTGCATAACGCAGGGATCAGGACCCAAATCACGTGAATGGCCACCACTGCGGACGCACCACGCAAAAGTCCGTGTTCCATTTGGCGCGTCGCGTGTTGCGGTGGGATCAGCCGAAACCCCCGAATTGTGGATTGACACTGCAATGGTGAAAAGGTTCAGGAGCGCGGATTCACGAGGCCATGGGTGCCAGGCCCCCGTAAAAGCTGGAAAATATATTCTCCATAATTGCATAACAGTTGCAAATATTTTCCTTGTGTCCAACGCTACTTTAATTAAACAGCTCCTTCTCAGCTTGAAACAAAACCACCCCTGAACACAAGAAGCCGATCTCCTTCCATCAAGTTTCTGCCCTCTTCAACACAAATACACTCACAGTCCTCACGCGCACACTGTCCACACACACACACCACAGAGTTCTCACACACATTGTCCACACACACACACACACACACACACAGAGAGAGAGAGAGAGAGAGAGAGAGAGAGAGAGAGAGAGAGAGAGAGAGAGAGTCTCTCACATCCCCTTCATCAATACCGGATCGATCCTCAGGGTGTTAATCCCTGTCTCCGCGTCACACCTCCGGATTATCTCCGGATTATCCCAGACACAGGCTCATCCCATTGACACATTGAAACCAGGTAAATCCCAATCCTGATGAGACTGAAGCTGACAGAGACACACTCCACCCTCTGTCAATCAAGTCCCTCATTCATCTGAACGAACCCAAGATAACCCACCTGATGAGACTCCAAATCTTGAGCTTCTTTTGGTCAATTGCGACGGAGGTTTTGGAGAAATGGTCAAATCTGGCGATGTTGTTCACGACAAAGGGTCGAAGCAGCAAAACGAAGCAACGCCACATACTTTAGCGATACAGCGGAAACGTCGTGCTTCAGACCGGAAGTGAGTCCAGGGTCAACGTCCTTCCACCCGACAATGGGTCACGCCTTGATTCTACGACGTCCACGCAAAGCCCACAAACTTGATCGTGCGTTGCCTGAAGTGGGCCGTGATATGTGAACCTCCCAGTGTGAATCGCACACACACACACACACACACACACACACACACACACACACATTCCAACACATCCTGCATTAGTTGGAGCAATCCGGGAGCCACCACCCCGGACCCTCCAGGAGTCGCCCTCCCAGGTCCACGGGGAGCCCTGATCCGCCACCCCGGACCCACTCGAGCCCCCGCCCCTGACATGCCGCCCCGGACCCGGTGGAGCAATCTGGGATCCGGCGGGATCCCCGATCCGGAATGATCGGAGGAGCGACCCGGGACAAAGGGACCGGCCCCGGCTCTCATTTAGCGCCTCACTGGTCGGAGCAGGGCTCCACATCGGGGCAAGGTCGAATCGGTTCGAATCCGAGTTGAATCCGTTTCGATTATCGCTGAGGGACAGGGTCGGGACAAATTCGCGTTGGTGTCCATTGCCGTTCTGAGGTCAACCAAAGTCTCTCTTTGTCCCTTCCTCAGCACGCATTCGATAAATGACAAAGGGCAATACACCACGCCAAGCCCAACCTGCATCAACAGCTGAACTTGTCAATGGTGTATGGGCACGAGATCGTCTCCGTGACACAGGCCCTGTTGACCTGCGTCAAAATTCAGGACCTCACCACGCAGTGAGCACTGGGCCTGAGGGCGGCGTCGGCCAGTCGAGTCCCCGGGCGCCCCCGGCGCGACCTCTGCGGTAATTTGCGCGCCGTGTCCGGCTGAGCGCCCGCGCCGATTGCCGGGGATTGAATCGGGGTCCGGGGAGTTGTCGAGCAACTGCGCCCCGCCTGATCAGTGAGGATTGGATCGGGGCTTCGGGAATAGGGAGACGCCGCCGCTTCAGCTCCTGTCGCCGGACGCTGGTCCCTTCGGGGCAGGTTTTGACAAAGATGAAGCGCCGTGCACAATTCTGTTGTGCGCCCCTTCGGTTTGGCACTGCAAGTCCTTCACAGAACGGAACCAAATGCTCACGCCTAGTCTCATCCCCCTTAACTCCTTCATCGACAACATTCAAGTCCTTCCAGTCTGTTTCACACAGAACGTGACGTCTTTTGTTTTTTCTCATTTTGCGTTGCGTCATCAAGCACTGGTTGCTGGCGTCATGCGTTGCGTCTCTGTTGACGTCAGAGCACGCGACGTCCATTTTTACGTCAGTAAACGCTTCACCCCTGTTCACGTACAAGGTCACTCGTTACGTCACCCCGTCGACGCAACTCATCACCACAAGATCGGAAACACAATTTGTACCAGGCGTTGCACATGGCGCAACGACCGCACTGAACGTGCAACGGCCCTTCGGACCAAATCCAGTGGGTAAATCCTCGGACTATCTCCCGCCAAATCCCGCCGCCTCATCACCCGCCCGGGACCCCGGATCTCACCACGTAATTGCGATCACGCCAATCGAAGCTCCATTTCTATGTAAAACACAAAAAGTGCCACCGAATATCGACTGAAAGATTTCCACGACTTCAGATGTGCGTCTCTCACCGAAGGCAACGTTTTGAACGCAGTTTTGTACACGCTGCGTCGCATGACGTGATTCTGGACGCAACGCGCAATTTTCTTCATACAAGGTACCAAGGATTCCAGGGGTGGATCCTGCTTCTGGTACTGGAACCCAACCTCTCGGGGTATCCGTACAAACAGAAACAAATTTGGGCGTCAAACTGACACCAAAAGAAACCCAGAGCGAACATTTACTTGGAAAAGCACTGGTGTCATCAATCAAGGCCTTTTCTAATTTGCATTGGACGACAGAGATGCATTGTGTCGGTGGGTCAGGGGGCTCGCCACAGTCCCCCTGGATGCGCATCGCGTGGGCCCGCCACTCCCTGTATGCGCCGCCTCTGGATCCACCCCACCTGGACCCACCACCCCTGGACCTACCACCCCTGAACCCACCTCCCCCTGCACCCCCCTGGACCCACCACTCCCCAGACCCACCACCTCCTGGACCCACCACCCTCTGGACCCACCACCCCCAGAACCCAGCCCACATGGACCCCTCCTGAACCCGCCCCTCCCCGAACCCACCCCACCTGGACCTACCACCCCCTGAACCCACCCCACCCCACCTGGACCCACCGCACATGGACACCCCTGGACCTGCTCCCCTTGAACCCACTGCTCCCTGAATCCGCCTCCCCCGCGGATCCACGCCTGGATTGCGGAGTGCTTCACACACTGGCGGCGGAATCCGGTCCCCATCCCCCGGATTGTGTGGATTCCCCCGGATCCCATCGATCTGACGAGGCGACATTGACCGATTTACTCTGCGCCTAACGACAGATTTTGTACAACACCAAGACTTGTTTTTCTGTTGCTGTTTTTTGCTGTCGTGTAACTTTGGGTGCGGTCAAGGGAAATTTAGAGTGTAGCCCGTTTCCACTGAGACACACGATTGCGTCAAGCGTTCCTTTTCAGGATGCGTCCGTGGTCGCTGCGTCAACTCAGCCGCACCGTTTGCCTTCAGGCCTCGTTTACATTGGTTACACCAGGCGTTGCACGTGGCGCCCAAATTCCTGGGCGCAGTCGACGCAGCGTTCACTGATTTTTCCAGGGAAGCACAAAACACAGCACAGACCTATGACAATCCTAGAAAACTGCACTAACGACAGTACCTGACTACACGAAGGACGCCGTTCGAAAGAGTCAGAGCTCTGTGTCTCGACTGTCACCAGCCCAACCTTGTGGAGGCGACACCATCAAGGACGCAGCGTTTAATTGCTGACAGAAATTTGAAGAGGGATTTCGAACTCCCCGCAAAAACAGGGGGAAGTCAATTCACACTGGACGCGTCACACCCAGCGTCCATTCCGAAACACGTCAGAGGGCGCTGCGTCGCTGGCAGCGTGATGCGCGTTGAGACGCGTACAAAGACGCTTCGCACAACACATCCAGCGCAACACATACATACGAGGGAGATCCACAAAGTCCGGTTCGTTGCCAATTTTGAGTATGTTCCTCAGGTTTTGACTCTCATTTACACTTACCATCAGAAAAAAAAGGCACCAAAGATCATTTCAATCATTTGTCAAAATTAAATAGTCTCTGAATACTCAGCAATGAAGCATTTAAATCAGCATCAATTGTCCTTTCAGCTATTAAATTTGCCTTGTCTTCTCTGTACTGAGGTTAATTGCTGTACAAAATCAATAGCCAACTATGGCATACAAGGACTTTTTAGACTACAAATTTGATGATTTTTATTGATATTTGATCAAGATGTTTATTCTAGGTGTAAAGATTATGATGCAAAGTACTTGTAGACTTACTTTTGTTCAATTTTGCTGAACTGTTTTGAAATGACAAAGGGACAAACCGGACTTCGTGGATCTCCCTCATAAGATCCAACTGACATTCCAGTGTGAAATACGCTGTATCGACACAGCCTGTCCAGGAACGCCACGCGTGACGCCTTCAGTACGAAAAAGATTGAATTTGTGAAGGGGGCGTAACGCAAGACGCACCCAGTGTCTTGCGCAAAATATGCTGACTCGATGCAGCTTGTACAGGGCGTCCCCACTGTGAATGAAACACGTGGAGTTGCTACAGGGACAACGCACGACGCACCCAGTGTGGCTCGCGCCTCGTAGAGAAAGGAGGTTCCGTTACCTGAGCCGGAAATACCTTTCACAACACATGGAATTTCAGACTTTTTTTTCTCACAACCCAATAACAATCAAACCTGCTCCCGACTGTTGAGTGACGGGTTGTTCGTCGCGCGTTCACCGTTTCGCAGCAGGGGGCGGGGAACAACAAGCGAATTCAACAATCAGATCATTGAGTATTCACAATTCAAGGGTGCCACCAAAATAGGTCTGGGAATTTTTCAGACGAAACATCATTGGGCTGTCTAACTGTGTTCCAAACTGTAACTTTGTCATAATATTTCTCCTGCCCAAGTCAAACACGTTTGTCTTGAGTAAAGCCAGTTCCCATCATCCAAGATTCGAATCAGACGTCAACAGGACCAGTTCGAACTGGACAAGATCGAGTTGGGCCGCAGACCGACGTGTAAAGAGTCGAATTTCGGGGTAATCCTCGAACGACGGGGGCAGGGGGCAAAACACTCTTTCCCTCTTCGAGTCCACACGATCGCCAACAAACTTCAAACCTTTTCAAAACGATGCGAGTTGTTTCTGCCATTTGCGAACCACCTTTGGAGAGTTTGAATTGTACCAGAGATGCAAAACGTGTGGACCTGAAACTGGGATCAAACACCTCGTGCAGGTGCCGCCCGAGCCTGCCACTAACTTCAAAGCGTTTCTCTGGAGTCAGGGACATAAACTTCGGTGCCCTTCAAAAGGATATTCACTTCAAAAACAAATTTTTAGTGCATGGGCGCCAGTACTGTTCTGAATGGGACTTGTGGGATATGTAGGTTTGGTTTGGGATGGATTCAGACTGGAGGCGTCACGCGTTGCGTCCCTGTCACCAGTCAATGCGTGCTTGTGGAAAAGAGTACTGTTCTGTCCCTTAAAGTGTGAACACCGGAATGTAAATATGCCAAAGTCGTTGGCGGAACCCACTTAGCTCTTGCAAGTCCAGCTGTCACACGTCTGTGATAGTTGTCCGAGTCGGTGCAGCAGTCCGATAATCAATGCAGACTTTTTGTGCCAAGCTGTTGAGTCAACCAGAGGAGATCGCACTCTGCACCCCGAGTACTCACTCGGACCCTCAGCCGCTTCCTTTCATCTGGGCATTTATACTCCTATCTCCGCTTGTGATGCATATTCATGTAGCTGAGTCATTTATAACTCTAGTCTTTTTCTGTCGGCAACATTCTTCTCAGAATTGATAGTATTGACCTGATAATGCAACTTCCAAGTACAAGCTGATCTCGCGATTTATCACAGTCAACAGCATTGGGATATGTATTGTTTTTCAGCAGAACAGACTCTCACTCACACATTACTCGGTCTACACCTTTACCATCACCACCGTCCTTGCAGTACGCAACGTGCAGGGGCGAAACGCACGTCGTGCCCAGTGCGACGCAGTATTCACAGTGAAGCAACACGTGATGTCCCTGCTCCGACACAGCGTCCATTGGCTGAACAAAAGCCTGACAGATCCAGGTTGACCAATCCTGAACTGTTTCCTGCTGCACTCAAAGAAAGACAAGCAACGACGCATCCCGCATGTGACCAAGCGAGCCACGCCCCCAGAGTGAACTTGCCCCAAGAGATGCCTTCAGGAATTCTTCAGGTGCTCTGAGTGACAATTGCACTGAATTGGAGAAACCATAAAACTCGCATTTCCATAGCGACTCACCGGGGCCTCGTCCCCCAGTAACCCCTCGTAACCCTTGGTTACCCCGGCACTTGGTAGTCACACACCAACACCTGTGCCCTTCAATAGAGAGGGGACCCAAGGCTCTTGAAAACAACTTGAATTGCGGATCCAAGATCAGGCTCGTCAAGTCTTCTTTTTGAACTGTAAAATTTGCACTTGGGGTTTCTGTTTGAAGAGGGTGAACCTGCTTCTCCCCATCTGTTTGGTCAACTGAAATTTGACGAGACAGACTCTTGGAAAAGGACAGCAGTTTCCTTTTTGCGTGTCTGCCTATCTCATATTTTTCAGAATTTGCAAACACTGGCTGTGCGTCCAACCAGGATCAAGTTTCTGTCTTCCCTTGTGTGGCAGACCATGGATCGTGACACGTCTTCCGCCCTGTGTCTCTGCCTGTCCTTGTCAAGTTCTCAACTGTTCAGGCCTGCTGTTTCGTTCTGAATGCGCTTGCGTTGCAGTTTCGTTGCGCTTGAGTGAAAAAGGTCGTTCTGTGTGTGTGTGTGTGTGTGTGTGTGTGTGTGTGTGTGTGTGTGTGTGCGTATGTATGTATGTGTGTGTATGTGTGCAGTTGAATTGCACCACCAGCGCACAGAACTCCTCATTCCTTGTTGTTATGTGCGAGACCAATAGGTTGCCGCCCCAATAAACCCACACCTGAGGGGCATTGGGGATACGCACCCAAACAACAAGAAAACTCAGCTACGGATCCAGGGGACACCGCCCCGCCCAACCCAACCCCCCCTTCCAAATTACTGACGTGTGTTTTCTTGCTGAAATTTTCCAAACTGGATGTTCGCCCCCCCCCCGCCTTCTCAGATCCCCCCCCGTGACCAAATCTTGGATCCGCCCCCTGAGGCCATTCAGGACCCAGGTGGGGAAATATGGGAATTTGATTGAAACCGGCCTCAATGCCAAACTGCATATTCTCCCCATTGAGTCGCTGCCAAGGAATTCTGTCGTCATGACACCTCATGTTGGCTTGAAAAATCTTCCAACTTGACAGCAATAATTCTGTGCCATCTAAGACGTGGAAGAAGAAGAATGAGAGAATCATTGTTCGGTGGAGGAATGGCTGATTTCACCACGTAAACGCGTGTTTCACTCTGGTTACGTCGAATGTCACGTCTGTGTGTACGTCTTGGACGTCTGTGTGCAAGTTTCGTGCTTCTCTGCACAAGTCAAGGCAGCAAAATGCTCGCGCATGTCCCGTCTCCCCTGCAGCGTGGACACATCGCCCCGAGGGGTCAGACTGGAGTTGACACCAGAACACCCATTGAATTGCAAAGAGGCGCAGTGTGTGACGCACCCCGCGTGAAGTGACCCCCACTTTCCTCCTGTGTGTGACTTCCTATTGCAATGCAGGGACACAAACGCCCGGACGTGTATGTTTGTGCGGAAGCAGCGGGAGCCTCTCCCAGGGTCCCGTCAGCCTGAGTCTCTGCGGCCAGACCCCCTCCCTGCGCCCGGGGGAGGCCAGGGCCACGGCACGGAGCCTCCCTGGGTCCCGTCAGCAGGTGACTCTCCCAGGGTCCCGCCACAGACACATCAAATCTGCATCTACCCCACACTGAGGTGCCACTCAACTGTTGCTTTTCTCCAGCAGAATTCCACACAAATTCCACATACAAGATGAGGGGGAAAGGTTGTTTTTGAATTTTTTTGGGACAACCGGAAACTGGTTGCGCGGGCCACAACGGTCGAGTCGACAAAATCTAGACCAGATTTCAATGTCGTGTTGTGTGTGTCTCTCGTCTTCAGTCTGTTTCACACAAGCCAACAGGTCCTGCTTGTGACGCAGAACTGACATCACCAACTTACATTGGGCCACCAGCTTTCGCTGTTCAGCAGCAAGTGGATCAACAAGATCACCAGTCAGTGTTGACACGGTCCCTGTTGGCCATGGCGGTGGCTGTTTTACTCTTCAGCAAAGCATTGTGGGTCCATAAAATTTTTGCCATCTGGAAAGGGACTCTGGATGGACAAGACGTAGACAACCGACTGCGGCACCTTGGCGCGTTGTTGAAGGAAAGCGTTACGCACCTGCCCTCTCGACGGTCACCTCCCTGCTGACCAGCGTCCCCAGCGACGTGGTCGCCACGCACTGGTAGAGTCCGACGTGCGACGTGATGACGCGCGACGCAGCGTCGTCCGTGACGTGCGTCGCGTCGTGAGACTTGTGTTTGAAGGACGCGATGTGCAGGTCTCCGTTGTCACGTGTTTCGACGCCGAGAGCCTCGCTGGAGGGAAGGTACTCTCCTGGAAGAGAGGAGAGAAGGAATGAAGGAGGGAAGGAAGGAATGGGAGGATGAATGAAAGGACGAACGGGAGTGAAGGGGTGAACGCGATGGAAGTGTGAAGGAAAAGAAAGAAAGAAAGAAAGAAAGAAAGAAAGAAAGAAAGAAAGAAAGAAAGAAAGAAAGAAAGAAAGAAAGAAAGAAAGAAAGAAAGAAAGAATTCCCATGCCCCCATCCACACTCCTCCTGTCACAACCCCCACCCTCTCCACCCCTTTTTCATACCCCTACCCCGCCCCACCTACTTCCAGCGGGCCTGCTCGGCTGGGCAGGTCCGTGTGGCACTGCAGTCTACCTCATGCCTCCAAACTCACCAACCCAACCCCCACGACACCCATCCCACCCTCAGTCTCACCCCACCCACCCCGTCCGCCCAGCCCCCTCACCGTTCAGCTTCCAGCGCGTCTGCTCGGCGGGCGGGTCCGTGCGGCAGTGCAGGGTCAGCGACGCGTGCGTCTTCACGACAGCGGGGTCCGGCTCCTGCACGAACCGAGGCACGTCGCCTGCAAGGAAACAGAGGAGGCGGGGTTAGGGCGTGGTCCATACTGCGTGCGTCATGAGAGAGACGTGACCAAGCACCGGGTGCGTCCGGTGTCACACCGCTGACGAAGTGAAGTCAATGAACGCTGTGTTGTCCTGTCCCAATTTTGTCAAAGGGTAACCAATACAGAAGAAACGGAGTTTGGCTCCTCCGTTTGGCTCTCACTGCAGGCGTCATCGACGGTATGTCACGAAGTTTTGACACTGATGCTGACTGCGTGTGTGACACGCTACGTCCCTCTACAAGTCATCGGACGTCGTGCCTGTCCTGTTGCATTGCGTCTGCACAGACCAGCAATGACGCAATGGCTCTTTCTTCAAAACGTTTTCTGTTATCTCTGAGCCACACTTTCCCCCTTTGAAGCTGATCTGTCTGTCGGCACCCGAGACCTTTGACAGCAAATGGAAACCACTTCTCTGTGTCTTTGTTTCCATGGGAACAAAGCCAGTTTGGGGTCGGGAAAAAAACCAACGGAACGTGCACGCGCGTCTACGCTAAAAGCGACGTGGGTGTGTCGAGACGCCACGCCCCATCCTCACCCAATTGAGCCAATGTCAACTGGAAAAAGCAGCGTCAAACTTCGCATTGTCTCAAAAAAACACGAAATGTCAACAATACAATTGGGTCAAAGGGAAGTTCACTGAACGCCTGTGAGATGGAATCCACTCCCGCGTGGTGAGAAGACGTGAAACGAATGGATCAAAAATATTTCAAGACAGAAAGTTTGAGAAAATACAATTCCTTTTGTTCTTGTGCTCAAGATCTGCAACACTCAAACACTGACTGTTGAGCAAGTGAAGCACAATGTGGATCAACACACCACAGAACGACGGCTATTCACGACAAAAAGAATGTCGAACTCTCATTTTCTATCAAAATTCCAATTCAAAAAATGTTTTTCTTTCATTCCCTATCTCCATGCATGCACGTCGTCTCTGTATGTGTGCGTCGCACATGACGGCTCCGTCCGATGCCTCCAGATGAATTTGACATTCGCTGCATTCTGACAGCGTGTGTCATATTCCATCAAATGATCACCCCACTCCTCCCCTGGTTCACACTGGGCGCAAACTGCGTTGCGCCTCTCCCATCAAACCATACAACGCAGTGCCAGCTGATTTGAACCGAGACCAACAAGATGGTCTCGTACCTATCTCGTTGACAGAAACACAAAGACGCAAATGCGGGACGCGTCCAGCGCAGTTCACGCCTCAAGTCCCACCTCTCATTTTCAACCCTTTCCCGCACCTCACCTTTTCCCAGTTCTACGGGCAGAGAAAATCAATGTACGTGTACACTGTGTCGACACTTCGACACAGCATCCATGGCCTTTCAGCTTTCAGACACGCAGCACACAACGCACACTGTGTGAACCTGCCCTCACCCGCCCCCACCCCACACACACACTATCCCCACACCTTCTCTCCCCCAATCTCCCCACGGCTGTCCGGAGAGACGGATCGGAGTTTGATAACGCATCGAACTGTCGAGTCCATTACGGATCTGCGAGTCAGGACAAGTGACGGGAGGGAGCACACTGCAGCGGATCCAGGGGACCCCGCCCCTGTCACCACTTGTTTTCTTGGTCCAGTCGCACGCATTGGCACCCATGTAGACTCAAACTGATAAGCTGAAGTCTGCTGTGCTGACCGAACCCAAAACGAATGTGCACACACACACACACACACACACACACACACACACACAGAGGACTCGCAGGCGCAAAGTCTCTGAACCTCCCCACCAAATTACCAAATTATTCTTCCTCAAAAGTCGAGGGGGTCAGAGACATGTTCATTCCTACACGAGGAACTCCACGTTGAGTTGCGGGGCCGCCGGGGGGGGGGGGGGGGGGGGGGGGGGGGGGGGGGGGGGGGGGGGGGGGGGGGGGG
>JAAUXT010077376.1_pt1 | contig 13399 bp, 16 predicted proteins | sample 7278171 | NCBI WGS metagenome assembly JAAUXT01 (sample SAMN14350112, study PRJNA611818) | marine sediment metagenome | isolation source: surface marine sediment (1.8m) | place: French Polynesia: Moorea | collected 2018-08
AAAGTGTGGACAGACACACACATGAATGCTAAGGGTTTTTAAGCCAACAGCGGGACCTAGATGGCCGCTACCGCGACCATCAAAAAGTGCGACGTTCACGTGAGCCCGCCAATGGTTCAAACGTGCCACTTAAGCTCCCTAATGACTTTTGCCGCAAAAGGCCTCGTGGTCTGGGAGCACTCCTGAGTTGAAGTTCTCACTTCCTGGGCCCAACATGAGGCCAACATGAAGTTCCCAAAGTACCCTCCCAGAAAAGTTTTCGTGAGAAGAGTTCTGCTGCACTCTCAAGATCAACTGACTTGTCTGACGGTGAGCATGCAACTTTTGGGAGTCTTGTGCTCAAGCCAAAGGTCACTGCACTCGTCTTTTGAAATAACAGCTGCAGCAGGATTTCGTATCTCAGCGATGTACATGTACCGTGCTTCACAAAACTCACGCACACACACACACACGCATACGATATATATAGAACTCGAGACACAGACTCAAAACCTGTCCTGCCAAAAACTGCATCCAATCCACCCTTTCAATTTATTTCCCGCTTGTGAAGCTGTTCCGGGTGATTTCCACTCCAAAAACCTTCAAAGTATTGGGGAGTTTTTGCAAATTGGGAAACATAGACGTGGGCGTGAACGTTGACGTACAATCTCACCCTGTGGGACACCATACTCCTCAGACACTATGCTTGGTCTCTCTTGTTTCAAATGAAAAATCTGCACTGATTGTCAAAGGAAAATACCAAGACAAAATAACTGCAAACATATTTGGCAATTTGCTGCTTTGGACTTCTTTCTTCTGTGGTGTAGTGGATCCCACAGGGTGAGATTTCACGTCTACGTTCACGTCTACGTCTGCGTCTACGTTGGCAATTTGCGAAAACTCCCTATTGTGGGTGGTTGGTTACCTTGATGTTGTTCAGAAGTGTGGGTGTTCGACTTGTGCATGGCTGTTGGGAGGAGAAAGGTTTCAAACTCTCATGTCACTGTGTGTACACAACCCACCCAGGCAACAAGCTCAACGAGCTGGGAGATACGCCTGCCTGGGATTTCAGACTAGTCTTTTCAAGGGACCCAGGATTTAGCTGGCTGAGGAAATCCCCAGATGAGACCCACGCTCACCCCATCGTTGTGCTGTGTTCCTGTCACACCTTGGTCTCAAGTCCTTGTCCAATTTACACACTGTATACAAAGCTTGCAAATGCTCAGGTGAGTTGCAATTCAGTTTCTGGCCTGTCCAAAAAAAACTCACTCTCCAGGGTGCTGACAATTTTCCATTCCCGGGACTCTTGGCACCTAAAAATGCTCATTCAACAATATCTTGACTCAACATTTTGGGTAAAGGGTTGACAAGGCTTTTCGAGTCTTGACCAAAGCTGAAAGCTGTACAGCTGCCACTAAATAGTTTTGTTTCTTTCTTTCCGGAGGGGTGGGGTTCCAAAACGTCTGGAGTTGAGACCCACATCACACTTTTAACCGGACAAAGAGTTTCATGGCAGGGGTGACACCAGACGCCTTGATTCCGGTCAGCAAATTGGTCCCTTCTCATGCACAAACAAACACAATCAGTCCTTCCTTTGGGTTGTATATTTTCGCTTTGCTGTGTGGGCGGTTTTTTTCAGCGGAATTTGGTTCGTGAAGAGGACGCAACTCCGTGTAGGCATGTTTTCTTCAAACATGGTGCAATCCGTGCGCTTTGTCAAATATGCCGGGGTTTTGGATAAAACTTGTCACAGGGGTTTTGGAAAAAAGTGAAACTTCATGAGGATCACTGGCACAACATTTGCTGAAAGTGCGCCGCAACAGAACTTGTGTTCTCGGAACTGTTTTCTGAAATTTCCCCCTCGCATTTTGGAAGTTAAAATGTTTGAGAAAGTGGCACCAAAAGAACTGCAGTTTGTGTGTTGAGTGTACATTTGTCAATCAGTCTTCTGCATTATTCCAGACGTGAGTTCAGTGCGTTCGACAGGTCGTTTCAGATGCTCTCAAGAATACGAGTTTGCTGCTTGTGTCCGCAGGAGGAACAAAACGCCAAAAAAAAAGTTGTTTTCGTGACACAATCTGCAATGCCACACATGTATAGTCCGCCATGATGTGCACTCGAAAGGCCTCAAGGAAATTAAAATATTAATCTCTTTATTCGTGCCAAACGCACCGCAGATGTGAACGCTGCACCCGACTCGGGGAACAACGTTCTCATGGCCTCCGTTTCCGCCGCGTACAGACCGTGTATTTTCCAGAGAGGAAGCGATCCCTTGTGTCGGCGTGTTCGAACTGACACACAGGGCGAGTTGAATGCACGATGACGGCATTAAGTGATTTGTTAGTGAGAAAGCGGATGGACAGAAAGTGGAAGCGGCTCCACGGGAGGAAACAAGACTAAAAAAGTAGTCCGTCCGAGAAGACCCTCAACACTTCTTGCGTGAGGCGTGAGGCATTCAGCCAGACCAACGGAATGACGGAAGAAGACAGAAAACGGATGAATGAAGGGTCATGTGACACGAGGCAGATGGAGCGATTGTGCGAACGAGATCAGTGGAGCGAGCGCTCGCCTGCTCAATGCTACAGGCTGAAAGCAAAGACTCAAGATGAAACATGCAATGTTACACAAGCGGGGGCAGCTCACACGGTGAAACAACGAGATCCCTCTCCAGCATCGCAAACATCGCAGATGTGGATCCACCTGTGCACGCACCTTTGTGAACGCAAGAACGTGAATATTAACATTTCGCCCAATTTCAGTACCCAAGAGAACAAAGTACTTGGACACGTTGACGCGTTTTCTTGCATAGAAAAAAAATCTATTTGCGTAAGGTTGCAGCGCCGTCCGAGCGCTTTTCCGGCGATAGTACGAGTGTGAGGCCATTACCAAAGCGCTTCACAATTGAGATCCAGGACCGTTTCGGGAAGATTCGCTTGTGCTGGATTGGTCTCGCCGTGTGACCGCTTCTGTACGTCGCTGGGCACGGACGGACCAACACCCAGAGAGAATATTTTCACAAGCTTTAGGGCCACGTAGTCATGAGACAGATGTGTCTGCAGAAGGCTACATAAAGCCTTGCAGGTCACATGATCCCAGCTGATTTATGCATAGTTGCACGATGCGGGAGAGCAGAGCGGAGCGGGAGGGGGGGGGGTGAGCGGAAGGAAGGAGGGGGGCAACCTTCGGGCGATCAATAACTGATGCTTGGCGGATAATGAGCCAGAAGCTCTCAAGAGTGGCACATCATGCACACGGCAGCGTTTACCGTGCCGCGCGGCGCGCTAGCTCTTGCAGAGCCCTTTCAACCAGCATTTCAATTGCTGGCTGCGAAATGCTGCGGTCGTCGCTGACGAGTGGGCCTCCGCTGACGCGCTCAGGACGCAGACACGTCTGCCAACAGGTCCATGTCGGCGCACTGGGCATTTCTGGGGAAATTTTAAGTTCACTGCTATGGATAATTATTCCACTTGTTATTTGTTCCAACGAATACGCACTTTGTGTCACACAAACCACATTCCCTTCTGGGTTCGACACATTTGTATCGGCACATTTTAGGGGACACGTTATCTTCCTGTTTGACAACATCTTGGGAAAAGCCCTGTTCAATTGACAGTTTCGAAAACTCAAAAGCTATTTTTCACTGATTTCTAAACCCAAGGCTTTCCCTTTTGTTCTTTTCAAGGACAAACAACAAATGACGAGAAATGCTTTGTTGAGCTAATTATTTTTGCAACCCCTACTTTCAACAAACCCTGTGAGAAGAACCACTGTGTGGACTGCCACGATTGACTTCGCGACGCATGAAATTATGGACATGTGCGACCGACACCTTATTTTGTCGCCGAGAAAGCGCTCATCCGTGTCTGGTTTTCCAGCAACGTGTCCTTTTCCATTCGCCACAATCACGAAAAGTTCACCAAAGACGTGTGAGAAGTGCTTTCCAAACTTGACGACAAGGCCCTCCGACGGGCGGAACAGAACAACAAGAAGCGACGCAATGAATGCCCGCGTCTCCAAGAGCGCAATAACCGGGGGTGAAAACCACACTGTGGTTTCTCCTGGGGCAGGGAATGAAGAAAAAATCTTTCATGTGGCCAACTACCAGTGCATCACATAAGACTCGCTCGCGCGACGGGCCCGTTTTTTGTTTTGCAGCGAGCAGGTGCGTCGCCGCGCTGAAAGTACAGATGCAGCACACAGTGCTACATTGCCTTTCATCCCAACTTTGTTGAACAAACATACCGTGCGTCACCCCCTGGAAATGCGGTGTCTTCAGGGCGACAAAGGGAAAATGTTCCGAAGTTGTCACCCTTGCGTCGTTTTGCTTTGTCGGGGGTTGGGGGGGGGGGGAGTGCATCACAAGCACGTCACCTCAAATTCAAATTTCAAGTGTGTGCCTCGTGTGTCGCCTTCGGACGCGCTTTGTGAAAAAAGACACCCCGAGATGCGAGCCGCCCATTGTCTCGACAACGCTTTTGCTGAGGACCACAACTCTGTCAGTCTTCAAGTCAACCACGCGCTTTTAAGGCTGACACAGCAGCGGAAAAATGTCGAAACTGGAACGTGATACCAAAGCAGTCGTCAAAACCCTCGGCTGGACTCCGGGGTGAGTGGAAACGTTTCAGACACAAACGCAAATGTGACTGACGAACAACGAGGATGTTTCGGTGTCGAGCTGTTTCCAAGTCCCAAAACGGTTCCACTCGACACCCAGACCAAACGTTATCCGAGCAACCTGTCCGCGAAACCCAGCCCGAACGAAGCCACACCAAGCAAAAAATCGCCACCGTCACTGGTGTTTTGGCGCCGGTTCTCGATTGCTGGGTACGCTTGTATGACTGCACAAGTTAAGACCGTAAGACGCCATCAAATCAGCGTTCCTCCAACAACACAACAATCTGCGCAAAAAGCGGCCCAAGTGCCCTGGACTTCTGCCCCAGCCAATATGCCTCAAGCAGTCACAAACTTTGCTACATTTTGCAACATTTTGACAAAGACAAATTGATTCATGGGGCATATACTCCCGCTGTTCGCGGAGGTTTTGTCTGGAGCCGGGTTGGTACAGAGGCAGTACGTCCGCCTGTCACGCGGAGGTCCCGGGTTCGAGTCCCGGACCCGGCAAAACCAACTTTTCTTTTTGAACCTTTTGACTGGCTTCGGTTCACAAGATGATCTTGTGTCCAACACCCCCTTCCGTTCAGTGACTTTGTTGCACTGAACAAGGTGCGTTGTGCGAAAACTCGCTTCGATGCAACCGCCACCTGTCGTTGAAGGAAAACACAATTCCCACCACAATACTGGGCCTTTACCACACACAGCAGTCAGGCAAATCAAATCACGCAACAAGATTTCGCTCGAAATAACAAAGGTTCGTATGGTTTCTGTTTAAGATGCCATTCTATTCTGAATATTTACTTGTACAAAACAACAAGCACGAAGTCAAAAACAAATCGACTGTTTCGACAAGAGACGAACTCCCGTCGATGATCAGTTCCACGCACACGGTGTATCACATGAGCACACGCAAACCTGTTCGCTGGTCCCCTCATCTTGGACCCCGGACGTCTGACGCAGACGACTGAGCCTTCGTCACCGATGAACGAACCCTCCTCACGTCCGCATACAGTTCACCTGCAAAATACGAGACAACATCGGGTTTGAGACACGTACAGATCACAAGATTTCTTTCAACGATTCTGATGGGTGAAGGGCAGTGTGTGTGTGCGTGCGCGCGCGCTGTACTCACGATGTCGTCGATCTTGAGGATGCTCCTGACGGTCTCGGACGCGAGCGTGACTGCGGAAACGGACACGAGCAGCGGCTGCACCACGTTCTCCTCCAGGATGTTCGTGATCGCGCCCTGCCAACCAAATCACAAATCAGTTTCTACACACACACACACACACGCACACACACAGAGGTCCGTGGTGAAACGACAACCATCCTCGTGCAGACCAATCAACCTTGCAACAAGTCACAGATGAGCGTTCACGTGTGCAAGGAAAACTCACCTTCCTGACGTTGATGCCGGTGGTGGCCTCGCCCTGAGCGTGTCGGTTGCGCAGCTCGGTCACGGTGGAGATGGGGTTGAGCCCGGCGTTCTCCGCCAGCGTGAACGGGATCACCTCCAGCGCCTCGGCGAACGCGCGGAAACAGTACTGCTCCATCCCTGCAGCCACACAACATCAAGCGCCGATCGTTATCGTTCGCGGTCAATTTTGTTCGCGTCAGAAATACGATTCCCCGTGAGTTTGCTCCCGCATCAAACACAAACCGTCACAATCACAATTGACCACTATGGTCACGTGTGGGACTGTGTTTTGGCCAAATGAATGAAAAGCTATCAGTGAGCCGAAACGTTTCGTGGACTGAGCGGAAACACACGCACCTGCGAGAGTCTGTGAGTGTTCGGCGAGTCGCAGCGCCAGTTCGATCTCAGGTGCACCGCCGCCGGCGATCAACGCTCTGCAACACAAATCCTGACCATGCAGACACAGTGACAAGCCGACTGAAGGAAAACACTTTTCAAAAGAGCTTGATTCTTTTGTCCGGGAAAAGCTGACTGTTCTGCCGTCACTTCCGAAATTCAGACGTGTGGCCAGAAATTCAGCACATGAAAACACATTCCTGACGTCGAAGTCACGTCCAAACGGTCTGTGGTGCCAGTCCACACCACAGGCATTTTAACTGTGTTCACGCACTGAGTTGACGCCACTGCGCGTTTGTCGGCGACGCGGACCTGTTTTTGACGAGGCAGCGGATGACGCAGAGCGCGTCGTGGATGGACCGCTCCGCCTCCTCCAGCACCAGCTTGTTGGAGCCGCGCACCACCACAGACACCGTCTTGCCCTGGTTCGCGATCCCCGTCATCTGAAAACATCCTCGGCTTGTTGTGGTTTCGCGAACACAATGAGCACGGATCTCGACTTCTGTGCAGCATTCGTGCTGGTGAACAGGGTTTGACGAAAACGGCACAGCTGACCAGTTCTTTCTCCGAATTTTGAATGCTGCCGACAAACGCAAGATACTGACCTTGACTAGTTTGCTGTCGCCGGTCTGCACCTCTTCCACGAGCTCGGCGGATCCCAGCATCTCGGGGGTGAAGTGGTCCAGGCTCGCCGCCGGCTTACACGAGAGGCTCTGCACAAGGGACGTCTTGGTGAACTTGTGTGTGGTGCACGAATGCCCATCAGATCAAGAAACTTGCAACACTCGCCGGACGTTTTCCTTTTCATGAGCTGTCACCTCTCAGATCAAACGTCCCGTCAAGGGGCGCGGGGGGGGGGGGGTTGTGGGTCAAACAACATTGAAAATTGGAGGTGCCAAATTTTTGCCATTCTGGAGATAGCCTGAAGTTGCAGGTTATTCCAAGCATTTTGCCATGGAACACCCAGTCTTTACAATGGTATGATTTTCAATGTCGCGTACCCCCCCCCCCACACACACACATGGCGACTTTGAGAGAGGGGTGGACCAGGTTAGCTGGGAAGGGACGGAATTTTTTCTTCATGCAAACAAGGAAGCCCAAACACAACGCACTCACACCGTTTCGAATTCGGGGACAGCGCGATGTGCGGAAGCGTCAAACGCCCCCAAGACGACACGGTAGAACAACAGACCGCGCGGCGCGCACCTTGCAGATGAACTCGATCTCCTCGCGCTCGACGTCCTTGACGACCATGATCTTCATCTTGTTGAGGAAGTGCAGGGCGAGGTCCGACACGGCGTCGCGCAGGATCGACTTCTGGATGAGCAGCACGTTGCAGCCCGCCTTCTTGATCTGCTTCACGATGTCCAGGATGTACTTGCGCTCCTCCTTCAGCACCCGGTCCATCTGGCTGTAGTCCGACACCACCACCTGGTTGTCCATCTACAGACAAGACGACACGTCAACAACTCCCGAACACTTGGTCGCGAATAACTCTCTCGGGGAAGCAAACCGCTATACGCACGCACACGCACGCGCCACGGAACGACAGAAACTTCCGTACTCACCCACCAAAGGCAAAAGGCGTGGCTCAAATCAAAACTTGATGGAACATCACTCTCAAATTGCTGTTGCGTTTCACGCCACACGAAGTACTCACGTCCGTTTTTGGAGGAGAGATGCAGAACTGGATGAGCCCGATCTTGGCCTTCTCGACTCTGCTGAAACCTCCCCCGGCGGTTCTCTGGTTCAGCACCAGTCCGTCGACCAGCTCCGTGTCCTCCACGGTGCCGCTGAGAACAACCAAGGCGCAGTTGAAACCTCGAGCTCACTAGAATTTCATGCTCTTCACTCTTGTGCTGACCTTTGAACTTGAGTCTTGGCGAAGAACCTTCACTCGAAAGTAGACCCAATGACGCACGGGAGAAACAGTTCTGTGGGTGTGTTCTTTCGAATTCTAAACTGATTCAAATTCTGCCACAATTCGACCAGTGTTGTGTTTTCCGACAAAGCCAACACAAGAAAGCAGGGCAAGGAACACAGGCGCATCGCAACACTCGGCCCCCCTGCCTGGTCCAGGGGCAGGGGAGGACCTGCCCAGATCTTGGGAAGGTCCTACCCCCTGGGCATCAGCAGGGCTCCCCCTCCCCCAACGTAATGTCCCTCTCTGTTCCCATTGCACAACACAGGTCGCTCCGAAGGACACGTCTGTGGAAAGCACAGTGTGCACCCACTCCCACGGATGTTGTTTCCGTACACACCCCAGCTTCTGGATGACCCTGATGTCTCTGAGATCGACGCTGTGGTCGACGGCGGGGTCGATCACCTTCATCACTGCGTCGACGCACAGCGGCGACAAGCTGCTCGAGTATTGAGACACCACCTGCAACAAGCAACACCGTCAGAGACTTGTCAACAGTTCGCAAGTGTGACGAGTTCACCGGCAAAGCGAAGCAAGTCAAAGGGGAGATTTGCACGTCGTAGTTTGGGTGCCATTGAGCTGAGGTGTTGCGCCCGCACCTTCGAGTTGAGAGAGGTGGTCGCGCTTTTCAGCAGCGATTCCCTATCCGAGAGCTCCAAAGGAGTCGACATGCCCTGCAGAATCTCCACGCATTTCGCTGCGGCATTTTGGAAAGACTCGGATATCGTGGTTGGGTGGATGCCCTTCGACAGAAGTTTCTGTGCAGCATCCAGCAGGCTTCCCGCAATGACCACGACAGTCGTCGTTCCGTCTCCAGCCTCGATGTCTTGCGCCTTCGACAGTTCCACTAGCTGCAAACAGAAATCAAAATGTTGCCAAAAAAAAACCGTGAGGGACGAACACCTGGCACAAAGCAAGTTTTCTGTTGTGTTGCTTCGAGACGATTTTCCAAACTGACCATTTTCGCTGCCGGATGGAGAACCTGCATCTCCTTGAGAATCGTGGCTCCGTCGTTGGTGATGGTCACATCGCCTTTGCCTCCCTGGATCTGAAACCAACAGTTTCGCGATTCACACTCGACAGCTGCAATGCACAAAAAGTTGCCTGACAAGACCAAACGTCTACGAGCTGAAGTCGACATTGATCTCTGCTCACCATTTTGTCCATACCCCTGGGACCGAGACTCGTTCGAACTGCATCAGCCACAGCTGGAAGAAGTCAAAGAGGTGTCAGATGTCTGTGCCTGTACGCACTTGTAGACCGCGACCTGTCACAAACTCAGGTGAAGCAAGGACAGGATTCTGACATACTCGTACATTGCCAGTTTGATTGCTTCAGCTCTGAAAAACACTTGAGAAACCTGACCAGAACTGCGATCCTAACGACTGCCTTGTCCTTAGAAACGAGCACAGCGTGTCAAATTTGTGATGACGAAGCAGACAGCTGTCAACTGTCAGTTTCCGAATCATTTCGTTCTGTGAGCCAAGATCTTGTATAACTCACAACTGGACAAGAACAACAAGGAGGCATCTGAAAGTAGAAAGTCCATCCACACTGATTGTTAAACGTCTCACCTTTTGCAGCAGTGATGTTGCTGTATCGAATTTGAGTTGGCTTGTCTTTGTCCTTATATTCGGACGCTTTTCCTTTTGAATTTGAGCTCTTTGGTGGCATTTTGGCTTTCTTATCACTTTACTTTGCGACTAATATTTAAATGTATCCCAAATGTGATGAGTTGACTCCGATTAAACTGGATGAAACAGACGAATTTTTCACGCCGGTCTCCAGAAGCAGAAACTTCGAGAACAACCTGTTGCAACGACGGGCAAAACACTTCGCGGGAAAAACCACTTGCGGTTACCACAACTTCTTCACCCGTTTTCTGGATGAATGATGTGGCCAAACAACATATTTGACAGACATTTGAGCGAAAAACATAGGATGAAAAATGGTAAGACAGAGATTTGTGTTGAATGCAGTGCTCACCACAACACAGACCTATACGTCTGCGAAGACCTTCTAATATCGCCCAGTCTGTTTCGGTTTTCTCAAGGCTTTGTAGGCAGGTCCTTTCTGTCACGATTTCCAGAAAACGTGACATACGCAAAGATCCCAAAGGTAGAAAGTTGGAGAGATCTTGTTCCCACTGGTGCCAAATTTTCTAGGACGGACCGTGCAAACAAAAAATATATATTCTCAAGTGGGACCCCTTGTACGTAATTAACTGCCCAGTGTCTCGTCAGTGTGTGCACATTGCGATCATTTGGCACCTGTCACTCAGAGCCTTGACTGATTGCACTCGAGATGTAACCCAGGGTCTGGCCATTTCAGCCCACACCCTGAAATGACCAGAATCTGTGTCGTGATATCACAAACACTCTCTTTGGTATCTGAGATGAGACTGTCCCTGAAGGCGGGAATCTCTCTGAATTTTGATTGAAGCATGACGTGCCATCTAGTGGTGGTTGTGACAATTTATGGTGAGGTGATGTTGCACCACGCTCCTCCCCCACTTTGGGGTGGTGCTGGCCTCAGCTGTTTTGATATTTCTGTATTTTTTTCACAATGGTTATAACTATACAAGGAATAGCCAGTTTTAGCTTATTTCTACTGAATTCTACTGATTTGGCTGGGCTCCCTCCCCCACCCCATGGGGTGGGAACCAGAGAGAGAGGTCAAGTGGCACTGCCAAAATGGATGCTAAGAAGTTGGACATTTACTGTTTCTTCAAGCAAAATATTGAAAATTGTATATGGTTGCTGAGGAGCAAGGAAAACATCCCTCACACCCTGCTGTTGTTCAAGCAGTTGTTTCTGATTTCAATTTGAGTCCGACTCTTCACCAAAAGTTTGAGAAACTTGTCTCGGAAACTTTGTAGGCAAGTCAGTGTTCGTGAATCTTCTGTCCCCGGCCCCTGGTCGCACCACACCGGGTCTTGAAAATGCCGGGTCTCCTCATTTCATTCCACCGGCTCGGGGGGTGTCTGTCTACACTGCGACATATAGCTCTTGGTTTTGACATGAGTCGTTTCTTTGCTTCAGATTTATATCCAGCTTCAAGGATTGAAAGATTCTCTTGTAACAAATCCGATGACTTTCCATTGATGTGGTCCAGTGCGGTGAGTAAAATGAAGGAGTGTGAAACAACATTCTCTTGTTTGGTGCAGAAGTCCAAACAATTGTTGAGAAATATCAACAACAATATTTTCTCAGGAATACGTCATGCCAATGGCCTGCAAGTTTTTCGATGGGTCTCCAAATGTGTTGTACCCTGAAGGAGGGAACGATCGTGGCGATTCTGCAAAAGGTGAGAGCGGAAAAGTTCTCATATGTCCTTGATGCACATTGAAAACACTTTCCCATTTTTCACTTCACCTGACATTTACGTACGAGTCCTCGCAGAAAATCTTGAATTGAACGTTGAAAGTCAAAACTGCAAGGGGTTGGGTGTGATTCCAATGAGTTGTGAAGGCAGCAGAATGTGATGGGATCACGTTCAAAAAATAAATCAAAACACACAGAGAGGCCACGTAGACTCTCCAACGCACACACACACACACACACACACACACACACACACACACACACACACACACACAGAGAATATTGCACGAAATATGCCGGTAATGTGGCCCAAAGAATGAAACACATGTCTGAGTGGGCTCCGAAACGGCAGGTTTTCCTGGCTTGTTGGATTACGGGCCATTTCCAAACATTTACCTTCTCCCTCTCTTCTTTCACCAGGCTGCGAGTATGTTTTGAGTGACAGTGTTCTGGCGGTGTCTGATGAAGAGGGCAGAATAGTAATTGTAGACACAAACAAGCGCATACAGAAACACAAGAGCAGACCGCGCTTCAGAGCAACAGGTAGCACACACTCCTGCTACACAGCAGATTCGCTGCCTTTCGTGCATTTTGTTTGGTTCCAACCAACAATTCCATCCATTCAGAGTTTGACGTGCAGTATGTTTCATTGGACAGAGTGCATTGACGAATGGCAGAAAGTGGACAACGCGATATTTGACCTTGACTGGTTGCCCGGCCAAGGCGGGCCGAGTCGACTGGTCACAGCTTCGGGCGACATGATGGTGATGCTGTGGGACGTGAAACGGAAACACTGCATCTCGAAATTCAAAGGGCACGTCGCCTCCGTGAAAGCTGTTCGCTGTCGACCCGACAGCGAACGTAGGTCACTTTCTGTTCCTTGGCTGGGTGGGAAGACAGTTTCTGGTTCACACGGCCTGTACGGACAGGTGACTGGGTTTTTCCGTTTTCAGTAACTTTTGGTTTTCCTTTTTCAGATGTGTTCGCCTCTGCCTCCAGAGACGGCAGTGTCAGGATATGGGATACTCGAATAAATGCCACAGGTTTGTGTGGGTCAGACCAAACACTGTCAGGTTAAGAATTTTGATTTTGCTCGCACATTCTCAGCCAAATTTTCTCTCATTCATTCATTGATTTTGCGTGGGTTGTGGGTGAACTTGACCTTTTGACGTAAAACGATGAAAACTGGCAAAAATCATCAGACAGGACGAAAACAAGATGCGCAAGCGCTGTGACCGACAACGCTGAACCGTGTGTGTGTGTGTGTGTGTGTGTGTGTGTGTGTGTGTGTGTGTGTGGTGTGGTGTGTGTGCGTGCGTGCGACGGAGTGATCAAATCTTGTTGGACGTAGGCAGACGTTCTCACTTGAGCTTTGCGTTCTGAACCTGAAGACATGGCGCCCCTGTAGACGATGCTTGATCGCAAAGACGTGAAATTTATGTGTGAAGCCGCATGTTAAGCGTGTGGTCGCCCGGAGGGCCGTGTACCACACGCTTAATGTAATCACCATCAGTCTGTATGTCCGTCCGTGTGTGTAAAGTGGGTCCGGAGAGGGGGGGTTGGACCCGCTTTTGAAAAAAATGGTCAGTGAACATCACTGATCATTTCTGGCCATTTTTCCCAAAGTGGGTCCGACCCCCCCCCCCCGGACCAGTTTTCAAATTTTTTTTTTTTAAATGATCAGTGATATTCACTGACCATTTTTTTCAAAAGCAGGTCCCAGCCCCCCCCCCCGGGGGCGGCTTTGCC
>JAAUXT010051529.1_pt1 | contig 13398 bp, 11 predicted proteins | sample 7278171 | NCBI WGS metagenome assembly JAAUXT01 (sample SAMN14350112, study PRJNA611818) | marine sediment metagenome | isolation source: surface marine sediment (1.8m) | place: French Polynesia: Moorea | collected 2018-08
ATATAAGAATAATGCAGTGTGACCTTTATGAAGTAATATCATATCACTTCAACAGGCCCACTTGAACAGAGATGCAGAAATTCGAAGTTTTGAGAATCGCCCGGGGTGGTTCGGACAATGGGGGACTTGCTTACATCTTTCTCCAAAGTTGGGACACACACACATTGACGCGCTTTCGGACCAGCAAGTGACTTGTTTTTCATCTTTTGCTGCGACAAATGCATGGGGTCCTGTTCTGTGTCCAGTCCAATTATGCGTCCTTCCGCACCTGAGGTGACACGATCCTTTGAGCTGGGAAGACTCAAGGGAGTCTACTGGACGTGAGATCTGCAGCCTGAGTCACACGTGCAAGCACTGTCTTTGCGTCCGAAAACAGCTGCACACCTCTCTCAGCAATTCGCTTCGTTCTTTCATTGCATGAGACTGGCTAATCATCTGAACCATGAAGAGAATATTCCCACTCACGTTCTATCCAGCACAAAACAGTTTTGAAGTGGAGTCGAGGGTTCTTTTCGGTTGAATCAAATCCGCAATCTGCTTCTTCAGAATCTAAACGCAAACCCAAGTTTTACAAGACCTGAGATTTGCACAAGCAAACCTTGCAGTCGCTGCAGTCAAAATGCGAAATCTTCAAACGAGGGCTTCTCCTTACAAATTTTCTGCTGGGTATCGATCTTCCTTCGCATGGAAAACAGGATTTAGTGAAGAAGCTGCCATGGAGAGATTAAGTCTTGCTGACAATGCATCGAGCAATCGTGAAGCAACAAAATTTTTATCTCTGCTGTGAGTGAAACAATACCCGAAACAGAACCCCGGAAGAATATGAGAATCGAGTCAGAATTACGCTTGGTTATGGCAAGTCCATCTTGCTCGAAGATATCCAAACCTCCTCGCTAGTAGTTCATCGGAAAACGATCGAAGGAAAGCGTGCAACAATGTAACATAGGAATCTCTCAAGTTCGGACAGGAATAAACCACGACGACCGAGAGGAGAGGAGCAGATCTCACCCGCTCGAGATGCGGACAGCATCGAGAGCAGGTGAGATCGCTCCGATCCTGGAGGTCAAGTGGTTTAATCCACATCTATCACGAATGAGTTGAGAGGTTGACTTTTGAGGGGTTGAAGACATATTGATTACAGTCTGACAAAAGTTTGGTCAGTGTCTGACTTGTCTGTGCACCGAGAAACCTGGTCAAAGTAAGAGGAGGACATCGCACCCCCTCGAAAGTCGACCTCTCAACTCATTCGTGATAGATTTCAGGTTCAGCGTTTCGTTTCTTTCTGCGATTGTGCTCTCTGGATGCACATTTGCAGAGACCCCCATTTTTGTTTGCACGGACGGAGTGTGTGTCTCTCGTGCAGTTGAAAGGCTTTTCGGGCACCGAGGTTCCCCGTTTCAGAAACCCAACGCTCACAAACTATTCTTCACTCCCGTCTGCATCCTGCTAAAAATTGTATTTTATCATCGAAGTTGTTTTGAAGAACAGACAGACACCGACATGAATCAAAATTCAATTGCTCAGTGCATTAACCGAAACTGATCCTTGTGGTTCTGGCAACTGAATCAAATTGAGCGATTCAATTTCACAACTTGATGTCAAAATTATAAAGTTTTGTCCATGCGGGTGCGAGCCAGCAAGTCAACAAACTTCCACTTTCTGTACGTACTCGTAGATCTCGTTCAAATCCAACAAGGTTGAAACTTTAAAGCAAAAAGGCCAACTTTTCTTGACAGTGAGACGCAACCAAACCAAGCCGAGGTATCCGAAGACACCTACGAGTATTTATGGAATCCTGACTCTCGAAGGATCAGTAATGGCTGATTTGGGTACGCAACTCGAAGCTCGTTTCCTCACCCACGTCATGTATTCTTGCTCAAGGAGTCTAATGAAGAAAAGAGCATCAGGTTCTTTTCGTCGAAGCCTTTCCAGCGTCACAGTGTGTTTTGCGAAAATGTGGGTTAATAAGGGCAACTTCATTTGCAGCGGTTCCATGGCGTGCCAACCGACTTTTTGAAGATTGTTGCAATTTCTGTTCTTTGAGAAAGAATTTGTGAAAAGCGTTCGTACGAGACAAGCACTTCATCGAAACAGAAATGAAACAATCGTGGCCCTGTTGTCGCTCCGGACAATCACACAGCTTTCCAGCGTGAGCAAGACGATTGACTGTTTTGTGTTTCCACTGAGAAGACGGAAACGACTTTTTACTCGTGCATCAAGATGCAACAAGAGATGAACTGATCTGTGGTCAGAAACAATCATCTTGGACCGTCGTGCAGACGACCCGGCGACATACAGAAAAGAGTAATTCGAACGAAGAAATGAAAAGATGATTTCGTAGGCAACTCCATCGTCACGTGTCTGAGGAACCAGACACAAGAAGAGTTCACAATTGAAAACCTCCAAGAAGGTGGCTTGTGCAGTAAGCACACGATGCAAAACTTACCTGTCAAGTCAGCAACAGCCAAGTTGACCAAGAAGAAGTTAGTGACATTTCGCATGTGTCTGTTGGGCAAAACCACAACCAAGACCATCACATTTCCAAAGAAGGCCAGCAAGAAAACTGGCGCGTAAAGCATGAGCAGCACCACTGTTTGGGCTTCCGCGTGTCGGGTCAAATTGCGTTTGAATTCTTCCAGATACTTGGAATACAGGTCCAAGTGGGCGAAATTTGTGAAGTTTGTGTAGTTTTTGAAATGTTGCAGCGGTGAACTCGTCTCCAGCAAAGAGTCGTAAGTTGCGAGCACCTCCATTGCACCTCTCTCAGCTGCTCCAACGGAGAAAACTCATTCACAGCAGACAGGTTCTGGGGTCTGGATGCAGGAAGCGAAGCAAGAACCGGACTCCAACCTGAGGGTTTTCCCACGAGTTTCGCGAACTTTATCTCTCTGTGCAACAGCTTGGTAAAAAGTTGCTTCAAACAGCTTCAAGCTGGAGCCACACATTTGGAAATATATTATGTTTAAGATTGCAGCGCGGGAACAGCTTTCTCGATTTACGTCATTTGTCGTCACGTAGCCGAGGACTACCTGCAGAAAGCAATGAAAGTTTTGTCTCACGTGAGGCCTCGAGCTGTTGTCCTTTTCCAAGGTTGTTGGACCTTCTGCCCCCGACAGAGTAATTGGGTTTTATTGAAGCTGTGCAAGTGAGAAGCTCAATGGAACCAACCAATCTTCTATTTCCTGCAAAACAGGGTTCGGGCCTTTGTTTTTTGCTTCCACCTCAACCTGTGTTTTTTTGCTTTCATCGCCTCCGAGGATCGAATTGAAAACGAAAAGATGATCCTCAGTGTACCTGACTGTTGCTGAAGTTACAGGCACATTTATCACAATCACTGGTGTCTCTCGTGCTTGCTTGCAGATCTTGACAACCATGGGGAAGGAGGTTTCGGGTGCGGTGCCCGAATTGCCATGTCGTGCGCACAGAAAATCTTCTTTGCTTTGAGAGCCAATGACAAGTCACAAAATAGAATCTGTGTCAGTGATCTAGCTGGCAATTGGGCACGTTGAAAAGCCAGCTGACGTCGTGCCAAACCTACGCATTTTTCAATCAAAAGACTCCCAAACCTGGTGATTTGACCTCGATAACCCAATTTTGGTGCCCCGAAGGTGCACCACCTGTGCAGCTTCAAGTTCTGAGGTATCAAACATAAAGTTATACGTGCACGGACACACTTCGGACTTTGTTGGACTGCACCGGATCACACTGCACAGATTACAGGCTTTTACTGTGGAAAGTACGGAGTCCAGATAACCTGAAAGAAGAAAGAGAGTTCGTACTTTCCCAAGAGCTGCGATACAACCTTGTGCAGAGGCAGAAACAGGTCGTGATTCATTCTGATCAAGTCCAGGGACCAGGTCTCCGGAGGGACCCCTTGTAGTGCTCAGTCTGCTGAAACTTTAATCAGAACAGACGCGATGTGGTCATCAAAGAGAACAAAGTGCAACAAATTTGTGAGGCTTTCATGGGAGACGGGTCAAACTGAGTCGAATTATTGTGATTTTCAATTGTCACTTGAGACAGGCCTGAGGATCCAAGCAAAACTGCGTGTTTGTTTCGCAATCCGTGTTGCCGTCGTTGTATGTGTGTTGATTAAAGTGGGTGGACAGGACGAAGACGAATACCTCGAGGTGTGCGCAGGACATCCTGACGTCAAATGCTCATTGTTTCACAAGACCTGCTTCTGCATGATAAGGCTTCCTTCTCAGGAGACCATCACTTCGCTTCCATTGTTTGCGGCGTTGTTTGTGGCCCACAACACCGAGCAGTGTTTCCACGTGTTTTTGACGTGGGAGTGCATCCCATTGACGCGCCCAGGCTTGAGGAGCTAAAAACGGACATTGTGAAAAGACTTATTCCAAGAAGCCATTAGCTGCTTTTCGATGGGCTTCCGGAACAACCTGACATATTTCTCATCAGGAGTCAGGAGAAAACACATTCCACTAGTTCGCACGTGTTGCGTCAATGGAAAGACACTGGATATGGATGTCTGTCCGCGTAAATGGTCGAACCCATTCACATCTCCACAATTCGTTTTCCCAGATTTCCTCGCAGAAATAGTTTCGTTGTTGTTTTGAACACTTGTGGTATCGCTGTAGTGATAGAAAAAAAACCAGCCAAAAACAGCCCTGACACCCACAGTACAGTCCACTGAGGCTTTCCAAGGCAGGTGATACGAGAACCAGGTTCTTGACTGAAATTTGCTCATCTGAGACAAATTGGAGCTTTGTTGGTGTCTGCCTGATGTTCGCGCCTTCAAGGATTTGTGGAGGCTATTCGCACAACGTCGGCACGTTCTGCAATTTCCGTCGGCAGCTGCTTCCAGCCCACGCATGGTTCGTCATCTGCAGATGTTCTGGAGGTCGATGCTTTGTTCCTGAGAAATGAACATGGACAAGAGTGCCCAATTTTTCAAATTCCTTGCGTCAGCTGCCCTCTTTGCGTGGCAAAGATTCCCTTTCTTCTGCTTTCGGTTCCTGCGACACGTGCCTTTTGTTGGATTTCACCCTGCAGTACACGCGTTGCTTGCAACGGTGACCATAGATGTAACCTCATGTTGCACAAACAGAAGGCTCTCAATGTCCGCAGTGAACCATCTCTACCTGAGCAAGAAATGAGAAACGGAAAATCACGAATGATGCAGGAACGTAGAGCTTCTTTCTCACTCGTTGTGAGCGCAGCGTTGCAGACCAGAACTCATTTTTCAATACAAGTGGTTTTCGAGGCTTCACAAGTTTCCAGATGCGGTTCTTGCGAAAACAAAAAGAAAGTTCACCTTGTTCACAAAATTCCAAACAAAGCTCCTCGCGTGCAAGGAATAACGAGTCACACAGTTGCGCATCGTTCTGTCCGCTGCGCTCGCTCTTCGCACCGGAACCGTCGGAAGTTTGCTGCTTCCCATCGGAGCGTCTTCTTTTGTTGCCTTCTGCACAACATCCTCAGTGCAACAAAGAGCGTATAATTACATAGCTTACAGTCTTAAGCAGAGAATGCAAACAAAATGGAAACTTGATTTTCAGGTTTCTGCATGGTAGAGTGTGCCAGGACCTGACGGAGATCGCCACTTGAACGGTTAATTGCGTTGTTGCACTCGGCTGTTGCTTCGTTCATATATCGTGCAGTGGGTCTGCATGCATGCAGTCCAGTCACCAGTACTTTGCACAACTGTTTGCTGAAGAAGGGCCTTTTCATGCCCAGGAATTTGGCCCGGAATCACTCAGAGCGGGGCAACGCGGAAGAACATTCTTCCAACTGATTTACCTTGAATCAATCCATTTCTATTGAAATTATGCACAACTGGCCATCAGACGAACTGTGCCAAAAGTTGGTTTTACGGGTCAGAAAATCAAGTTCAATGGAAAAGCTGCAGGTATTTGGCTGAGGACATTCTCCAGATTGGGGATGAAACCAGTTTCTTTCCCAAAGTGTGGTTCATCCGTGGTTCAGATGAGGACATCGCAACAGCAAGGGACTTCGTCAACTGAAATATTTATTATGTGTGTCTAAAAATACTTCGAGACCCAATTAACTGGGTTCATATTCTTCAGAGGCTGTTTTTTCACTCCAAAATCCCTTCTTTTTTCTTGTTGTCTTTCATCCTTTTGTCATTTTTTGGTCGTTTACGAGGGGACAGTCACAACTAACTTTCACCGACAAATTTCAATGACGAAAAGTTGTCGCTCCAATTTCATTCTTTCTGACAGTGATCTACACTAATTGAACTCTGATGGGGATGTATGTTGGTCAAGTTTGCAGACTCCCAAGTGTACATTTTCGGTGCGTGAACATGGTCACTGTCTGGAATTTCTCAGCCACTCTGCAGTTGCTTTGCAACGGAGCACAACAATGTTTCTGTGGTTCCTGATTTTGAGAGTGAGTCTCCAAATTAGATTGGAACAAAGGGCTAACATCAAGTTCTGCAAGAACTCTGGTTTGACACCAATCGACACATGGAGAAGTCTGCGTGCAGTGTATGGAAATGACACTTTGTCCAAAGCCCAAGTGCGCTTCTGGTTTTGCAGATTCTTGTTGTCTGGAGACAACGATTTGAAGGACAAAAAGCGATCTGGATGACCAAACATCCATCACAAGAAGATCCAACAAGTGTCTGCAGCCTTGGATGAGGACAGGAGGAAAACAACCAAACAGTTGGCTGCTGAGGTTGACTTGTCAGAGACATCGCCTCAATTTGTGCACTTCAAATCTGGATTTGGTCAGGACTGTTCCTAGATTTTTGGAAAAGATCATCACAGTCGACAAGACATGGGTTTCAGTCTACGAGGAGCAGAGCAAAATTGAATCATATCAGTGGATTAAGAAGGGCACATCCTGGCCTTTGAAAGCACTGCGCGCCCGGTCGACCAAAAAATCCATGATGACTGCATTCTATGATGCTTGCAAGATTATGTTGGTGGACTTTCTTCCCAAGAATGAAACAATGGATTCCGATTACTACATTGCCCTCCTGAAAAAAATGAAGGACAGAGTCAGACATCAACGACCAGGAATGTGGACTGGTGGTGTGGATGGAAACACTGACAGAGACTTTGTTCTCCTCCAGGATAATGCCGGACCACACACCTCAAACCCCACCTTGGCCTTCATGGGACAAAACCGGATTGATCTCATTGCACATCCTCAGTATTCCCCGGACTTATCACCATGTGATTTCTTCCTTTTCCCCCATTTGAAGAAACATTTGTGTGGGAGAAGGTTTGGCACTCTTCTGGAACTGCAACTTAAGATCAAGGCAATCTTCAAGAAAATCACGCCTGAGATGTTTGAGGAATCCTTCCGGGATTTGGCTGTCTGGTGGAAGAAGTGCATGGCTTCTTATGGAACATACCTTGAAGGTTGTGGAGTGGAAGTAGATGCAGTTTCTGAGGCATCAGATCCACCCACATCTTCTTCAGAAAGCTCGGACTCAGAGGACAATGACTGACCATTGACTTTGGATCGAGAGTATTTGAGTATCGACCAATTTCAACTCCGGATATGAGATACTTCTTTGTACAGCAAATCAAATCATTTGGTCTCTGAACACAGTTAGAATACATCTCTTTCATTTTGTGCAACCTTTCGTCCGAGTGGTTCCTTTAGTTGCGCGAAAATTCGTTGGGAAAGTTAGTTGTGACTGTCCCCTCGTAATTCTGCCCTTGTCCTCGAATATCTGTTTTCAGTCTTCTTGTGAGGTGGACATTTGGAAGACACACGAGTACGAGTTTCAAGCGTGTGACCTGATAGCCACTTGCACAAAAATAGGCACCTGGGCCTCGCGATGATTTGAACACTTGGACACTTGGAAGGTGCGCCGTTCAAATCACCAGAAAATCTCAAGAAACACACCGGACTTCGCTTCGTGCCCATTGACCGATGTGTATGTGAGCTTGATCGAACGTGTGTGAGAAATGAATCGTGCAAAAAAAGACACAGTTCACTATCTAGTGATCATATTGTTGTGTATTTTATGATACTGTGTTGCTGTCGGTGCATACGAGGGGGTCCCAAAATACGTAGTTTTTGTCCAAAATGAAGGCGTTTTTTGCTTTGCAAAATGAAATTTAATGCTCCAACATGCAAACAAGAATGCAGACCTCAACTGGAGGTGAAAATTTGTTCAAAAAGTCATGCTAAAATGCCACAAAAAGGCATGCAAAAAACACAAACACCAGAAGTGTGTCAGCAGCACAGTCATTCAGTCTTGATCTGAGTCCTTTAAGGTGGTCAGCACTTCACTGTAGGATTCAGAGCTCACAGTGGAACCAGGGGGTGAGAATACAGAGTGGACTACTCCGGAACTGTCAAAGAACACCGTGAACATCGCCTTCTTCTCACTCCTTTGAGGATGAGCTTTCTGGGGGCATGCAGCAACACTTCCTTTGGGGAGCCATTCTTTGGACTGTTCCTTGCACAACAACTCGAACACACTCACCCAAGTTTCATCCCCTGTGATGATGAGGTCCAGCAAGTCCTCCCTCTTGCGCAACAAAGCCAAATTCTGCTCACAAAAAGTGCGGTGGGCATGCCTTTGCTCTGCTGTCAGATCCTTGGGAATGAACTTGGGTGTCAGTTTGGAAAGGTTGTTTCTTCATGATGCTGTGCATGGATGTATTGCTCATGCCTAGGTCCTGAGCAATCTCCCAGACAGTCTGAGATTGGTTGGTGTTGATGTGATTGCTCACAGCATCAATTTTGGTGGGTGTGTGTGCAGTCCTTGGGCATCCAGTCCTTTTCCTGTCAGTGGTAGCAACCTCCCCTGCAGAGAACCGGTGGTGCCATAGAGCTACGGTTGACTTGGAGATGGAGTTATTCCCATGGACTTCTTGGATCCACCTCCAGCACTGGGTGGGGCTCAACCCACTTTTGACCAGGAACTTCAGCACAGTCCTTTGCTCTCCTCGGTCATGCTTGTTAGGCATTGCACAGCTCACAGAAACCACCAAAATGCAGGCAAAAACACAGAAAAGTGCCATTGACCGGTTGCTGTCGATGTGTCTGACACAGGTGTGATCTCCTGACCTCATTTGCACTAAGAGATCAGCCAATCTCGCATGAAAGCCATGATCAGTTGATGGCAAGGATAGTTAGGATGAATCATGGCTGTCCAAAAAGTTCCTGCATCCTGGAAAACGCCTTAATTTTGGACAAAAACTACGTATTTTGGGCCCCCCTCGTATCTGGTTGCAATAGCGTGCACTGTGCTCACGTTGTTGCTTTCAGCTCAAGACTTTTCCGCCAAACTCAGCGATCTTGTTGCTATGGACGGAATTTGTCAAATTGTTTTCCAGGTTGTAGATGAGAGGCACAGAACTGACGCATTGAGCAGATCTCCCCAGGTCTTTGCACTTTGAAAGACCTAGCTTGATATCATTTCGACAGAAGCCATAAATATGTAAATTTTCATTCCCCTCATATTTGGCTTTCCACTGCCGAAAGCAAAACAACCACCACCCACAAGATTTTCCACTGTCAGACGTCGTGTCAACACGTATTGAAACTCTTGTGCTGATTTGTTGAGTTTGTAGCACACTGCATTCGTTGACACAGACAACTTACGAGTGAATAAGTACGTGATTTTTCTTTGAGAGCTTTCGTGTATCATCATTCAATGCTTTGTCGCCGTCCCATGTCGTGCAGAGCTGAACCCTCTGGGACCACCATCACTCTGATCTTGTGCTTTGACCAGTGGCACCAGTCGTGGCTTCCCGGGGCTACAAGATAGCCTGCGCTCATTCGGCGGTCACAGATAATGATGAACCCTTTCAACTTCATTTTCCAGCGAGATTTCATCACGCGTTCCGCTGCTCGGTTTTGTCTGGGAAGTTTCAAATTGGCCATTACTTCCTATTCTGTTCAGAAGAGCAGGTGCTTTTCGAGTTTTGCGGAATTAACATTCATTCGGTGAGCGCTGTTCAAACTCATTGAAAGTGACGTGACAGCGTTTCTGCAAAGAAATTGGGTTGGATTGTGTTCTTGGCAATGGCAGAACCTGAGGCCGTTAGCACAGCTGAGACCTTTCGGCGAAGAATCCCTGTTGGTGTGTCCGAGAACAGCTTGTCACGTCTGTCATCGGCAAACGTCATGAAAGCTCAAACGCACGAGACCCCTTGTTTCCACCCCAAGATCGGTCTGAATCGGCCAGATTCGTGTTGAAGACAATTCGGTGAATGTACCTGTGAGGTCAGCGACGGTGAGGTTGACGATGAAAAAGTTGGTTACGTTGCGCATGTGCTTGTTCTGTGCGACGGCGATGAGCACCAGGGTGTTGCCGAGCAGCGCCAGCGTGAACACGGGTACGTAGAGCGCGACCAACACCACCGTCTCGGCGCGGTCGTGCTTCCGAAGCCCTCGCCGAAACTCCTCAAGAACCTTGTTGTAAACGACGTCGTCTCCTGTGTCCAGGTAAGGCGTTGCTGAGGCTTCACTGGAATTGACAATATCCATGTCTTTTTGTCCGCGAGCTCGTGAGTACCAGTGAGTCCAGTGATTTTCAAGTGCTTCCCTTTCTCATGTGTCACTGATCATACTGACCAACCGGTCTGAGCGAAGAGCAGCTTCAGGCGGATCCGAGAAACCGATGCTTTGATCCATCGTAAAGTTCGGGGTACCAAAGCACACAACCGATGGAGTCAAAAGCAGAATAGCCGACACCGTATTTTCTGTCTCAGTCGCGGGGGATCCACGCGTGCAGGGATGGCGGGAACTTTGTCTCTTGCATGTCGAGCCCGCTACCTCCCCACTGTCAGAATTCTTGTTCTCGTAGTGTGGAAAGAATCAACGCCTTCCAAGCAAGTACATGTACTTGAGTGACTTCGACGTATTTTTGTGTAGGAGATAAAGTTGGAAAGGCAAACGAAAGTGGTGACACCAGAGACAGGGTTTTCACAAACAGGGTTTTCAGGTTTCAGTCTGTTGTCTGTTTTTTTTTGTCTCCAGTTTGAAGGACTCTAAATTTTCAAAGGGCACACAGGTTACAACAAACTTCGAAACTGCTTATTCTTGAGATGTTTTCCCACTGCACGCATTTCTCCTGATGCACGGCCAAAAAAGCAAGCAACAAGCTCGCAAACTCAATCGCTGTGTTTTTGTTGTCGCTGGGAAGTGTTTTGAGCTTGTGATATACCACATTGATCGTCTTCAAATTTGTAGCAATCTGTTCGGGTCGTGGTCACGGTGCTTGGATGAGATGAGCCAAGGAAAATGGAGATGATCTCAAACACCATGAAGTTGTCTTCGCTCATCACAGAAATCCAAAGCCTCACATTTTTGACTGAGTGCAGTTTGCTTCAAGAACTACCTTCCTCCTTCGACAATGCACGCACCTTTCTCTTTCCGTGCTGCCTCGAGGTCACCTGTCTGTCAAGTCCCCTGAGCTCCCAGGTCTCTTCAGACTAATATGCCTTGCTTCCTCAACAAACTTCTCCCATGAAAAGGCAAAAGTTACACGTCGCGCAGTGTTTGCCATGTGGAGTGGCCCCTTCTTTTCCTTGCCAGGTCTGTCTTGGCCTTGTCGCTTGTTTTCAACAGACACGACGTTTGTGCTGAAATTAGATCTACTATTTGGACGTCTGTTTTGATCAGTTTGATCTTGTGTCATTTGAGGTGGAGAAGGGGAAAGCGGATTCTGGTTTGGTGCCAGGTGAGACCCATGCAAAGCTTGGCCCAGTGTCCCACACAAGCAACATCTCTCAGTCAGGGAACTGGGTTGGTCCCAGATTCTACCTACATGGTGAAGGTCAAGGTACCGTTGTCCCTCTTGCTGGCCCAGGCTACTGCTTTTCTTTTCTGAATGACGCCGTCGAATCCAATGACAGGGGCAAGACGCATGTCAGATCTGCACAAACGTTGACACGAAGAAACTCCACTTGTGAACAAACGAAAGTGGTGGCACCAAAGACAGGGTTTTCACAAAAGGGTTTTCAGGCCGAGGATACACAGCGCGTTGCGGGGCCAATTGAACGGAGCGCGACTCCTTTCAGTCCCAGGACAATTGTAAGGGCCCAAATTTCAGTTGAGCACACAGCACATCACAAAGTCAGGGTTTGTTCACTCAAATGATTGTCTGACCAATGAACAGATGACCAACAATGCAGAGAACTTACGTATCTGTTCAGTGAGAGCTACATTTTGTAGAAAAGGAAACAAATGAACTGATCTGTTCACTGAGATTGCTCACGTTTGAAATTCCCCTGTTGTATTCATGCAGAGAAGTGGCAAATCTCGGGGAATACCCCAGAAGAAAAGGAAATTATATCTACTAGACCCAGTGAGTAAGTACTGCTGTTCAGTTGGTACTTCCAATGACTCGTGGAGCCAACAGAGGGACCAACTGAACAGACCTGCTGTTTTTGTTGATGGACCCTGATATTTGGTCCCACTATGTGTGTGCATTACAATTGAACGAACAGATGAGCCCTCACCATTACTAAATGCAGTGGGACCAAAAGTCAAAAGTTGCGGGCCCATTACAAGTTCCAAAAACAGTTGGACGAGTAGGGTTGGTGTGTCCACGGCCTCACCCTCGACGAGCCTGGAAAAGGTAGTTTGTAGACAGTGAAGAAAACACTGGATCCTTTCGCAAATGCTCAAAGCCACACTGGGGCACGTCACAAATTTTAACCCGATAACGGCCCCCCGAAAGCTTTCCTCCCGTTTGTTCCTGAATTTGATGAGGAATATATCTCGCAACCTGGCGAGTTGAGAGCAGAGCAAATCGTGGAATCAATATACTCGCATACCTGCTGAGTTCCGTCCGGATAGAAATGCATTGCCCTTCAGTGTTCAGCCGGTGTTCAGAGTTCTGCTGCTTCCCGCAGAATATCAACTCACTTTGTTCTGGTTTCTTTTATGCAGCTTCCTGAGGTTTCACCGTGGAACTCTCGATTATGTCAACCAAAAACAAAACAAACCAACAAAAAATGGACTCAGAATCGACACGAAGGCCTGCATGGGCTTGGTTCGAAAGCACATGATGAATCCTGGGATCAACACCGAACGAAGTGAGGCAGATCGGATTGATCGTTTGTGGCGAATTCTTCAGCAGCTGTCTTCGTGAGTGCTGAAACTTCTTCAGCCAACGAAAGTTTAATGGGGCTAAAATCCCTGAAAATCCAAGTGCGGCTCACAAAATTGTGGAACAATTGAAAAGACCAAGAGAACAGCCCCGATTCAATCCTTACTGGAATGCTTGATTTCTGTCCAACGTGCAACGAATCCAGCCTCACCAGTTCTAGCGGAGTTCTCAGTGTGAGTCTGATGTTTTCTTCACGCAGCGGTGCACAATCATCATGCGAGGTTTTATGCTGGGGCCGTGTAACTTGCAAATTGGGGTGCCTTGACCAGGATAATTTTGAGTGGCGTACTTCTGTCCAAGTTCTGATGCTAGCGTCATTACATCAA
>JAAUXT010149290.1_pt1 | contig 13398 bp, 11 predicted proteins | sample 7278171 | NCBI WGS metagenome assembly JAAUXT01 (sample SAMN14350112, study PRJNA611818) | marine sediment metagenome | isolation source: surface marine sediment (1.8m) | place: French Polynesia: Moorea | collected 2018-08
CAAAATGATCAAAATGATGTCAAAAAAACCATACTACTTGCACCGGAACCGGAAATAGCAGTACGATTTAAAAATGACAAATGACAATGACAGAGGGAATGAACCGCCTCGTCAAGGATCAATTCTATTGTTTCATCGCATCTCAACACGAAACAAACCACAGAGTCCGTGATTTCTCCTTTTATGGAAATCTATGATTTATGAACCGTCTAGTTCAGATTTTTTCCTTTTTGGACCACAGAGGACGCAAACACATCAAAGACGAACGTGTTTGTCTTACTTTCCCAAGAACTGTTTCTTTCAGAGACGAAGTCACCGCAGAGAGCAGGCGTACTTTCATGTTGGGGGGAAGTGACACATTTGTTCCTTGGATGCCGTGCATGGAAAGTGAACCTGACACGGAGGTGTACAAATAGATCTCCATTTGCACAAAGTGCTTCGTTCTTTGAGCTTCAATTTGAAATGGAGTCCCTTTGGCAGTGAGAACTTCGTCTCTGCCTGTTGCACTCTGAGACCCTCCATTTCGCCTGATGATCTTTTTCTCAGCAGACTTCATTCTCCCGGGCAGACCCTGCATCAGCTGATCTCGTTTCTGAGGCAATCTTGGAGCGGATGTAACGTGTGGGAAGTTTCGCATTGAGTGTCCATGGAGACATTGACACGTGGTATGACCAGGGGTCAATTTTTCCTCCGAACAAATAGCAGCAGGACAGCGCCGCCTTTTGCTGCAATTTGTCTCGTATCTGTATCAACGACTCAAGAAGCGACAGTTCGATTCAGATCGATCGTGTTTCGAGGTTTGTTGATTGGGGCAAATCGAATCACTGCAAAACGAGTGACGCGAAATAGATCTGCAAATCATTTTCCCATCCAGGGGACCTTTTCCTTTGTGTTGGCTAATGGGAAACAACTGCAGTTTGGCAATCAAATCTGGACTTTGAGGCCAGTGCAACATGCACAATGCTCATTTTACCAACATGTACACACTGATTGTGCATTTGACATTCAATGCACCTGAATATGAGTGTTAGTCATTTGCAGATTAGATCAGGAAAGGTGAGGCAGGTGGCAAAATTGGAACTCAGGGTAGTGAGATCAGTCTCAGACTGTTCTTGTTTGATCATTTTGTCTGCTCTGCTTTGTTTCTCTCAGACACAAGTCTATCATGCGCATTGCTTTGATGTCTGCGGTTGATGTCCCTGCAGGGTCATTGAGTCTGTGTGTTCCACAGGTTTCGCTCAGAGCAGCTCCTGCCGTTCCCAAAACTGCCAAGTTCTCACAGTGTTGCCTGCCTCTGTTTTTTGTCACTTTGAAGCGGTTGAATGTAATTTGACCAAATGAAGTCAAGTAAATAATACGCTTGTAGTGAATTGATGCCAATTGTGAAATCCCCCTTTTTCTCCCACACAGAACAGCAAAGTTCAATGCTTTGACTCCGAAGGCAGTTGTGCATGAGGAGAAAAGGGCTCAAACAAGCTACATTACAAAAACCCTAATTTGTTCTTGGAAAACCTGCTTGCAGCCTTCTGCTGCGCTAAAGTGCCTTCCTTTGACACAGGCTCAATGCTTCATTAGAATGTTCGCAGGCTTTCAGGGCGGGTGAGCCCAGGTAATTCTTGTCAATGTCAAGCTCAAGTCATATCCCGCGGCCGGTGTGACCGCTGCAGCCGGGGAGAAGCTCCCACAAGAACCTTATTAATGTCACGACGAGAAATTCTCGCCTGTCACCCTGGTCTGCCCGCACCTCCACGCGTGTGACAGTTGTCTTCTGCGTAATTCTCTTTGTGTACATGTGTGTGTGTGTGTGGTTGCTTCCTCAGAGTCCGGGGGGGGGGGGCGGTGCCCATAAAACAACAGATTGCTCAAAGGAAAACATGTCGTTCCTCCTTGTTGTCTGCCCACGGGGGCTGAGGCGATAAATCGTGGTCGTGTCTGCCGGGGCTGCGTGGGATGATCCCGGGGACCTGTCCTCTCCGCACCGACACCCGTCACGGAGGTGTTTTTCTTCGCACCTCGATCTCATCGCCCAGGTAAATGTCAGGATAATGAGATTGCCGGCCATTTGTAAAGGGGATAGAATTCTTAATCTGATCAAGCCAGCGAGCAAAGAACCAATGGCCTTTCCAAAATGCGCGATAGCTCGGTGACTAAGACTCACATCCACCCGGCTTACACGACTGTGACATTCTGTTTGCAAGGCCAATATTATCCTTCAAAATACCAGAGACTTGACATTAGGTCTCGTACGCAAACACAATCTGGCGAATCCTGGGGATTGAGAGCGACGTTGTTCCTCCGGTGTGGGGAGGTCGGTCGACGTGAAGTCGAGCCGCCCAACGCAATTTCTGTGTTCAGTCAAGAGATGAAGAATCGCTGAGATATTTGCCCCACCTGGGTGATAAAGCAGCGCCGGCTCTCGTTGCCTCATTCCACCTGGATCACTCCTCACAAACGTCCTCCTCACTGCACCTTGAACACGGCACGAATGAGGCCACAGCCAAGGAGAACCGTCCCAGCTGAGTTTCCAGGAACAGCCAATTCCGTCAAAGAAGAACGACTTTTCTGTCACAATGGATCCGCCGTCCATTATTGTGATTTGTGTTTGTTTTGCAGCTTCAGTCGATCCAAATTTAATTGTTTACGAGAGATTGTCATTGTATAACATTTCAACAAATCGTTTTATTTCATCAAGTCAATTGTCTAATGGATTGCACTGTTTTGAGAAAAATGTTCAGTCTCTAATTGATGCATTGGTATTGCGACATGCTTTCCGAGCTGTCTCTTTCACACACAAGTGCGTTTTCATTGAAGAAAGTACATCCATCACAACCACGTTTTCATCAACCAGAAACAACCTTCACTGATCATTGTTGTCAGCAGGAGTTCTCAGGAGAGAGGACTCGAGCTGTGGGAGGTCTGCAGAAGCCTGCAGAAGCCTGCAGACCCCCACGTTCATGGACTGGTCAGTTTCACCATTGTCCCTTTCAATCATGGACAACGAACAGCAGATCCCGTCTGACAAAGCCGGATTCAGATACAAAGAGAATTTCTTCAAATCAGTTCAGTTGCCTCACCTGTGGGAGTGCTGCACTCCATTCCCTTTTGCGAGTGAGTGTCGTCAACAGAAGCACTGAATTTTGCAATCATGCTGATTCTTCCCTGCGTTGCCTGGAGTGGTGATCAAACGATTCCCTGTTCACCATTTGTGGCCATTGACAGGTAGGTATCTGTTCAAGAGGGTTCCCACGAAAAAACTCCTCCGCCTGCTCCTCTCACGAGCAGCTTCACAATCCAGAGACCAGAAATACAGACCCTCTGCGGTGGGTCTTTTCACAGTGGCGTTGCGCAACCGCGCTGCCTCCCTCCCTCCCTCCCTCCCTCCCTATCTCTGGCATGCCGATGAGATTGGGAGACAGCATGATGGAGTTCCTGCAGTGCGGTGAAAAGGTACGAGTCACCCAAACGCAAAGGAGACGGAAGCCTTCGTTTGTTTGGGAATCAGCGCGACTCGCAGCGCTCCAATCCGAGTCGCTTTATCAAGTGCTCGGCTGAATGTTATGTCATTTAAATTGCCAATTTCATGCACCAGCATCATGACCTTTAAACAGCTTTCCGCCACCCGCAGGTGAAGCATCAATTTTGATAAAAACTGATGATCGATCAGAAAAAACAACTTTTTGTGAGTCTGTCTGCCTGATTTGGACTCTCGCCTTCGGTCATTCCTTTCTTGTACCCACGTTCGGGACACTTCTCGTGTCATTAATTGGGAAGTTTGTCAAGACAAACCCAAAACCTGTGTGCAGGCATTTCGTTGAGATGACAAATTATTCTCGTTGAGCTTGCATTGCACACGATCCTTGCCTCCAGCTGACCCAGCGCTGTGGAGATTCTCATTCCGACCAGATGAATCTAAATATTTCACACTGAGGCGTCCAGGTTTGTACACTGCGCACGAAGAAGAAGCTGCTGAAACGTATGCTGGTGCATGGGTGACGCAGCGATGTACAGCGCGGGCGGATCGAGGCTCGTACGATCCAGCGCACGATTCCAACCTTCATGTCAAATCACTCCGCCTCCACCTCCTCCACCTCCTCAGAAGTCAGAGACGAAGACGAAAATGGATCAACAAGAATCGACGTGCCGTTGTCAACAAATGGATTTCGATTCGATCTGCTCAATCTTGCGTCTCTGTCAACACGTGACACCTGAACAAATCAACGTGGCTGATGGGGTAATGGATGCTTCGTCTCCTATCGGGAAAATTGTCCGATTTTGCAACAGGCAATCTTTGTTCCATGTTCAGTTGGGATGGGTTTCATCAATTTGTTTCTTTTGCCAAAAAAGAGCAGAATCAAAAGAGTTTGTAAAACAAAACGTTGCTCAGATACTCAAATTCTGAAAAGTTGCGCACACACAAAAAATCGACGAGACAATTAATTTCTCGGAAGCGAGTCCCAGGTTCTCTGCGAGGTAAAAGCCTTTGATTGCTCGCACGTACTTTTTGTCGAGATAAACACACAAATGTGACTTTCATCAGGGTAATGCCTCCTAATTTATTAGAAACCTGACCTTCTGTTTGATTTCTCCCTTTGTACGTCGGAGATTCCCGGTTCATTTCGCCTGGTGCTGATCAGGTGGGTTCGGGTCCCGAGGCCTCAGCGAGGACCAGCAGCCTGTGTGCTGCACTGGGCCATGTGATCTGACTTCAACACAGTTGAGACCATGAAGATACCTCCACGCAACCATGGAATGATGGCAGAGACTGTTGGTTCCAATCTTCCATGAAAATGACGCGGTAAAAAACACTTGTGTCTTTTACTCGTATCTTGCTGCAGAATCATCATTTTGGGCAGATTGTTCTGGTCATTTTGTTCGAGTAAGAAGAACCAACACACCAAAATGTTGCTCAAAGCTTTATGAAAGCTACAATGCCACTAACTTGACTTGACTTGTTCCCAACAGAATTCCACCGAGCGTTTTCATTTCAAGTCACACTGCCACTTGGCTTGGTCTTGTCTTGGGAACTGGCGCTATTCTTGGCAGGAATACCAAGCTTGAAAGTTGCCTTTTATCTGAATTGACTCTTTCAATGGATGCTTTTGCCCCGTTTCCGACTCCTTTCACTGTTTGTATTCCGGTTTCATCCTTTGAGCTGCATTCTCTGGGCGGGCGCGGGTCTGTCCATTAGACATGGTTCCCGCCGCCTCACAACGGGAACGAGACGGAAGCCCGTTCGTCTCCTCGCCTCGTCACCCGCTGTTCAACATAGCAGAGAAATGCTCGCATTGTTGAAAATCACTTTTTTCCATTCACCCCCTGTGGGTCATTGCGACCATCAAACTAATGGAAAATTAGACCAAGGGGTGTCTTGAAAACTTTCAACTGTTTGAAAATTTATGCTGAATCGTCACTTGGAAATGGACCCAGAAGTGGTCCGTGCGAGTATCTAACTTTGTGTTGGGTGAGATATTGCAGAATGATGGGGTGCTATGAAGTGGTTGCGTGTTGCTTGTTCTGTTCTCAACCAGTTGTTGTGCCAAAAGTCCCCAGTGACGCTGCACCGGCACAACTCTGTTCTTCTGACGACAAGAGGCATTTTCATCAACTTTGTTTCGGAACCAAAACCTTTGGTCTCTGACAAAAATCCAAAAGCCACAAAGTGCAAATAGGTGTGAGTTGTTGGCACCCGGATTTGACGGCGCTGGTCCCCCAGCCTTAGAACGTTGCCTGTCTGAACAATTTTGCACCGTGAAAGTGTTCGAACTTGCGATTGCGGCCCCTCTTGCCTCCTTGGTGAAAACTTTCGGTCCACCCCCGAAGTGCTTCGAACAGAGGCGAGTCCTCAAGTTGCTGTTGGCCTGATATTTCTTGGCTGGAGTCCTGGATTTTTAATCTGACTCAGTGATTCTAATTTTTCCTTAAATTTGCTCCATGTCTGTCGCATTTTGCTATTCGTCCTATGAAAATCCTGCGCATCTGTTGAAATGTCATCCACTTCCAAACTTTCAGTGAGAATCAAAATTGAAACAAATGAGATGGAAAATTTGTCTCTGAAAACTTGTGTGGAGTTTGTTTTCCCCAAAGTTGGCCTCACATGCAAGGAATGCTAAAATCATTGTGAAACAGCATTCACGACTTACCGCGTTCAGCAGCGCTCGGTCCTCAGCGGAGACGCAGAACCTACAGTTCCAGACATAAATTTGGAAATCCCTCCAGATGTTTTGAAACAAATTGCCTCGCTGTTTGGCTCACGAGAGGAGTCTGGAAAGCACTTTTGGTGCAGATGTTTGATAGACTCTGAGCGGCGGCAGCGTGAAACAACGACGGCGTCCCCCACTCACCGTCCACCGTATCTCGAGTGGTGTGGGAGCTTCCTCGTCACACAAAGCTGTGAAAAACGGAGCACGTCAACTAAAGCTGTGATGCGCATACGAGTTTGTGTGAAGCTGTGTGTGGGGTGGGCCCAAACGAGGGACAGACCGCACCCGAAGTGGTGGCTTTACAATTGAAATTTTTGGTCTTTCGTTGAACAACCGAGCGTGGAAAGAGCCCCTTCCCTAGTTTGGAATGAGAGCGAGCCTGCAATATATTCCTGGTCGATTCACGAGGCAGAGAGCTGGACAAAACTGGCTCATCGATGTTGACCTTCACTGTACTGTGACCCGCACACGAACGTTCGGGACGGCTTGTATTCCGCGCACGCTGAGCCTATTGTTTCAGCGTTCAGGGATCTCACACGTATAGGTTCCTGAACGCCAGAGCTCATCGAGAGAATCCACCTTTTGGAGGCTGTCAAGACAGCATAGCTGTGGAGACTGCATGCAAAAGGTGGATACTCAAGACTAGATCTGGAGTTCAGGAAGATTCTTCTAGCATGTTTAATGGTTCTTGAACAAACGATCAAAACAAATCAATGAGTGCGTTCAAGAACCACTAAACGTGCTAGACTCTTCGTTCTGAGTGTGGACGTTCTGTTGCATTCGGAGCTGTTTGCATGCTTCTGTTTGCCCGTGTTGTCTTTGCGCTCATCTTTCTGGACTTGCTGAAGCCATGGTGAAGACAGAGAACAATTCCAATCCCATCCCATCTTGACTTCAGCTGAACTCTTGTTCGAACTGCAGGTTCAGAAAATCCACCCGTTTTCTTCATCACGTGTTCGTCTTGTGTAAGAAATGTGCACTCAAGGCATGTTTACCTCCCAGTGGACAAAGATACAAGTCTCATGCCTGGACCTAAAACAGCTGTGAATATAGTTCAGGTGAGGTTCTTGCTCTTCATGACACAATGAATGTTCGGACATGAAAACAGGTTGCCAGTTTGGCCTGTTTTATGCCGAGAACAATGCATGAAATTACGCGGACATTTATGTTACAAATAACGTGTGCGACGTCGTGCCTTATCATGGTCAGAATCGTCGAGACAGTCGGCTAGAGATGTGGACAATTCCCGCGTCACGGCACGAAGAGAAACCATGCGGTGCGCTGACCGACGATCTCGCTCGGAGATCCTTCCAAGTCGGGTGACGCACGCTCGTTCGGTGGGGGCAATGCCGCTCTGTTTTTCCAACACCTACATGGGCCCGTTTGGTTCGGACTGAATAATGGCAGGACATTTTGTTCAGATTTTGGTTGACTCCAGGTCAAACCACCGTTGATTTCAATGAAAATGATCTTGAACGAGAGATTCTGGTTTGAGCTTGTTGGATTTGGCGATACTACCTCGTACAAGTTGTGCGATTGGGAGACCACAGCAAACACCCACGTGACGGAGTTCAACGCAGAGTGAGTTCTTTGTGCCGGTGTTTGCGACACACGTACTCGTATTTCATTTCGATAGCAATTATTTTCGCACAAAGCAAAGGTGCGGGATCAAACATTCTCTGTCAATGCGACTGCTCGAACATTCACAGAATCGAAGGACTTTTCTGGCGTGAGTCTTGAGGTTGGTCCATCTATCGAAACCAAACAGAGCGCTCGGAGTTGAGGAGGTTTCTTGCGATGAATTAGGAAGATCCTTGACGTCTTGGTTGCTGGGCCGGCGGCCGATCAGGCGCAGGCGGCATTCTGTTAGTACAGGATGTAGACTTTCCGTGACGAATGGACGGGACGAGTCATTAGTCCGACCCATACTTAATCTAATGCCAGCAGTTTGTGAGTTCACATCAAGGAAGTTTCACTCACACACGCAGGTCTCTGTCGTCTTCCTTCGTAGGGCGATGTCTTCATTCCATGGTCTTTAATCTATCAAATGCTGCGGTATTTTAACGCCGAAAAATCTCACGTGTCTCTTTCTACATGGCGAGGGCGAGGGCAGTGGCAACTCACCGTCTCACCTGTAGTGACGAAATAGTGGCCAGCTGGTGTGCAGGGTGTGATGTCCACATACAGGGAAAGGCACATTCATCCACACCCTCGATTCCAGAGAGGAGTTGAACTCGCGTGTCGTGGTGTCCCTGACTGTCCTCTCTTGAAACAAAAGACAGGAAGAAATGGAGAGTGGACAGCCGAACACAAGTCAATGACGCTGTTCTGTTCACACATCCGAGAATCCAGCAGATCAGGATATCCAGGATTCACGGATGACGAATAGAATAGCATGTGATTCGAGAAGCGCTGAGTTGGGATCCGAGAATCCTCGGAAGTCTGGGGCACTCGGTTGCTTGCTCGAGAATCTCGGGTGTCCGACGGAATCTCATTCTTCGGATACAAACTGAACAGCACCAATGACAGAGCGGCCGAGCGTTGTCACCGAAGACCTGACCACCGGTGCAGTTTTGTTGTTGGTCCAAGGGCCTCCATAAAGAAAGGCTCTGACCACAGCGGTACAAACAAATAACAGACGAGGAGCAAACTTTGACAACTTTCACAAACTTTGACAACAGGCAGCTTGGCAGTTGCCCCTATTTTGTTGTCCTTGACTCCCGAACCCCCGTACGATTCAAGATCCAGCGACTTCCTGGAGATTGATGTCCACATTAGCGCTCGTCTTTGTCGCAATGTCAGGCAAAATTGCGTTTCAAGTGCATCAATGAAGAAGAAAAAACACCCACAGGATAATAATACGGCTGAAGCTTGATGCTGCTCATAACGACTGAAAGCCCCCTCGGGATATGATGCTGCATTCTCACCCATCTTCATCGTTAATCTTCACTCAAACCAGATCCGAGAACAATTAGCGATCTCGGCCCCCTGTGATTCATCAGAGTGCTTTTGCCACTCAACGAATTCTTCTGCATTTATCACACACCAAGAAAAAAGGGACACGGGAATGGGAGGAATGACTTGGTTTTGATGAAGATGACTGGGTTGTGTTTTGCAAAGTTGTCAGAAAATCAGTGACAAAGAAGGATTTGTGAGCTATGTAGCAGTCAGAGATTTCCTGCAAATGTGTGACAGGAAGTGTGGCTTCTTTGAAGATGTTTCTGCTTTGAGCCTGCAGCTTGTTTGATGTTTTCCGACTTGACACGGAAAAGCACATGAAAGGTAAAAAACACACGGTTCGTTTGATCGACCACGAACTGAGTGATTGAAAAGCAGTTTTCAAAAATAAAATCTGTTTCAGCAAAGTGCAGGGCTTTGGAAGAATTCAATCGCTTCCGAGGGGAAGAGAACCCCAAATTGGATGATCTGACTTTTGTGCAACCAAATGCAATTTGTCGATTTCTGCAGACACCAAGTCGTCCCGATTTTTCCAGCAGCTCTTCTTCTCCGGAGATGGATCTTTCTGCAGTTCCAAAGAAATTAAGCGTCTGCGGAGCGTTGAATGCATGCACCACAATTGCTGCTGTCACCGCTGGTGGGAGAGTGAGTGGCACTAAGAGACTATTGACCCTGGAGCCGAAAACTGTTTAATTCTCCAATTTGCTTCTGCCTGTTGTGGTGCAGGCTTCGCCACTGACAACACACCGATTTGGTCTCCAGGGAAACAGCGTCTTTGTTGAGATCAGTTCTTGTCTGAGCAGAGCTTGCAGTGAACCGGTGGAAGAACATGGAGGTGAGGCCCGGTTTGACTCCAACTCATTGTTTGTTCCTGCGATTCTGATGAAATAATTCCACAGTTCAACCATTGGGTCTGCGCTCAATGAAGCTGAACAACTTCACAAACACAAGGACCTTTGACAGAAACTGGATTTATTCAGTCAGAATCCACTGCAACACGCAAAGAAAACAATGGCAGCCCTTCAAAGATCGTGTTGTCGTTGTGAAGCTCGGAGTCCAACATACACCTCAGCTTGCCACCGGTCTACTCATCTCGCACATTCGACAGCGCTGTGGGTCCTATTCCTGCTCTGCTGGGGTTTCGAGACAAGCCCTCTTCTTTGCCGACACATTCACATTGAAGTCCAATGCCAGACAGACTGTTGGGTCAAAATCTCTCATCCAACCGCAGACCAACAAGAGCTAGCTTTTCGCGGTCAGTCACCAGCCAGGTCGTGGCAATTTGGTTTTTGAGTCGCTTCCAAAGCCGCGGAACTGAGGTTCCGCCAGACAGAGCGTGAGACCGAGTCTCAGCTGTTCTCAGTCCGGATAGATTCTGACGGCTTACGATCTCAGCTGCCCATGAATACATGTTGACAGTGGATCTGTCTGCAAACTTGCGCTACTCTGCAATTGAGGCAGAAAAGTCAAACGCTCTGTATGGATGCTTCTTGCACTCGTGCTGATACATGTGTGCAGTCCGAACAATCAAATTGTTTCTTGTTTTTAAAAAGAAAAGAAGTCGAAAGGTTTGATGCGCAAAACGACCCAGTCCCACGAAGCGCCAAGACACCCACATCCAATTGTTCATTTTGCAGAAAACGCTGACTTCAAATTTTGTTGTTCGCACTGTGACATTAAGAAAGATCATAACAGGGAAAGGTTTTGACAGTTTTACTTCATGAACAATGGTTGGTGTCGTGTTTCTGACCACACTGCCACAAGGCATGTTCTTTTGGGCGTCAGAACTCTCACAAGCTGCAACAAAAAGCCATCTGTGTCTTCGAGGCGTAATTTCACAAATTGTTGAAATACAATCAACCTTGAGGAAACAAATCTTTGTCTTGAAAAAAAGTACTTTTGTAATTGCAAGGTGACCTTCAGGTTGGGGACAAATAAACAGAGCAAGAGCTCGTGTTATTTTTGCGTTGTTAACAATGGCAGGAACGTCGAAGCTTTTCTCTCACAAACTGAGAAAAACAGTTTCTGTCTCAGAGGTTCAATTTGACGACTTGTTGCTCTGCTCCACGTGGTTCTTTTCGCTGTCAAACAGTGGACGTGACCTTGTCGTGACCCCACTGGGCCCAATCACCGCACGTTCGGCAAAAACAAGTCTGATTTCATCACCTGATGCTCTCTGCCGTTGACGTCTTGTTTTGGTGCTGAGGTCCGGTTGATCTCAATACGTGCACAACGCACCAAAAACTTGCTCTGACGCTCTGACTGCCCACTTGAATAGTTTTCTATTTTCATGTTCGTGTCCACAACATCAATGCACGATGAGGGACACTGAAACAAATTGCTCTCCATCGACCAGGATATGTTTGTTTTCCTCAGAGTCCTTTGCCTCAGGCAGCTCGTTTTGCAAGCGTGTCCTGCAGTATGATAGCGAGGTGAATCTTGGAGAACAAGCCCCAATGCACCAGATTGTCCCCGCGCAACTTCTGATTCGCTTGAAGCGACTGCGCACGAAACTCGGAGGGTCCATCAACCTGAGATGAGATGGGTTTTCTTCCACTGGAATAACTGGGGCGATCAATGCAACACAACTGATGCTTTCTGCATTTGCCGCGGCCCTGAGGTTTTGAATTTTGCGCTCCACGGCGTGACAGTGATGTTCGTTGGAGCATTTGATTGACACACCATTCTGACATGCGCTGGTATCAGAGGACCTCAGCGCTGACAGCCAACAGGGCCAGACACAGGACAAGAGTCTCCTTTGGGTGCTGCATGAGGACTCACTTGTCTCGCGTCTGGAAGGATGTTAGAATTGCTGCTGTCTGCCCCGAGCCAAACGGACTTGTCGCTCCGGAGTTGCCTGGACATGAGTGGCTGGTATTTGGAACAGCGTTGTTTGAGGAGCTCCAGCCTCGAAGGCCTGCAACTCCTGAATGGCAGCAGACTCAGTTTCCCTTTGCTGCATCAGAGAAACTGCACTGAGCGATTTTTCCTGCTAAGAACCAGGCCTCACTGCACGGAGAAAGCTTCACTGAGGACTTTGAAAAAACACGCGCGAAATTTCCCTTCATCTTGCCCGCTTTGCACTGAGAGCAAATGACCAGAAGCCAAATGGTATCTGTGTCACTGAGATCTGGAAATTCGGGGACGCTGGAAAAGGAGCGGACGGACGTTTTTGCTTGAACTCGTCACTGGGCGGCTCCGAGCCTCGTGTGTTCAGTTCTCAGGAGACAAACGTGTTGCAACTCTTATAACTTTTGAAAACAGCAGTGAAAAGGACGCACTTCAAGTGACATTTTACTTCTTGAAACACACCCAATGGGAAAAGTTCAACTCAATTTCTTGAAAATGTCACAACTCTCAATCATGCACCTTGCGCACTAGGACGGAAAGACAGATGCCATGGAGACGAAATACATTCGTTTGAAAGGTTGTCGGCAGATTGTCATTTGCTGCACTCTTCGCCGGAGGCACCTGGTGTTTCTTTGCTTTGAGGTGCGACCCAGGCAGACTAAGCAGCATCGATGGATGCAACGCAGCTGCTTATCCCTTTTGTCATCTAAATGTGTGACCCATTTGCTCTGATGAAACTTTCTGACAAATATGGAACGTTGCAAGGAGCGCAGAAGACTGTTGAATCACCTGCTAAGCTTCTGTCTTGAGCACACGGAATCGGGAAGAACCATCACCTGTTCCTTTCATTCCCTCTTTTGCACAGACACTTTGTTTGTGGCCATCTTCTTGTGTGACGTTGAAATCACAGTTCTTCCTTCTCCCTTCCTGGGTTGCAAGCTATGACTGGACCGGCCCTCCACACTGGTCCAGGATCCACAACAGATGCAACACGGTCACGTCTGCTTGAAGACAACATGTCTCCTCTGTCATGCGCTTCACTGCATCTTCCGCACTTTTGAGGGGAACGTGCATCTTGAAACTAATCACAGCAGCGAAATAAGTTTTAGCATGCAGAACCAAAAAACTTTCGAGGCTTCAAACGTGAAGAACCTCAGTTCATAGTGAATGATGCAAGTCAAATTGGGACTCCTGCAGGATTCTTGAGGTTTGTTGTTCTTTGTTTTGCTTAGTAGTATTAGGGCCCGTTACTTGGTGCACACTTGGCGTTTCTTTTTCATTTTTTGTCAGAAATTCGGATCAGATTGTGCAAGTGCGCTTTACCAATGATTTACAGAGTCAAACTGGGTAGATGTATTTCTTTTGCTTTTTTAACTCGAGAGTGAGGGGA
>JAAUXT010069087.1_pt1 | contig 13394 bp, 18 predicted proteins | sample 7278171 | NCBI WGS metagenome assembly JAAUXT01 (sample SAMN14350112, study PRJNA611818) | marine sediment metagenome | isolation source: surface marine sediment (1.8m) | place: French Polynesia: Moorea | collected 2018-08
CCGATCGTTCCGCCGCACGATTTGTGCAATTGATGTGGGCTTGTGTGTGTGCGTGTGCGTGTGCGTGTGTGTGTGTGTGTGTGTGTGTGTGTGCTGCTGGTACGTTCACACGCACAAAAGCTTGTATCACTCTGTGGTGAAAACTTGGGTCAGGACCACTGACAGTCTGAACCGTTATTTTCTTTTTTTGGGGGGGGGGGGCGTACCCAACTTTGGGCACAGCTGTGGACCATGCAGGGTTGGCGTCTTGATCCACCACGTGCCACGAGGCAACACTCGCAATTCAACTGAACATGATGATGTCACATAGCACCGGACGTCACAGAGCATGCTGACGTCACAGAGCACAGTGACGTCACACAGCGAGATGACGTCATGACGTGCGCCCACGGGCAGCACCCGTGCGCCCCCACGAGAGGAGTGGAGAGGAGAGCGCCGTGTAGGTGAAGCACTTTCTCAGAATGCTGAGTTCGCAGTTCCGAAAATATGAGTGTTTTATTGCCTCTTGTGCGTCAGGGAGACTTGGATCTTCCTACACCTCATCTTCCTGTCACGAACAAACGATGCGCGTTTCTGGGTCACACGGTGCAGTTCACTTCATCCAGAGGCAAGCAGATTCGGGGTGGGTACTTTCGGACCACCCTCCGTCACCCCTCCCCCAGAAAAGTTGGCCCCACCCCCAATTTTTGTGCAAGAATTTTCCGTTTTGCGCGTCAAATTTTCCTGCGTTGAAGTCAGACCCCGGGCCCACAAGGGCTGGGTTGATTTGACATTGACCTTGTCTGTCCATCTGTCTGTCTGTCTGTCTGTCTGTCTGTCTGTCTGTCTGTCTGTCTGTCTGTCTGTCTGTCCATCTGTCTGTCTGTCTGTCTGTCTGTCTGTCTGTCTGAATCAGGTAGATTTGATCACAAATCGCCTGCATCTCTTGGACGCGTCGCACGTCGCGCTCTGACCAAACCGTGTGCGTTCCGTTGACTTGCTGTCTCCATTGTTATGTGTGTGCGTGTGTGGTGTGTGTGCGTGTATGAGTCATGAGTCTGCGTGCATTAAAAAAAAAACACAGGCACAACGCTCAACACATCGAGTGTTCTTGAGCTGGAGCAAAATCCCAGCTTCGTTTCGTTCTATTTCCGCCGATCTTCGTTCTACTTCCGCCACCCTTCCTTCTACTTCCGGTTCATCAAATCCCCACCAGGGGCGGGGGCTTCACCGCGTGTTGTATCAGTAGTCGGGAGAGAGGCTGGAAATCCAAACATTGGTACAGCGAAGTGTCTGAGTAGGAGACACGGCTCACACAGATAAGATAAGAAACAGATACCGAGGGACACGCTCGTTGCGCTGAGACTGCGGTGAACCACCGCGTAAGGTCACGTGGTCACGTGATCGCGGTAAAACCAGCGGGAAGTGGCGCACGACTCCGGATTCTCCCAAACAGCGTCTGGTTTTGCTTCCTCAGTATCCGGACGACATTTTTTGCGTGGTTTTTGATAAGTTTCGAGGCGCTTTGGTTCGTACTGATGTCGCTTCCACCTGGGGTGAACATCGTGGGGACCTGGACTGCGACCGGAAGTGCGAGGCACGGCGTGAAACGTCACGCCCAACGCAACGAGAGTCGCTGGACGAGGGAAGCGTCGACGCACGCGCATGCGTAGAGGCCATCCGCCCAACCAATCAGACTGTGCCTTCTGGGGTCCAGAGGGTCCAAGATAGTGAAGGGGAGCCGTTTGTGCCTTTGACTTGCGTCAGAACCGGAAGTGAAGTTTGCACATGCGTCGTGTCGTAAAGCGTCTGGTTCTCCGCGCGCGAGCTGTGGGTCACTGTAGGGGGGGGGGTTGTGTTGTGTCGGCGGAGTGAAGTGCAGATGTGGAGATGATGATCCCAAGATATGAAATATCTTTGAACTCATCAGCACCAAAACTTTAGAACATATTTTTCCCTGAACGCGCAACTTTCGGCTTGCAATGGCGGGTTCTTCATTCCAAAAGATTTTTCTTTTGCTCTTTCTTCTTCCAAAAAGATGTTTCTTACAAACTGACAAACAACCAAACAATAGAATCTCAAGTTGGTGACCTCATTTGCATACAAATGAAGTTCATCGTGAAGGGTACTTGCAGCATGTAAGACAAGTTTTGTGCTCCTGTAATGCCTGGACTCTTTGATGGGTATTTGGCAGCGCTCAAGTCAGAGTGTCCATGGGAACATGTTGCATGTCTTGTGTCAAGCCAAAAACCTTCAGGACAGGAGCAAAAGTTAGAGAATGTTTTCAAGCCTTTGCAAACATCTTCCAGAGATGGATCCAGCTTACAACAGAGGAAATGGAGAGAAGGGTGGATCTATGACTTGGCCAGCAGCCACTCCTGCTCCTCCAGGCTTGGAACATGCAGCCTGTTGACCTTTCTGGGGTCAAGAGAACCTGGGTGTCGGGTTCCCTGGATCTGCACCTGCCTCCACCCATCCATTTCAGTGGGTGTTCTCATTTCCACAAACTTTGCTTTTCAAGCAATATCTGAAGTCTTTCAGCAGAAATGTGACCCAGTGTTCAGGAAATAAAGAAGCCAATTCAGGATTGTTTTTCAGAACAATGAGTTTGTTTGTTGTGAAAATTCTCACAATTTATCACAAGATTTTGTCAAACAGTTGCAGATTGGGAAGGAATCTCCTGATTTTCTGTCCTTCCTTTTCACTGCAGAACAACTATACAATTCATTTTTCCAATGATAAAGTTCAACAAGACAAATACAAAGTATCAAGGAAGGTAGAAGCAAACTTTCCAACAAACCAAGATTTTTGAGAATACCAGTGGCCTCAGCACCCAGAGACATTCCACTTTGCACGTAGTTAGATTTTATGATGCCTATTATTGTCATAAAGGTCAGAAGGCACAGAGACAGGCTCTCCACATGGTTGGAAGGTTTATGAACAAAAGGTTGAACCACCATGTGATGCCAAAAGAACAAGACAACAAGTCCAGCACACATTGACAGTCTGAGGAGAGAATTGGAGATCAGGGCTGTGGCCCCAACCAACAGTCTTCTGAGAATAATTACACACTCCCAGTACTCTGTCCCTGTGTTTGACATTCTGTATGCTCCTCTAAATCTGTCAAACATCATCATGTTGTCAAACACTGTGTTTTGCTTGAGACTCATGTGATGGACCTGAGATTTCAGTTTTCCATTCCAATTTATTGTGATCCAAATCCAATGAACCAAGGATGGACCAGGTAAACACAGACCTGCTAGAAATGCTGATGAAGTAATACAGTTGGTTTTCAAGCATTTTAATCCAAAGAAAAGAGCAAGCGGAAATGGTGTGACATACAGAAAGCAAAATGCCAACATGAAAGTTTGCCATGGAGTAAAACATTGAACAGTTCCATCATGAAACCAAAAACTTTGATTTCTAATTGTTTTGCATGCCAATGAAAAGAAGACAATGTCAGACACACCACTGTATGTGTATTTTATTATTTCAACAATTCCATTCATTAAGATATTTCTCAGAGACCCATATTGTGTGAGGAGTCCCTTCTGGATCTTTGAAATAAGTTTGCTCAGAATTTCAAACAAAAGGAACACAATCAACCAACTGATGTACAACCCAATCAAGAAGAAAAATTTCAAGACTGTTTTTGAAGTCAAAGTCAAGTTTTTCACTGGGCAAACATTCATTGGTGTGGATGACAAGTCAAAAGTCAACATTATTTCAGCATAAAAGTTGATAGTATCAACAACAGAAACAAATTTATACTGAGGCATTTCTTGAAAAGACAGTTCTATCAAAGCTTCTGTCTGGACAAAATATATCAAAATTCCAAAATATCCTTTGTCAATTTTGTTCTCCTCATTGACCACAAATTTTCCCAATTTGGCTGGCAAGTTCGATATTTTTGACAACAATGAATCCTTAAATGTGTACCAAAGTGTGTACAAGAAAAGAATGACAACTGCAACAAACCAAATCCAACTGTTGTTGCAATTGGTGTTGGCAATACATTGAGTAGACATAATGGAAAGAGAGTAATTTGCTTTGCATACTCCACATAGCAGACCTTCTCTGTTCCCAGAACAAGTGTTGTAAGTTGTGCAAGGGCTTTCAGCATTTCCCTTGCAACAGTACCCCAATGGACACTCAGCAAAGTACACGTGGTTCTCAACCATGTAGCCCCAGTAATTGGGCTTTGATTTCAACACATATCCTGGACAATCACCTCCAACAGGGCACTTTGTGCATGTCAAGTTCCTGGATGATTGCACTTGCCCAGAAGTGACCACAACATTGGGTGTGTTTTTCTCATACTTAATCCTGTACAAGGACACAGCTGGAAAATAATATGATGCAGGACAGGATGTACATCCCATTGCCAGCTTGGGCATGACATAGTCCCCTGAAACAGACAATCTCACCTCTTTTGAAATCTCAATAAAGAACCATGGTGGACATGAAAATGTTGCATGAAATTCATGAACAGAAGACAATTCATTGAAAGCTTGCAGATCTACAAATGAACCAAATGCTTGGATGATGTTTGTCTCAAACTGGCAACCTTCAACTAGCACATTTGAATGAGACAAGAGAAAAAGGCCATCAGACAGTTTTTGTGTCAAATGAGTCAGGTAAAAACTAGAATTCATGATACCAAGTTCAATGCATCCCTCTGATGCGTACACCCCTCCTCCACCTTCTTCAGCTTCATTGTTGTGGAACACAGTGTGTATTATCTGCACAAAAAGGGAAGAACATGAACCAGTGAAGTGGACATCCAAAACAGCTAAGGCTCCACCTTTTGCAACTTCTTGAACTTTCCTGACAATGTTGTCAGAAAATATAGAGGAAAATATTTGGACAGAGTTGTGTGGTGAATGTGAAGTAGGAGCAGACTGACACTGTGAAAACAAAATGGCTCCACCCGATCCCAGCTTGGTGTTGTTTGCAAAAGTGGAATTGACAACATAAACTTCAAGCCAAGAGTTGAGGTAATCAAAACATTGCTTTGTGATCTCCAATCCTCCTTTTGATTCCTGAACAGTGAGGTCAGTGAACTCCAAGAGCATTGTTCTGCCCTTCAATTGAAGAGCAATATTTTCACTCTGTACAAAAGCTGTTGAAACACATGTCACAAAAAGAGTATCAACAAGAATTTCAAAACTGCTGCCCAGAAAATCAGTTTTGTTGAGAACAAGTGCAAGTGCAAGTATGTTGTCAAAACTTGCTTCAAGATTTTCCACTTTGGCTTGTGCAATGACAAGTGTGAGCTGTCGTGTTTTGTTGAAAGAAAGAAAGCAATCGTGGAAAGTGGTTTCAGACCATTCTACATTGATCTGCCCAGTGTCCCCTGATCTGGGGTTGACATCACCAATGAAAACCTCACGAAAATGGACTGAAGTGAAAACTAAGTTGACATTTTGAACAACAAGAGTAGATTCAACAAAAGTCAAGTTTGTGAAGTGAAACACAATATCATTGGAGAAAGCAGCCACCCAGAGTTTGAGGTTGGTGGATATAGAACACGAAAATGTGCAGGTAACACTGACAATTGTTTTCTTGGATGGCCTTTGTGAAATGATTACTTCTTCTGGAGTATTGGAAACATAGTTTCCTTGAACAAGGATCCTCAGGGTGGAAGAGTTACTTGTCAATGAGTGTGTTATTGCTTTGCTCAAAGCATTTGAAATGAGGCTGTTTGGTACAATGATGAAAATGTTGTCAAAACTTGTTCTATTTCCAGAAGTTGCTGCCCAATTATGTGTGAGTTCTGGACTTGTGTCTGAAAAGTAGTTTGGATGAACCAGTTGTGTGTGGCAATTGCATGCAAGCTGAAAACTTGGTCATGCTTCCAATGTGTGAGAAATCTTACTTCTGAGAAGATCATCTGAATGAAGGGAAGTTTGATGGAGAACAATATGGAAAAACTGGTGTGACATTTTCAAGATCCACAGAGGTGGAGCACAGGCAGTATTTCCAGCTGATGTTTCTATCTGCACCATATTGTAGTCCCAGCATGAGCAGTGCTTCTCATCAGATGCCTGAGGACAGTCTGCTCTCCCATCACATAGCCAAAACACAGGGACACATTTAGTACTGTCCTCAAGGCAAAACTGAAAAAAAATCATTTCATGTACAAAGTTTACACACAATCAAGAGCTCAGCAAAGAACCATTTGAAGTAGACTGCAGAATAAACCTTCATGATTGATCTTCCAGTGAAGGCCTTTGGAACACAGTGAGAGTTGCATAACTCATCAGACCCATCTGAGCAATCATTCTTTCCATTGCAAACAACATGTTCCTGAAAAAGAAGAAGAAGAAGCATAAATAACAAGGCACTCATGAATTTGGGTACAAACAACAGGCCTCAAAAATATTATCCATGAAAAAAAGTATGAAAGCATTTATCCTTGGGCAGAACTGAATCAAGTTGGCAAGAAACACAGTGCAAACCAAGCTCAAGTGACAAGAAAAAAAAAAGGCTGATAAAAGTTTGCAGTGTCTCCCAAGCACATTCCCAAAAATCAGAAACTGTGCCTAATATTTGACAAAGGTTAAACAGCACAAGTATTTCTGTCTGGGTTGCTGCACAAAACATTGACTCAACCAATTGGTCACCAACCGGGATACATTTTTCAAAATTTCCACATTTGGTGAATCCAAGAAGGCAGGGTCTTGTTTGGCAATTCTCCTCATCAAAGCCATCAGGGCAATCAAATAATCCATTGCAAAACACATCACTTGGCATGCACAGCCCATTTGGACACTTTTCTTTTCCCTCAGGACAAGCATAATGGTCAAAAAGACAATCTGAAATGAAGCAACACTTTACAAGTCTGTCTGCCTGTCAGGCCAAAATTGTTGTCACAAAACCAGGTGCATCATTCTGTGCCATCAACTAACAGTTTTCATCAGAATGATCCAAGCAATCATGAATGCCATCACAAGCAACAATGCCACGATTGCAGATTCCATCACACTTTGTCCAACCATCTACACAGAGCCAATTCTCACAGTTTTCTTCGTCAGAACCATCAATACAGGTGTTTCCACCATCACACACAAAGTGTTCATGAACGCATTCGTAGCTTTGTCTGCATTTCCAGTGACTTGCAGGACAAACCCAGGAGGCACAAGTTGCTTCATCGGTTTCATCTTTACATTGTCTGAACCCATCACAAATAGCGCGGCTGAGAATGCATTGTGGAATGTTTGTGCATTTCCAATACTCTTCCATACAAGTCCATTGCAAGCAATCTTCTTCATCTGTGCCATCCAAGCAATTGGCATTGCCATCACACACTGTTAGTTGTTCAATGCAGTGATGTGTTTCTTTGCACTTCCATGTCCCCTGTGGGCATATCCAAGAGGAACAATTTTCTTCGTCAGATCCGTCCAAGCAATCCAAATTGTTGTCGCAAACTTTGTGTTCCTCCACACATACACCACTGTCAAGGCACTGCCATTTGCCTGTTGTACAGTTCCAGGACTCACAGTTGACTTCATCATATCCAAACCACACCTCAGAAACTCCATTGCAAACTTGTGTAGATTTGAAGCATCTGGTAGTTCCTTCAAATACAGCACCAGTGTGAATTGCCATGAAGGAGGACTTGTATCAAATTTTTTTTTGGTCCTGAAATCAACATGGAAGCAAACCAACCTTCTTTTCCAGTTTTTCTTGCCACATAACCTTCAGGACATGTCCAGATGCTGGAGCAAAATTCTACATCTTCATCAGACCGATCATGACAGTTTGGATCTCCATTGCACACCAGTGTGTTTTTAATACATCTGTGGTTGTTTTTACACAGCCAAAAATTTAACTTGCAAACACAAAAGGAAATGTCAGATCTATCCTGGCACTGGAGATTATGCTCCTCATTGTCACACACGTCCTTCAACTCAATTTTGACATTTTGATGATCACACACCCAAAACCCTTGAATTGTACAACAAAGGCCATTCAACCAGAAAAGCAATTATTGTATTTGGTCAAAGGCTGTTGTGAATTTTCAAGCTGAATAACATTGTCATTACCTTCTGGAAAGAAATGAGCAGCCAGCATCATTTTAGCTTCCTGGGTCTCATCAGATCCATCCCTCAAACAGTCTATCGTCTGGTCAAACACACTGCCCCATGGAATGCACCCATCAGTGATGTACCTGCACTCAAACTGGTCAGGTCCACAGCTGTGGACTCTGACTACTACCAGCCATGCAACTGAAATGAAAACAAATTTGAAATGCATGTAGTTCTGTAAAACCACAAAGTGAATGAAGAAACAGAATCAGCTCTAGGTCAATTGCTTGAAACAAAACCACAAGAACAAGAATTGATATTCAATGTGTGTTGTGTTTTGTCTCTCATCATTCCAACGTCAAGAGGAAGAGATGTCAAAATGACCATCTCATTGCCACTGTCAGGTGAAGTTCTGAACTTACCACTCACAGTGAGGAACAATCCCAAGAGCATCTCACCACCTCAGGTACACACAAAAAGGCAGAAATCCCTTTGTGGTCTCCAAAAATATAGCAGTGATTGAGCTGTTTCTGGTCATTGTCACACCAACAACGCGATGTGCACAGAGCGGATTGACCAGTGTTGATAGAAATGGTCGCTCCCTGTATTATATTGAGAACAGCCTTCCACGCGCGGCAGCGATCTGCAGAACTGTCAGCATCACAACATCTCTGCTCATCACTGAGGTTCCCCAGTGGATCCAGGTTCAGAGCCTCAGCCGAGGTCTTCTGCAGAAACTGGTGCACGAATTTGGATTTTCACACAGACGACGCAGCGTCAAAATTTTGACGTGACGCCAGGAACGGACTGGACCATTTATTTGATGCTCTCCATTGGGCGTCATGTTAAATTTGACACCCACGCATCAAAATTTTGACGCCACCCTGCGTGTGTAATAACCCTGATGTAATATGTTTGAAATCAGGGGTGAGGGGTGGTTGGGGTGGGAAACGTCAAAATGTGAAAGAACGGTGAGGTGGGGGTGTTTGGGGTGGCGGGGTTGGAAGGACTGAGCCCTGCCCCCTGGGATCCCTTGGAGAGACCTCCGTGCAAAAATAGCACAATATGGAGAAGTCAATGTTGCTATTGGATCCATTAGGTTACGTTTGCTTTTACATTTTGGGTTGAAAGCAAGATGCTGATGGAAGCGTGTTCCTGGCAAATGTTGGTTTTCTGAACCAGAATTTGCAGGGGAAGTGACATTGAAAACATAAACTGTGAAAGCGGTGTTCACACTGGTGACGCGGCGTCACAAGAAAAGACGTCGTGAGGGTGACGTCAGGAATGGACTGCAGCGTTTCTGGGCGTCCTCCATTGGGTCCCATGTTTAATTGGAAGCCGACGTCAAAATTTTGCCGTCAGTAAAAGTTGACGCTGACAGCGCCAACGTGAAAACCCATTGATGTTGTCGTGTCACGTCAGGGGGATCCTGGGCCCTGCCCCCAAGCAAACAAAAGGCTTGCTTTCCGAATTTATCGTTGATAACGTGTGTGCGCGCGCGTTTGCAGACGTAAACCAAACAACTCAAGAACAAGACGCAAATCTCATGGAACAAAACTGTATATACAGCGCAAAAGTCACTGTTTCACAGACACGTTTGGCACATGCGCGAATGAAGAGATCACGTGGCGCGCATGCGCTCAGATCTGCGGATGGAGTGGTGGGTTTGGCACACGAGTGGAGAGAAAAACATTTGCGCTGAAACAATGAGATCTACTGGACAAAGCAAAGCAACAATTGGCATGTGTCTGCAATTTTTTGAGCTGATCCAGAAGAAGGAAGTCCCCCCCCTCACTCACAAGAACCCCGCCCTCACAATATTACGTCGGGGGTCGGTCAGAAAGCAAATTTCGCCGCAAGAGCACACCGTACACATTTTTTTGTTCAAAATTCCAATCGTTTCCCTGACCCCGCAAGTCTTCACAAAACCAGTGTGTCAGTCAGTCAGTTCCTGGCTCATTGTCCTCCGTTCAGGAACCAGGAATCCTGAGGCGGGTGTCTTGCTTTGGACTTGCCACGTCACATGACGTTCAATATGAGTACGCAAAGGGGTAATCACACAGGCAGGGCAGCGTCAATATTTTGACGCGCGTGTGTCAAATTTGGCACGACGCCCCATAGAGAGCGTCAAGTCCATTCCTGCGTTGCGTCAAAGTTTTGGTGCCACGTTGTCTGCCGGTAAATTCCTTATATTTTGATGCTTCGTCGCTTGTGACGTCAAAATTACGAAAGACACCTTTGGCACGTTGGACCAATTGCAATGCAGCACGCAAAATGGCCGATTGCAATGCATGACTCCTACTGGCTGGCTCGTTGCTGCGTGCTTCTCTGTCGTCCAATCAGCTACGCGATCCAGGAGCACGTGACCCCGTCTCCCGTCATGTTGACTGGGCATGCGCCGCACGTGAAGCCGAGGCCGGGTGCAGGAACGTCACGGCAGGGGGCGCCAGGGTAGCAGCTGTCGTCAGAGCAGCCGGGGATGTCTGCGGAAGGACCAGAGAATATCAGTACTGAGTGTATGTTGAGTGGATTCTAAGTGAGTGCTGATGTGTGGAAAACCTTCTGACAAGTTGAGCTCTTGATACACAGCCAGAGAATGGATATGCCGAGGCATCTGCCCACTTCAATGAGTACTGATACAGAATGGAACACTGACCTGAGTACTGAGTGGGTACTCGAGTACTGACCTGACGATGTCAGTGAATTTCGAGTGTTTTCCTTGGTACTGAGTGAGAGTACTGGACTGAATACGCAGATTGTGTTTTGCCCAAATTGAACGTGTGTTTGTGTGTGTAGAGAGACAGAGGAGAGAGAGAGAGAGAGAGACAGAGGAGAGAGAGAGAGAGAGAGAGAGAGAGAGAGAGAGAGCAGAGAGAATGTGTGAGTGTAGAGGAGAGATGTGTGTGTAGTAGAGAAAGAGAAATGTGTCTTGTGTGTCTTGTGTGTGTGTGTGACAGAGAGAGACAGAGAGAGAGAGAGTGTGTGTGCGTGTGTGCGTGTGTGCGTGTGTGTGCGTGTGTATACATGTGTGCGTGTGTGTGACAGAGAGAGAGAGAGGGAGAGAGAGAGAGAGAGAGGCAGGGAGTGAAAGAGGAGCGAGAAAGAGAGAGAGAGTGTGTGTGTGTGTGAGCACTGACCCGTGTCGCAGCTGTCGCCGATCCAGCCGCTGTGGCAGACGCAGCGCCCTGAGACGGGGTCGCACGTCCCGTGATCACAGCGCGCACAGCTCCCGCTACACCGGGGCCCGAACCGACCCTCCGGACACGCTGTGGGGGAGGAACAGACGGGTGTGAGTACTGAGTGAGTACTGAGTGAGTACTGAGTGAGTGATGCACGTTTGTTCTTGGGACATTTGGAACTGAAATAATTGGAGTGTATGAACTCATTGCAAGAGCACAAAACGCCCAAATTATCTCGGAAAGCGACTGAATCTGAAGTTTCAACTGGCGGCTCCACGGCCCTGGGACTGGCGTGATGTCATCCACAAACAGGTCCCGCGTGCACTGGTGCAGCACCAGGCTTTCACCTCCAGATTTGAAATTCACCTCGGTCCTGGGGTTGCCTGGCAACCGACTAGGACGTGAGAACTCAGAGGGCCTGGACCTACCTGTACACCGGGTGGCGCCCCTGGCGGTGGAGGTGGTGCCCTCTGGGCAGGGCAGGCAGTGCGTCTGGTTGCTGCGGTCCTGGAACATCCCGGGGGGACAGTCTACGCAGCGGCCCGCGATGACGGAGTGCATGGAGCCGGCGGGGCACGGAACTGCAGAGGGGAGACAGGTATGGGGACATGTACATGAGCGCACACACACATACACGCACGCACACACATATCCAAACACACCCACTCACCAGTTCCGTGCTGTACCTGTCACACTCACTCACACACACGCACACACTCACACAAAACCCAACACACACGCACACACCGGATTATATCACTGGTGATCCAGAAGTGTGACGTAAGGTCCCTGCTGCACACACACACACACACATTCTCAGACACTCACACACCCTGTCCCGTGAGGTATCTGCCACATATACCCCCACGCACACATTCACACCCCTACACACGCACACACATACACACACCCATCCACAAACACCCACACACCATGTTCCGTGCTGTATATCTACATGTCACACACACGCACACACGCACACACTCACGCACCCCCACACTTGCACACTCACACACACGCGCACACAAATACGCACCCTTCCACACACGCACTCCCACACACACCACAGACATGCACACCATACACACGCACACCCACAAAAATTCCCCCCACACACACACGTACGCATCCCCACACTCACACACACGCACACACACGCACACCCACCGCAGAGGTCCTCCCCGTCGCTGACGCGCATGCCCGGCGCGCAGTGCCCCGTCACGGCGGACGTGCGCAGCGCCCCCTCCTGGGGCTCGAAGTGCCGCTGCGCAGACTCGAACCGCGTCAGCACTGCGGAGAGACGGAGACGGGTCACACATGCGTGAGGGTGAGCTCAGACACTTCATATGTGCTGTTTGCTCCGTCAGTCAGGTTCACGAAGCGAAAAGTTCAGAGGCAGAACTGTGTTGCAAGGGGCATGAGACTTTATCGTGCACCCCTGGTGGCAAAACCCCAAAGAATGATTGAGATGAGACACTCCACCCCGCCCCACCCTGCCCATTTCACCAGCTCCGCCTCACCCCACCCTGTCACACTCCACCAAAACCAGCCCCACCAAGAATGGCCCCACCCCGCCCCCAGCTAAAAATGCGTGGTCTGCCCTGTCAGGAAACCCCCACACTGCTTGCTCCGCCCCGCCCACCCAGCCTCACCTCTGTCCCTGTAGAGCTGGTTGAGCTGCTGCTTGCTGAACTGAACCGCCGCCCGCAGGAACCGCTTGTACGTCCTCACACACAGGGCGGGGCATCTGTGCGACAGATCAGCGAATCAGAACTCACGATGCGTCGTCGTTGGTGTTGCTCAGCAAAATGCAGAGAACAGCAAAAAAGGCCAACCTGTGCTTGTGGATCCCACCTCTCCAACCCTCATGCCATGTGCCATGCTTGGTCCCGCCCACCACTGTCACCCACCGCCCAGCCCCACTGACCTCACTGTGACCTCTATCCCACCCTACCCTACCCAACCCTGCTCAGCACCTGCCCACCCCACTCACCGAGCCCCACCCTGCCCTTCCCCACCCCGCCCCAACCTGCCCTGCCCTGCCCTGCCCCACCTCACCCAGGCCTCCCCACTCCACCCCACCCTGCACCACCCCACCCCACCCCACCCCACAGCTCCCACCCTGCCCCGCCCGGCCCCACTCTGCCCCACCCCACCACACCACTCCACCCCAGAGCACCCCTCCCCACCCCACCCCACCCCGCCC
>JAAUXT010051506.1_pt1 | contig 13392 bp, 14 predicted proteins | sample 7278171 | NCBI WGS metagenome assembly JAAUXT01 (sample SAMN14350112, study PRJNA611818) | marine sediment metagenome | isolation source: surface marine sediment (1.8m) | place: French Polynesia: Moorea | collected 2018-08
GAAAACCTGGAAAAACAGGGCCAGACCTGGAAAACCTGGAAAAACAAGGGCTTTTTAGGCAAAAACATGGGAAAAAATTGCAAAACATGGAAAAAAATTTTGACCTCACCCTGAAAAAGCCCAAAAAGGCTCAACTAAAAAAGCATCTGAAAAGAAACCTTGCTCAAGTAAGAGGCCCAGATTTTTCTTCATTTATTTGGATAAAGGTTTGGGAATTATCAGTTTTTGTTAGAACTTCAAAAATACAGTTCTGATATGAAGAACTGATTTCAAGCCTTGGTATTGAGGATAAAAAATCTCAAATATTCTAATCAGAACTGGTTAACTGGTTATTTTCCAATTCATAACCAACAAAAGTGGGAGAGATTAAAACTTTGTTCTGTAATTTCAACACAAAGCCTTCCCAAAACAAGTGACAATTGAAAAATATATTGTTACTATTTAAATTTTATACTGCTAGTAAAAATATCAATTTGAAAAAATTACTTATTTTACTTTATTTGTTTTGGAAAAAGGGTATACAAAAGCCTACAAAAAAAGATCAAAAATACCTGGAAAAAACTTTGAAAACCTGGAAAAAAATCATAGAAAAATCATGGAATTTTGTTTGTCAGCCGCATTGGGAACCCTGGTTGAGGTGCCTTGAGAAAGAAACCCGTCACAATATCACGGAAACTGAATGTTGGACTTCAAACATACGGATGCAACTCCACACGTGACACAATGCCAGGGGCATTCTCGTTTCTAACTCCAAAAGGGTCCGAATGAGACGGTGGCCGCACAAACTTGGTGTTGCCAAAGTCCCTGGTAAAGTCCATTCCGTGTGTCGCGGAAACGTTCCCGGGTGTCAAGCTGACCTGCACGTGCACTCTAAAATGCAGCCCAGACAAAATAAGGCGGCCTCTCTCCCTCAGAGGCCAAGTTCACTAACCCAGACCACGGAGAGTGTCATTTCTCACAGTCTGCATTTTGGCAGGACGCACCCAAGGCCATGACTATCATTGTCGAGGAATAAATTTCTCTCGCTTCACATCTTCTCTTTCCAGTCTGCTGTGCTCGCGCGACACTCGCGTGCATCGGCAAATCTGTGAGTTCTCAAATGTTTTGCGGTGTACCTGTAACTGACAGAGAACTGCAAAAAAACTGGAAAAAGAATGAGAACTTTGTCATACCCTGTGGTGACATGTTTTCTCAACAGAATTGATTGTGTGTGCCAGGCTGGTGAAAACATGCATTCTGTGAAGAAGTTGTGGAGGTGACTGGTGGAATTCGGTCACACTTGACCTGACGCCAAGAAACTCCTCGAATGTTCATGTGCAACTTTCAAATTGCCGCTGCGAGGTTCACACTGAACACATCGCACTTTAATTTGGCCAACTACAGCGTTGAATAGAATGTTGCTTTTTGACACAAAGAAAAAAAGCAAGAAAATTCTAGTTCATCCCCACAGTGCACCAACAGATTCTGTGTTGAAAGATTGTCAGCTTTCAGCAGAGGCTCGTTTGCTGTCTCTTTTCGGCGAACTTCTTTTTTTCTGGCCAATTGAACAACTGACAAGGAAGCCACACAATGCATGGATGAACAGGCTTTCATACAGTTCTCACCTGGCTCCTTTCACAATGTCTGGAATTTATCTTTGCTTTCCGCGAATGAGGTTTTTCGGATTATGACGACGTCTTTAAAACTTGTCACAGAACAATTGTGCCACAAAATAAAAACATAAAGAGGCAGTTTGTTGCACTGGGAAAGCTGAAGCTCAGTTGGTGCAAGACCACCAGCTGATTGACAGTTCTGCAAGAATGTTGGTAAATTTTACAGATGTAATTTTCAGCTCACAATGCTCAGGCAGTTGGCGCACGATGACGTGCAGCTGCAAATTCCTGCAAGGGCACCGCGCGCGAAATTTCTCTTCAGTTTTCGGCTGCATCAGATACGGGCAAGCAGAAAAAGAGTGGTTGAGAATTCGTCGTGTTTGCAGGTGCAGGAGGTTGTCGAGATTGTTTGTTGCTGTACCATGTTTATGGCACGTACACCACAGAATGAGTGTCATGTGCATGGGTTCTTTTTTTTTCTTTCTTTTTGCCAAACAGGTGTTTTGTGACAAACTCCGTCCGTGTGAACAAAACACCTTTGCACGGTCAAGGGGCAAGGTCTTTCCCTCTCCGTCCAGCTGCGATCATTTTCACACATTTTTGTCGGCAGATCAAAACGCCAATGATTCTGTTCACTTCCCCAATCATGCAAAATAATTCTGTATTTGACCGAGAATCTTATTGATTTTGTCGTTCAAAATGGTCTATTTTAGTTTCCTTTCACTATCGGCGGGCACAGTTCTATGGAGGGGGGCCTTGATTTCGCGATTGTTTGAGGACTGTTGAGAACCTCTTTCCGAACAGGAGACTGCTGCTTGATATTCAAACCGTAATCACGGGAGGCGCAATTTCCATGGAATCCGAGCTTGTTTGCTCGTCTTTTTTTGGAATTTCGGCATTCCCGCACAGTTTGTAAACAAACGTTCCCTTTATTGTGCACTTTGCATTTTAACCTCATTTCAGTATATTTGCACAAAACAGTTAACGGTATTAGTGGCTTCACTGTTACAGTCCTCTGTCACGTGTGACGTTTGTGACACTGGCGAGAGGCTTGGAGATGTGAACATCTCTCTCTCCTCTTTTCTGTGCGATTACATTTCAAACTTTTTTTGCACAAAACTCAGTGCTCAGCGGACTTTTTTTTCTGCAAATGATATCTTTTTATGTCCCGGTTTGGTGCTGGATCAAACAAAGCAATGTGTGACGCTGGGTCAGAGGTTGACCACTCGAGGTCAGTTGCAGGTCGCAGTGGCTGCTGTCGGGTGCCGTTTGAAGTTCCTGTGTTGTGTGCCTCTTCTGGATGAGCTGCATTTGTGCCTGGGCGTGCTCCAATTGTTTCTTTGAAAATCTCTTTTTTGGTAAATGTCGACGGACCTTGGCAGCATTTCACAATGCAAAATATTTCGATGTCGAAATTTTGCACTGGAAATTCAATTTATCGCGTTCTCTTGATTTATCTGCGTTCACCGGGAGAGCCAGGAAGGGAAACATCAGTCAAAATTGGTCTAGATTGTGCAAGGTTGGCCCGGAGGCATGAACTGGAGGCTTGACAATGTAAGCCTGTGTGTGTTCGTGTGTGCTGGGTGCACAAGCTAAATTTCCTGTCGAGTGCTTTCGTGCAGTCAGTATCCAGCTGACTGCCGGGGAAGACAGACGAAGCCAACAAGTTGTGTGTACAAGTTGATATTCTTTTGGATAAACAGAGGAATATAATATTCTCTAGCAGTTTGTTTGTCGGAGGGACTGTGATCACACAATATGCGTGTGTACGTGTTGCTCAGTGTTTCTCGTGTCATGAAGTGAAAAAATCATGTAGTGAACAGACAGCAGGATGTGTGTGTACCTTGATGTGGGCCAGAGTATTGATCAAATGTCACTTATAGATCTGGCCAAGGCAATTTGTACTCAATGAAAGCTACGAAGGAGAACTACAGCCTCAGCAAACCAGATTGCTCTCATGCCACTTTGATGGAACAGACATTTTATTGTTCACGAAGGAATTTGCCATTCGAGTAACAAAGGGGTGCAACGAATACACTTTCTTCACAAGGGACTGCTGTCCGCACAACAAAGGTACAAAATTGCTCACGAAGAGGTAGGTCTGGCTCTTGTTTTTGTTCCTAAAAACACACATCTGTGTTTTCCTTCAGCAGAACTCCCCTTTCAGGTTGGGCCTGTGTATCCCAATTCATTTGGGCCGTCTCTTCTGGTGTGGGAAAATTTCTGTATGTTCCCACCATGAAAGACTTATCAAAAATTATTCTGTTTCTTTGCGGGACAGTCTTGTACGAGTCTTTTGAACGCCACTCCTCCACGGGGCTGGTTTGCTGCACGGAAGTTTGAATCAAAATTCAGAAGGATTGCCCGAGAATGAAGGAAAATTTTGCATGCGAAACACACCAACACACACGCATCGCATACAAAGCAAATGTGACACCAGTGCGGTAAAGTGAAGTAGAATGGTGCGTGTGCCTGTGGGCTTTCAAATTTTTGTGGTACAAAGGGCGGATAAAACTCTAATTTTGTGGGATTGAGGAACTGCTGCTTCCCCGCTGATTCGGACTCAGTGTGGTTTGGGCAGGACGTCAGTTGTCTGATCGCTAATTGCGTGCGAGACGTGTTGGGTCGTTCGTGGTACTTCTTTCTTTGATCCTTGCGACATCCAGGTAAATTATGGGTGCATGTTTGCTGAAAATGGGCCAAATTCTGTGAATGTTTACACAGCGATCACAACATTTTCAGACAGAAAATACTCTTCTTTTTTAGCTCACGGTAGAATTCTCGGTTTGGATTTTCCTTGGTAAAGAGGACGTTTGATGACCAGATTCCTCTTCAAGACGGACCACCACGATTGCTGCAAGCTTGATTCAAGTGGTTAAAAATCTTGAAACTTGTCAGCCAAGTCTCTCTGGAGGCACAAGATAAAAGACGACGCCCTTGATTAAATTTGGCAATGCAGTGGTTGCTTGAAATGCATTCACCCCAGGCTTGGTCAAAGAAATCATCCCCGACTCCCCAAAGTTTTGTCCCAGTGGCCAAAAAATCATTTTGCCAGTGATCTTCACAATGCAAATCGGAATCTGTCCAGATCTTGTTTGATGGTTGGACCTGCACGAGATTGACCTCCTCCGTTGTCGACCCTCCTCTTCGGGGACTGCATGAGCAGGAAGCAAGAGGCTGCAGTCCCCTGACAGATGTCGGCATTTGCCAGCGACGTTTGACGTGACGTTGTAGTGGTGATGGATCGTCTTCTTTCATCTGATTAGCCGCTTACATGCAAATATCTCCTGCACTGATCCGGTTTGCTTCTCTGCAGCAAGACGCTCACAAAGTATTACCTCGGGGTGGACACAGATTTATGTTTTTTTTTTCTAATCAATGTGCAGAGATTAACAGTTCGAGCTGAGAGACTTAATGGATGTTTTGCGGTGCGAAGCGACAGACTGACTGCATGGGCGCCCGCAGTTTCGCCTTCCGTGCTGGTACGCACACAAACCGTGCATGCCTCTCTCGTGCTTGATTGTGTCGATTGCATGACCATTTTCATGCTTGGTGTTTTTTCTTGAATGGGCCATTTGCTGAGGATTGCAAGGATCTTGGCTTGTTCTGGTGATCTGAGCAAAGGGAAGTGGGGCGTAGAACATTTTCTTCGACATAACACGCTACTTGACGTCTCCAATTGTGTCGCCGTTGTTTGACGGTTGTGGAGAGCGTCCGTGCACACGGTTGAGTCTGATGCAGAGCGAGTATGATGCTGTCGTTTTTGGGGCCTTTTCCGAACATTGGGCAGACGAGAGTGGAACGTTCAGTTTCTGACATTTGAAGGGATCTTTGGTGGATTTTTAATGCATGAGTTATTGCCCAGAGTGTTCACAGGCGTCCCCAAATGCATTTCCTTTGACGGCCTCAGCTTTCGTGCTTTTATGTTGTGCCGCTACAAAGTTACAATGCACAACATGCAAAGAGCAATATTAATATGAAGCCCATGGGCAAAAAAGGATATGCACTTGTCAAAATGCATTGAGTACGGTGCAAGTGGTACACGTTCAGTGTATGATCAGAATGTAACATCTGACCAAATGGGAACGAAACTTTAGCCATTACTGTGTCCACCTCCCTCCTTGTGTTTCAAATTACTCACCAAAAACCGAGTGATTGGGCAAAGACAACAACACACTTTTGGGCATCGTACAGGGTGCGGAAGGTCCCCGTGGGGAAGCCCTTCACCAAAAACAGTTGGATGACGCACAGTCATATCACTGTTTTCACGAAAACATTTCTCGATATATCTGTGATCACTGTCGTAAAGGTCTCGAAAAGTTGTTGCGTTGTTTCACAGGAACCAAATTGGACAGTGTGAGAACCCTGTCTTCAGGATCTGGTGACAAAATGTTCATTTCCAACACTCCCAGTGAGTGATAACACGTCATCCCTTCCAACTTCAAAAAGGCCTCAAAAGAAAAGCAAACGTGCATTGTGGAACAAACGCAACAGGGCAGCTCTGTGTTTGCAGCGTTTGCCATGTGGAGGAGATCGTGCTGAAGATGTTCTGATTCTGACAATTGATATGGTTCCTGATCGGACTGGCTGCCACGACACTGCTGGTCTTCAAAGCTCCTCAAACGATTTTGCTTTTGGAGAAAACAAAATCTGTACGAGGCTTATGCCAGTTCTGGGTTTGACTGCATGTTGAGGGAACATGATCAATTGAACCCTGACGTGATTCATTTTTGTGTCAAACTTGGATGGACTCACGCTCAAACAAGAACAGCTCTGAAGGAAGTTTTTGGTGAGGACAATGTGCTTTCCTGGCCGCGGACAAAGGCGTGGCATGAGGCCTTTTCTCAAGGACGAGAGACCATTGTTGACCTGCAGCGTGCACCCAAGTGCAAAACTGGAAGGAGCCAAGGACACATCCAAGCCATCAGGACTCTGTTGGACAATGACTGCACCCTCACAGTGGCCGCATTGGAGAGACAAACAGGCATTCCTACCTCCACTGTTCACCGCATCCTGAAGAAAGACCTTGGTTTGGCACTCAAATGTGCTGCTTTTGTGCCTGCTTTTTTGACCCCCAGGCACATTCTGGAGAGGTACCAAGTGAGCCAAACCATGCTGAACACTGCCAGGAACAGACCCAGTCTCCTCAAAAAGATTGTCACAATGGATGAGGCATGGTTTTATCAATACGACCCGGAGTTGAAGAGGCAGAGCTCCCAGTGGTTAGCTCCCGGTGAACAACGCCCCTCCAAACCAGTCAGGGGCCGCTCAGTGCGCAAAATTCTGATGCTGGCCTTCTTCAACCACAAGGGACTTGTTTACCACGAGTTTTTGAGGAACCAGTATGTTGACACGCCCACTTTCATCTCCGTCCTCACCAGGTACAAGACAGCAGTGGAAAACCGGAGACCTGGTCTCAGAAGAGTGCTCCATTTCGACAATGCGCCTGCACATACTTCCAGGGACACAAGGTTGCACCTCCTGTTCACAGGCCAAAGGACTTTGACTCACCCAGCACTGTCTCCTGACCTCGCCCCATGCGATTTTTGGCTATTTCCGTGGCTGAAGAAAAACCTCAGAGGTCAAGTGTACCCTTCACTGGATGCCTTGGAGAACGCCATCCTCACAGAAATAGGCAACATTCCTGCTGCTGAGTTCAGGGAGGCAATACTCGTGAAATGGCCCATGCAGTGGGGACGTTGCATCAACAAGAATGGATCATACTTTGAAGGACTGTGAAGCCATGAGAACAAAGTTTTGACAGTTTCCTGTTTGTTGACATTTGGTGTTATGTTTGCATTGCGCAACTTTGCCGAGTTTGACCTGAATGTTAGCCAATAAAACAGGTTAAATGCCTTACGCAATGTTGTCGATTCTCAGTACAAAAGTTGCCTCAACATGCAGTCAAACCCAGAACTGGCATAAGCCTCGTACGAATTGTGAACTTATGTGGTAGTCAGCTCACGAATAACGGGTTTTCTGAAAATTTTTGATGCCTGCAGTGGATGAAATTGGACTTCCTGTTCTGTTGGGTGGGGACAATCAGGCACGACCATGTTTGTGCAACGTAATTTTGTTGACCGGGCTTAATGAGTGCGCTGCTCGGACGCCGAGGGGGGGGGGGGGAAGCATTTCGGTATGCTCCGGAACGGTAGATACTGTCGTTGTTTGGGACCTGAAATCATTCTGTTGGTTGGCATTGCGCTCTGTGGTTTTCTGTTTGTCAGTCGCTTGTTGGACGACATTGGTTTGCCCCTGTATCCCTTGGCTGGTTCGAAGTGTGGGTGATGAACTGGTAGTTTCTGGAGCCCCCCTCCCCAAGTACAAAAAAATACGCCCAAACATCCTACCACTTAAAAATACTACTTTCACCAAATATTTGTACTTTATGAGATGTGGAGCAATTTGTGTGACCAACTCCCAAATTTCCAGCCCCTCCCAATTTAAACTTTTTAACCAAAAGAACTCACACACAATTCCCTTCCTGACACTTAATCCTCAATCCAAATTTAACCAAAACCCCCAAAGGATCCAAAATTAATCCATATCTGCAACATGAAACTGGTGGCCACAAGGTTTCTGCCCTCACTGCCTGTGGGTGATTTGTCAGTGTCACCCGTGTTTCTGGCAGCCTTCAACAATGGTGCAACCTCCTCAAATCACCTAAAAATTGGGAAATTCAGAAACTAAATTCTAAATTTCTGGATTTCCAAAGTTCCTAATCACCCCCAACACACACACACACACACACACACACACACACACACACACAAAACATATCAGGAAATAGGAAAATCAGAAATTCTGTTTCCTAGATTTCTCAATTCTTCCTTGTACAAATAATAAGGAAAGTAGGAAATTCAAAAATTCTGGATTTCCTGAGTTCCTAATCACCCCACCCCCTACAAAAATAATGAAAGTGGGAAACTTGGAAAGCTGGAAATTTTTGTTGGATGACGTTGCATACAGCCGATGTGAGCTGACAGCGGCTGAACTTAGAAGTCTAGGTTTGTGGGCTGTTGCTCGCTTGTCGGTTTCCCCCAGCAAACGGTTGCAACGCCGCAGTTGCTGAAGAAGGGCCAACAACTCTGGGCATGAAGTGAGAGCCACTCATGCTGTCAGATTCAAAAGAATATGTTCGCGAATCTTCCCTTTGGGGCGCAGGCCAGTTTATACCACACACGGCTTGAAGCACAATGCGCAGGAAGCGCAAGCCAACATGAAAACAGAGGGAGCGAAAACCTGCGATGCACGCTGTCAGTTATTGCGAAAACAGAGCCTGAATGTCGCGATGAGTGTTCATTCGTGTGTAATATCGTTTGATATTAAAGACAAGTTTATTGCTTTGCAAAGCTCATTTCGGCCAGTTAGTTTAGTCAACATGACACGATGTCGATTGCGCAGGACACCACACACACAGAGACGCACATACACTGCACACACACGCACACAATTTGTAGGGGAACAAAGATCAGTTGAACAAACGCAATACAGCAGATAAATTCGTCGAGAACTGGATTGGACTCATCGTGAATCTGCAATGCAAAATTGCAGATACATCTTCTTGCTCCTGCAGATGTCTGTGGTACTTACTTGGCATTGAGTGCTCAAAGAAATGCTTTCAGGACCACAAGATCAGTTGTTTGTCAGCCTGATCTAATTGTCCGTGGTTGAGGGATCGCAGTCTGGTGCGCACAGTTCCGCAGACGTTCTCCTGCAAAAGAAGTCTTTTTGAAGATTTCTGACGAAAAAGAGTCTCAAACTTGAAAACCTGTGTAGAGTGGTTCTGTTGGGGTTGTCACGCCGAGGAAGGATAACTGGTTCATTGGTGTTTTTGTCTTTTGCCCTGAGCTTTTTGAAGAAGTCATCACAACACAGAAGTTCACTTGAGAAACAAGACCAGTGTCCACCATTTGAACTTGAAGGCAACAGAGGTTTCTGACAAGCGCGTTCCATTGATGGTTGTCATTTGTGAGCTCTTATGAACGAAAAGCACAAATTTATCCGTAATCTAATCCACCCCGAAATGAGACGAAACTCGAAAAACATGGTCGGGGCCTTGGCGTCAATTGTAGCCGTGGATGGATGTTGAACGTGTCGTTCCAATTTGTGGGCATTGGTTTTGCCGTGGGGTGGAAGATCTTTGGGTGGGTGGGTTTTTTTCATGGGTTGGGGGCGTGAACTTGTTTGTGTCTTGTTGTTTTCAGCAGAGGGCGAGTGAAGTAAAGAAGCGTGAAGCAAAACCATGGAAAATATTGTGACGCCGTAATGGGAGCGTTTCGCACGACATGAACAGATTTCTGAAGTGTTGTCACGCGAGAGCGTTTCATGTTCTCTGCTGCAATGGAGTTTGAAGCGCTGCTCCTTTCCACAAACCTAACCCACTGTTGACAATTTTCTCTTCTTCTTTTCTTGCAGACCTACACACAGGGGCCGCGAAATAACATGCCGTCCGCGAACCAGAATGCGGGAACGCCGCAGCCCGGCACACCCAACTCGCAGTGCGACGACAAACTTAGCCAAACCAACCTGTACATCAGGGGACTCAAACCCGACACCACCGACAAGGATCTAATCAATTTATGTCGGCAGTAAGTATCGAGTTCTTCACTGCAAATGAATCTAAACGTTCCTTTTCTTGGAGGCGGTAGTGTTCCCTTCGGTGACATTCAGTGTGTTCTTTTCTTCTGGTGTTTCAGTTACGGGAAGATTACGTCTACGAAAGCAATAATTGACCAAACCACAAACAAGTGCAAAGGTAAGCAGTCGTTTCCTGGTCTGGAAGTCACCACTTTGTCGGGGCTTGACTCGTCCTGATATCGACGGTGAATTCTGTTGAGGCAGCTTGTTCATGAATGTGGACGAAGATGTGATGCAAGTGCATGTTTTTTTGCACCACCACGTTTGAAGAAGCAAATGCATGCGTAGTTCTGACGGGTCCTTGGTGGAGTAGCTGCAAAGAGAAAATTTTATCGGTGAAGAATCAAACCTGACTCTGGATTTGCGCTGCAAGGTGAAGTGCTGGTGCTGCACCAGACTGAACGTTTCCTTGATCGGAGTTTTGAGTTTCAGCACGGGCAGCTTGAAGAGCAGTGTATGCGTAATGCCGTTTCCTCACCTGGTTTTGGCATTTTCGTTCTGAAAACCGGAAGGACTCGAGACTCGCGTGGAATTTATGGCTTGGTGACAGCGTAAAGAACAGGACATGACCGTGACCACTGTGCCATTTGTTTCATGTCAAGAACAGATTTCCTGCTTGCGTTGCTGCTCAGTTGTGTGCCGAATGTAATTTCGACTTGAATGCAAGTCATTCAGCAGTTGCTCGATAATCTTCCGCTGAACGCAGTTGGTATTGAACCGGTGTCGATTGATTGGTCACATTAATATTGGATGATGCTTGAAAAATCACTGGTTTGAAGTTGCTTTCCAGTGTGGTCAACCGAAACTCCATTTGATATGTTTCCTGCACAAACAGTTGCAAAGTGTTACACATTTGTCACCGTGTGTGAAGACGTCCCCGGCAAGATACGTGAACGTTCAAACGGCAACGAAATACGAGTTTGGTGGTGCGCATTGCTGTGTCCCTTTTGTGAAGATACCGGTTACGGGTAACTTGGCGCATTCAAAAATAGGGTCCTACGCTTCTTTTGTCGTGGTTCTTCCACCCCGGGCCCGTTCTAATCGCGCAGGGACCATTGCAGCCACGGATGTACAGGAGGACAAGTCCACATTCCTGTGCACTGGAAAGGGTCTTTTGAAAGTGAATGGGCCCCGTTGTCACGTCAGACTGATCATCACATCCAGTGTGCACGGTTTGATGAATGGCAAATTCAATTCTTAATACTTCATGGAAGCAGATCTCACGGATGTATGTGAGACGATCCCTCATCATTCTGTAGATTCTGAACCCTGATCATGCTGCGGCGCACGGCTTGGGCTGCGACTGTGTGCGCGCGCAAACAGACTGAGACTGAACCAAGTTACGTGATCCACGGTGCGGATTGTCATAATACGTCCAAAGATCCACATGAGTACGTGGTTTGGATTAGTAAACCCGATTGTGGCCTCCAGTTAAAGCCTTATTTCGCGATGGTTTGAAGTGCGCTTTGCGTCGTATGCGGCATGAATAATTTATCAGAGTAATGTACACTTTCGGTGGCGCAGGTGTAACAGTACTGCAGCGTTGAGTAATCCCTCAGTAGGGTGTGTGTGTGTTTGGCGTATTCCTGTGTTTACATGCAATCTTTCGGTTTGCAGGAAGGTTTTTGTGTGCATGGAAAGACCTCAAACTTTACGTTCACACGTTGTTGCGCAGAGAGATTGGGGACCATTTCAAACGATTTGTAAAAATTTCAGTTTTGCGGAATTGTTATTTATGGGTCTGTATTTCTTCTGTGAATATTGTCCGATGTTTTTTTCGGTCGAAAATGTTGCAATGGGTTCTCACATATCTGTTCAGGTAGAACATGTGCACATTGTACTCGTACAACACCCATGATTCGGCCGGCAGGTGTGGACCAGATTCTGAATGTTCCTTGAAGTATTTCTCGCAACTTTCAAGCGAAGTATTTTGAAAGGGTGTTTTGCTAACTTCGCACAATACAGATCTTCAGCAATGAGGGCTCCCCAGACAGGTGTGTGGATGCTGTACTGCACACGTACTTGTACCGACACAGATCGATGCTGTGTGAAAGGATGACAAATGAATGATTTCAATCAAGACTGGCTTGAATGAAGTTTCTTGCTGCCCTGAATCTGGCATTGAACAGTTGTGCACAAATTGTTGTGGGGTCACATGACCCCTGCATGTCTGTGTGTACCTGTTGCCAGTGGCAACCAATTGTGTCGCACTGCACCCTCCAGTTAGTATCAACAAGGGTTAACCTTTGGGGTTCGATGCAAGCTTGAGTTTCGAGGGTCAAAAAGATCGTACGTAAAAAGAGAAGGAGCAAACAGTACAAGTGCCAATTTAAAGCATACCAGTGGAAGCCAGACTAAGTGTTTTTGGGTAATTGCTGGAAAAGTAAAGGAAAGGGAGGGCTGAAATTCATTACTCATGCACCGTTGTACAATGCATTTCATTTCCTCTTTCCACGTGAAAAAGACTTGAATGGGGGTGAGATTAATTGGATCATCGCCTTCTGAGCCATTTTGCACGCATCGACTGCCAAAGCATCGGCGCGTGGATCACACTTTTCCGTCCATCAAGGTGTATTCTGGGGGGTGGGGGGCTGCCAACAAGCTTCTTCGACATTTATAAATTTGTCTCTTTGAGAGTTAATTCCCACCCCCAGAAATGCTCTCGAGATTGCACGTTTACTCAACAAAGTTGATATGCGGTGTGTGCAACACGAGAGAAAAAACACTTCAAAATTTGCCTCTGAGAGTTCTCTGCCACCCCCAAAAAATTTCGTCGAGATTGTACGTTTGCGTAACAAACGAAAAGCTCTCCGTGATACATTCTGTACTTTGGTGACAGAAACTCAGTTGTGAATGAAAGGGGAGGGGGGGGGGGTCGCTCCAGGTCTGCGATTGACGCATCCCCAAGGCGCGTGTGTACACTGATATTGTTCTTGTCGGCGACTTGTTTGTGGAAGGAGCAGGGTTTGAGTGAACCTTGACAGGGGTAAAAACTTGAACCTTTGTGTTCAGCTGCAATCCCCACCCACGAATCATACGAGGTTCTATCGTTTAATTCGTGGAATCTTCATGATCACTGTTGTTGTCAACATTGCGTAAGAAACAGTTAAATGACTGTGCAATTTACGGCCAAATCGGTCATCTCAGATCATGAAGATTC
>JAAUXT010131190.1_pt1 | contig 13392 bp, 16 predicted proteins | sample 7278171 | NCBI WGS metagenome assembly JAAUXT01 (sample SAMN14350112, study PRJNA611818) | marine sediment metagenome | isolation source: surface marine sediment (1.8m) | place: French Polynesia: Moorea | collected 2018-08
AAATACCCCAACTCCCCCTTCCCCCCCCCCCCACAAAAAAAAAATTGAGCATTTGACCAAATGAACCCAAAATGTCAAATTTGACAAATTCCTTCCTCACATAAAATCCTCAACATAAACAAGTCCAAATGACCAACACAACCCAAACTTGAACCTCACCTAACCAAGAAAGTGTTGCACAGAAAGTTTGGCTCCTTGATGCCCACAGGCATCATTGTTCCAGTTGCCTTATGCGGTCTTAAACAAAACCAACCAAGAACAAACAGCACCTCCAGCTGCTGAAAACATCATTCCCTCTCAAATGCAACAATTTGACTTTTTGTGCAAAAAAGAGAAGCAATTTTTTTTCTGGCTCTGAATCTGTTACTCAGCAAAACTATATTGTTCTCTCCTTGCATTACAAGGCTTGACTTATCTTGGCAAGTGAATGTGCAAGGATTTCCTGTCTCTGTGTGAGAGGAGTGAAACTTATGCAGAGCAATGGGGGTGTTCATATTCCACTTTCTTTCTTAAAAATGACAAAATTGAACATCTGTCTCATTCTGCCTTGTGTTTGAAATGGCCACCACATGCCAATGTCTTGTCAACAAACAAAATCATTCCAAATATTTGGTTTTCTTTGCAAAACTGCTCTTCCGTGGTGAAGGTTTTGTCAAATTTCTTCCTTTCCTTTTCTCAATGAGACTCAGGAAAGATCTACAAAAAAGCCCAGATAGTAATCACACTGCAGATTGCACTCTTCATCCACTATATACATATAAATTTTTATGTATTTGAATTTTGACAAGACCCATACAACACTCTTGAACCATCACCAAACTATCACAGGCTCATTTTCAGGTGATTTGAACTGTACATTGAACAATGTTTTGTGGTGAAAAATCACTTGCAGGCATCAAAAGGCTAAATGTGTGAACACAATTTTGAAAGTGTTCTCTTTGTTTGATTTTAGTTGTGTTTGTTTTCTTTATTTACTTTTGGGCCCAAGGTGTCAAAAGAATGAATGTGATTTTGCTGCTTTTTATGGCCAAAAAAACAACATGGCTAACATGCCAAAATTGGGGTGTAGTTGTACAAATGGCTTCATAGCTTGGAAACAGTTGAAATCTGCTGAAGGATGTATGAAAAGAAAATGTACAGTTGCTGGGGATAAATTTTAGAACTAGTGATTGATTGCTATGGCAACCTTTGTAACAGGTTTTTTGTTGGTTGAAAGTCAAAATGTGATTTTTGGGATAAAAAGACCTTGCACACTGCACAGCAAAATTGTACAGAGTTTCAAATTTTTATTTTAGTAAAGGTGGAAGGTACTGGTGGTAGATAATGCCCAAGGTATTGGAAAAATTTTCCTCTCCCATGTATGGACACCATCAAGGTCCAAAATTAAAAGTTTGAAAAAAGTGAAAAAATTAAATTTTTTTGAATGAATTAGATTTTATGGACCTCATTGGAGTTAACTAGAGCAAAGAGGATGGTGAGAGGAAGATTTTGGTGTTTAGTTTGTGTGAATCAGACAAAGCATTGTTAAGTTATGGCTATCCAAGTATGATTTTTTGGGATTTGGGCTCTTGTAGCCAAGAAATGTGCTGTCAGCCACAAGTGGTTGCAAAAAAAAAAATGTATTTTCTTTCATGAAGATATTAAAAGGTCCTTGGGTGCAGACAATGTGCATCTGATAGAATGAGGCTTGTGACTATTTTAAGTCAAGCTACCATGGGGTCAAATATGAGAAATACCAAAAATGTGGAATTTTTTAAACAAGAGGTATGGGTACATGTATGGGAAAATTGTTATGGCTTAAATGTATTTTCAGTGTGATTTTTGAATGATTTGTGATGAAGCATGTGATTTGCTCTGGATTAATATCAAGTTTGTGAAATTCTGATGTAGGATAGCAACACAAATAGGATTTGTGTGTGGCATGGTCAGATGAAAATTGTGATCATTTTGAGGTGTCATGATGTCAGAACATTGTTAGGAAACATGATGACAGGTGCATTACTTTGATTATGTTGGATGATAGTTGAACAGTACATGTTGGGGTGTTGGATGGACCAAAGCATTTGACTCAAGTGCATTCCATGAGGTGTGTGATGGCCTCTGAAGATGGTTCAAAAGGTCTGAAAAATGGATTATGCTGGACTAATAGGGGTGGAAAGTGAAAAATTTGTGTTGACATACAGCAAAATCATTTTGGGTGGTTGTAGTCAGGCAAAGTCATTATAACTACCTTGGTGGTATTCATTTGCAGATCAATCATGTTTAATTTTTTCAGAATCACAAAAAGTGCATTTTTTACATTTTTTTGTTTCTTGACAAATGTCAACTTTGGTTGCAGAAACATGGAGGGTATGAAAAGTGCAATCTTTTGAGATGTGGTCTTGGAGGCTATTTGAGATATTAGATCACATGTGTGCATGCACTCTTTTTTTGTTCCCATGGTTTGGCACTTTTTTCTGGGGGTCAGTGACATAAAACATTTGGGTGCCATTTTTTGCTCAAATTGCTGCAGGCTCAATAGAACCCTTTTTAAGACTAGTCTATGAGCCAAGGCAAGTAAAAGTTGTATCTGGCCTTGTGGGAATTTTTGGTACAAGCCCAGATGGGTCAGTGACTTTCTAGGTACAAGGTACAAAATAAAAAGCACAGACCTCTGCAGAATTTTCCACTAGCTCTGGGGATTTCCAATAGCAAAACATCGAACAGAAAAAAGTTTCTAAAAATGTGGCCTTTTTGTGTTTTCTTTTGTTCTGGGCTGGGGTTCTCTTTTTTGGAGGGGGGGGGTTGCTTGCTTCCCAGTCTTCAAAATAGACTGCTGTACCATCTGCAGTGTAGCCTCTGTGCTTTGTGTCTCAGGTCAAACAAGAGCCACAAGCAGATGTCTCCACATTTCATGTTTTCTTTGAGCACAGGGAGGAAGTAAGTTTTTATGCGGGAGACCAGTGCATCAGCTCCCACACCTCTGACCACCATTTTGTCTGTAGGAAAGTACCAGCACAGAAGCTCAGAGCTCCATGACAAACATGACTGACATGGGCCAGAACATCACAGCTCATATTCACCACAAGTGGACATTGGTTGCACCAACAGATTCATCTGGCAGGCCTTTTCATCAGCACTTATATGCTTTGTCCACACCTGGCTGCACATGTACTTCAATGATAACTTGAAGACATTCAGTGCATTTGCCACTCATATCTGTGGTTTCTCAGAAACACTGAAGGAGACACTCATTTCCACAGAATGCACCAGTGTTTTTCTTGTGTGATGTGGTTTCATCACTAAAACTCAGCCTTGAGCAGTTTGGGAAAACTTCTCTGAGAAGCTTGTGCATGTGTGCGTGTGTGTTGCTGAAACAGAAAACATCTTTGGTATTTTGTTCATGTGCAGCTGCTTTGGAAAAGGTCAGCAAAGCCTAATGAACAAACAAGAGCATCACGTGGAACAAGCAAATGGTCCTCGTCTCCTGGCATTGCTCGGCAATGTCCCTTCAGCAATCTGCACACAAGAAAAAGAAACCGAAAAGTCGGCATCAAGACGAACACAGACACGAACAGGCAGGCAGACACCCCCCCCTCCCCCGCACACGCACACACAGACGCACAAATCACAGATGTAATCACAGATGTCTCGCACCTCCTTCGAACCCTTTGGCGCTCTCCAAGGCGGCATCTTGTCTCCTTTCTTCCGTTTGTCGTCCCCTTTGCGGTCTTCATCCTTTGCACCTTCCTTGTTCATCTGCTTCTTCGCTTGAATTTTGTACAAAGCTTTCTTCAACTCGCTCATCTCTTCTTCAGACATGACGCCCTCCAGTTTCTTCAGAGCTTCTGCCTGTGTGGTCGCAGTCTTCGCCATGGCTGCCGCCTGCTTCTCTTGAAGAATTCGCAGTTTCGCCGACAACGCCAGCTGCTTGAAAGGGTCGTCTTTTGTGTCTTCCATTTCTTTCAGCAATTGCTGGATCTGCGTCATTTCTTCCATCGAGAAAATCTTCGCGTCTGGTTTCTTGGCCGTGGGATTCGGAGCGCTCGCGAAGTCAATGTAGCCAGTTCCAGGAATCTCCACTTGCCTGCAACACACGAGTGCAACAGTTACTATCACAATTCTGAGCAGACCGTATCACGCGAGTGTTGTTACTGTTTTCCAAAACCTGATCATACGCAAGAGCCAACCAGAGGAGTCGGGAAGCATCGTTGCACAAATTTCACGTTTTACATCCCTGCAGTCTCGCAACCTGGGAACATTAATACAAATCAATTCTTTAGTCCAAAGGTCCTGAAGGAAACACCTGAAAGACAAAGGGGTGAATGAAGAGTAAACAAGTCGTAGAAGCCACATAAACCGCCTCGGTTGTTTTTTCTGGTGCATTGTCACGAACCGACGTCAAAGCAGACGCCGGAATTGTCACCTGCGAAAACATGCCTGCAACAGAACAGTGATCCCAACACATTCAGCATGCACACACGCCTGTTGAATGAAGCCTTCCTGTCATTTTCATTTTTGCCTGTAAACAAACCACTGCCCTCAGACAACACCAAGAACCACCTGCAGAGGGAACCCGACATACATCAAGGGATACTCCGCTCCCCAGTTTTGTGGGGGGGGGGGGGTCTGTTTTTTTTTATCGCTCATTCGCAGCAGAAGATGATCTCTTCATACCGATAGTTCGTTTCGCGGTTCTCAGATTCGTCTTTTCACGGCACTTTTGTTACGATTCGTAGTTCTAACGCGCGCAAAACCGAGAAATACTGTGACTGACAACCGAGCCAGTCACCAAGGACGCCACCGTTTCACGAACAGTTGCACTGCAGCCGCAGCGACTGTCGCTTGTGCACGCATGTCACCAAAATCTATTTGCATTCGCAATCGCTGGCACACTGAACACAAGTTCAAGCTGCCTTTCCGTCGACACCTGAGCCCGCTTCCCACCCTGTCTTCCGAGACTTACCTGGTGAGGAAGAACCTTGTGCCATTAGTTCTGGTCATTTCTATGCTAGCTGAACATATCAGAGACCTACCTACAGTTTCAAGAGCCACTGTGCGGAGAAACTTACCCTGTCTGTGCTGGATAGTCGGGACGCCTGCAAACGATAAGGGACCATGTCAACAAAGAACATCTTTGCACCAGAAGAGAGAACAATTTCGCTGCTGTGACACAAAACTTTCTTCATCTACGACTCGCGAGAACCACCGCTGTGTTTCAAGACAAGACTCACACTTTGAACGAAATTTGTGCAGCGAGTGTTCGATCAGACGAACATGCACAGCATCACCGAGCCGTAGTGCTCACCTGTACGGGTCATCTGGGTACGGGTAGGGCGCCGGATAGTACGGGTCGTGCGGCGGTCTGTCATACGGATCGTGCGGGTACGGTCTCCTGTAGGGATCGTCTGGATGCGGCGGTCGATAATAAGGATCCGTCGGCAGTGGAGGCCGCGGCTTGCCGTCTGCACCGAGAGGAGGGCGGTAGTAAGGGTCGTGTGGGTACGGCGGGCGGTAATACGGATCGCTGGGGTGGGGAGGGCGTCTATAGTAGTCATAGTAAGGATCATGTGGAGCTGGCGGCCGCCTGTAGGGGTCTTCGGGGTAGGGCCTGGGGTAGGGTGGCGGAGCCCTGGGGTCCCCGGGTCTCGGGGGAGGGAAACGGGGGCGGGAGCCCTGAAGCGCTCCAGCCCGAGGCCCCATCAGCCGCGGTGGCCCAGGTTTCGCCTGAAACGACATCAAATTCGCTTGAATCCACTGTGATGCTGCACTCACGATAACTGACAGCCGACACAACAAAACTTTTTTTCTGAAAGGTACATAAAACCCACCTGAGCTGCGGCCGTTTCGTGGCTGAACATCATTTCCACTTTGACAGCCTTGTACTTGAAGTGGGCGAGGGGCGTTGGGATGCGCATACCCCTGACCCGGTCCCGCAACTGCAGCGCCCAGCCTTTAGTCAAGCTGAGGGGAACAAACATCGCCATTTGGAGAGAATGCTGACCACGGAATGTGAATTGAAAGTTTCTTCAACAACACTGAGAATGCTGAGCGCTTCACCTGAGATCAAACTGGGTGTTGTCGTCGACGACACCAAAGTGTGTCTTGAGCTGGGTGATTGTTCCCTGGAACCGTTCTGGTTGCGCCTGCGACTTTGGAGGTGCTGCACTTTTCGTTTCACTTTGCTGCTGAAAGAACAGTCAAACACAAAAGGCCAATTGTGAGGTATGTCACCAATCGGGAGAGTGTACTACTGTTGAGGGAAGTGTGGGATACTGACCTGGATGTTGAACGTTTGCTTCACCCAGTCCTTCAAAGCCAGTCCTTCCGTTGGAATGCAATCTGCAAAGGGAGTAACGATTGTTTCAAGGATCCATCCCCACACAACGCGCGACATAGCATTGACCACATGAACCTCCACCTTACCTCTGATCTTGCCCGGATAGACCCCAGGCAAAGTCCCACACTCCTCCCAAAATTCCTCTGCTGTTTCCTTCACCTTCGTCAGATAAAACACGAATTTCTGCAACAGAAGACATCGTTTCCTCACTGTGACAATTTTATTTTTTGAAGACAACATTCTTCACAAGCCTTCGAACTGAACGCAGTTCCTGACCGCAAAATACCAACCAGAAACAAAAACAAACACACCTTGAAATGCTTCTTGCTCTGAATGTGGGTGACCCATTTGTCAACAGACATCACATTCACGTTGCACATCTGCAAAGACAGTGCAAAAGTTCCTGCACCAAAGAATGCCGGTGCCCACGAAGTCCATTCAAAACCAAATCAGGACAATGATTCTTCAGGTCCAGAGCTTCACGGGTTTCCAACACTGATAAAACACAGGAGAAAGCTCACTCTGCAGTGATAATCGTTGAGACGACCGCATCTGAAGACGAACTCTCTGTACTGCTCCTTTTCGTTCTGAGGAACATCGGCGTAGTTCATCACCTCGTCCGCTGTGTCCACCGGACCTGGCAGCACACGGTGATGCCATTTATTTTTGTCACAGGTTTGGCGTTGATTGACACCAAGTGTTGTCAATGTCGTGATGGTAAAGTCCCGGACTCGGAACGAAAGTCTCACCATCAATGATGTTCAACTTGCACTGAACATCGCCGTATTTTGACTGGAATCCCGCAAAGCCGAGTTCCAGTTGCAATCGAAGCAGTGTCTGAAAGAACGAACAACAACTATGAAGGAGAAAATTCGACAAACTCCTCTCAGTTATGAAGGAGAAAATTCGACAAACTCCTCTCAGTTTTCCATTTGTCTCGTTTTATTTGCATACCGAGCAGTGCGACTTGTCGGCTATGTGGCCGTACCACATCTCAGGTCCGCCCAAAAACCTTTTGTCGCACACCTGCAACGAAAATATCACAACTGCACGTTTGTCACCAAACTAGAACAACCAACGGCATACAATTTTCCAGCTGTTTTTCCCTTGGTTGCTGCTCCAACACAAAGCAAAGCTTCAAATTGACCAGCAACGAATGACCCTTGAAAGCTTGTGGTTGTTCGCATCTTTTCAAAAGCAAAGTTCAACAAGGTCATTTTACGGATGGCTGCCCATCATTCGGTTCTGTACCTTGCAAAACCAATCCTGCGTTTTGCCTCCAGAGGCCTTCGGAGCACTTGGCTGGGCTTCAGGAGCAGACGGCTTGTCGGCTGTCTTCAAGTTGGGGTCACCACCCTTTTTGAAGTACCCTTTGGTCCATTCAATGTAGTCTTTCGATGAATCGTCCTCACCGGTTGTGCCATTTTGTTCAGTGGTCCCCTTTGTCAAGGAAAACCAAAGATGGATTCGTGGCAAATGATGCAAAGAACGACAGGTCAATGAAAAGGCAAAAGACAAGTTGTCGTCAACTTACCGAACCCCGTGCCAGCACTTTCTGGGTGTGCAGAAGCCCATTGCAGTGCAATCGATATGACTGGAAAAAAATATCGGTTGGAATTTAGGAATTCCCCGTGACGGTCTCTTGTAGAGTCAACCAAGTGACGAATCTTTTTATGCCACGTTTCGTCTGACCAATGATTTTGACAAGTCAGCGGACTTCAATCGAAGGAAACTCACCTTATCACTTTGAAATTTGATGTCGCATACTTCGCACTTGTGCCATTCTTTATCGCTTTCATCGTCACTGATTTCCATGTCAGTTGGCTTCTTGTTGTCTTGCTTGGTTGGAGTCTTTTGGACAGGCTGCTGACTTTTTTGCTGCGGCGGAGGCTGTTGTTTCGCTTTCTGCTGTGCAGTGGGTTGGGTTTGTTGCGGCTTGACAGGAGCGCGACTCTGGGTACCTGGTGGCTGGGGCTGGCCTCTGTGATGAGACTGGGAGGACGACTGACTTTTCTGGGGCTGGGGCGGCGGCGGCGGCGGGACGTCACGCCGTTGCTCAGATTGATTTCTGTCGCGAGAAGGTTGTTGGTTTCTCTGGTCCCGAGAAGAATATGACTGAGCCCGAGTGTCAGAATGCTGGGATGTTGGCTGCCTGCTGGACGAGAAGGCCCCAGAACGAGGAGACAGATTGTAGCCTCCCTGGGAGCTTTGCTGCCTTGGCTGCTGCGAACCATACTTCGAGTACCCGATCTGGTGCGACACCTGAGGCTGCGAGTGGCTCTGTTGCGGCTGCTGCTGCTGCCTCTGCTGCGGCTGCTGCTGCCTCTGCTGCACAGGTTGCTGAGCGCGGTTTTGTCTCGGATCCGCCTGATTGACGTGTCGCTGTTGAGTCTGCACGTTCGCTGGTCTACCCTGGGAAGTCTGTTGGTAGTTGTAGTAAATTGGCTGAGAGTTGTAGGCTCCTTGCACAGCGACAGGCTTTGCGTATTGTGTGATGGTGAATGGCGGGTTCCTGAGAAAAAAGAAACAGACCATTGAGCCAAACCAGATTCACACAATGACTGAAAAAATCATGTAATGACAGGAATATGCCACTGAAACAGACTACTCACGCCTGAGTTTGCACAGTTTGGGCGGGTGTGGCGTAGTAACTCTGCTGCGCGTAGCTCTGCTGGGCGGCGGGGTATTGATTGCTGAAGTCTTCAGGCCGCAAATCTTCCATCATCGGGTACTGCTGTGCCTGCGTCTGTGGCTGGCTGTACCCGTACCCGGCCTGTCAAAAATTGTAATGAGAGCAACACTTCTGAGGTGCTGTTTCACACAGGCTGAACAGGTGTGTTGAATGCGGGCTGCACTCCAGAACTGAGTCAATAAATTAACGTGGGTGGAGAAAAGAACTTGTGGGTGGAGTCGTTCAGCGTTAATTGAGCAGTCCACAGACGCGGTGGTTTGCAAAACGTTCACTGCGGGATTCTCTTGGAACAAGGAATCGTGAAGAAATCTGACTCCGGAAAATTTAGACGCCACTTTCAAACCAGACAGGCAAACATCGTGTAACCTTTGTTGAGAACTCACAAAAGCGTCTTCATTCATTTTTTTGCTAAAAAAAACCCTGAAAATCTACGCTGAACACCAATCCGGTTGCACGTTTTTTGTTTTTGTTTGTTGTTGTTCTTCATGTCAGAGCCACACAGAAACGTAGATCTATTCCTCGAAGGCCACGCAGATGTGGAACCAGATCGAGACTGGATGTCCAGATTCTGGAGTCTCACTGTTGTTGCGTGGCCACAGCACAAAAACACACCACAATTTGTTCCTACCTGAGAATATCCATATTGCTGCCAGTTCGCCATCTTCTTCTCAGGCTTTAGGCATCTATTATTGAGGTATGTTCGTTTTCCTTGTCTGCACTACATATCCAATCAAAGTCCACGATGTGCCAGCTTATTTTGATGGGATTTTCCTCACACTTCTCTATTCTCCACCGGCCAAGAGTCAGTGGCCTTGACCTTCAGAAGCGTGCGTTTTACCTCTGTAAACAAATGCTGCAATTCAGTGGCGACAACTTCGAACTTGTCGGCACAAAATATTCTTGCTTTTAACCGATTTATTGATAACTGTCGTGATACAGTTCTCACACGCATACAAAACAAATAAATAAATAAATAAAAAAGAGAATGGCTACCTTGGAGTCAATGTATGTATTTCCCTTATATATTCTATAATTATAATATAATTACTGGAAATTGTTAGGCAACAAACCTTCCTGTAAGTACAATGTACAATTTTATAAATTGATATATATTTTTGTATATTGAATGTTCAATATTTTCTTCCCTGTTCCCTTGTATAATTTGTTTGAGCTGTCTGTTAGATAGATGTTGAAAAGTATTATGTTGTTTTGATATATTTTTTTTTGAGTTGTTCTCTGTGTAAATTATATTTTGCACAATCCATAAAGTAATGATGTATAGTTTCTTGTTTATTTTTATTACATTACTCACACTTTGAAGTATCTGTAAAGTTAAATTTATATTTATCAGCATTTAAGTCACTACAATGAAATCTTATTTTTGAATAGATGGTATCTATGTCAGTATCATAATGGAAAATTGATATTTTTATATTGATGAATTTTATACTTTTTGTGCATGCAATCTAAAAAATCTGGATAGTTACTCTTTTGCCTTACATCTATTGTTAGGGTATTCCAAAGTCTTATTATTTTTAAGTAATAAGAATTGTAAAATTTATTTTTTCTAGAAAAGATAACTTTTAGTTTTCCAACATTTCTACCTACATTTTTTGGTAAGTCCACAAAAAAAGTATCAAAATTTTTTTTAGGTTTTTGTGTTAACTTTATTTTAGCAAACATTGTGATTGACAAATAATTTGTCCTTTCATGAAAATTATTCCAACCCAATTCTTGTAACAATTTTATTTCAGAAATAAATCTTGAGCCTTTGACTGTTATCAGTGCACAATGATATATTAGTCTTGTTAGTCTTTTCAATTTTTTTTGTGTAGCATTTATATAGAACATACTACAATAATCAATAAATGAAGCTATCAAGCCTTTGTAAAGTTTTTCACTTGTTTTAAAATCTATTTTTATTCTTATTAATTTTAACATAGAAATTATTTTTTGTGTTTTTTGTATTATATAATTTATGTGTTTTTCAATTCAAATTTTGATCTATGAATAACCCTAATTGTTTATATGTGGACACCCTTTCTAATTCTCTATCTTCCATCAATAAATTTGGAAATGGCTATTACTGATTATTATATATTTTGTTTTTTGTTTACTAAATTCTATTTTATTTTCCTTAGCCCAACTTAATAATTGATCAATATCAAATTGTATAACATTAAAGCCATTATGTATATCATCCCTTTCAATTTTCTCTACTAATGCAGTATCATCTGCAAATATGTAAGGGTTACTAATTATGTTGTCAGTTATATCATGTGCAAAAATACTCCATAAAAAAGTTGCTAATACAGAACCTTGTGTAACTGAACTTTGGACATGATATAGTTCTGATTCATATCCATGTATAACACACCTACTGTATCTATCTGTTACATAATTTTTAAACCAATTAAAAACATTTTCTTCAACACCCATAGAATTTAACTTTTGCAATAAAATTACATGATCAACTTTGTCAAAGGCTTTTACTACATCCAGAAACAGAACAAGACTGTCACAATTTTTATCTAAGTTTTCATAAATATTATGTAACATCACTGATAAATTATGCTGACAACTTGATTTTCTTTTAAAACCATAGTTATTAATATTTAATAATTTATTTTTTTCAAGGTAGTCATATAAAGTTTGAAATATTATTTTATCTAAAATTTTACCCAAATTATTACATAAAGATATTGGCCTATAATTTTCCCTTTTATAAATTGAATCTTTTTTATGTAATGGAGTCCAATGTGATATTTTCCATTGTTTTGGATACTTTGCATGAATTAGAGAGTAATTAAAAATGTACTCTAATGGAACTATGATTTCATCTTTTGTTTCTTTAATAAAAATATTACTAATTTTATCTGGACCAGTTGCAGTGTGGATATTAATTCCTTTTATTATATTTTCTATCATACTTTTTGTTATGAAAGGAAATTCATATTTGTTATTAGTAATAAAATTTAAATTGTAATTAACATTTAGGTCATGAAATCCACTATGAGATGTTACTTGTTCAGCAAAGTAATCCCCAATTATTCTAACTTTATCTTTATCATTTTTATATATTCTTTTATTGTAAATAATATCACCTATATTTGTTTTCATCTTTCTTTTTAAAAGTTTATTACAAATATTCCAAAATTTTCTACTAGTATAATTTTGTTCTTTTAAATTTTTTGAAATATTCCTATAATAAGTGTCCCTAGCATTTTGGAACATTTTATTTAATTGTATTTTAGTATTTAAATATATTTTTTTATTGTAAGGTGTAGGATTTTCTTCATAAATATTTTTGAATCTTCTTTGAAGTATTATAAATTTTTTTATTTTATAATTTATCAATGGATATTTTCTCTTCCTATTACTTAATATAAAATTAGGAATATTTTTATTCATTTCTTCATAAATTTTTTCCTGAAGAAAGTTTACCATGTCATCAACATTATTCATGGAATAAAATTTTTCAATCCAATTTATACTGTGTAAGTTATGTCTTATTTCATTCCAGTTCCCTTCTTGATATTTATATACTCTTCTAGGAAGAACATTTAATGGTTTATCAACATAAATTATTTTAAAATATATTACACTATGATCACACTTTTTTATAGGGGGATTTATAGTGATATCTTTTGTAAAACCTGGAGAGTCTGTTATTATTAAATCCAAAATATTTTTTTGCCTAGTAGCCTCATTAACTAATTGAAATAATCCTAATTGGCTTATGGCATCAAAGAAAATATTATTATTATTTTCTGCTCTCTGCCAATTTATATTAGGAAAATTGAAATCCCCAATAAAATAAATGCCTTTATAATTATTCTGTATGCTATAATTATAACAGTCATAGAAATTATGTATTATATTGTCTGTTATATTTTTATCACTCAAAGGAGATCTATAAATTAAATTAAAAATAAACTTGATATTATTTGAACAAATCACTTCAACAACAATTTGTTCTATATTTTGAGTCTGTAATTGTGGTATTATTTCTAATTTTAAATGTTCTTTATAATAAATTAACAGACCTCCACCAACTGTGTTTCTATTTTTATAAATGGGATTTCTGTAACCATCTATATATAGTGGGGTACCGCGACCGAGACGCTTGCATCGTCTCAGTTTGTTTTTTCAATGTTGCTTTTCTCATGGTTTTAACACTGGTGGGAGTCAGTGGTGCCACATATACTTTACCTGACAAACTACCTCAACATAGAACACCACCTGGTGGATCTTTTGAAGGCAGCCATCTTGGGAAAAAAAAGTTAAGTATTGACCAAAATAAAAACATGTCTATTTTCACAAGGTTTTGCAGTTGAAATGGGGCTGATTCCATGTTGAACTGAAGCCTAAATATGAGGTG
>JAAUXT010100558.1_pt1 | contig 13391 bp, 13 predicted proteins | sample 7278171 | NCBI WGS metagenome assembly JAAUXT01 (sample SAMN14350112, study PRJNA611818) | marine sediment metagenome | isolation source: surface marine sediment (1.8m) | place: French Polynesia: Moorea | collected 2018-08
CGCCGAGGCCAAGATCAGGACCCCCCGGGCCCCCGGCCCCGGGTGGTGGGGGGGGTGGCCCCCGGCGGGGGGGCCCCCGGGGGGGGGGGGGGGGGCGCCCCCCGGGGGGGGGGGGGGGGGGGGGCACAGGGGTGGGCTGGGCGGCACACGGGCGGGCGGGGCAATAACTGCGGCAAATACGAGTAATGCAATTGAAACAACAAGCGCGTGCATATGAGGTTCAAAATTTAAGTAACTGATTGGTCGCGATTTCGCTGCAGCGGGTATTTCAACAATTTTTTTTTATTTTTGGACAATGAGATGCTTCATTGTTCTTCACTTTTCAGCAATGTGTGACCTCATACCTTGATGTTGACCTGGTCTGCGACCTGCTGAACTAGGTCACTGTCTGTCATGCCAGTGATTTCACACAATCTGGACACGTTTTGGGTTTGCTCTGATGTTCTCTACCATTTCATTAACCATGTTTTCCATTGTATTGTTTCTGCCGTTGTTTCTGATGAATGCCAATGTTAGTGTTAAGGTTGAACAAAGGGTCACTTTGAAATTTATGGTGAAGAGTGGCAAGACTCCGATTGAGTCATGGAGGGCATTGCACGTTGTGTGGGGGACAGAACAATGTCCAAGACACAGGTCTGAATGTGGCACAAGCACTTCAAAAATGGTTCCAATGAGACAGCAGACACACCCCGCCCAGGCAAACCAAGGACACAAAGGACACCAGAGAACATTGAGATCCTCAGAGGACTGATTGACAGTGACCCCCGCCAAAGTTTGATGCAGTTGGCCAATGCCACAAGCATGTCAACTCATGTGGTGAGGACAATTTTGAAGAAGGACCTTCAACTCAAAAGGAAGTGCGCATGATTCATCCCCAGGGACTTGACCAAAGCTCAACAGTAGACGAGGATGACTGTGGCCCAGGATAACGTTGATCTGCTTTGTTCCAAGGATGACCCAGAACAGTTCCTCAGGACCATTGTGACAGGAGATGAAATGTGGGTCTCCACCTATGAGCCAGACAGCAAGCAACAGAGTTCTGCCTGGCTTGGGAAGAATCAAGATCAACCAACCAAAGCATGCTCTGCCTCTGTCAGAAAGTCAATGTTGACCGTATTTTTTTACTGTAGGGGCATGGTCCTCATTGAATTTTTAGGACCCAGAGAAACTGTGACTGCTGAAAGGTACATAGAAACTTTGCCAAAGCTCAAAGAGAACATCAGAAGGAAATGTCCAGATTTGTGGTGTGACAGACAATTTTTAATTCACCATGACAATGCGTCTCCCCATATGGCCCATGACACTTTGGTGAAGTTGGGGAATTTCTACTCTTGAACACCCTCCATATTCCCCTGATTTGGCTCCTTGTGATTTTGCATTGTTCCCTCGTTTGAAGAGCCAAATCAGGGGAAGGTACTTCCAAAATGTCAAAGAACTGCAAGACCATTGCCGCAAAGTTCTCATGTCATTGCCTGTGTCAGTCTTTGAGGATGCGATGCACGATATGATCCTGCGTTGGCAGAAATGTACCAATGTAAATGGTGACTATTTCGAAGGTCTTCACATTTCTGTTGACCCTCTATTTCAAAAAGGACCAGTGACTGACACAGAGACAAGTTCTGCAGAATCCAGTTCATCTGATGACGATTGATCCACTATGTGATACCATAGATCGCCGACCTTGCTTGCATGCCTGTTTTCAAGAGTCGATTTTTGGCAAAAGTTGTTGGTTTTTGACATGAGTTTGTTGACATTTTACAGCATGTTCATCTTACCTTGTTACCCAAAAGTTTTCATTTTGATCAAATAAACCGATCCTGAGAAACGCGCACCAATCGGTTACTTAAATTTTGAACCTCGTAATTCTGTTGAAAAACTTCTGCAAACAATATATATAGGTTTTCACGTTGATGACGTCAGCTTTGTCTCACGTTGACAACTTTTCTTGATGATGTTAAAGAATGGTCTGGACTCCTTTTGACACCCACCAATTGGGCGTCATGTAAAATTTTGACGTAGCTGTCAAAATTCTGCTCTCCACGTCAAAGTTTTGACGTCGACGGCACCAACGTGAAAACGGCGAACCACGTATCTGGCGGTGTTTTTCAGTGCACGTGTTTCTTTCCTCAGGCGGGGCAGTGTGGTAGGGGAACTGATCATACGATTTGTTCGGCGGATGCTCGTCGGGGTAAGTGAGAGTCCCCTACATACGGAGCAATGCGTGCAAAGGGGGCCACCTGCGTGGTTGGGCTGTGTCCTAGAGGCCACAGGGTGTTGCGTGGATGCAGCCACCCGGACCTGCAAAGTTCTGTAATTTTGTGGAAGAAGGAAAGGGTCCTCTGCCTGGTCTCCACCACACCAAAATTCCGTGCTGGTTGCCAGGCACGAATTGTTTTCTCACCCCCATCCAATTTGGAAGTTCAAGGAGGACACACACACACACACACACACACAAGCGCGCTCACACACAGACACACACACACACAAGCACACACACACACGCACAAGCGCGCTCACACACAGACACACACACACACAAGCACACACACACACAAGCGCGCACACAAACAAGCTCCGACGCACGGACGCACACATGCACACACACACACACACCTTTCCGCAAAGCGTGTCCTGATCCATCCAAGGAGACGGGTACTCTGGCTCATACGTACTGCAATATTGAAGCGAATCCAAGGGGCAGGGCACCAGGCACCAGCGTGCCGTAAGAAAAGACCGCACATCTTATGAGGCAGGCAGTCCAGCTTTCGCCTGAGAGCTGAGTCCTGCGGGACGGCTTCAGGAGCAAGGCGCGCTCGTGATAAGCTGGAGCTGTTTCGAGGCCAGCTTCCGGAGCCTGCTGTAAAGGGGTACAACAGCGAACACCAGTGTGACCTGTGCCCACACGGGAGTAACAGTACACAACACGAGAGACCCCCTGTATCAGCCTCTGCCATTCACACACCCGTCCCCTCGATTTGACGTTTGTCACGTGACTGACCTGCGCCGCCTGCGGTGGCGGTGGCGTCCTCTCTCGACAGGACTCGATGGATGAAGGGACGGCGTTCTTGACGCGGACGATGCGGACTGCGGGCGTCATCCTGACCCAGGCGCCCCCTCGCGTACCGATCCTCACCATCGTCGAGGTCGACATGCCCAACGTCGTCATCATTCCAGGTGCGTCGTCCGGGAAACGCTACACGCTGCACATTGGGCGTGCTCCATTTGCGCGTTGCGGCCAGCCAAGTTAGAATGAATGGCTGACTTCGCCCACTTCGCCCCATCGCCAACACAATTGGCGAAGTCGCGCGTCTTTGCCGCCGGTCAGTCGCACGCCTAAATGGAACACGCTCCCTGAAAGCGAGCTCCGGGATTGGACGACAGTGAGGAACGGGCCCTCCTTCAAACCTGATTTTGGATCCGCTCACAGTGAATCTGTGGTGTGTTCTCAGATGGGGATAAGTGCACAGTAAACACGGTGTGCTGTTACCAACCGACACAACATAGACAGGTCCAACCCCAGTGACAACCACGACCCAGTCCCACCCCGATGCAGATCTCTGACCCTTTCTCCATGTATTTCCACACGGGGACGAGTGTGTACCAAACACTCCGTGTGGCCCTAATGGATAATCTGTGGACAGGTCTGACCCCGTCAGAAGCCCATTCGACCCCCCTGTTGCAGACTGTTGCGTATGAATCTGCAGGCTTCACTCACAATTGAACTTTTCCACTTCCCCTGCTTTAGGCTGTGGTACAGCTTCACCTGTGAGAGTACCCATGAGTATCTCAGGTGTCAGAAGTTATCCTAGATACAGCTTGGGGTTCTTTATAAGTTGTTGACAGTTGAAGTTTGAGGTGAGGAATAAACTTGCCTGGGTCTCTTTCTCCATGACTTGGTTTGATTGTGTGTATCAGGTAGCGCAAACGTGTCGTGCAGAGGTTTTCAGCAGGATGTGGTGGTCGTCAGGCACCACTGGGCACGCCCGTGGGTACGGGGCGGACGCCCACACAACAAGACGCAGGTATTGGACCGTCCCCACCCTGTGTTTCAGACGGGAATGAATGCGAGGCGAACACGGCGTGCGGTCCGAACGGGCGTTGCATGGACGGGAGGGGCGCCTTCTTCTGCGCCTGCAGCCCGGACTTCGTCGGAGACTTCTGCGGACGTGAGTTGGATGAATAGGGAGTTTAAACAGCGACGTTTGGAGACGAAATTCTGATTGAGAAACCCTGGCTCTTGGTCAGTTTTGTTAAACAATGTCCAACAGACTCCGTTGTGGGTTTGAGTCTGATCTGTGGTGTCAAGGCTCATCACACATCATGTGTCTGCAGCTTAAACACAAACGGAAACCGCAAGAAAAAATCTGGCCCACCCCAAAGTGACCAAGAACCATCCGCAAGTCGTCTGGCTGGCGGCTGTTTGTTCCCCCCCCCGCCCCACGTGACATGGCGTTCACCCATCTCTCTCCTCCCGGCAGTGCTGCGGGTGTGCGCCCGGGACAACCCGTGCGGGCCCGGCGGGCAGTGCATCGCCGCGACCGGCGGCCTCGAGTTCTCCTGCTCCTGCTTCCAGGGCTTCGAGGGACGCCTCTGCGACAGTGAGTGAAGGGCCACGCTGTGGTGCGTTCAGACCCAGGCTTTGTGGGCACAAGGGCTCTGCGCATGCGGGCTTATGCTCTCATACGTCACATGCTTGAAGGGTGCAGTGGAATCTCCAATGATTGCACAAGCTCTGCAATACTGGAGACAGGACAATGTCAGCAGTTGTGAAGATTTCGCGGGTCATGGATTGACACTCGTGAGAAGATCGAATGTGTTTATGTTCAAAATGTTTCTTCGTTCCTTGCAGGGCTCACGCAGACGGTAGAAGAGCAGGACGTCGCGGGTGAGTGACGCAAAAACGGACGCGAACAAACGTACAATTTCCGGTTATGAATGTGTCGCTTCCACGTTTGACGTGTTGTGACGCACGCGTATTGAGTTTCCGTGATCAGATCCGACGTGTGTGTGAGTGTGTGTGTGTGTGTGTTGTGGGTTTGACGATGTCGAACGCAAAGTTTCAGTCATATTTCAAAATTGGGCGTGTTCTGTGTGTTCTTGTGCTTGCGTGTTGATGTGTTTCAGCGACGTCTTCACGTGTTGCGTGACGTGTTTTGACGCACGCATGAAATGGTTTTCATTTTGGTGACGCGAGGTCATTTCATTGACGTCGGCGTCAAAATTGAATCCCATCGTTCAACGTCAGCCCGCGAAACGACTGGGCGTTACCCAAAGTCAAGACCCCTTGTCGCGTGTATGTCACGAGTTTAGCGGACACGTGTTATATCTATCGTATTTTCGTGCGCACAGATATTCCTGACGCATGCGCGTCGTCGTATTTCAGTGACGTTCCGCGTGGTGCTGACGTCGAGCGCGCTCGACTTCACGGAAGATCTGCTCAGCGAGAGGACGAACCTCTTCCAGCAGACGCGTGCCTTGGTCTGTCAGCTGGTGAGTCTGCGCGCGCGCGCACACACACACACACACACACACACACACACACACACACACACGTGCATTTCTGGTTGGATCCTAGCGCGGTGCTCATCCTCCTGTCTGCGTGTTGGAGGCACTCCCTGAGTGTGTGTGTGTGTGTGTGTGTGTGTGTGTGTGTGTATGTGTGCGTGTGTCTATGTATATGTTTTCGTCTCGGGTCCGTTTCCGTGTGGAGAAAGGCCAATGCGAACAAAACAGCAACACTCGGTTGTTCCCGCTCTTGAAAGGTCAGGCCACGCTTGATTATTATCATGGGACTGAATCTCTCCACACTCGACTGGTGAAATCGCAGGAGCGTGACTGTTCGCTCCACATCCAAATGTCAAAGGCGTGTCCTCGAAATAGGGACGCAAAGCATTGCACATCTTTGCATGAAATGGTTTCGATTCAACAAAAGAAAGTTCCAATACACTGACGAATATGAGTATCACATGACAATTTCAGAAGATCTACGGGGGGCGCCAGCCCTTCCAAACCGCCCCCAAAAGAAACTTTTGCACTGACTCTCAGCATCTGAAGGTCAGACGCTGGCTGAAGCCGCCGCAGCCCTCCCCCTCCCCCAACCTGGCTCCTGAATCCGCTCGAATTACAGCCCGCTATTTGTTGTGTTTTTCAACTGTTTCTCTTCCACACACAGCATTTTGAGAAACACACACTTCCAATGAGTGTGTTGACCCAAGATCAGTTGGAGATTGACCAAAGACTTCAGGGGGCGACCCCAAGCTGGAACACACACGGACAGAAGAAATGCACGGGTCAGAGGGGTCAGGACTCACACAGATCCACATTCCAGAGAATCCAGGATCCTTAGCTTGCCATCTGACCCTCTTGAAAGCTTTTTAGGTGATTTGAGGTGGGTCGCGCGATTTAGGCTCAAATGAGCCAAATCGGTGTGAGCCAAATCAAAGCAAGCCAAATCAGAGCAAGCCAAATCAGAGCAACTGAAATGTCCTCAAATCACCGCGAGCTCCATGGAGCTATTTTTTCAAAGATGCAGGCCACTCTAGGAAGAGTATGGTGTCCAGCCAAACACCGGTCCACAAGAAAACGTGTCCCCGGTTCCAGTACACGTGTCTGAGCAGTGTGTGTCTCTGTGTCTTTTCAGCTGCAGGGCGCCTTCTCCCAACCACAGCTGGGCATCGACTTCGCGGACTGCTGGGTCGACACGTTCGCGTGAGTACCTGCGTCCATCTCAAATCTCTCGTGTCCTCTATGCAAGGGGGTTTTCACGTTAGTGACGCCGTTAAAGTTTTTTTTTGACGCACACGTCAAATTTTTTGACGGCGTCAAAGAATGGTCTGGACTGTTTTTTTATGCTCACCAATTGGGCATCAAGTTGAACTTGACATTGACGTCAAATTTTGACGTCTGCGTCAATTTTTTGACGCTGACAGCGCCTATGTGAAAACCCCTTGAGGCTGCTGTGAAATTAACAAGGTCAACACAATTTGAAGGCAACGTGATGAACACTTCAGTTTCCGGGTACACATTGCATCTGAAATAAGACCATTCGCTTTATGCAACACAAATGACGGCTGTAGCGTTCCGCATTCTTGCAAGTAAAGTGCGCAGTAGGATGAAGCATCCCATCGTTTGGCGAAAAAGCGCACAGCCCAGAGCCATGGATACGCAGTGTGTCAGTGTGTCTGACTCACCCTTTCCTTCTTCACACTCACTTTTGAGGCGAAGAGGTTCGTCCAATAAGTGGGTGGGAGAGGAAAATTTTTGTCAGTCAGTGAGTCTGTGAATTTCGACTGGTACACGTGGTATTTTATTCGCACGTCTCTTACTTCCGGTTCCGGTTCCAGGCCCGTCCCGCCGAACGGTGTCGTCGCAGAGCTCAGCGTCGTCATCGTGTCGACCGTCTCCGTGCGGGTCACCAGCCAGGTACGTGTGCGTGCGTGTTGATGTGTGCGTGCGTGTGCGTGTGTACGTGCATGCGTGTGTCTGTGTGGATAGAGTTTTGAAATTTGTGAGTTGGTTGATTTTCTGTTTGCTGTTTACGCGTGCTGTTGAGAGAGAGAGAGAGAGAGAGAGAGAGAGAGAGAGAGAGAGAGAGAGAGAGAGAAAGAAACAAACAAACAAACAAACAAAGAATTTCGAGACTCTGACAGAGTGAGGAAAAGACAGACACAGACACAGATTGGGAGGAGAGAGGTAGAGACACAGAGACCGGAACAGTCAGACAGACAGACAGACACACACACATGCACACACGCCCGTAAAACAAGACACACACACACACACACACACACACACACAGAGAAAGAAGTGTCTGAGAGAGAATTGGAGACAGTGCCTGCGTGTGGAGGAGAAAGATGTGAAACACACACACACACACACACACACACACACACACACACACACACACACACACACACACCGGTCTCCCGCTGCAGACGACGGCGCTGCAGCGGCTGCGGCTGGTGGAGGCTGCGGTGGCGGCGGAAGTGACGTCACGGCTGGGGACGCTCCTGGTCGGCGCCGTGCGCAGCGTCGAGGGGCTGTCCGGCCGCGTCGACCCGACACGACTAATCGTCGAGAACGGTAGGGGAAATCCCTTCTGTCATTTCTGTACCTCCAACGTTTCTGTGGCAGCTGGTGCTCTCCCCAAACCCCCGCGCAGGCACTTTTTGCGCGTAATTTCACATTTTTGAAGTAGAAATCTGAGACCCCAACTCCAAAATCGTATTTTCTCAGATTTTAGCATCAGACGCCCAGGAATCCCGATCTGCTTGCTACAGATCAGTGCCATGACAAACCAAACGACAACATTGCAATCAAACGAAAAAGCACCTGTATGAGAAGAACGGGGATTGATCTGGCCCAGTGGATCCTCCCCCACTGCCCCTGGCGACAAGTTCTGACACGTGTTTCCCTTTTCGTCCACAGAGGGCGACTCGTGCGCGCCGTCCTTCTGTCGGAACGGCGCCGCCTGCGCCGACACCAGGGGGAGCTTCCGCTGCGCATGCCCGCCGGGCTTCTTCGGACGACTCTGTCAAAGTAAGGCACACGTGATTCAGACACGTGGTTTATACACAGTGTACGTGGTAAATACACATGTCCTGACACAATCTCATACACGTGGTTCATACACATGATTCATACACGTGATTCAGACACGTGGTTCGTCCACATGGTTCATACACGTGATTCATACATGTGATTCATACACGTGGTTCATACACGTGGTTCATACACGTGATTCATACACGTGGTTCATACACGGAAATATACACGTTGTCTCAGTTCATTCGGATGCGGGGTTATCTTTGCCTTAGATCTTGGAGTGTTTCTCAGGAGAAAGAATTTGTTCTGATCAGGGCAACAAACTTCGTGTGATCTTTCCTTCGATGTTGACCTTTCATAACAGGTATTCAAGAGACCTGTGGAGAAATGTACACAAGCCTGAAGTTGGGATCTTTTTCGGCCAACAGGACCGACAGGCTACATTGTCAACAACTCTTTTGTTTGTCGGTTTGTGAAAGCACGCTTGCTCTTCTCTGTTGCAGTCAACATCTGCGACGGCTCTCCCTGCCAACTGGGAGGAACGTGTGTCCCCAGCGCCTCCAGAAGCGAGTTCGGTGAGTCAGCAGGCAACACCTCGTCCCACCCAAATCGAATGCGCCCAACTCAGAAACTGAACACCCGAACAGATCTCCTTCGCCAATGACCTGTTGCTACAAGATTTCTGTCGTTTCGCATTCTGACTGTGTCACAGCGCATTCAAAATTGAGTGCGGCGTGGTGTGTACATTTTCCTGGTTCAACAACACACCGTGCTGCACTTGTGATAAATACCAACACCTCTCTCCAAGACTGAACACACTGCATAGAACGACCAAACGGACCAGTCCAAAGTTTGGCAAAAACAACAGGGCAATTTTGACAAAAAAGTCCACATTTTTGCCCAAATGTGTGGATAATGTCTGGTTGATGGTGCTGCAGTGTGTGAAAGTGCGACACTTTCACCTCAGAAATTGGCTCTTTTCTTGCAGGCGTTCCTGACTTCACGTGTCGCTGTCCATCGTTTGCAGCGGGAGATCGCTGCGAAATCAGTGAGTACAACCCAGCGAAATATATAGAACCACGTGCGGCCGACTAGAGCCGAGTATAGCCGAGTACAGCCGACTTCGACCAACTCCGGGCAGATTCCCACCGAGTCTGACCGACGAGTCAAAGCCAAATCTGCGTGACCGAGTCTCACGAAATCAGTCGAGTCAAGCCGAGTCTCTTGAGACTGGCCGAGTCCAGCCGAGTCCAGCCGAATCTGAGAAAGTACAGCCGAGTACAGCCGAGTCCTCGAGTCACATTTTGCGGAGGTTCGGCAACCGTTGAACTCTACGTGGGACGGAAGATCGGTCGGTCTGTGGGAAACCACAAATCACACATGAAATATGTGCAGTGTGTTCTGCCTCCACAGCCACGTGTACGCGATGTTCACATTGACGTTTCGTCAGCCACGTATTAAGGGCACGTAGCACGAGTTTGCTGAACCTCCCCATTTCTTTCCAAGTTGGCTTCAGGTGATCTGCACCTGAGGCTGCCGAACCCCGCGGTTCCCCCTGTACCCGGCTCTCCCCCCCCCCATCCCACTGTGTACCCGCCTCAACACTGTACTCGCCCGTTTCGGAGTTTTCACACCGGCAGGGCGGCGTCAGAATTTTTGACGCATACAGGCTTCAAGTTTGACATGACACCCAATGGAGAGCATCAAAAAACGGTCCAGTCCAATCCTGGCCTCGCATTAAAATTTTGACGCCGCGTCATGTGTGTGTGAAAACCCTATTTCCTTGCAGATCTGGACCCGTGCAGGTCGGACCCGTGCTCCCCAGTCGGGACGGACATCTGCGTGACCGAGGGCGCTACTTTCAACTGTCTGTGTTTCCCAGGCTTCGCCGGTCCCGAGTGCAGACAAGGTCAGATCAACACGTTGACAAAAGTCCCATGCAGGCTTGACAAAAATATCCGGTCCAAGTTGAAATATTCTCTCGTGGTATGTGTGTGTGTGTGGTTGAGACAAACACTTGAATTGCGAGAAACAAATCTCAATTCTCTGTGATTTGGCTGACTTGGAACAATCAGCAACCCTGTGGGCAAAGTCGCGCGACTTCACCGCCCGTTCGCCGGACGCGCAAATGGAGCCACGCCCAATGATTTTGAGCTCGTTGGTTTCAGAGGTTGGGACGTGCACACCGAACCCGTGTTTCGGCAGGGCACGCTGCGTGGAGCTGGCCAACACGTTCCAGTGCATCTGCCCACCGGGCTTCACAGGGGAGAGGTGTGACGCAGGTAGGTACCACCCCCACACGTGCGCATGCTGAGAGCGAGACAGAGAGGAAGGAGAGGGAGAGAGAGAGAGAGAGAAACAGAGACAGAGAGAAAGAGAGAGCGACAGAGACAGACAAAGAGAGAAGGGCAAGGCTGAGAGAGGTAAACAGACAGACAGACAGACAGACAGACAGACAGACGCGAACACATGGTCTTCCATCAGAAAGGACAGACTCTGGTACGAAAGCGTCCTTTGTGAACAGGGCCCAATCGCAACACAGAGACAGACATGCACACACACACACACACACACACACACACACACACACACACACGTAAAAGCGAACGAGTGTGAGCCCGACAGGAGGCGACAAGGGTCCAAAAAGGATTCCGCGAGAAAAAGTGTCAACGCCTCAAGCTGTGGGACGCCTACGTGTACATGTACGCAGCAAGATTTACAGAATCCTTTGCACAGGCGTCTGCGCGTGCGCACTTTTCTGTCGGACTGGCGTTCAGAACCAGCGCCCAGCTCCACATTCCAAAGAAGACTTTTGTCGTTTTCCAGTCAAATCTTGTGCAGAGATCATTCCGACAACCCTTCCTGCAAAGCTTCACTTGACGCAGAGTTTTGCCTTGTTTCACAGAGTTTAACGCGTGCGACGAGGCGACGTGTGATCCCATTGGGACCCTTTCGTGCCAGAGCTTTGGCAACCAATTCAGCTGCGTCTGCAACGTCGGCTTCCAGGGCAGTAACTGTGACATAGGTAACACACACACACACACAACACACGCACACACGCGCGCACACGCACAGAAACTCGCACCTCACACGTGTGCACACAGATGAAACGCACATCCGCTTCACACACACACACACACACACACACACACACGTCCACACACGCCACTCAACATATTCGTACGTGCACCCACACGCTGACACAGAAAAACACACAACACACACACATACACACACAAACAGAACCAGCATGGGCAAGTCATCATCGCACTCGCGTACACACCTCTCATACACGTTACACATACACACACACCTCACACACACCTCCCGCACACCTCCCGCATCCACTCACACACCAACGCTTTGCGTGGATTCGTCCGCGTCCATTGCTTCACACCGACACACGCCGGCTCACCAAGCAGCGCGGTTCACACTGCAGAGGTGAGGGCGTGCAACGCGGAATCACATATGAAGAGTAGTATTCAGGGAGTACTGGGTCCCACAGGGTGAGATCTTACGTCTACGTTCACGCCTACGTCTACGTTTTCAATTTGCGGAAACTCCCTATTGCAGAGGTGAGGGCGTGCAACGCGCAGCCGTGCTTCCCTCCAGGGACTACAGGGTGCGAGAACGTGGGCAACTCGTACGACTGCATTTGTGCCCTCGGGTACTCCGGAGTCAACTGCAACGAAGGTACGTGTAAGGCATCTAACACTGAACATTCAAGGTGATCAAGGATTTCAACAAGATACAGGCCATGTGCCCTTTGGTTTGATGTAAAACGTGGGTTTTGCAAAAAATGGCCTCTGTTAATGGGCGTGGCGGTGGGAGCAAAAATAGGTGTGTCTGTGTGGAGTACGCGTACACGTGTGTGTGTGTGTGTGTGTGTGTGTGTGTGTGTGTGTGTGTGTGTGAGAGGGCAAAGAACTTTATCTTGTTTTCCTGACAGTCAAATGACCGGGCCTGCCCCGGAGCCTTGTGGCCCCAGCTCGCGCACAATCGCTTGTGATTGAGGTTTTCATACAGGCAGGGCGGCGTTAGAATGTTTGACGCGTGCACCAAAATTTTGACGCACAAGCATCAAATTTGACATGATGCCCAATAGAGAGCATCAGAAAAGTGGTCCAGCGTGTTCCTGGCGTCGCGTCAAATTTTTGACGCCGCGTCATCTGTGTGAAAACCCTCGATTGGCTGTTTCTCAGCGGAGGATTTCTGCGCGGCGGACCCGTGCTCCCCCGAGGGGACGCTACGCAACGCGGACGGGAGTCTTCGCTGCCGGAACCTGCGCAGGACGTACGAGTGCGTGTGCAGAGCGCTGTTCAGCGGCATCAACTGTGAGATAGGTACGTGACCTCAGGTTTGGCGGGCTCAGGTGTGTAGGATTGGGTCAAACTCGGTCTTGTACAAGTGCAAACAAACAAAAGGCGAACAAGGAACAATTTTTCGTGCGTCTGGCACGAAATTTGACGGAAATGTCGTTCTTTTCGGAGGGTCACGGGGTGCCACGCCCTGGATCCGCTGGAGTCTTGGAATCGAGCAATTCGGGAATGCGAGACGCAAGCATCGTTTCCACATCTCGTCTCCTCTCCAGCGTGAAATATTCGCACCTGCTTGGCAAAAATCTTGCACTTGGCGAAAGTCCCGCGGGTTCTCCCGAAATGAAAGCGTGTCAGTGGGAAATTATTTTGACGTCACCTTTGTGACGTCACGCGGGCTTCCCTCGCGGGAACCGGGAACCTGGGGTCTATTTTTCGAATATTTTCCTGAAGTAGGAAATTCCTAAATTGGGAAAATAAAATTTTCCTAAGAAAGTTCCTAACCAGGAATTTTCCTAGGAAAAGTTAGGA
>JAAUXT010029942.1_pt1 | contig 13389 bp, 19 predicted proteins | sample 7278171 | NCBI WGS metagenome assembly JAAUXT01 (sample SAMN14350112, study PRJNA611818) | marine sediment metagenome | isolation source: surface marine sediment (1.8m) | place: French Polynesia: Moorea | collected 2018-08
AAAAGGTTGCTCAGGATGATCTTGAAACAATGTCAACAAAGGAAGAAGCCATTGAGGCTCTGACTCAGAAAAATCGCAGAGGAATCAAAACTTAAAAATACTGCCTCGTATTTGTTGCCGTGACCCAGGTCACAGCGATTTGCAGGCATCTTACGAGTGTGTCGTTGTTTTGACAAGTTTTGTATCACATCAGTTACCGTAGTTTATCTCACACTCCACTAATGATTCACACCGCACTCAGATGTTTTCTTCGATCTGGATTAGTTTTACCTTGTGGATGGAGGCAACAAACTCGTCTTTTGACAGCGAATGGTGAAAGGAGAAAAGTTGCTTTCGTGCTCCGACTGCGAGAAAACGTTTTCCTCCAAAAGTGGTTTGGAACGACACAGACAGCACCACACAGGACGGTATTCTCACTTTTGTGAAGTTTGTAGACGAGGGTTTAACAACGGCTACAATTTCAAAGAACACATGATGAGACACGAAGGGAAAGGTTTTGCTTGTTCGTATTGTGGGAAGCTCTTCAGGAACGCTAAGAATTTGCAGTATCACGAGTCTGAGCACACCGGGCGGTACAGGTTCTTCTGTGGTTTGTGTAACCGAGGCTTCAACAAGAAAGGAGAGCTAGAAAAGCACGCACCCAATTGCCAGGATTTCTCATAGCTGCGTGATGTCGGAACCGGATTTTGCTTTGCTTGAACGGTTTTTGTGTGCATTGCTTCCGCTATGTTGAAAGGAGAATTTGTGAAAGTTTTCCTGTTGAAAACACGGACAAAACTCTCACTCTCGCACGTGTGTTTGCAGACCAGGTCAAAATGACCTGATCGATCTGTGCAGTTCTTGCGGAATAAAATGCGATGCAGTCTTGACTTGTACGTGCGAAGAAGGAAATCCAGATTCAAAGGAAAATTCATCGGAATTGTTTCAGTTCAGAGTGCAATGCTTGTTTTGTTTGCCCTTGTATTTGTCTGCAGCTGTCTTGCTTGCTGCATGCATGCAAGACGTCTTCGTGCACCTGTGAACCGAGGACAAATTTCCGTCAGGTTCCTGCACTGTTCAGTTCAATAACCCTTTCATGTCGTTACATTGTTTTGTAATCACTCTGCTAACTGTACGACTCACCCTCAACACTCTGCTGTGATTGGTGCAAAAGTCGGGTCTTCCCCTTTTCAGCCTGCAAACGCAACGAAAACCGACGTCTTTGCAACAAAGGTCTCAAACACGGAGATGAAAACCTTGCAGTGCAACCTGTGTGACAAGCAATTCCGTTCAAAAGCCGGTCTGCGCCAACACACGCAGCATCACACAGGCCAGTACTCCCATTTCTGCGCCCAATGTAGAAAAGGTTTCAACAGCAGTTACAACTTCAAACTCCACATGAGGAGTCATGAGGGCAAGGGGTACGCTTGCGACTTTTGTGGGAAAATGTACGGCTCCTTGCATGGAAAGCGGTACCACGAACAAGGGCACACGGGAAACTTCCCGTATCGCTGTGAAAAATGTGACAAAGGATTTAGCATAGCCAGTCAGTATGAAAAGCATCGCTGTTGACATCTTTCCAGACCTGTATCATTCATTGTGCGCAGATTAGAGAAAATTTGAAAGCTTTCCACCTGCCGCAGGACAAATAGAGACCAAAGATTTCCGGTGCGTCATTTGTGTTTCAAGTTTGGCTTCTTCTGGTGCGGAAACTGACTGGAGCATCTCCGCAGCCTTGTTTTGCTACCGGTACTTTCTTAAATTCCATTGCTTCTGTTGGACCTGGGTTTTTTTTCCAAGCATTTTGTAAAACTTTCCCGTCGTACGCAAACGGAAAATTGGACACTCGTAAAACACCAGAAAGTGCTGGACTGAAGTGATTGGGACTTGTCTTGGTGACTGTGCTGGATGTGCCACGACCAAATTACAAGACTTCAGATCTCGTGAAGCACAGTGGGGTGGGGTGTGAGGTCGAACCAACATTGCTGGCTCATCTGTTGCAAGGAAATTGACCGCAGCACGACGGCGATCATTTTTCGACGCCACTTGTTTGTTGGGGAGGGCAACAGAAAGCAACTCGCGAGAGAGATTCAAATGTCATCAGACGTCGGACAAGACTACCCTCGTATTTGTGTTGCTTTGCTCTCTGAAAGTGCATGTCAACGCGTGGGATGTTGATTTGGTGAATGTCGTACACTTAGTCGAGTGTTGTCCCACACTTCGGGCGGTCATCGGACCTGCAACGAAACTGCTGGGGTGCGTTGAGTTGATGTGATAAGGGAAATCAGTGTCCACTGCGAGATGAGTTGACGATGTCTTTTCAGCCCGAGCGGCTCAAGAGAAATACGCAGAGGCTCCGAAAACGATGCAAAGATAGATGGATTCTTGTCAAAATGTGCGTGGTCTGTCTCTCTACTTCAGACTCTTGAGAGGAAAAACTCGTCTTCTGCGTCGGGTGCATCTGATCTGACGTGCCCGAAATGTGGAAAATACTTCTCGAAGCGGTACAACCTGAACAGGCACATGGTTAGCCACACAGGCAACTTCCGATGGTCCTGCGAGAGCTGCAAGCGAGTATTTAGAGACAACGTGCAGTACAACAACCACTTGAGAGCTCATCAGGGTCTCAAATTTCGGTTCAGTTGCGATGAGTGCGGAAAAGGATTCAACATTCGCGCTCAGTTTGAGAAACATGTGCTCGCACACGTCGAGCCTTTAACTTGAGCAGCAAAGCCTGTTTCCAATTTACTCAGTTTATTCCCACAAGTCCTTCCTGAGTGGTCCTTGTGTTGGGAACTTGTGTTTCGGTGGTTTGCCTTCCTTTCGTTGCAGCTGAATCCTTGGCGCCCTTCGAGTGAATCTGCTGTGCAGTCGTTTGGCCAATGTTGTCATTTGGGAATGTGGTGCCGCCAAGCAGACTCTTACTTGCCTTCAGATACTGAAACTTTATTGTTTGCCTTGAGATATTGAGATTTGTTACTGTTTTGTACACCCTTGAATGACTAAACAAAACAAACACGTTACGTGCTTTCTTCACATCAAACGTGTGTTGACGAAAGTGCTCATCTTGATCACTTCAGACTGAAGAAACTGGGAACGTTGCTGGATCCAAGAATTTGCAGTGTCCGAAGTGCGGAAAATGTTTCAGCAGGAAGGATAATTTGTCTCGACATCTCGTTCTTCACACCGGAAATTTCCGATGGTATTGTGAACAGTGCAAAAGGGGGTTTGGACAGAAAAATCAGTACGATGTCCATGTGAGGGGTCATCAAGGCATCATGTATCGTTGTGAATATTGCGGCAAAGGTTTCTCTGTGGAGCATTCTCTAAAAAGTCACCGTTCTGAGCACACCGGAATTTACAAGTTCAACTGCGTGCAATGTGGAAAGGGTTTCAATCATCGCAGCCAGTTTGAGAAGCACGTCAAGGCTCACACGTGAAACTCGTCACGCAGCCGACTTTTGAGCTTGCGCGTTCGGTTTCGTTCTTCTCATTCGTCTTGGTGTTTTCAAAAGACGACTTCGCTTGTTGCGAAGCTTCAAGACAAGCATGTTTGTTTCACAGCTCACCGTTGACAACAAATCATAACTCAAGTTTTTCTTAAGAGAATGTTCAGAGAGTATAAATTTGTGTCCTGTCAGTTTGGAAATTTTGCGTAAATTTGTGTCCTGTCAGTTTGGAAATTTTGCGTGATTATCTTGACAGGTTGACCGAAGCAAGAACGGAGAGTTTGGCGCACTTCAGTGTCAACATTGCGGCAAAAGCTTCACGACGAAAGGCAATCTTTTGAGACATTCTGTTGTACACACAGGAAACTTCAAGTGGTATTGTGATCAGTGTAAGAAAGGTTTCAGTCAAAAAGCGAATTACCAGGACCATATGATGGCGCATGATGGTGTGATGCATCGATGTGGGCATTGTGGAAAAGGGTTCACAACGGAAGCACTCCTGAAGTATCACTCTTCCGAACACACGGGCAAGTACAGATTTACCTGCGAAGTTTGCCAGAAAGGATTTAATGTTCCGAAGCAGTTCTCCAGGCATGTGGCGTCACACAAATAACGAAGTCGAGTCGATTTTGAAAGATTACAGTACATGTACACATTTTCAGAAAGGTTTTGAAATGTGTCGGAAGTTTCTGTTCACGAGTGGATCGCAAGTGTCAAGATTTCATTTTCGAAAAATGATGACAGCACTCTTCGCTCATTCCAGACGGATAAAATTCAGATCAAAGTTGAGCCAAGTGAAAATTGTTTTTTTTTTTTATGAGGAATGGCAGAATTTCTTGTTGCGTGGGGATGGTCAAAAAAAGGAATAACACACAGCCGCGAATTTTCTTGGACGATGTGATGCGCATGTGCTTCTGAATTGTTCACTTTCTGAATTGTTCACAATGTCGTTTCTGTGAGAAAGTTGCAATAAAGAGTTTCTGGCCCAGAGACAAGGTCATCTTTGTTTCTTGAAGGATTAAGCCGGAAAACGCCACACGTGACACCGAATTGCGCTGTCAGCACGTGTTGAGCCGCGCCAAATCGAGCCGACCCCCGTGGGTATCCGTTGAGAAGATTCTGCGCTCGCTCGATTGTTAACACTGTTGCTGAGCAACATGTGCAGGGAGCCAATCAGTTTGTTACCAGTATAGTTTCCTTGGATGCATGAGCAGCTGCATTCAGATGTGCATGGGCCTGCGTGGACCTGTGCATTCCGCACATTCGTGGGTGCACCTTTCCAGTGTACGCTGGTCAGCGCTGCTACGTCAGTTGGAGAACACAGGAGGAACCTTGCTGCGGACCCATCAGAGCTGGTGCGAAGCAGTGAACTTTCCTTCTGACAGTAACGGATTTCTCTTTGTCGTTGTTGCAGTATTTTCCAGTCGGCGTCGGAGAGGCGGTTTGCACCCAGTGTGGGAAGGACTTCACGAGTCAGTCGAGTTTGTCGCGGCACATGCAGCTGCACACGCAACAGTACCAGTACCACTGCCACCTGTGCCGCAAGGGCTACAACAACCACACGGCCTACACCGCCCACATGGACAAGCACCGAGGCATCGCCTACAAGTGCGATCAGTGCAGCAAGACGTTCACACGCATGTCAATCCTCAAGAGCCACAAGTCTGTGCACACCGGCGTCTACCGCTTCAACTGCGCCACCTGCGCGAGGGGCTTCAACGTGAAGGCGACGTTCGAGAAGCACCTGACGTCGCACTTCTGAGTCAAGCGGAACTGGGAGCTGGGCGTCAGACAGACAAAATATCCAGATTTTAACTTTCACAGTAGTCGTTTACACACTAATTTCTGTAACATGACTTGTTTCTAGCAATATGCCCAAACAAGAATAAATGAGTGCAAAGTGTCATTTTGTGACAGATTGCGCCTGCCGATGGAGCGGAAGTGGAGTGCCCCAAGTGTAAAAAGCGGATTTCGTGCTTCCCTCCGTTCCGTTCCGAGTGCGAGCGGAGATGCGCGGTGAACAGTACCGATTTTTCTGCGACGGCTGCAGAACTCGCTGGACAGTGGAAATCGTGTTGTGATTCGTGGGTCAAAGCTGTGTACGTACAGTAGTGCCTCATGGGCACATCGGAACAACAGATCACGTTTCCGTTTCGTCCTCTGTGTGTGCGTATGTGCGTGCATGTTTTGTGTGAGTGTCAAATTGATTTGTCAAAAATTGAGGTCAAGAAAATGGACAAACATGGCATCGAACCAATACGCGTGGACAATGCGAGGTTTGGAAGTTTGCTGCATGTAGGTTGCTTTCGTTGCCTTGTTGACAAAACCACAACCAGCAGATTTCTAATAACTCTCGTGGCGTTTGTTCTTGACCGTCAGTGGGTTTTTGTGCTCCACAGGTTCCTGCTGACACAGGAAACGATGCGGAGTGTCCGCGTTGCCAGAAACTGTTCTCCACTCGCTTTGGATTGAAAAGACACATGGAGTTGCACATGGGACAGTTCAGATATTTTTGTGATGCTTGTCGAAAAGGTTACAATAAGAAGCAGTGCTCGAGGCAACTGCAGTGCGAAGTCCCTTGCAGCGTCGGTATTGTCGTCAATTCTTCCTTGTTCATCAATTCTTCCTTGTCCTCCACCAGTCATGCTGTCCATGGGGGGGGGGGGGTCTGCAGGGGGGTGCAGGGGACATTTTGGTCCAGCTGCCATATACTGCACTACCACATGGTGCTTGGCCCCTAAAGGGACTTCGCACAATCAGTACACGCCGTACAAAGCGCTCATGGAAAAACACGCTGGCATTGCCTACAAGTGTGACGAGTGTGGCAAGACGTTCACCAGGAAGTCCGGTTTGGAGGACCATCGGTCGGTCCACACGGGTGTTTATCAGCTCACCTGCCCCACCTGCTCAAAAGGCTTCAACTCCAGAGCAGCCCTTGAAAAACACGCCACTCAGCACCAAGGTGTGTGAGCGACCAAAAAAAGTTCAGAGCAGGGCGAAAGCACATTGTTGGTTGCTGAAACAATTTGTCACTCTGTGCACGCCTTTTTGCCATTCGGGTACACTCGATGCAGGTGCGCAGTTGGTAAGCTGCTGGCTGGCATTTTTAACCAGGGGGTAAACCACCCCCACCCCCCTGCGGACGAAAGCCCCGGCCCGGAGGAAACCATCGAAAATCGAAAAGCTTGGTTCAAATCTCTCAAAGACCACGGGCTTCTTGCCTTTGATTTCTGGTTGCACTCCGCGGAGCCGCACTGTGCTGTCCTGATGATTTTGCTTCAGATTTCAATGTAGAGTGACCCCGGCACCAACCCCCCAACCCAACCCTCGCACACACCCACCAAACAGGGCCGAGGGTCACATGACGTCCGAAAATTTGGCTACAGGAGTGGTGGTCACCCAACATTTGAATTGATGTCAGGTGATATCGCAAATTTTTTGATGTTGGGTGACCCACGTCCGTTCGTAGATCAACTCCAGATGTTTCAGCTTGTGGAGCTTGGCCAATGATTCGAAGTAACTGGTAGAAATGGACCAAAATTGCTTGCTTTTGGATAATTTTTTGTGGACGACCTTTTGCCACATATTTGCTCCAACCATTTGTGAAGCCCAAGACGGGTTGTTGCTTCAAATACGACTCACATTTGGTCCCAGTTTGTGTTCAGATGTGGAAAAATTCGTACCCTTTTGCTTTACCAGAAGTTGGTGTCCTCTGTAAGAAAAGTCGCAGTGCAAATGGAATGTTCTGGAAACGTGTCCCCAGTGGGCTTGAGGTTGCGGGCACGCGAGGTGTGAACAAACGAGTGCGAATCCTTAGCAGAAAACGCCGCATACTTCAACGTTCACGCGAGAATGGACGAAGGACTGGTGCCTTGTTTGTGTGTGCCAAGACAGTGTCGTTTTCTCATTGCATGTTGTCTTGAAGTTTTGTTGTGGAAGCTACCGTTGCTACTTGTTCAATCTAATCTACTCACCCTTGCAAACCCACGAACTCGTTGAGATCTGGTGATTGATTCTCAGGTGAACGGAATTTCGAAGAGTGTTCCGCGGATGATCGAGGGGCAGGCGAGAGAGGAATGTCAAGCGTACGTCGTCAGAAAGTTTGGATGCGGAAAATGCGGCAAGGAATATCAGAGCCAACACAGTCTGAAGCGCCACATGCAAGTGCACACGGGGCAGTTTCCGTTCTACTGTGAAGAGTGCAATAAGGGATTCCGTGACAAAACAGGTTACAAAGAACACCAGGACAGGCATGCAGGAGTACAGTACAAATGCGAGATTTGTGGAAAAGCTTTTGCACGGCTCAGGAACAGGGATTACCACATGGCAGAGCACGCAAACCGTCCACTGTGATCGAGTGCGGCGACATGCACCTTGCACACGTGGACGATGATGCACGCAAGACAGATAATTTGGTTTCCTCAGTTATTGCGTCGTGTTTGTGCTCGTTTGCATGTTTCGTGTTGAAAACTGATCACAACTAAATGTTGAACATATTGAACACTGATGAGTGAAATAGATGTTTGACTGGTACAACGAGTGAAACGTCTGCAAACATGAAATATCTGCCAAGAGCAATCACTGGCCAGAGAATGAACAGTTGTGTGCTCTTGGATTTCATGCTTGAAGACATCGCACTAGTTGTGTAAATCACAAAGAATGTGGCTAATTTCACGTGGGCTTTTGACGGCGTAGTACCTGTCGCCGTTTTGTCTCGCAGACGACGAAGACTTTGGGTCGGCCGAAAACGAACAACGCAAGATCAAAGACAGTGCAGGATGGTATGTCGCTGGTTCTGCAGAAGTACGCTTGTGCGAAATGCGGAAAGCACTATGACCTCGAGAGCAGTCTCAAGAGACATCTGCGAAGCCACACCGGTCAATTTCGTTGGTATTGTGAGGCGTGCAAGCAAGGCTTTTACAATGCTGCAGATTACCAAAAGCACATGAACAAGCATGATGGTATTCAGTACAAGTGTACGATGTGTGACAAGGTGTTCTACTCGACAAACAGTCGAGACAACCACATGTCAAGTCACACTGGTCAATATCGCTTCGTTTGCGAGCAGTGCAACCAAGGTTTCAACGTGAAGTCTCGGTACGAAAAGCACATGGCCGGCCACGTCTGAAACGGTGATTCCTGGCTCAAGAAATAACCACAACTACAGCTTTGTTCTCTGTGAGCACTCAACTTGCAGCCCAAGGTCTGTTCATGTTCGTTGTGTTGGTCGTTTGTTTTTGTGACCTCGAACTTATTTTCTAGCAAGAATGGTTTTTAACGATTTGTTCAAAAAGATGTTGCAGAAAAGGTGTCCATCAGGCTCCTGTACGTATGAAAAAACTCCTGCTCGACAACATATTTTTGCACAGATCAAGGAGGGAAAGCCAGTGAAGACGAACGGGAACTTTTCGAAGATTGTCCAGAAATTGCAATGCACGCAATGCGGAAAACAATTCTCGGCACAGAGCAGTTTTGCTAGACATGCTCAGATCCACACCGGTCACTTTTCTTACTACTGCGAGCCGTGCAACAAGGGGTTCAGTGATCGTAGATATTACCAGGAACACAAGGACAAACATGCCGGTGTCCAATACAAATGCGAATTGTGTGGCAAAGTGTTTGGAAGTGTCCGCACCCGAGATCGTCACAGGGCTTCACACACAAAGGATTAGCGTTCCTTTGTTTGGAAGACCGTTTCATGCTGTGCCACATACAAAGAATGTTTTGCTTTCCGCGACGTTGTCATTTTCGCACGTTCAGAACAGCTCTGATCAAGTCATCATCTTTAAATTTTTGTAGACCTTTGTGGGGACAACCTCGCCCGTTCCATGGAAGGGTCGCGCAAAAACAACGGGTGAAGATAACGACGGCTTCATGGTCATGCGAAAATATGTCTGCACGACCTGTGGAAAAGTGTACGCAAACATGCAGAACCTGAAGCGACACCACCGAGATCACACCGGTCGCTTTCCATTCTACTGCGAGGTTTGTCACAAGGGCTTCCACCAGAAAGATCGATACGACAAACATATCATTTCTCACAGAAGTTCTGCGACTTTTTGAAATGACGCTTTTCTTTTTTCGTTTCCTCTTGCTCTTTTGTTTCGTCCGCTTGTGACGTCTCCAGAGAAAGAAGGTGACTGTGTGTCCCACATACTTGTTCAGGAGTCGGGAGTGATGAGAAATATCCAGGTGGTTGTCACAGAGATTTGTTGCTCAGAAAAAGATGTTCTTTGATTTGTCTGAAATGTACCTGGCCAACTCATTTCATTCGCGAACTGAGGATGGTGGTCTATCGGTGTCAAGTAACGAGAAAGCTAGTCGCCAGAATCAGCATTCCAAGATCACCCGTTGTACGTACTCGTACTGACGCTGAGATATTTTAGTTTGAAAAAAAAAAGATGTTCGTTTTGACCACTTAGAAACTCGAGAATTTGTCGCGTTCCATTCAAAAAGAAAACGTGTTCACGTTGGATTCCCGCTCTGACGCATCTGGGAGCTAATTTTCCACAAAACAGTGTCCTGCATGCTTGGGGGTGATATACAAAAACAAAGTGGGGAGCAGCGATCAGAAGGTCTCGAGAAGAAGCTGATGTACTCGTATTTTGTATTCTGGAATAAACCTTGCGTGCGCGAAAGCATCAGCAATAGTTGATTTGTTCTTCGTGCAGTTGGATTTTCCAGAACACGGCTTCCGATTAAAGTGGCCCTGCAACATGACAACTGCAGTGGGCAAGGAAGTGTCCAAATGTTCAGTGTGTGGCTGAAGTTTAACGTTGTTGCATAATTTTTCTTACAAATACTAACAAGTGTTGAGTTGAAGTTTCATGTTGTTCACTTCTCTCAATTCATGAAGATGCCAGCGATGTGTGAACCTGCGATGTGTGAACCTGTGTTTGTAGGGCAAAAATCGCGCCAAGGATGAGAACGAAATATCGGGTATCACGTATCCCTGCCCCAAGTGCAGCAGAAGATTCACCACGACATCGTCCCTGAGCAAGCACATGCAAACACACAGAGGGTCGTGTGCCTATTATTGTGAACAGTGCAGAAGAGGGTATAAAGATTCCAAGAGTTTCAGATACCACATGGACAAACATGCTGGGATTCGTTACAAGTGTGACGTGTGCGACAAGACGTTTGGCAAGGTCCAGGACAGGGACAACCACAGTTCCGTTCACACCGGGATTTGGCGATTCAAATGTGACCGTTGTGCGAAGGGCTTCAACGAGAAGAGGCTCTACGCGAAGCACATCACCAAAACGTGCGTGTAAAAACGACACAACGGGCTTTTCTATAGAATGTGGTGTTCAGGCACTGTGATCTTTAGTTGTGCTACCGTGCAGTCGTTTGGAACGTGCGTCTGTATTCTGCACGTGCCGACTGCTGAGTTTGAAGAAAAGTTTCACTCCTCCTGCCCTCTCCACGAAAGAGTGGGATGACATCCCAAGCCTGGTTTCAAGGCATTTCCACAACAAAAAAAAACGTCTGGTCTTCCCCTCCCTGCACGAGTGTCTGATGACCCTTCCCCCCCCCCCCAAGCTTCAAACGATTTCCAATTTTCTCTCTGGTTGGAATGGTTGGAAACCCTATCCTTGATGAGAAGCCTTGTCAAGGAAACCATTGTTTCTGCTGTTGCAGTTTGTAATCAGGTGTTCTTGCCAAACGTTTTCGCGTGACAGGGTTATTCGAGAGCAAGTTGTCTCGACAAGAATTCTCTGGTGGGTAAGCATACACAAAGGGACGTAACAGTGCACTATGGCGCACCATTGCAAAAGAAAATGACAAAAAAGGGTCTTGCCGTCACAATTGTATCGTTTGCGTGTTCACAAACTGAACTAACCATGTCGCCTGGCCTTTGATTGTAACCTGCCTGGTTCTGTCTTCGAGTTTTTGCGTTGTCTGCCTGTGTGACTGATGCCGTGTCGGTAATGGTGTTATACTTATGGTGTCGGCCGCCCTGGCTCCATGTTTTTGCAGCAGCGCTTGGCCCTGTCGGAGCAGCGGTTCACGTGCGCGGGGTGCGGCGAGGCGTTTAGGGCGCTGCTGCTGCTGCGCCACCACCTCGAGACGCACGCCAGCCACTCCCGCTTCATCTGCCACGTCTGCAGGTTTGGCTTCGTGTGGAAGTCGAGCTACCTCGACCACATGGTCGGCCACGAGAGCTTCAGATACTTCTGCAGACACTGCAGCAAAGGGTTCGCCGGGAAGCGGGCCTACGAATCGCACGTTCACAGTGGACACCTCCGGTTCAAGTGAGAAAGAGGCCAAGGCAGATTTTCGCGCAGAGAAAAATTTCGTTTGCATCTTGCACTGGAAAGCGGAACTCGTCAGGTGTCGGCTTCACCTTGTGATTTGTTTCCTTCCAGTTGGTTGTTGTGTACGCTGAACATTTTTGTTCGCTTGACGGTGATGTACGTACGTACGCTTGCGTTGAAAAGAAAAAATGCTGTTTGCTTGCTCGTGTGTATTCCGACTGATTCGCTTTCAGAAAATCGCAACAGAATCACAGAGAACAAATTCTAAAACTTTTGCTTCGCTGTGTTCAGAAGGTGATCGTGATGACAAGTGTCACTCGAGCAAAGACATTGTTACAGTTCACATTTTCTGAAGTTTCTTCCGCCGCGGCACAAGAAACTGTGTTGCTCTGCTCGCACGAGCTGTGTTTGAAGAATATTTGCTTTTACGTATTGAGTCGGACTTCAAGAAAAACTCAATAAATAGTTCAAACGCTTCTTCTGTATTCGTTTTGACATTCTTTCACGAAACATGCGCGCGGGGGTTGTGTGTGGGTCCTTGCCACGTGTGAAGGGAGTGCCGGGAACTCTCGATCATCCCATTTTCTATTTGAACAGGTGGACCAAGACTCGTCACCGTTTTTATCAGAACATCAGCCACCGCGGGAGGACACTCTTTCGTGTGAAGTGTGCGGGAAGCGGTACCGGCACTAGAGCAGCCTGAAGCAGCACATGCAGAACCACACGGGCCGCTTCCGCCACCGCTGCGACGTCTGCGCGCGCGGATTCACACACACGTGCAACTACAGGGCGCACATGCGCGCACACGCCGGACTCAAGTACCACTGCGAGTACTGCTCGAAGCCGTTCCTCAACCTGCAGAAGTACAAGTACCACCTGTCCACCCACACCGGCCAATACCGATTTCAGTGTGAAATCTGCTTGAAGGGATACAACCAGAAAGGACTGTACGAGCAACATGTGGCCAGCCACAATGTGTAGCTTTGACAATGTCCGACGGGAGGAAACGGCGGCTGTTAGACGTCGAACTTGGACATCGGTGCATCGTGGTGCAACCTGCAATGTTTTGACTTGTGTTCGTGCAGAGAATGACACGATTTACGTCTCAAGGGCAAAGATCCCAAGTCAAAACGTCGTCATTGTCAATCGGGGAAATTCTGTTTGACCGCAGTTTGATACACGGTGCGAAAACACTCGGATCTGTGCGTTTTCAACAGGAGGTTTGTTCGCACACGTCAAGATGCTGTCTGACTTGCAGTTTTAGAAAAAGAACTCTGTACGTGACGTGCAGATTCCGCGTGTACGTACGTGTGTGCGGCATGGCATGCACGGCTGCTTTGTTTCTCGCCGAGCGATATGTGGAATCTACAGCACGGTGCGATTTTCTCGAACGTTTCGAAAACATCGCAATGAAGCACGACCAGTTCTGACAACTCCTCGGAACAGAACAGTCTCAAAAATCACACTGTGCTGTAGAAAAAGGTGTACGCGGTAAGAGCCATAAAAGAGTTCCCGCTGATTCCGACCATTTTCTGTGTCTTGCCGATCCATCACAGTCGGTTGTGAGCTTGCCTTGTGTCCGGAAATGGGAACATATAAAAACGGTGTCCGCCTCTATTGCGTGGGAATTCAAGCACTCTGGCTGTGGTCGAGATGTTCTCAACCCGCAAACAGAAGGCTTCAGTGGTCCGCCCTGTCCTTCG
>JAAUXT010077532.1_pt1 | contig 13389 bp, 13 predicted proteins | sample 7278171 | NCBI WGS metagenome assembly JAAUXT01 (sample SAMN14350112, study PRJNA611818) | marine sediment metagenome | isolation source: surface marine sediment (1.8m) | place: French Polynesia: Moorea | collected 2018-08
CAAAATGGGAAAAGCCACAAAACATAATACTGATCTGTAACTATTGACAACCCATACAATCCCTCAACCCACACAATCCATCCAACTGGAACGCGGCTGATTTTCCACTTTAAAGTCTAAGTTGATTTCCAGTGTTTGAGCAGACTTGTTGAGGGTAACATCCTTCAGGTTTCGTGACTGCAGCTTTGCAGAAGAATGGGTCTGTGTCACTGATTGTTCGCAGTTTATGTCGTCATTTTCTGCTTCAGCCGACAAAACTATCAGCGCGCAAAACCATGAATCAGGCCATATGTCTTTCCTGGAGTAGATAATGAGCTGTCTGTGAGGAGGTTTCTCTGAAGGAGGCTGGTCCAAACGTGATAACTTTACGCGTGTGAAAGTACGCACTACCAAGTGCGCAGTGAGCGTGAAAAATGCACAGCAATATTCATGCAGTTTCCTTCCAGCAACAAAAACTTTCAGAGAACCTTTTCTTCGAGTGTGTTGAAAGTCATCAAACCACAAGTCCACTCATTGCTTTCCACATTGTATCTTTGTCCTGTTGCTGTTGTGTCCTTTAGAAGCAGTTGGATAGATCTGCCCTCGGTCTATTTTGTCTCTGGCTCACGCGTAGTTCATCGTTTCAGGTGGTACTCCCAGGAGGGAACACGACCTTTGATGTGGTTTTTCTCGCCCGCCATGTCGGTAGCGTGGAAAATACACTCTACATACACACCTCACAAGGGTCATTCAAGTACCAGGTGAGCTTTGTGGCTTCATCGCAAAAGCATTTCCCAACGACGAGTGAAACGTTGTGCTCTTGTCGCAGTATCAGACGATTGAGGCTCGTGGCGGTTTCCCTCCAATCCCAACAGAACCACATCAATTGATTGCGAGTCTTCGCGCAGACCTCACACTGGCCTGTATTGTTTCAGGTGATTGGGGTCGGAGTGTCCAACCCGTACCGAATACGACCGTTCCTCGGAGCGCGCATATCTCTGAACAGCAGCTACTCTCCTCTCATACACATGCACAACCCTCATACATCCACTCTCCAGGTTTGTGCTCTGCTGCTCAATCAAAAAGGTATTCAAACGGATGTTTGTTCGTTGCTTGCATCTGTGCAATTGTTTCGTGGTGTGTTTGCAGGTCGTTGAGATGTATTCCAGCGGGGGCGATTTACACCTCGAGCTCCCGACTGGAGAAAAAGAAGCCCCCAGAAATTTTTGGGTAAGAACACAGACAGGCTGTCCTTTGACCTGGGACAAAATTTAAAAGAAACGTGCGAACATGGAATATGAACACACGCGCGCGTGCGTCTGTGTGAGTGCGTGCATGCGTGTGCGGCAACCTACATGGTGCGTCACATCTGTTTGCAGGAGATTCCCCCATTCGAGACGAAGCCGGTGATGCGCGCTAATTTCATCGGGCGCGCCGAGATGAACCACACCGCCTTCATCCGCATACGAACTAACAGGGACCAAAACGAGATTCTCGTGCTGCCCGTCGAAGTGGAGGTCACCAGCTGTAAGTCGTTTGATGTGTGTGCCAAATTGTTTCCAAGAGAGCGTCTGAAAAGTCGGACAGATGTTAGATTTTCTGTTTTATCTTGTTGAAGGCGAAATGTGGGAACCGTGGGAGAAGTCGTTGTCAGAGTCGGTCTGGCGAAAGTGTCGGTGTTGAAACCAGCATTTCATCATGGCAAACACGCAAACCAAAGTTGCGTTGTCCTGACTTCACCCTCACCCCTTTCCTTGTTTTCTGCAGCGCCAGGAATCTTCTCCCCGATCGAGATGCTCGAGTTCGGCATACTTCGGACGGTGGACGGCCCCAAGACGCTGCGGTTGAACCTTTTCAACTCAGGCACCAAGGCCGTCCTCATCACGGTCAGTCCCCTCATTCGTTTCAGGCACGTGGGTTGTCTCCGGCTGGGAGGACAGATAAAATGCGCCCAAGCCTTTCTCACGTAATCTGGCTCATAATTTTGGCCGAGTGTCTGCAGTAGAGTGTGGAATCAGTGGCTTCTGCTGTCGTTGGGCTTGTCCTGAGGCCAAGTAAGTCAGAACTTGTGTCCTGACAAGGCGACTGTTTGTATTGCGCAGAGTGTCACGGTGATGCCGCCCAACGACGCGGTGAACGTGGAGTTCCGAGGCCCCGTCAAACTTCCCTCCGACGTGCTGCAGGCCACGCCCATCGCATTCATCTCATTCACCGGTCAGTCGCGCCGCTCACACTGTACTTGACACATTTTGTCGACAAGCGCCTTTCAAAGAGCAGCTGATATTCTGATTTTTGTGTGTTTTTGGTTTTGCAGCACAAAAAGCAATCCATCCAAAACAGTTTAGTGGAAAAATAGTCGTCAAAGCAAAAAACGCCAACATGAAGCTCGTCATACCTTACCAAGCGAACGTGCTGCATGGGTAAGTAGCAGTTCTGCTCATCGTCTTTTTAATATTGTTCACTCTCACATCACCAAATTGAGCTGGTGCACACGGAAATGTATACGCACCCCAGCAGACTACAATGTTTGGAAATGTCAGTGACGGGCACTGACAAAACTGCCTTTTCACTCCGTTGTGTTCTTTGTTCAGGACCCTTCACGTGAACAAGACGAAGATGCGTTTTTTTACGGGTGCGTCTGAGCATCAGAACGAGACCCGAAAAATTCCGATCACCAACACGTTCAATATGACCATCGTCATCTACAACGTGACCACCCCTTCAGATGTAGCCAACCTTTTCACCGTGAGTATCTGTCCACAGTGGAAGAGCTTGTTGTGAGTTGTTCTCTGAGGAATTTGTTCATTGCTTGCCCTTTGCAACGCGAATGCCATTTCGTTTTATTTTAGCTGAGAAAGTGAGTTTTGAAATTTCAACCTGTTGCTGTGACGTCACGTATTGCGACTGTTTCAGGTGGAGAACTTCACGTCGCCCGTCGTGCTGCGCGCGCATGAGGTGCTGCAGACACTGCACTTGTCTTTTCACCCGAACGCGTCGCGTCTGCACGTCACGTCCGAGCTGCGTCTCCATACCAACGCCTCAATCTTCAGCATTCCCATCGTCGTTTACAACGGTCGCCTCAAGGCATGTCCACTTCCCTGTTGTTCCGTCCCAGCATTTAGATGCTGTGATTTCACTCCGTCTTCAGGTTTGGCTCAAGATTTCTCTTGGTCTTTACTTGACCCTGATCGCTCGCACGATGTACAGTTTTGTTCATTTGTCTGCTTTTTATGCCTCGCAGGTGGTGCATCACCGGCCTGAGATCTTCAAGGGGCAGTTGGACTTCGGGACGCTGGGGGTGGAGGAGAAGCGCAGCATGACGTTTACGCTCAGGAACGACAACCCCGTCGACGTGAGTCGCTTTTCTTCGTGTTCCAAATTCAGGTGGCCTGATGTCATCAATTGCTTGTTCCCATCAAATTCTCTTCACCAAATTTGGCAACTCGTCCTGGAGGAAAAACGTTGTTTGGCTCAAAGTTTGATGTTGTATTGTTTCATCTCATGTCAAGAGCATCAAAATCCAAGCCAAATTTCCGTTCTTGCAAACAATAAGAAAGTTCTTGGACGAACTGAGGGAACTGATGCAGCATGGTGTGTTTTGCAGATTATCATCAAAGAGTTCGGTGCGAACATGGACAATACGGAGGTTTACCTTCTGGGCCTGGAAAAGGGCAACGGAACCACCCTCACCCGGCAGCACGACACCTCAAAAATAGAAACTAACCCCGTAAGTCTGTGTTTTGCGCACCCACACCATTTCTCATCTTGCCCAGTCCAAGACAGTCCATCGTTTCAGCCGAATCAATTGTGGAATCCAATTGAAATTAATGACATGTCTGACCTGAACTTCTCCTCTGATTTCAGTTGGTGCTGAAGCCTCATAGTTTTGCTGTGTTTAGTGTGAATCTTACTGCTCCAAACTGGGAGGCCACTTTTGCTGCAGAAGTCATCACTGTTACCCAGTACGAGGTGAGGACAGTCAATGACACAAACCGCAGTTTTATCATTGCACAGCTGTGAAGAAAGAAACTTGAGATGACAGAGGATTGATGGCCACTGGATTTGTGTTCACAGCCGAACACGAGGATTGTTCCCTATGCACGTGTCGTATTGTTGCACTGACGTGAACGTGAATAAGCGTGCAATGTTACGTGTGTCTATCGCATCACACTCATCTTGAGATTTTTCTTCGTCTTGCAGCACCTCTATATTCCGATCACGCTGCGAACTGCTGAAGGCAGCCTCAACGCTGTTCCCGAGAAGCTGGTGTTCGAGCGGGCGTACCCGGGCAAGGTTCCGTTCCAGGAGCTGCGCATCCACAGCTCGTTCGACAACTACATGGAGGTCCGTGACGTGACGTTCCAGCCGAACGACACGCGCTTCATCTACGAGCCGCCGAAGGCGACGGCGAAGCCGGTGCTGCTGCGCCCCGGCGGCGACGTCGTCATCGGGCGCGTCCACTTCGACGCCAAGCGCGAGTGCAAAGATGACTGCTACCTCGGACTGCCTACTTCCATTCCTGGTAAGTGTGCACTTTCAGCAAGTGACAATGTTTTGCACTTCAGTGGAGACACTCGTTTTCTCACGTGAAACTCCGAAATACTCTGCTCACGTGAAACTCCAAAATACCAGACTCGAACAAACTGACACGCTGCAACGCCACGTCACCACGACAATTGCTGCACCGTTTCGATCATTTTGCAGCTGGTCACCAGTGGCTACTCGGCCTGGCCCTGGACAAAGAGGTAGCAGATACTGACCAGTACCTCTTCACTCGCTTCCAACAGAAGTGGCAACAGCTCGCCTACCAACAACAGTCCACGTGAGTAAAACCCACCACGAGACCGTCACTGATCCTGAAGAAGCCCCAGTTCATTTGAATCGGCTGCTGTGACAACGCGTTCCTGATGTGTGGTGTCATTTTTCAGAATCAACGTGACGATACAACTTGACACGAACCAGGTGCGGGGATTCCTGTTCCCCGCCCAGGCGCACCTCCATTGGCCTTCCCTCATATTCGCCGGTGCAAAAATACGCTTTCCGCTCACACAGATAGGAAATACCACCGTAAGTAAAATTGCGCTCACCCTGCGCTTGGCTTCGACAAGCACTTTGGAAAATGAAAGTTTGGAAAGTGCCGTGGAAAACACGTGTTGCGCTGTGCTTGCAGTACTCTGACTTCATCGTGGAGAACCCGTCGGACCACATGGTGATCATGCAGGTTGTGTCGCTCGCGCTCTACCCGAATCCGCAGATCATTGTCGACCTGCTCAGCGACAAGTAAGTGCCGTGTCTCAGCCACTCAGCCAGTGCCCGTCTTCAGCTTTCTTGGTTTCAGTTTGTTAGTTGCGTGTGATTGCAATGCGTGTGATTGTGTTGCAGAGTGGGGTCGTTTCTGGTGAGTGAGACCGAGATGGACGATCCGGATATTTTTTACATGCCGGGCACTGGAACACACGACGTAAGTACGATGCTGTCGTCAACTTTTCATCGCCTGAGATGTTCTTGTTTCTCAATTTACGCCACAAAGCAACACAACTACAGTTGTAGCATTTCAGAGGGGGGGGGCAATTGGCGCGTCAGGCGTTGGTCAGCGTCGTCTTCAGACGACCCGAGACTGACCCGCATTTCCTCGCCACAGTCGTTCTGATCGGTGCGGACTGATTTGTTTTCAGAACGTGCCTGACAAGTCTCGCAGCATCGAGAAGGAGCTGGGCGTGCAGCCGAGCCCCAACTCGATGGCGATGATGGTGGCGCCCCAGTCGAAGCTCATGATTCGCGTCGGGTTCCGCCCGAAGGACGACGTGTTCCGATCCTCGCTCATACTCATCAGGTACTGCGCGCTGAGAGCTCCTTGAAACCCTTTCGTGAGTCAAACGATCGCAAAAACCTGACTGTAAACTCACCATTTTGCTTTTCAGAAACAACTTGACAATTCTGGACGCGATCGTGGTGCACGGTCAGGGCGGGCAGGGCGACATCCGCTTCGCGAACCGCCGGCCCGGCTCCGCCACCCCACTGCTGTTCGAGCTCACCGAGAAGCTTCTCAAAGCCTGTGATAGTGAGTGTCCTCCCGAAAGTTTTCTTTGCTGTTCCCAGTCGTTATTGAGGTGATGTTCCGCAGAAATGTCACTGTGCAAACACAAAACCCAGTCAAATTTTGCCGAACAATAAACTTGGTCACAGACACGCGCACCACATGTACACTACGCTCAGACACGTTGTTTCCCAAAGCGCGTGTCAACGATTGTAAGCACTCTTGTCCATCTCTCCGAGCAGCTACTCAGCGGAGCAGCAAGAAAGGGACGCCGCCCAACTTGACGGTGCGGCGCTCCTTCACAGTGCGCAACACGGGGCAGCTGCCGCTCTATGTGCACGGCTTTTCCATAAACGGGCTCGAATGCGAGGGCTACGGCTTCCGTGTGCTCGACTGCGCCGGCTTCCACATGCTGCCGAACGACACGAAAAAAATCGACATTGCGTGAGTATTATCTGTTTCAAACAAGAGCCGTACTGTCTCTGGAATACCCTTTTTCACGACAACCTTGGTGTTTGTTGTGCTTGAGCGAAAGTAGGTACAAAAAAAATCGATTTCATTGCTTTTGTGAACATGGAAGTCTAAAAGTGCGTCCTCCTCTTGGTCACGCATTTCTGAACACAGCCAGATTCACTGTTGAAAGTGAACTTCAACAATCCAACTCTGCAGCCAGTTCGAACTGGATGTTGATTGATCACAAAGTTACTCTGTTTTCAAAATTTGCGACATTTTGAATGTATCCTTGGACAGCAAGCTGCTCTGGTTGTCACTTGTTCAGATTCTAGTAAAAACGACATGGTGCTCAGCACGACGCTTTTACCAGAGCACTTCCTTGACTTGCCGATTCTTTTTCGTGCAGGTTTACTCCTGATTTTACGATGTCACGCATCCGTCGTTCGCTGACGATCGACAGCAGTTTGGGAATCGCGCTCAACTACACGCTGCAGGCGACCATCCCTGCGTACATGCTGAGTCGGTGCGCTGCAGCGCTGCCACGCCCACATTGGGAGCCGTATCTCTACTACGTCACCATGGTCGGCATGGTCTTCTTATGTGTCTGTGTCGGCGCAGCAGCATACTTCGAGGCGGACAGAAATTTTACAGCGGACGTGATGCGCCGGCGAGCGCGCAATAGTCTGACGTTTGATCGGAATAATAAGGTGTTCGACTTGAGCCAGATAGCGGCGTCGGTCCGGGCTGACTTGGGACAGCCGACAACGCCGCCAGCTGGTGCGTCCTCCTCATCCTCCTCCACATCGAACGGGAAGAACACGGCGCCTCCAGGTCGCGGCGCGAGTCTCAGCGGAAGCAGCTCCCCAGAAGCGACGCCGGAAGTGAACGGATACGCGCAACACGCGCCTGCGCAAGCTGTGCGCAACAAGCCGCAGTCTGCGCTGTCGTCCATTTTCATCTTGCGTCTCCTGAAGAACCTCTTCTACCGCTGGAACTCGTACCGGGAAGGCAGCACCACGGCAGATAACGCTTCAGGCTTGTCGAATGGAGCCTCCTCTACTAACACAGCATCTAGTCGAAGGTCACCCGATCGCTACTTGGCGGCGCAGCAGCCGGGCGGCGAGAGGGAGACCACAACACCCAGCACCGCCACCACGCACCACCACGCCCACGCACCCACCCACAAGCAGCAACAACACTCCATGACGGACGCCGCGAGAAGCGGAGGGATGACGGCCGAGGGAACCCTCCTTCCGGACGGCAAACTCAACCCGTACACCGCAGCCACCGCCGCAGCGTTGAGCGGCAGCGGCGGCAAGGCGTACAAATCCAAGAAAACGAAGCAGCAGCGGCAACAGCAACAACCTGATCTCATTTCTTCAGATGTTACTTCAGCCAGTGAAAACAAGAAACAAAGCAACAACAAGCAAAGCAACAGGACTCAATCTAGTAGCAGCGGAAACAACAATGTCAACAGCAGCAACAACTTGGCTGTAACAGCAGCAGCAGCACGCAAGTTATCTGCAGACAATAGTGAGGGGAAGAACAGCGCGGCGCTGGGCGTCAGCCACCGACGCTCAACCGCCGACAACACCTCCCCGGACAACGATGCCATCAACAATATTGCCACCGAGAACAATGCCACCAAATCAAACGGTAAGCTCTTTGGTTTTGTCTCGTCAGTTCAGCAAGAGTTTTTCAGCAAAAGACCGACAATGTGAGGAAAGAAGATGCATTGCGCAACGGATAGAAACTGCCATCGCTTCTCTCACACAACGACTTGTTGACACTTGCGCCTTCGCTTGCAGCCACAACGAAGACGCGACGCAGCAAGGCGCGCAGTTCGGGCGCTTCTGAGGAGCGCCGCCGCGACAAGCTGCGTCTCCAGGACAACGACGACGAAACGAGCTCGACGACGACCGAGTCATCCAGCGCCGAGGTCGACGACAAGGTCAGTTACTCACGTCGTCGCACTTCGTTCTTGTGAACACACGCAGGGAAAATGTTCCTCGGTGACTTTTCACGACTTTCTTGGTGACATGAAAGTCATAAACCTTCGTTGTTCCCCATGCCATGTCAGGCCCAGGTTTGTTGAACCCGCGGCACGTGACACCCCGTGTGTGTGTGTGATGTAGGTCCAGTCGACGCGCGAGACGACGCCCGAGCCGATTCCTTCCGCGGCCACGTCCGCCACGCGCAAGCGCACTCGCGGCAAGAAGGAGCGGGCGGCGGCCAAGCGCGCTGAAGACGACGACGAGGACTTCACAATCATCTCCAAGTCGAAGGCGCACAGCAAGGTCGACCCGAAGGCAGCATTCGGCGGAGACATGTTCTGCCCCAGGTACAAATGCACTCTCTCGAGTTGCAAAATGTTGAAGCACAACAAAGTTGTCCTACAGGCTGTAGCATTTTATTCCCAATGGTTCATAATTTCATCTCTGGAACACTACATTAATCTCCAAAATAGTTGAGTCCAGTGCTGAAGATGGGTGTCTCACGTTGTCATCACGACCTTGTTTCCTGTCACCAGCTCGCTCGACCTGCCGTACACAATGGAAGTTCCGACCAAACCCGACGTGAAGGAAGAAGAACTAAAGGCGAACGGGAAGAAGAGCGGAGCAGCCGAGAAGTCGGGCAAGAAGAAGAAAAACCGTGACAAAGGTAACGTGTTGCCCTCAGGGTGGTGCCCGCAAAGCTGAGCGGAGGAGTGGGGAGACCAGCGTGTCCAACTGGGGTTCAAAGCATGACGAGTTTTTCAACGTATTCTTGATGTTGTTCTTGTTGGGAGGGGGGGGGGTTTACAGTGGTTGTGCTGGACAGAAAGTGCCACTGATGGGGTTCGCAGTGGGTGGAAGTGAAGGTTGAACTTTGACACCAAAGCCGAAGAACGCCACATGGACTGTTGTTGCGTTGTGCAGTTTGTGATTTGACCCCTTTCATTTTTGCACGACGTTGCACTTATCTAGAATTTTCGTAGGTTGTTTTAACCCTGTGACGTGTGACTTCAATTGTGCATGCCTTTTGGTCGAATGTGTCGTGGCCAATTTTTGGTCTTGTGACCTGCTGATGTCATCCACAAATGTGTTCTCCTTGTCATGAAGCGTGAACAAAGCAAAATGCGATTTCTATGGAAAGGAAATCGAGGTTTACACCAGAAGAAAACGAACAGGAAGCCATGAAAAAAAACGACAACACCCAGGCGTACCGTTGCCCTTTTCCTGTGTTACCCAAAGAAGTGTTGTGCGCGTGTGTGTGTTGTGCTTTTGTGAGTAGTTTATTGTTTTCGGTCGCTAGGGCTGCTTCACGTCTCGACTGCAGCGGCGGCTGCGGGGTCGCGCACGCGCTCCGACACAGAGAGCAGTGGCACCCGCGGCGGACACTCGCCCCCGCCCGCGTGGGACTCGCCTGCGCCCGGAGGTGCACAGGACGTCGACGGTCAGCATCTCTCCTCCATCACGCCCGCTCCGCTTGACAGCAAGCTTCTGGCTCACAAGCCTCCACGCATGGCCAAATCGAGCGATCCTTCACCTGTTTCGGGAGAGATTAGACGTCTGTCTGCGAAATTTAGAAGCGGTTGGAATAATGCTGCTTCCCCCTTTCCCGTTTCTTGACAAAAGAGGAAGTGAAATGAGATCATCACGTGATGAATTGCTCGAGGAAACCTGCTGAGGGTGAATCTTTTTGGGCTGGCTGTGGTGCTTTTCGTGCATTACAAACATTTGGCGAGACCTCGAAGCTGCAAGAAATGTGTCCCTGCTTCACACAATCCTTTGAGTTTTGGCAATGGTAATTTTGACGCAAAACTGGACGGATGGATTTGTTGGTGTGGGCTCTTTGTCACTGTGGTGGTCACTGTACAGTAGCTTGCAAGATATTATTCTTTTATGTGATTGCTGTATGTCTGGCATGAGAGAAGGATTGCATGCATGGTTCGTTGTTGCTGATATGGGTGTGATGACAAGGCTTCTTACTGTTAAGGGTTTTTGTTGGACGTGCAAATTGCTCTTGTTTGCATGTCTTCAGGGCTTTTGGTGCGAACTTGACCTGTTCGCAAAACATGGTTCATACAAACCTGACCAAATATCAAGCACTTGTTTTGTTTGATGTGAAGCAAAACAACTGGGTTTCCAATGTTTTCAGTTGTGATTTTCTGCGTAGTACCCAGACGTGAAAAAGAACAGGTTCTTGGCAGACTTGAGACGAATTTCTGCTGTGAAATTCCAACGGGTGATCAGAAATGCACTTGACGACTGTTGCAGTTCATCAAAATCAGTGTTGAACAGCATCCTAACTCGCACCAAGCATTCGCTGGTCCACACTCACTTCTTGGCTGTTTTTCGATTCGAACTGGTTTGATCCGAACTCATTGCAAATCAAGCCAAAGTTTTCAAAACCACGTATGTTCGTGAAACTGTCGTTGACAGTGAAAGCCAAGGCAAGAAGGAAAGCTTGCGCTCAACATGATGCTTTTGCGTTCACGCGGACACTGTTTCTTATGCTTTGCAGACAACTTCAGCGAGTTGGCGTCTCAGACAGAAAAGTTCGCCGCCAAGCTGGGGAAGGTTGGCAGCGGCGGCGCGCTGGCGTCAGGACGCGGCACGTCGCCCGACACGCTGTCCACCAACAGCCGCTCGTCCAGCTACAGCAGCGTCGTGAGCAGCGGCGGCGGCGGTGGCGCCGGATCTGGACGCCAGGCGATCCCGCGCCTCGCGCTCAACGTGAACGACCCGAGCAACATGGCCGCGCCGCCCAACCTGTACGAGACGAACAAACACCCAGGTGTGTGCAGCTCTCATGGTGGCGTCCAGGCGTATCGGTGAAATCTGGAACTGCGTGCGCGAAATTAATTCAACACTCCGGACTTCAAACCAGACTTTCGGTGAAACAGAATAAAACTGTTTGTTTGCGACGCCCAGAAATTTGGGGGGTGTTACCAGTCTTCACGAAAGGGCGATTCTTCGTTGCTTCAGGAGCGATCGGATCGCGCGCGACTCTATCGGCGGCGCTGACGGACAGCGTCGCGGGAACCAGTGCGGCGGGGCTGGCGCCGTCCCTGTGGACGCTGAGCCCGGCGTCGCCCACGACTCCGGCGTTGCCAGGCTTCGCGGAGCTGAGCGCCGGACTGCCGGACGAGGAGCTGCTCACCAGCCTTGGCGGCGGTGCCGACCTCGCTGGTGCGTTCAACTGCTTTTTCCAATGTTTCGAAGACCCTGTGAATGTTTCGGTGTGGGTGCCTCCTCCGCCGCCGAGGGGCGCAGGTCACAGCCAGGGAGTGTGGACTTCCAATCTACTGGAATTTTGCATTGAAACTATTTCTTTGCCAAGGCGTCAAGTAGAAAGTTGTTGTTTCCACACAAACATTCAGTAATGTTTGATCACGTGGTGGCGTTCTGAGTGTGTTGCTGACAACTCAAATGCACTGTGCTCTTTCGCACACAGGTCCCGTGTTGGGCGATCCGATGCTGGCTGTAGGGGGCGGCGCGTACGGCGGCCCCGCTGGACCAGGCTACGACCAACCGACCATGATGCAGCGCCTCCAGGCGGACCGCCGCAAGAGACTCGTCGAGTACCAGCAGAAACTCATCAAAGGTTCATCATCATACTTCCTCTGTGGGCGAACTGATTTACGCACCGATTTATCCAACCACAGCCAGGATGTCCGAAAGAAACTCTGTGGTGTCTCTTGCCTCACGTGGAGAGGGAGGGAGCCATCGAAGAATAAACCCAAAAGTGTTGGTCCCGCACAATTTTCATATTCCTGGAAGTGATGGATCGGTCAGTGGGGTGTGTAAAATTTGAAGTTTCCCCGTGCTTTGACCACTGGAAGAGTGGGTGGGTTTTGTCGGGTTGGGTCAGTCAATAAAGTTCACAATTGGCCATCCCTCTTCAATTCGGAAAGAGAATGAACCAGGAGATTCAAAACTTGCCCCATTGTCTAGCAACGACAAGTTCCCAAACGTCTTGGAGATAAAAACATCCACCATCATTACTTTGCTTCCACAAATTTTACTCTGGCCTGTGTCGTTTGCCACACACACACATGCAGTGTGGACGAGGTGCGTCTCAACACTTGCGGACTTGACACCACTTGAAACGTTGCCACATTTACAGGTGAGCAGTGGCCTGGCTTCGACATCCCAGTCGTGCCGCAGGAGAGCCTCTGGGACGCGAGCAACACGGCCGCGGTCGGCGGAGTCGGCGGACTCCCGACGCCGCCAGCACCTGAGCCGTGGCAGGCTGTAGGGACGACGCCGTCGAGCAGCACCGCCGGACTGTGGACCGACGCCGCCTCATCGGCCGCGCCGCCGCCAATGATGGGCCCATCGTCAACTTGGAGCTCCGTGTCCTCTATCTGGATGCCCCCGACGTCGGCAGGCAGCCCGGGGGGCGCGGCGTCGCCCGGCGTCCCGTCCCCGTCACCTGCCGAGATGCTGGAGGCGTCGCCCGGCGTGCCCGACCCGACGGCGACGTCCTCGCCCGGACCCTCCGCCATCACCGAGTTCGACCCGTTCAACACGCTGAGCAGCATCTGGAAGCCGACGTCGACCGACTCTGGTGCGACCAGGTGGGGATTCCCACCCAAACCAGACGAGGATGACATGTGAAGGGTGGAACGGTGTCGAAAGGCATTCGAGGAGAAATGTGCAATCCTTCGCTTGCGTAACCAACAGCTTAGACATTACATTTTCCTTCACACTTTGTTGCGTGGAGTCTGTTGATTTTGTAATTTTACAAGTACAAAAGGGCAGTTGACAAGAATACAAAATTGATTGATGCAATAATTTTGAGCATGCTGTATGAGCTGTATTGTACGAGGGGAATTTCATAAGTAACCGTTTATGCCTCGTATCTTCTGAATGGATAATTCTTTCTGCACAAAACAGAACAGGGAATCAGTACAACATCCCTTTTTGCAAACA
>JAAUXT010089644.1_pt1 | contig 13389 bp, 13 predicted proteins | sample 7278171 | NCBI WGS metagenome assembly JAAUXT01 (sample SAMN14350112, study PRJNA611818) | marine sediment metagenome | isolation source: surface marine sediment (1.8m) | place: French Polynesia: Moorea | collected 2018-08
CCCGCGCTCCAGCACCAAGATCAGCCTCACCAGTCAGTCTCCCTCACATCCCGTGCTCCAGCACCGAGATCAGCCTCACCGGTCAGTCTCCCTCACATCCCGAGCTCCAGCACCGAGATCAGCCTCACTGGTCAGTCTCCCTCACATCCCGAGCTCCAGCATCGAGATCAGCCTCACCGGTCAGTCTCCCTCACATCCCGTGCTCCAGCATTGAGATCAGCCTCACCGGTCAGTCTCCCTCACATCCCGCGCACCAGCATCGAGATCAGCCTCACCGGTCAGTCTCCCTCACACGTGTCTGCTTCCTGCACACACTGATGACTTTTGGAGGCAAATGTTGGACTTTCTGGTGGCTCGTGAAATTGATGGTGAAATTATGTTAAAATTTACTTTTGCATGACTAAAATGCACCACGCAGTTTGCTTGGTTTTCATTGTGTTCACCTTCGAGTGGCGGCCCCCGTTGAACGCAAAGGCAATCGCATAATTTACGACTCTCACTGTGCACAACGGGTTGGTCATCGAACCGGTCATGAAAAAGAGCGGCCATTTGAACGCGATTTGTTTGTTTCAAGGTTACGTAGTACATTTCACGATTTATCATTCATCATTTGGACACTCTTGTTGAGCATCTGTTCTCGTCTGATCCGAACTTGGTGCACCTCCAGTGGACCATCCTCGCCCTCTCTTGCAGACGGCTTCATCTCGCGGGTCGGTAACGGAAGTCTGGACGGGTTCGAGGCCCTGGAGAAGCTCAGTCTCTCCAACAACAGCTTCAGGTTCTCTTTCTTGATTTCTGCCTTTCAAGACTAGGATTGGGAACTTGAAGGAGACACGTGTCAACCTCATGTGCCGTTGAGGAGGTTCAGCGCGTCTCAAATTTCATACGTGCAGTACCCCAATTGCCAGATCGGTGATACAGATACCAAACCCTGTTTCCAAACTTACTCTGAGGGTCAATGACAAGTGATCAAATGGTATCTGTTTGACCGATCTGGTAATGGGGGGGGGGGCCTGTCGGAAAAGGAGCGGACGTGTTTGCTGAACCTCGTATTGATAGCCGTGAGTGAGCATCTGACCAACCAATCCTTTGTCTCTCTGTGTTGCAGCGTTTTTCCCGACCTGCCCCACACAGTGAGGATGAGCCTCCAGACCCTGGACCTGAGCAGGAACAGCCTGAGCAGTGTCTCGTCCGACGGATTCGACGCCCTGACAGAGCTGCGTGTCGAGAGGAACCGCATCGTCACCCTGACGGAGGAGCAGCTCGCAGGCTTCACAGCGCTCAAGATTCTGAATCTGGACAACAACCGGTTGACGCAGGTTTGCAGCGGTGTCGGGGCGTATACTGGGCACTTTTGTCGTCTGCAAATTTTGTGTGTGCACAGGTGGCAGGATCAGATGACAGTTGCATTCTTGGTATGGAATCTTTACCCAGTCCGGGAACTACTGTGCAAGGTTCCTTGAGTTGTGATCCGGGATGTCTTCATCCATTTCCATGCTGGAAGTGGCATTGTTCCAAAGTCACGTGGTTGGTGTTCTCCCTCTGGTTCCAGCTGCCGCCGCTGGGGGCGCTGAACGCGACCCTCGAGGAGCTATACGCGCAGCACAACGCGCTGACGTCACTGAACGCGACGATGCTACGTCACCTCGCCGCCCTCACGAAGCTCTACCTCACCGGGAACGAGATCGAGCACCTCCCGCCCCTGCCAGGTGAGGCCTGGGCTGCGACCTGATGTGGAATAGTTTCTGGAAAGGTGGTTCTGGATGGAGACTCGAGCTCGTGTGCGCAGTCAGACACATTCGTTTCACTGTCATTGTGCCACTTTTCAAACACTTGGTTTGACCCTCAGTCAGATTGACTCCTTGCTGAGTGAACCTACAGGTGGTGTTTCATTGAACCATGTGGGCCTTCCTTCGTTGCACGTCAATTCGCATTGCTTTTGCGTGCCCAGTCACAAACATAGATTTGCACCGTGACCAGTTTACAGTCCGTGCTCTGGTTCAGGGTTGCCGAACCTGCGGGTGCTGGGGCTGCGGCTGAACCGCCTCGCCTCCGTGGAGCCCGGCTGGTGCCTGGAGCTGACGCGCCTGGAGACGCTCCAGCTGAACAAAAACCCGCTCACCCAGGTAGGACCAGTGCTTCATGGACAACGTGAAGCCAGTCGTGAAGTTGAGTTGAGAACAGAGCATTTCTCCCACAGCTCAGGGCTGGATCCATGCTTTAGCAAAAGTGCTGCACCTGCGTCAAGGAAATTTTCACATTGTTAGACCAAAATTTTGAGAGACAAATAAATTGGCAAAGCCTATTGGGCCTTATATTTGCCACTGCAGGCACTGCACTGCAGACACTGGACTTTGTGTGTGTGTGTGTGTGTGTGTGTGTGTGTGTGTGTGTGTGTGTCTGTGTGTGTGTGCACGTGTGTGTGGTGTTCCCTAGTCTCCGGCCTCACGAGTCTCAGGTTTACCCTTGTCTCTTTTGCCCCAGTTCCCGGACCTGGCGGGGTGCGCGGCGTCGCTGCTCCACCTGGCGGTGGACCACACGAGCATCGCGCAGGTGTCCCGGGCGAGCCTCTCTGCGCTGCGGAGTCTGCGCACTCTGCCGCTAGTCCGAGTCTCGATCCCGCCGGGCGCGCTGGTGGGGGAGCTGCCGGCGCTCACTGCCCTCGTCATTGGGGAGTATCACAGTGAGTGGCTTCAACCTCAGCCCACGTGTCCCTTCCTTTTCTGCCGGTGGGCCAAGTTCCCCCTCCCCCCTGTGTATGGAAATTTCACTGCCACGGTGAGAGGGAAATTTCCCTTCAACCACTCCCTCGCCCGTGCAAGGACATCAAGCTGGAAGACTCACAAAGAGATTACGTTGCACACAAGCGATCTGCGCTGAAAGCGGCTGATGTTTCTACTTGACAACCCAGTTTGAAGAGGGACAGGAATACTCCTTGCTGTCCAGGGCAATGTTGGTTGTGTTCGTTTTTCCAGGCACTCTCACCTCAATCCCTGAAAACATCACATGCGGGAAATCTGACCTCACAGAGGTGCGGGTGAGCAAAACGGACGTGACCAACAGCGCCCCTCTCGGCTGCTGCGAGACTCTGCGAGAACTGAGGATCACGCACCACGAGATCTCGGAGACAAACATCTCGCGAGACTGCGACGCGCTGACGCTGCTGAAGCTGCGTCACGGCGTCCTCACCGTGTTCCCGGACCTTTCCGGGAACCAGGAGCTGGTGACGGTGGACGTATCCAGAAATAGACTGACGACGCTGACGTCAGAGCAGCTGCCGTCCTCGGGGAAGCTGAGGTCACTGAACCTGGAGAAGAACCGGTTCGTGGCGCTGCCGGAGATCCAGACGTTCATCAACACCTTCTATGTGTTGGTGAGTTCCTGATTTTCAGACGTTCTCTCATACCTGCATGTTCCTCTGCCTCTGTCAACTATATTCTCGCACGCTGGACGTCACAAAAAGCATTTTCTGTCTGGCAAACGAACAATTTCAAGCGTTTCTCAGTGGGGATGGGTGAATTTGCATGTCAGGCGTCATGAACAATTCTCCTTTGGCCAGATAGGTCAAAAAACAGGGACACTGCAAACAGGATTACCACGGAACATAAGGCAACGAAAAGGAGGCACAGCACAGCAAAAGTTTGCAAACTGCGGAACATGTACGTATCTGCTGAACACGTACGTGTCCTCGTTCCCGTGTGTGCGTCCCAGGTGTACCTGGACGGTAACGCGCTGTCTCTGACGTGCAACGCCAGTCTGTGCTGGACCAAGACACTGCTGGGCGGGGAGCTGGTGCTCAGCGGGGCGCCCTGCAAGGACCGCCCAGGGACGCCATGGGGCGACGTCACCAGGAGAACGCTGCGCTGCGAAGGTCAGAGAAAATACAGGGAGTGTGCGTGTGTGTGTGTGAGTGTGTGTGTGTGCCTGGTTTTCTCGTGTACATGTATGTGTATGCGTGTGAGTGTGTGTGCCTGGTTCACGTGTGTGTGTGTGTGTGTGTGTGTGTGTGTGGGCTGTTCCCCTGATTGCGAACCCACAACTGTCATGCGCGCACATAGACACGTACGCACACACACGTATATACTAACACACACAGACACACAAGCTGCAGGACACACAAAGTTTTGTGCATGTGAACACACGCACACGCATCACAGACACACACGAACACACAAGTGCACGCACACCACACACGCACACGCACGTTTCAGTGTTACTTTCCTTCAGAGCGCCTGGGGATCAGGTACCGGCGGCTGAAGGGCCCCTCCGCCGTCGAGCTGTCGCTCCTGTCCCGGACCGAGGGCGCCGCCGCCCGGGATGACTGCTTCAGGGCCTGCACCGACTTCCACCTCTGCTATGCCGTCAAAGTAAGGCGCTGTACTTTTATTTGATCTTGTCAATTCGAGTGATTACTTGAAATGGGATTTGTGTAAATTCCTGAGCAACTGCTCCTGAACTGAGCCTCTTCATGCAGAGTGTTCACTCCAAGTGAACAAGATGGCCTCCACAATTGATCACTCCTTGTCATTCTTTTGTTCTGAGAGTGAACATTTCAGAGCAAATAAAAGCACGGCACCCAACCACAGGTCTTCGGTCTGGTCCCTCTGTCACACTTGTTGGGTCAAGTTCTGCTCCTCAACACAAACCACTGTGTTTGATTCGAGCAACGTTCGGATTATCAGATTCGGGGCAAGAGGGGCCCGACTGTTCCCCACGATCTGGTCAAATGGGACAGCCCTTTCTGCGTCACATACTTCTCAACAGAAATGGTTTCTTGAGATTTCTCGTGAGATTTCTCGGGTGTTGAGGCAGGACCTCCGCCTCTCACTGGAACCGCCCCCCCCCCCCGCAGCAGATCCTCAATTTTTTGTCGCCAGGTGGAGGGAGAGACGTGCGAGCTCTACCGCCGGCCCCGAGGACCCTCCGTGTGGCGCTCCAACCTGTTCGTCCGGGACTTCATCCACCTCAAGGGGCCCACACAGGGCACGCAGCACAACGGAAACACAGGCTGATCTGATGGACCTCTCCATCCGCGAAAGGACTGAAAGTTCATCCCCAGTTTGGAGGAACCGAACGTCTTAGAAAGTGAGAATTTCACTTCTGGTGTGAGGAAAATGAACTGAGAGAAATCTTCCCTGAAACTCATTTGCGCACGGAGCGGAACAGTCTGGTCTCCTCTGAGGCTGGGTGCACACAGAGCGTCACATCACAAAAATTGACCCTCAATGACATGTCATTATGAATGCCATTGACACTCAATGGTATTCTACTAGGACAAAGGAATTAAATTCAACTGAACAAAGAAAACATTTAATTTTTGATTTGATCTTTCCTATCTTTCTCTTTTACCAGCAATGTTTCACTTATTTTTAAGTTCTGAAAGAGCAATTTAGTGTGAAGCAAGTATATATCAATCCTAAAAGCTTGTCCTTGAGGGTCAGTGACACGTCTTGTGATGCTCTGTGTGTGCCCAGCCTCAGACCAAGCTGTTGGCAAAATGGGTCTGTGGACTTCTCTTCCTTTTCGGAGTTCATGAAAGTGAGGAACCAGTGAGAACACACAGGGAAATCTTCTCTATAAATTGACGAGTAGAAGATCTGTGTTGGAGAGTCAGCAGAGACCTTTCATTGTAAAAAAGAATGAATAAATGCTTCAGGGAACCTGTTGACAACAATGTGAATACTACTGAATTGTGTTCGCAAAATCAACCCCGAAATACCACACAAAAACACTTCCACTAAAAGAACAGCAACACCAAGGCATCTTCAGGGGTGAATGTGTCAGGTTTTTCTCCTGTTGGTGCAGCATGTCTGCTTGGCAATGCTTTGGATGTTCCCACTGAGGGACTTTGCTTTTGCAGTTGCAGAATGACAGGCAGGTGACGGAAAATTGGCAGTTGTCTTCGTGTGTGAGTGTTTGTTGTCTGATTGTGCATACAGCCCAGACCAACAATAAAGGGAATTGCACCACACCCTCTCACTCAAAGAAAATTTTGTGAATGGATCTATTGTCCTGTTGTGATCTTTTCGTCAATCCTGTATTCATGATTCTTACGCATTGTTTTCCATTGTTCCATTCTTTCTTACACAACTTGTCAGTTTGAATCAAACGCTTCAGAAACCTGTCCGTGCCCATTTCCCTCAGTGCGCACTTGGGTGAGTTTTTGCCCTTGCGCATACAGGTCATTTCCGGATAATTTGACAAACACATAATTCGACTTTTGCACAATTCGACTTTTTTTAAAAAACATGTTTGGATTTGTAGTGTGTTGATAGTTGTTTTTTTTATAATTTGACTTTTTCATAATTCGACTTTTTGCCGGATTGTCCGGAAATGACCTGTCCCCTTTCCCGAGCCTGCTTGAGTGCTTCGGTGTGTCTTGTGGGGTTCTGGGGGTGGCGATGCTCTTTTGTCTGAAGCTTGGACAGGAGAAAAGTACAACAGTTCAGTGGTGACTCATGGAAAAGAAAAACTCGTCATTCTGCACTGGGAGAGAATGGATCTAAAATGTCTCTTTGTGGAAAGTTTCCACACACAAAAAATCAATCTGAATTCATTGTTTTCAGCTGAGACCACAAAGATTTTCTACATTTCCTGAATCAATATTTCAACGCAACTCAAAGTGAAAAGACCTCTCACAGCCTTTGTCTTCTTCTTCCCCACAAGCGGTTCTTTTCCGGGTGAATGGGATCTTACACTGGGGTGGATCATTTCTTATCCTGCACATTTGTACACCGGAGAGATTACAGACCTATGTTTTGACGGTTCTTTCCTCGAATCTGCAGCCAAAAACAGAGGTAATAATTTCTGCACCCAAAAAACAGAAACTGTTGTCCATCCAAAAAGCATTTTCTTTCCCTCTGACTGGTCAGCAGTTCCAATGAACTGGGCCCTGGAGCCACACCCAACCCTGGATCCACTAGATGTCACTCTGTTGCCTTCTTTCAGGCGCATATCATTTCAGGCAGAAACAATCGTTGCTTGGTGGAGGTTTTTTATATTCCTGGGGCTAGATTTGGTGAAATGTCCAAGTCCAGCTGAACTTAAACACAAGTCACACTGAATGAGATCGACACTGAACAAAACTTGCACCACAAAAATGAAATTCGTGGTCTATCTGACATTGAGTCTGATAGATATAAATTTGATAGCTCTTGTTGACTGCACTGTGTACGAAGTTGATGGTCTGGCTCAGTTTCCCATGGATATTCCTTTGGATGTGACTGTGGTCAGGCTCCAAGGTAATTCCACTTGAATCTGTACTTTCCATGTACTCTTCACCAAAATCTGGGCTTGGTACTTGTATCTGTTCTGAAGCTGGGTGGTCTGGGATAGGAGGGTCAGGCATGACTCAGCATTGAATAGTCAAAAACGTCAACTGTGAGCAACAAGATGAGGACAAAACTGGTTCATGATTTCAGTTCAGCATCTCAGCCCAGGCTGCTAACTCTACAATCAGACTTGCTTCTCTCTTCTTACATACAGGTGGGACTATCACAGGGGTTCCTGCAGGAAGCCTCGACGGAAGAGATCAACTCAGAGAACTCGTTTTGGAGCGTAATAGCATAAGGTCAGACACAATTCGCATCAGAGTTGATTTGAATCCAGGCATGCTGCAGTGAGGATCACTCTGAAAGGCATGTGGGAAACATGGTGCGCAGGTCCCTGTAGAACGCGCTGCAGGGAATGACAACCATCATTCAGTGAATGAAAATTCTCAATCAGAGTCGTTGCTTTGGCTGTGCACAAGTTAAGATGAGTTCATATAGAGCTTGTTGCGTTCTGCGTTTTGCGGCAAAATGTTGGGTGGTGTTAAAATTTAACATGATGCCCAATGTGCCTTAGGTAGCTTGCCGCAGATAATCCATGGAATCCGATTCTTGATGCAGAAACAGGTGTCAATGATGCCGCAAACCGCATAACGCATGCCGCAACTCTACATGAAGCCACCTTTAGTTTGTACTTTCATGACCAGATTTGTCTTGCACCCAGACTTGAATCTCTTCTTGGCGCTCTTTTCAGCATTTTCCCAGATCTTGCTGCAAGTATTCGTACCAATTTGGTGGAATTGGATTTATCAAAAAATGAGCTGGACAGCTTTACCTCTGCAGGATTTAACAGACCTGACAGACCTCCACTTGGATTGGAACAGAATCTGCAACGTCACAGCAGAACAGCTGTCTGGATTTGCATCTCTCATCCATTTGAATTTGAGGGGAAACTGTCTCATTGAGGTTTGACAATGGAATTTATGATACATTTTTAAATCAGCCAAGATCGAAAGACCAGAAAACCACCATTTCTTTTTTGTTTCAGGTTCCACCTATCACTGTGTTGGGGGCAACATTAGAAACAGCTTATCTGGCTGACAATGAGATAACTATCCTCAATGGATCAAACATGTCTAACATGACAAAATTAGATGTTATATCATATATAAAGTGACAACAAGATTGGACATCTCCCAGCATTAAGAGGTCAGACACTCTGGAACTTCTGTTTGACACTGTACTCTCTATCTTGCACACCTGAGCTGCATCCACTGGAGCATATCAATGAATCCTAGAATTGTATGCTTGCTGCTCCAGGTCTCCCAGCTTTGTCCTACCTGAAGCTAAGGGGAAATCAAATCTCAACTGTGGAAGATCTGTGGTGTTCTGACCTGACCAACTTGTATGATTTGCACATGGAAAACAATCCTCTGAACGAAGTAAGGAAATTCACTGTAGTGTCTCACCAATTGTCATGTCAAAGAATCTGCACACTTTGCTGGATCTTTTGGGGACTGTCCAACCAGAGACTGTGTTGCCATTTTCAATAATTATTTGGTCCTGGGGTGAATTGGGCCAAGTATTTCTTCATGCTGGATAAGGATTTTAAAGTTTATTTCTGCAAACATTGTTGATGCTGGCTGCAGAAAAAGATTTGTTCCTCAATGTTTATGCTTGCTGCCAGGCCCTAGTGTGTTTGTCTGCCAGTAACAGGTGCATTTGGGAGTGTGTTGGTGCTCACAAGCCAGTCCAACCTGATAGAAGCACAAGAAATATGTCTGAAATTGTTGATGGTGAGGAAACTGTAACTCTTGACATTGCCAGTTTCCAGACCTCTCTGGCTGCAAAGACGTGCTGGTATTTTTCCACGTGGGTCCTGTAAACTCCACAACTGTTTTCCCACATTTCAACAATTTAAAGTACCTGGAGATTCACCAGATGCCCATGGAGATTGTGGATGCTGTTGTCGCTGCCAACATCACAACCTTGAACCAGCTTCGTCTCTACGCCATGTCAAGTGAGTCAACTACACTTGGTATTTCAGAAGGTCCTGGTACACATACCTCTCTCTGCCGTTGGAAAAAAAGTGGAGCTCACTTGCTATCACACGCAGAGAGTCTGATTGCGATTTGGCGATCGACAAAATAACCCCACATTACACACAGAAATCCAAACCGGCTTGTCGATGCAAAAAAGAACTTTTTTTTCAATTTGTGGGATTTTTGTGGAACACCAATCCAAGGAAAGATGGCACCATGGTAAGACATAAAGAGTTTGCAACTGTTATGTTTTTGCAGATGGCAGGCCAATGTCAACCAGTCTCCTGTGTAGTATGACAGAAATGTTGCAATTACGTTTGTACGATGTGCCATGGTTGGCGCACCCATTAGCTTTGGACTGCTGCCATAAGCTTACAAGATTTGTAACAACAAAATATGAATTGGAGAAACTATACATGGTGGAGAATTGTACTGCATTGGTCGAATTTGAAGCTCGAAATGGACAACTGGAAGAATTTCCAGATCTGAGCTCAAATCTATTATTGACAGAAATTGATCTCACTGACAACAAAATTTCATTTTTGGACTCGAACAAGCTGCCACACTCTGGGAATCTAAGGGAACTATTCCTGAGGTATAATCGGTTTGCCTCCATACCAGATCTGTCTCAAGTGTTTCCACACTTGTTTGCACCAGACATAAAGGTGATTCCTTTTGTGTTAGAATGGCTCAAAGTTTCAAACAATACCCTTGTTGTGAATTGACTTCCTGCTTTCGTCCGGTACAAACAAGCAGTGCACAACCTTGTTGTCGTTTCTGGTGAAGGAATGAGATTGACAGTTTCCCTAAAACTGCGTGTCCACATAAGTTTCCGCTTGTGTCTTTTTCATTGTGATACCAAATTGTACTTTTCAGGTGTTACTGAACGATAACCCTCTGTCTCAAAATTGTAACCATTCCCTCTGTTGGAGCAAACCAGAAGCAGGAGAAGGGATCATTATCATTAGTGATCCCGAACCGTGTACCAACTATCCTGGAGTTGCTTGGGCTGATGTCACAAGGGAAATGATCTGTGATGGAGGTCAGTCCTGAAACATGTGAAACAAAGGGAGTGAGGTCAGGAAAGAGTCACAGAAGGAAAGTGTCCTGACTTTTGACGCGTTTTTTCTTTGCAGTTCAAGCCACAAGTTCCCCCGATGATGTGGATGGAGGTTTGGAAGTTTGGGTGAAACACACTGAATGGGAAGTGTTTGCTCATCGAATTGTCATAGACATATAAAAGTAGTTCATCCTCAATTGTAGATCTGGTGAGCTCGGCCGTCTTCGTTTATCATTCTGCACCTCAGCTGGATCTGTATATTCTGAAGGTTGTTCAGTCAGTCAGTGTGACCAGCTGTGCCCGTCTGTGCATTGGTGAGCAGGCGTGTATGGCCTTCAAGGTAAGGGGCAAAGTGATGTTGACCAGTGGCACTGCTCTATGACAGGGTTCTCACACTGGTTCTTGAGAAACTACACAATGAACGACTTTTTGACACCTTTGGTGGAGAAGAGTTGTGTGCTTGAAGAGGAGCCATGCAAAGTGAGAACCCATGAAAGGTTTTGTAACTGCAGAGTTGTAGAAGTGGTCATCAAAGATGACAAAAATGTATTGTGATTGTTGTTGGGCAACAACAAGAAGTGAAACTCAGAGCGATGTACAGAAACTCTTCCTCCTCATTGTTATCATCAGTCCCTTTGCAGACTGGTGCGACTTCTTTTGGGCCAGGAGTTCACACAGAAAAATTTATTTTGTGTTTCTAAATGTCTGGTTATGTGTCATATTCAGGCTGGAAGTGAGTCTGGAGCCGGACCTCCAACCTGCACCTTGTTCCAGATATCTGGAACTTCACCACTGCAAGTTCCAGTTCAAATCTCTGAGCTATTTGTTGCCCAGGGTTCCATCACTGGTCCCTGACATGGAGGCAATTTTTCTTTCTCAATAAATTTATTTGGGACTTGTCCCAATCATGTCACTTCTTGTTGTGTGTTAGATTATCAAAAATTCACAAAGAAGTTTTATATCAGACGGATTGTTTGGAAAAGCTGCAAAGTCGCATGATCCGGCTCTTTCCACACCAATGACTGTCTGTGGGTTGGGCTGTTCGAAAAGTAAGCCCTCCATGCCAGTTCAGGAAGCAGTGAGAGGAATGTCAGAGATGTACCCGTGGAGGGGAGACACCAGACAGAGTGATGTTTTGTGAATCATCGTATCCTTGAAACAAAGAAATAAATATCTCCTTTGTTGATTTCTGTTTCTGTCCCACACGTCTTCGTTGGAACAGGTTTGGAGGCGTTTGAGGCAAGAGATGCAACAAAATGAGCGAGCATCACGACTGTTGCACTCCTCCCATTCCTGCACTCAATTGAGTCTTCTTCTCGGGACGACGCTCTGAATTTCTGTTCAGTTGGCAGCAGCATGCCATGCGTCCAAAAAGTGACAACGCAAGCTGCAAGCAGGGAATTTTTCACACCTCTGAATGGAGAGATTAGGGGTTTTCACGTTGGTGACGCGTGGTTGGGCAGCATCAAAATTTTGACGCGCGCATCAAAATGCAACATGATGCCCAATGGAGAGCATCAAATTATCGGTCCAGACTGTTCAAAAATTTTTGACGTGGGCATCAATTATTTGACGCGCGCGTCACCAACGTGAAAACCCTTATTCAAGACAAACTTGTTCCTGTCTGAAAGCAGGATGAGTTGTGTTGCGTTGTTCATGCACACCCATCAGCTTTATCTGAGCACACAAATGTCTGTAGCCTGGCAGGCCACAGCTCCATGGGTTGACTCAAACAGCCAACTTATGAGGATTTCAACTCAGGGGTTCGTTGATGAATCGCAATGGGCTGGTCCAAACTGAGCAGACAGTCCATTCGGTTGGGCACTGCACATCACCTGAAGCTTTGTGTCTGGGGTTCAGGGACTCTGTTGCACACAGAGGAAACACAGACCTGGTGCGGACAATTTGGCTGCCCAGAGACTTTGCCTCTGTAAATTTTCAGACAGAACAAGCATGTGACGGGAAACTTGCAGTATTCTTCAACTTTTGAGTGCCTATAACTCTGGAGGAGAAAGGATTGTGTGTTTGCTGTCTGATTGTGCTGCAGCCCAGAGCAACATGAAGGATTTGTTGCATCACACCGTTCCGCTCGTGTCAAAGTCGTCTGTCCTTTCATGTTCTTTTCTTCAATCAGGCATTCATCATTCTTGAGGATTGTATTTTCATCGTTCTATCGTTCCATTGATCTTTGCATAACTCGCCAGCTTCAATCAAAGAGAACTTTGTTTCATCTGTTGCTTGAATGCTGCTTTCCGTCATCGTGGGCATGAGTGGGTTTGCGCACAGGCGTTGCCTTTGCTTCAGCCTGTTGTGAGGGGAGGTTTTGGAAGTGGCTTATCTGAAGCTTGGACAGAAGAACACAGAAGGGCAGTGGTTTTCGCAATGAAGAAACTCATTGTTCCGCACAAGTTTGCAATGGGAGAATCCATCTCTGAAAAATCCCTTTGTGGAAAGTTTCCACAAAAATAAAGCAGTTTGAACTCAATGTGTTCATCTGAAATCGCAAATGATTTTTTTTTGTATTTCCTGGATTTATATTTCAATGCAAGTCAAAGTGAAAAATACTTCACACAGCGTTTTGTTTCCTTCTTTCCCCCGAGCTGTTGTTTCCCGGATGAACGAGCTGTCTCGCCGGGGTGGATCGCTTTTCCTCTCGCATATTGTTCTGTCCCTTAAAGTGTGAAACCAGTGTCGTCGACTCTTCGTGAGCTTGACGCAGTTCAATTTAATCTCTAGTGTCCGGCTGTCACACGTCTGTGACAGTCATCCGAGTCGGTGCGGCGGTACGGTAACCAACGCAGACTTTTTGTGCCGTGCTGTTGGTTCAACCAGAGGAGATCCTGCTCTGCGCCCTGAGCAGTTCCTTCACCCTCAGCAGCTTCTTCTCATCCAGGTACTCATATCTCATTCACCGCTTCATGCATACTCATCATTGAGCTATTCTTACTACAGTTGTAGTCTAATTCTGTCGAACATACACCCTTGCAATGCTAATCGACTGCATTAGCAGAATGCAGTC
>JAAUXT010059825.1_pt1 | contig 13387 bp, 12 predicted proteins | sample 7278171 | NCBI WGS metagenome assembly JAAUXT01 (sample SAMN14350112, study PRJNA611818) | marine sediment metagenome | isolation source: surface marine sediment (1.8m) | place: French Polynesia: Moorea | collected 2018-08
TATGAGATCAAGCATCTTGATATGAACAGCCATTTCCTGCATGGGCCCCACGAACTGGAGTCGTTTGTCCATCCACGTCTGTCGGAAATAGGCGTCCATCGAGTAGGACTGGAAGAAGTGAGATTGGGGTCTGTCACAAGGGCCAGGCTCTCATGGCCGATAGTTTTTGCCGTGGTACTCGTGCCAGAATTTTGCGGCTGACGAGCCACACAAACTTTGTCCAACGATTTGGCTCTCTTGCGCTGAGAAAGATATTGAAAACACCAACCATATCGACTTCTGAAATGGGTCCCATGCTTCGAATGTTCATGTCAGTTTGAACAATCGCAACATCTCCTGAAAAAGAAGTGAACCAAATTTCGAAAGCTCCGTGTGCTAGGTGAGTTTCCTCGATTGCCTTCAGGCGCCATCCAGTGGAATGACATGACAAGACACGGGTTTTCCAGGCACGGGTGTCTGGCTGATCATGGGTTGGGACCCGAAATGGCCAGACACCCTCTGAAGCCTTGATGAATCCTCGGCTATATTACGTGGCAAGAAAAGGCCAGACCCGTGTCTTCATTTCACCGGCAAAAAAGTAAACCTTAAATAACAGTTTGAACAGCGCGATTCTTACCACCAAACGATGGACGAAGCCTCGAGTCATATCCAGCGAGCATCTTCTCCAGAATAGACGAAACATTGCTGTGCGTCGGTGCGCTCAAAACACTGTCAACCAAAGCGCAAACCTGCAGCATTCCACCTAAAACCAAAAATTGCTCAATGGGGAACATTTTCCTTCTCAGAGGGAAGCCTACATAGCATCTTCTAAAATCAGAATAGAACGTCAGATCAGTTCTGTTATTTGCGTGCAAGTCATACGAGTATGTCTTTCCGACACAGAAAGTCGTCCACGAGAAAAAACAAACGAAAGCAAGTCAGAAGAAAAACAAAGCAGAGAATTACCTGAAGGGGAGTCGGGCACAATCTCAAACGCAAACAAAACACTTTCCCATTTTCTTGCTGGCGGCAACAGTTTCTTCTGAAGAAGTCTCAATCTCAAGCATCGAACAAACAAGTGGACGCCACAGGGAGGACGCGCCTAGAATCTGTAGTCACCTCGGCTGTGGCACAATTGACTCGTCAGTATTCAGCGAGCAATTCTGAATCTCCAGAAAATCGCTTGACTTGTCAGGTCGACTTTGAGGGAAGATTCAAAACAAATAGTTTGGAGAGCTTTGCCCTTGTGTTGCAGGGAAGTGCAATTTGAGAGAACGGTCCTCCAAAAACTGGTGGTGCTGGAAGGCGGCACTCTGCTGGTGAGATACGTCACGCTGTGGACGCCGAGCGAGGATCAAGTCTCGCAAGTGCGTACAGTCATCGATGTGGCAAGCAGAACCTGCAGTCCAAAGTCAAGCACCACAAGTCAGAAATTGCTTGTATTTATTGACCGTTTGAAGATACGCGATCAGTTGTGAACCCCAGGACACCTGTGCGAAACAGATCGGACTCGCGTGGCCGCCGCTGGTTCCCACCGGAACTGTGGATGAAAACCACGCGTCCTTTGTGACGTGATTTTGCTGAAGAAACTGCTGCTTGAAAAATCGCTGTTCCAGCTGACGGCAAGCCTCCAGTGGACCGACTTGATCCTTGTTGTGGACTCTGATGTTCAAATTTGCATTTGTTTGTGGTGTTTTGACCTTGGGTTTGCGCCGTCCCCACATCTGACGACCTTTTCCAATTGTGGCTCCGATTTTGAGATCATGCAGGCAAAAGTTCCCCAGAAATGAGACGATTCTCCAAATAAAAAAACAAACTGGCTTTTTTCTGAGAACGTTTTGTTTGGTTTATTTCTGTTTTCTCGATCGTCATCACAATAACTTTCGAGCACACAGGAGGTTGGCCACACGATTTGCAACCTGTCATGTTCTGTCCTTCTTTTCCTTCGCTTGTTTGTGGAGAAGAAAAGTCGCACCATGGCACCGGCGTACTCCAACATTTGCCATGATTCTGTGGTACCAAGGTCCAACTCAAGCAATGAAACGCTCCGACCGTGAATCCCTTGTTTCATGTGCGTCTTGTCACGAGTGAACACGGTCCGCGTCATTTCAGTCTCTTGTTCTTGGTCACAGCTATGTGCTGTAAGACACTGCGTAAATGCCCATGAGGATGGTGAAGGAGAGCGGGAAGAGCAGCCTGGAGACCTTGTCGATCATACTGACACTGTTCACTCCGGTCTCACTCTTGGTCTTCAGCATCATTCTGCGGTACCTCTCGTTGCCCTGGATACAGCGCAAGAACTTCTTGATGCACGAGTCTCGTGAGGTTGTGTAGTGGTTCCTGACAGGTCGGGACGGGTGGCAGTGGGCACCCACGTGGTTGTGAGAAGTGGGCGAAGGGTACGAGTTGATGGACTGGTGGTTGAAGTTGGTCAAAGTGGTGAACATCGAGGTATCCTGTGAGAGAGAAAGCAAAACTGTTTCCTCCGTGTTGACAACCAAATCATGAGTGTAGACTCTACGTGTTCTGTATCTTGTGATGCTCACTGGTACTGGGGAGGTTTAGTACGCCCTTGATTTCCATACGGTGATCTAAAAGCCAGACCGGTGGTCCAAAAGACTTAAATGGGCACTGAGAGTCAATGACCAGGGCCCAAATGGAATCTGTGTCATCAATCCAGCAATTGGTGCATCTCGGAAAGGTCCGGACGAGTGTGTTTCACCTCAGTGCGTTCCAAGGTTCTGGACATTCCGAATCATCGAGAACCTCAAGTTTGTAAGTTTACGCTGCAGTCCTGTGGTACGCACAGGGACGCGTCACTTTCACAACGGGTACTTCCCGACTCGCCTGGTTGTTGTAGTTGAGGAGGTGCGTGTTCTGCGTGATCTCGATGCCGTCGTCGTCACACTCCGTCTCCGAGTCCGAGTCGCACTGCACGTCGCCGTAGCTGGAACGGGAAGAAGCGGCTGCTCAGTGAGACGTGAGGGAGGAGCGGGCGTGCAGCCCAGAGGCGATAAAAGCCCCACTCCTAACTTCCAAAAAGAACAGATATTTTGCCCAATTGTCGTGGTTGCTGGGGTTGGAGGGGTTTCTGGCTTGGGAGTCGCTGGGTCCGCTGCTGGAAAAGCATCACGTGTACGATGACACGTGTATGTCAGACACGCTGGCGCCCCCTTCAGCCCCTGTGTCCCCAGTGTGAAGCATTGTCGTCTGGGACAACTGCAAGAACAGGGCACAGCTCTTTTCCCTTCCTCAATCCGTCTTACATACCCGATCTTGGTGAAGTAGTGCACCCCGGCGTACTCGAGGATGGACGCGACGACGAAGAGATAGCACATGATGATGAACCAGTCGAGTGCGGTTGGGTAGGGCACACTGGGCAGCTCCCCACGCGAGTCGAGTGCCAGCGTCGTCAGCGTCAGGAAGGTTGTGATGCCTGAAGCACAGTGACATGAGGGTAAAACATTTCAACATGGAACGAAGCCATTGGTCTTCGGTTTGGCTTCAGTGTCAATGTCAGCGAATGCACTCCAGCCAATGTTTGTAAAAGTTCAAAGACGAGAGTCAACCAACAACACACAAAACACACACGCAAACAACACACACACTCACACAACACGCAACACACACACACACACACACACACACACACACACACACACACAACGTCAAAATGTCCAAATTGCACAGCAGAGGCCTTGAGGGTTGCCCTTGTTGGTACAAAAAGAATTTGAATCTCTATTCGTTGTTCTCTCAAAATCTCTGTCCAATTCGTCAGCGTGCACGGACCCAGACTGACTCTGTCGGCGGTAGCCTCCCGGTTGATCCAGAAGTTGACCCAGGAGATGATGACGATGAGGGTGCAGGGCACGTAGATCTGGATGAGGAAGTAGCCCATGTGTCGCTGCAGCTGGAAGTCCACCTGCAGCGTCGAGTAGCTGCCTGAAATGCAGGGTAGATTCTTCGACCGTTATCACGGAGCAGTGCTTTGTTCTGTGTTTGAAAGGCAATTTTTTGTCTTTTGTTTGACAGTTGAAAATTTGTGCTGCAGAACACAGCCACGATTCGTGATCTTTTCGGACAATCGCTTGTTCTCGCAGGAAACGCCGCACCCCTGCGCTGGGTGGAGGTGTAGTTGGAGATCGGGTGGCCTTGCAGGTCGAACTGCGACAGCTTCACGTCCTTGGAAATTTTGACGGAATCGTAGCCGTGTTTCCAGATGTACTCCACCTGGTCCAGAGTGTAAGCGTCTGCAACATAGCCAGCGTGCTCCAGGTGCATAACACTGCATTTGATGTCACTTCTCGGCACAACGACTCTGGGTCTGTTGGACCACGAGCCTTCAGACAGCGAACCGTAAGTTTGACAACTTGAAATGTCCATTGTCATGAAACATGACGGAGAAAACACGTTCTCTGGTGCATGCAGCGCGGGAATATTGCAACTGAACACTCAACGAAAATGTATACTGTGTCAATCATTTTGTCTGGCATTTTGCACTGAAACATTGAAACTCTCAACTCACAGCTGCCGAACATAAGGGGGCATTTCTGCTCGTCCACCGGAAAATAGTGCAAGTACATCGGGCAACTCGCCTTGATTGTCAACCTGCAAGCAGATGAAAGTGGACACGTCCACGTTTGAACAGCGGCTCTGATTGTGGGCTCCTGGGGTCCAAACAGTTGGGCTGAAATCTGGCGGAACAAGGGGGGTCCGGTCCACTGGAACGAATACCTCAACCCGAATTGAAAAAAGCCAAGAGAAAGACAAGCGCATTTGCTTCTGAACGTGAAAAGACAAGGCGAAAACTTTGAAATGAATTCATTTTGAAAAGTGAAGCGACATCCAGTGGCTCAGGGGTTTCCACTCGCGTGCATCTGAAACAGGTTCACACGACCAGTTTGCAGTTTCCAGGCAGAAATTTTGCTTTGACATCACGTGAAGGAGTAAAAAGTTCACAGACTCAGCAGATCTTGACGTTGGCGATTAAAGCTGTTTTTGCAAACAAATTTTGTGAAAATACATTTCGAAAATTAGCCTCCAAACACAACAATGGCACGAATTAATACCGTTTGTTCTCTGCTTTTTGAAACTTCACAAACCAATTTCCGGTTGGTGCGCAAATGTTCTTTTTCCCAATTCTCAAACAACCAGGTTGTGATCAATTAGTTGTTGTCGTGGCACAATATATACACGCTCACACACTTTACTTCCAATTACCAAGAAGTATACGAATTGCTTTGGTGGCCTCCAAATTTGGAAAGCAACCTCACACAAGTTTGTTTCTGTACTTTCCGTTGAACGCAGCGGCCAGCAGTGACGGAGCGCTCTGTGACGCAATGCTGGTGACTGCAGAAATACTCTGGATAACACAATTGACCATCTGTGCAGGAGTCGACGAGCATTTGAGACACTTCAATTGGAAACGAAAGATCACGAAGGATTATCCCAAACCATGGATGCAACACGCAAGAGCCTATGTTGAACTTGTACTCAGGCACTTTGTCTCTTTTGAACCAAACTTAGTCGAGATGAAATTTGCAACACAAAACTTGATCTCGCAGGAGATTCTCAAAAATTTGAAACGTCCGGAGACTCCAGAACTTAACGATCCTCTTGACACAAACACAGGCCAATTCGGATCCATCGAGACTGCGCTGGTGTTCGAAATCAGTGTGCAAAATCCGAAGTACTATGGCACATCACCTGTGATCACTCAGCTTCCGTGCACGTGGTATTTGTTCCTCCACCCACAGCTGAGGTCCGCAGTCATGCTGCAGAAAGTCGTTGTTCACGGACATGCAAACTTGTGTGACTACAACTTTCACATTGTGCCAAACCAGAATGAAACATTCCTGTTTTGTGGCATCTATTCAAATGTCACACTCTACCCCCCAACACGGGACACAAAACTCGTCTTGCTTTATGGACCTCTGGATTCCTTTGAACTTTTGGTGTTGATTGACACAATGTCTTCAAGTACTGCGGCAACATCAAGATTTATCCACCTGTTTGACCACAAAAATGTTTATTTGCAACATTTTGTCAGAATCTCCATCATAGAGTGGGAAGTGAGATCGACTCACTTGGTATCTGAAAAGTACAAAAGGATCTCAGTGAGGTTTTCAGGCAGACGAGACAATGTGACGGCCTATCTGTTTGACGGGCCCGGCTTTCTCTCGGAGAAAACAACAATTCAACCCACAGACCACGCCCTGTCGTGTTCGAGTTTTCAATGTGTTGTTCAGATTGTCAAACATGAGTATGACTCGATGGCCATGCGCACATATTCGAGATCATCTCTTGTGAGAAAGGGTAAACGTTGCACTTTCGGGTCAAAGAGCAAAGCGCAACGGTTTTCCGATCATCTGGAGAATCACTCCTTTTTCATCAAGCTATATTGCAATGGGCAAAAAGCAAATCATTTGAAACTTAGTTTCACAGAATTTCAAATCAACGGAATAAGTCATGCCGAATGTTTAACTGGCGGGGTTTCCCTCTTCAGCTTCACCAAGTGGAACAAGTTTGTTCATCTGGACACGCTCTGTGGCTCCAGGTTGCCTCTCAACAGAACATTTTTTTCAGAGTCTAATTCTCTTGTTCTGTTTTTGTTCAACTACATGAGGTACACCACGTTGAGTGTAAAATTTACGATCGTACCAAGCGTGTGTAGACTTTTTCGGATCAACGTGTGTTCAATGTTTCATGAAAAGATATCAGAATTTTTCCGTAATGCGTACGAATTTCAGGATCAACTCGACATAATGAGTTTGGATCACGTGATGGGTCAAAAAGACAGAGGTTTTCGGGCAACAACTATCAATGCAACTGGCTCTACATGCAGCGTTGCCCAATTCTTTGTGGCAATGAGCAAGTGTGGCCCTTACCACACTCAGATTCCAACAGACTTCAACAAGCGCTTCTTCAGTTTCTTCTTTCCATTGAATGTCGACGTCAGTCTGAACTCGGATGAACCCAGAATGTACGAATTCCTCTTGACGGGGCATCTGGTCAGCAAAGCTGCAATGCTAGCGAAGGAAAAGGAAAATGTCGACCAGATGGACACAAGGCTTTTGGTTGGAGGCCGAGAGTTTGAATTCGACAGAGGTCACGATGTGACAATTACGGACTTGAACAACAATCGCTTGTCCGGGGAAAATATATCAAACATCTACAAAGACGAAACTCCATGGCCCAAACCACTGGGTTCGTCAGAAAAACTGAGAATATCTCTGCATGTGGAACAACTATACAAGAGATCTTGGACACTGAGGCTCAAGTTGCGCTCCATGTCACCTTTACACCAACAATCCATCTATTTTGGCCTCGTGTTTTACGGCGTGGACAGTTGGATAGATATCTGTATCAAACCCGCAGAACAGAGTCGTCGTCACCGTGCCTTCTGCGTGACAAACAAACCGACTCGCTTTCACATGTTTTCGCCGAGTCACCCCTTTACCCTCAGTGTATCTCGCAATTATCACAAACTGGAGGACGTGAAGCTGAGTTTGAACATCACCACCGAGGTAGGCAGGGACGTCACAACTCCGCAGTGAAAGCGCGACGTCGGGGAGCCGTCCCTGGCCGCTAGACCTCTGCGGTGCTGTTTCCGATCCAAATCTTGCACAACTCACACCCGAATTATTGTTGCAAGCTGCATGTATCTTGCTCGATGTTTTTCCTGATTGCAAGGGGACGAGTCATCCAAATTTTCTTGATTTGATGGTCAACATTGTTTCCCATCAAAACAGTTTTGGCCGGGTCTCTTTGGACCCCATGGCAATTTCAGCAACCTGAAAAAGCAGCAAAAATGTCGTCATGTATCAACCAAACAATGCTTTCACCTGAACGCCCCTCAGAAATTATCAAAATCATCAAAAAACTACTTTGACCGGTTTTGGTTGGCTCCAAGATACAACACAAAACAGAAAAGAGACCCAAAAATATTTTGAATCTGCCACTTTGAATGTTTGTCTCCAAACAGTTGTGAATGTTCCATTTCGTTATTTTGACACCTCAGGCAAGACTTCGTAAAGACACAGAAAAGACCGTTGAACCACCCCTTTGGACCAAAGATCTGACCCAGAATATGTGCTCCAGAGTTTTACTTTCAACAGCATCAGGTGATATTCCGGCTGCCCAAATGTTCCGCTTGCACTTTTGAGCAATGGGAACGCTGGCACCGTTCAAGTCTCATGAAAAAAGTACTGTGGAAAGTTTGTCTCTTGGAATAAGAAAAGTGGGTGGGACATGGTGGGTGGGTGGGGTTCATCCAGCAAAGTGGGGTGATGGTCCCCGGGCAACACAAGAAAGCACACCTCAAACACCAATTGCCACAGAAGAAAAGGAGCAAGAGCAAATTGACAAGAGACTCGACTTTGACACAAAAAAATCCAGCTTCTTATTCTTTGTAGGACGTGAAGTTTTACGATGGTTGTCTTGCCAAATGCCCCAGCTGCACTCTTCCTCAAATGTTGCTGTGGAAGTACACCTTCAACCCGACATTCTTTCGGAATTCTTTGACCATCGCAATTCAAGGAAGAATAAAAGAATTCATCATGGAGTCCAACCAGGAAGATTGTGTTCCGTTTGTTATGAACATCATCAAAAGCAAGACGACGACCGACAGCCAAATCTCTGTGGAATATTTTGAACCAGACTTTCCTGAAGGATTGAGCAGCACAGAAGCAGAGGATTCTGCTTTGGCAATCAGAATGTTTGAAAGAAATTTCAATCGAATGTTCAGCAGGCTTGGCAGAATTACACTCACGGATGTGGAGAAGTTCACAGACCGCTTAAAAAATAGGCATTCAGAAAACAACACAAAAACATTTCCGTCGTTTACGGGCTACAACCAACATTCCTACAACCTGAACACAGAACAAGAAAGCTACCTCATCGTGAAGTACATGGACAACACGCACAACTCACGGTCCGAACATGAACCTTACTTGGAAGTCAACAAATCTGTGCCGGTCTTCTCCATGTACCTTGATACTTATCCCTATCCAAACTGCCCAACTATTTCGCACAAACCAAAACTGTTCTCTTGGAATCAGGCGAGATCCCTTTGTGAGCAGGTGAGTGGTGTCCTCCCGGAGTTTGTCAGTCGGGCCAGTGAAGACAGACTTGTTGAAGCCATCAAAGGAGCAACGACAGTGTTTCCAATTGATGCTGTCTACATTGGACTGCGGTGGCGCCCACGAAAGGTGAGTGTCATGTGTGCCTTTCCCTTCATGTCCGGGGCCCATGCGGCAGATTTTGCAAATTGGCTGAATCATTTGTGATGTGTACTCCTTCACCAACATACACCCATGATGCCTCCATCACGGGCGTGAAGCAACGATGCAGGATCTTGGGCACCTACGGGATCGAACTGCAGCTGGTTTACTGTCCTCATTGCAGAAAGAAGCTTCGGTGCCAGGATGGACACGTGCTCCTGTGTCTTATCGAAGCTGGTCAGGCGTCAGCCTCTGCTATGACAGAGTTCAATTTCAAAAGCAGCACTCGAGAAGGATCTTGAATGAACTTTGGGACGCACCTCTGCTGCGCTTGTGCTCTGCGTATCGTCCGAGCGTCGACGTTTGTCACTCAATCGAAGCCGGAACCACGAACTTCAATGCCAGGGGTCACCGGGAACCTTCACCTGAGCTAAACACAGCAATCTGCACAATGCTCCGGGTGGTGAATTTGGCAGAACCTGGTTGGATGACAGATGACTGTGACCAGGCTCAACTCAGTCAGGTTCTGTGCCTAATCGAGACATCTGCGGGAAATACAAACCAAATGGCTGACAGCTATGAAGTCTCCGGTCACCAGGGATGTCGCAAAGACGACATGTTGCACAACAGGACATGTTACAAATTTGTCTGGTTCCGAGATAGGAATGAGGAAATCAAGGTTTGTACACACAGTAAGCGTCTGCAGCTTGTCGAAAAAGACGAAAGTGTGCACGGCATATTTCACCACCTGTTTACAGCTACCAGTGCAACAAACCAAACTTTTGTTCACTTCAATGAAACAGGAGGACACAACTTTCATCACTATCAAAAAGTCTGGACAGAACAAAGAGTTTATCGAAGCACTGAGCGAGAAGGCATCCTGCCGTGCTTCTCCGAAATGCAAAACTTGACGGTCAGTAGCAGTATCCTGGTGCAGTGCGAAAACGATTCCTTCATGTCGTCAACCGTTGCAAACGGTGTCATTTGCAGGAACAGTGTTCACAGGATGATCTTTGCACAAAATAAAAACGAAAGTTGTGCGCCACATTTTTACAAAAACATCCAGGGCAAATGCGCCTTGTACACGAGAACGCTCAAGAAACCTGACACCAACAACTCCACCGTGTGTTCAGACAGTCATGTGCATATTGCTGAGAACTGGACTTCTGATTGTGGAAATAAGAAGCCAGAGAATATGAATTTGATTTTGCACAAGAGATTCAACAAATGTACCAATCAAAACCAACTTCCATGTTTGTTTGGGCAGGCTAAATGCTACAACATTTCAGACATATGTGTCTACAGATTGGACAAGTCAAACCAGATTCTGCCTTGTGCAGCTGGCTCTCACATGCAAGAATGTAATCACTTTGAATGTCACTCCCATTTCAAGTGTCCCTCCTTTTATTGCGTCCCGTGGGGTTACATATGCAATGGCAAGTGGGATTGTCCAAATGGCCTTGACGAAATTTTTCAGTTTTGCCACAAAAGGACATGCAGACATTTGTTTAAGTGCAAGCTTTCTGCAATTTGCTTGCATATCCATGACATTTGCAACAGTTACAAAGAATGCCCTTTTGAAGATGATGAAGTTTTGTGTTCTTTAATTGACCAAAAATGTCTGCAAGACTGTCGATGCTTGAATTATGCAATCATGTGCAACAGCTCCAACATGAGAAACAGTCTTTTCAGACCACTGCCTTACATTGTTTTCCACATCACCAACTGTGCTTTGACTGCCATGGATGAAATAATATTCAGTGAGCAAATTGTCCTTTTAAACCTCTCAAGAAATTCCATTTCGTCTGTTTCATTCCACAAACTTTACTCTGCATTCATTTTCACACTGGACCTTTCATATATTACGCTGTCCAAATTGCACCAACTAGATTTTCATCAAATGGACAAATTACGCTTCATACTTCTGGTCAACAACGAAATATCTGCCGTGGAAAGAGGGTCATTTCACAGTATCCCAACGATCCATTTGCTGGACATGTCACACAACAAGCTTCGGTGTTTCTCTCATCATATGTTCTTCAACGTTTCGTTGATACACGTTCTGATCCTTCTGAATAACCCTCTGACTGCATTTGACCAAGTGTCAATTTCACTTTCACCAGGAAAAATTGGGATAATTCACAGTGACAGTGACGCTTTGTGCTGCCTTGTTCACAAAAAGTCCAAATGCACAGTGAGAAGGCAATGGTCTGCACGTTGTTCCTATCTCCTGTCTTGGACCAATGAAATCGTGTTCCTTGGTGTTACCTGTTGTGCACTGTTTTGGGGATTGGCTTCACAGATTTGCAATTTCCTGACGATTAAAGTGACGGGGAAATGGACAAGCTATTCTGCTGCTGTGTGTTGTATTCAGCTGGGGTACTTTGCATTGCCGGTGTACGTGGCCATCTTGTTTGCTGCTCACACATATTTCAAAGGCACGTACATCCAAAATGACAGTTTTTGGTAGCAAAGTTTTCTTTGCATCATTGCTTTCTCACTCATGTTTCTCTTTGCCTTTGCCATGCCATTGTTAACATCAATGTTTTCGTTGGCAAGATGGCACACCATTGCGAACCCGTTTCATTCTAAGTTCAAGTCTGCAAAATTTACAGCAAGGATGTTTCTCCTTCTTTGGCTTGTTTTGTGCTTCTTGACTGCTGCGTACGCTTCAACAAATTACAGCAGCATTTCTTGTGGCGTCTGCCTGCCTTTTACATTCACCACAACGTGGCAAACAAAAACAGTCACTTTTGCCTTGCTGAGTTCACAAGTTTTGGCTTTTGCCTTTGTGTCAACATCCTACGTGTTAACAGTCAGAAGTCTGACAGAGTCCACCAAATCAGTGAGTATCAAGTCTGACTCAAGTGCCAGAACCAAAATTTGTTGTCAACTTGTGTGGCACAGTTCGTTGTACATGTGCAGCTGGATTCTGTGCACGGGTGTCAATTTGGTGTCACAATTCTCCCCACATGTGTCAAGAGAGATGGTGACCAACAGCGTTCTCCTGCTGCTGTCAGCGGACGCCATCAACGGGCCACTGGTTCATGTGGTGTTCGAACTCAAAAAAGGGCATTTATGGAAAAACAAACGTCATCAAAGTCCGTCGTTCAAGAGGTACATGTTGTCCTGTGGGAACTGAAAAGTGCAACAGTGCAACAACCTGTCAACATCTGTTCAGGGAACTGGAAAAAGCAACCCCGTGCAAGCAAATCGGGTACGTCTCAGATTTCGTATTCAGAATTAAACAAAGCTTCCTTCGCGGAGGCAGATTCGTGTGTGTGTGTGTGTGTGAGTGAGAGAGAGAGAGAGAGAAAGAGAGTGAGAGAGAGACAGACAGAGAGAGAGTTACAGTCGAGGTGAAGTTCCTCAGCTGCAAGGTCAAGCAAGAATCTTCCCAAAAGGGAAGAGAGACTTCCAGTTCAATGTTCCAACGCAAAATTTCCGGTGTCCCACCATAAAGTGTTTCGACCACCTTCTGCCAACCTGGTTGTGTATTTTTTCATTACCGTCACCAAATGATTCCAGAATCTGGACTCAATCAAGAATGAATCAATTTGTTTTTCAACATTTTCAGTGAAGTCAATTGAGAAACCAAGATTTCTGGGCTTGTTCTTGTTTTTGTGATGCTTTTTCACCTGGATTCACTTTTCAGTCTCATTTGACTGAACAATTGTGCAGCTGCAGCTGCTCGGCCTTGATGTTGACTGTTGTTTTGTCTGAGAAACAGGGGTAACGAGGGTGAGGAGCACGCAGCGCGCGGCTCCAGGCAGAATCATCGCCCCAGGAGCAGCAGTCTCGCTCGGCTCAAAGCTGCGCGGTTCAGTGCTCGGTTACACGAGAGAGTCCAGCTGCTGGTGGGGTGGGGAATCACGCTGATCAAAGTGACAATTGTGTTCCAACTTTTGCCATGTGTTTCCGTCTACCGTATTTTCTGAATTTTTTTCAGCCCTTTTTGAAGAAAGCCGGTCTGCATCCGAACAAAAGAAGCTGCTCCTGAAATTTGACTGGTTGCAGAAACCAAACAAAGAAAATGATGTTCTTACCTCATAGAATACAGCACTGTGCCATCCTGTTTGATTCTGAGCAGCTTATTAGGAGTTGTAACGGTGTGGACATAGGAGCCTCTGCCATTGTGGAAGTACGTGTCTGGTTTCCATATGAGATCAAGCATCTTGATATGAACA
>JAAUXT010064468.1_pt1 | contig 13385 bp, 17 predicted proteins | sample 7278171 | NCBI WGS metagenome assembly JAAUXT01 (sample SAMN14350112, study PRJNA611818) | marine sediment metagenome | isolation source: surface marine sediment (1.8m) | place: French Polynesia: Moorea | collected 2018-08
AAATCTTGTCAGCCGCCGAGTAGGCAGATTGCCGGAACCCGGGATTGAACCAGGGACCTTTAGATCTTCAGTCTAACGCTCTCCCAACTGAGCTATTCCGGCCGACGAGAAATGCAGCTGCACGATGTTTCCCAGTTCCAAGAGAAGGACCATCCATACCACACAACACGATAAATGGCACAATTTCCTCCACAGAAATTATTTCCTCTCAAAGCTGTTGAAACCAAACTTCTCTTTCCAGACGGGGTGGCATATTCAGGTTCCCTCCCCCTCGACCACGCGAAAAATGGTTTGAGTAACAACACCCTCCACCCCTTCTCAACCAACATCAGCCCCTTGGGTCAAACCCATTGCTCCCCCCTCCCCCAACCGGGTCGAGGTTCCGACAGGGCAGACCCTGGCTGAGACCGAAGTCGTCATCAATCGGGATCCTGGGGTATGATTCCGCCCTGTTTCTATCTTGGATCCCTGAGCAAACATTTCGAATTTGGCTCCAGCGCCAACCCATCCAACCAAATCCAACATGCATTTTCATCTTTCAAAGTTTGTTTGTGATCCCATTCGCATCCGGTGTTCTAATTTTGGAAAATAGGAAATCGTTCATGGGTCAATGGCGGTCTCAAGGAAGCCATCCGCTGCAGTCAGGAGAAGCCTCTGAAGCTGCCAATGTCTGCTCCTCACAACCGTCAAAACACGTCAGTACGTCAGGTGTGTTGGTGCTCAACACGGAAAACAAAGAGTCTATGAGGCCAAGTGACTTCCGCAATGTGCAGCAATAACCACCACGGCTACACAGATGTGAGCACCTGTCTGTGTGTTCCAAGAGTTTCGTGTTCGTGCAAAGATAAAGTGCGTGCGTGCGTGCGTGCGTGTATGTGAGAGAGAGAGAGAGAGAGAGAGAGAGTGTGTGTGTGTGTGTGTGTGTGTGTGTGCGTGTGTGTGTGTGTGTGTGTACGTGCGTGTGTGGGGTGTGTCTGAATTGTGGTGCTTGCGCGTCATGCATGATTTCCCTGACAATCGTGCACGAACACAACATCAAACACACAGTTCTGGGACACAAAATCAGAATCTTCCCGTTTTTCTGCGAACTTTCGTCCAACGGAAATTCCACGCACATGGAGAGGAAGCGTTCCTTCAGTCTTATCAGCGTTTGGAGATAGACACTCGTATTGGCGAGCGTGCCACGGGCCAGATACGAGGACATGCATTGCTGGTCGGAAACCAGACCACCAGAGCACGGTACGGTTCACACTGAACGTGAAAGGCGCTGCTGCGTCCCTCGACGCCTGGACGCCTGCAGCGAAGCAACTGGAGACGTGTCCAGGAACGCCAAGCATGATGCACACGACACACCCCAATATTTGGCCCCGTTTTCTGGTCTGGCCCCGCAAATACAATGAAAGTTCCTCCCCTTCTTTTGATGCCAATTTCTGGAGCCAAAAGGCGCATCCGCTGTGATCCTGACTTCGAAACTGACTTCACACAATATGCGTCATGTGTAGCGTCCAAGCACACGGACAATGACCACACAAAGAGCGAGGAAACTCGACCTGCCCAACGCGACGTACGACGCGCCCAGTGTGAACCTGGCCTGAACCACAGGAATACCACTCGACCTTTTGCTTACATCTCATTCACTCACTGCATTTTGTCAAAAGTTACCAGGATTTTGGCTGCTCACTGCACAACGGAGCACCACTACAATGGCCAGAGTACAGAGGAAAGGTCGTACTCAGTCTCCACTGCGTCAGTGAATCGGTGTTGTGTCCATAGTGTCAACTGGCCAGACCAGGGATGTACATGTATTGACATTGAACCAGCCATGACCAGATGTCTGCTTATCCCTGGTTTTCTTTTCACCGGGTGCGTCCCCCGCCCTAGTGTTGTTCCAAAGATTCAAAATTGTCACAGCTGCGATCCTGTTCTCCATGGGACGGGTCCCACCTGGACCCAATCCTGGAACCGCCGCCGAAAGCTGCGTTGACCCTCTCGTGCCCTTCATGACCACGTCTGGAATCCACGCGGTGCATCCAGATTCAGACGGACCCATCGAAGGACGGAGCGGAGAGCGGATGCACCCGCTCAGTCCACGACTCCATGTGATCAGTCAATTTGCGTTCCGTGCCGCTTGCAATGCAAATGGTGCCGACTCCACAGACCCACACAGCGGACTCGCAGCTGCCATTGCCTGACCGAGACCGACCACTCACAGCTGCTCGGAATTCACCGAGAATAGAGATGAGATTCGCAGGAAAAGTCAGGGGCGGATCCGGGGGCCCGGAGACGCCCAAGACTGGGGCAGGGAAGTGGACCATGCCTGAAGAGGATTCAATCCGGAAAAGTAAACCAAGCCCCGAATCCTTGCCGAGACCTCAGATCCAAAAGAAAACCTGTTGCTGAAGAAAGACCGAGTCAAGTTGTTTGAAACATCTCTGCTTCGCTCGGTCCTGGATGCGCTGGAGTCGGGCAGGGCAGCCCATCTCCGCCAGAGAGACAGACTGCAGACCGGAGCAGCCAAGCTTGCGTCTGAAGACGGAGTGAAGTCGGTACGAACATCTCGGTCGCTCAGTTTTTTCAGCGGCTCACAAAAACACTGACACATCTGCGGCGGCGCCTACTGAGTGGCAACCAGGGCCGCTTCACACCAACCGCGGCATGCGTGGCTTGGGGCGCTTGTTCAGGCCTGTTCACAATGGCTCAGTCTTGTACATTGCGTTTATTTCAGACGCGTCAACCAGGATACATGTACGCTGCGGGTGTGGGTGAACAACTAATCATGGAGACCACTGGTCACCGCTCTGAGTGTGTCAGATTGTACAAAAGAATGAGCAACGAGCTCCTGCAGGCAGCTCAAGAAACTGTGTCTGTCTTGCCAGAAGCCAAAAAGGTCAAAAGTGACCAGGCTCCATCCACTTCATCTCAAGGTTTTGGTGAAGAGATTGTCAAAGTGCAGGAAAGCAACTGGTTTGATGAGAATGTCATGGATTCAGAGGGGGAGACAGTAACTTGCAAGGTGAACACTGGTGCAAAAAGGTTGTGCACTCACAAGAACCCTTGCTTGTCACAGAAAACCTCAGGTGACTGCACAAACTTGTGCAGTGTTCTCAAAAAGGTCAACCAGAAAACTGAAGCTCAGAAGAAGAAGAAACGTCTGAGTCTTCAATTCAAAAATGGATGTTATTTCAGTTCATTCAAGTGCATGCTGGTTCAGTTTGTCATCATGTTCATCTTCTATGTTCACTTTGTGCATTGGAAGTTTTGAACTGTTCATTCAGGCACAATAAAGACCCACAAAAGCAATGGAACTGCCGAACCTTGTCATTGTGCAGTGTTGTACAAGTTGGTGACCGCCATGCGACCAAGACTCCAATCACACAGGATGTCAACAAGTCACCGGGCGCAGCATCGCTGAGTCAGCACAGCGTTCACTGGCCTGAATGACGCAATGCATGACACATCTGGTGTGAAGCCCAGTGTGGAGTGGGCGTATCGGGAGCCGCCTGCAGGCAGACTGGGAATCAGCATGATAACACAGGTAGCTGCAGGGACCCACCCACCCTGCGAAACTCGCAGTGAGAACATCACACAGACACATACGCACACACATGTGCACACACACACACACACACACTCAGAGAGAGAGAGAGAGAGAGAGAGAGAGAGAGGGAGAGGGAGAGAGAGAGAGAGAGAGAGAGAGAGATCTTGAATCCAACCCATGTTGCTCTGTGTACTAATTGACACATAGACCGCGAGCAACACCGCAGACAGACAAGATCTATTCACCGGGATGAGCCTGGGTGAGAGCAGAGCCACCAGCCTGGCTCTCGTTCAACTTCTATTACACAGATCAGTGAAAAGCAATGCGCAACACACGACGACATGATCTGACGATCTGATGATCTGGACAAACCCGCATGCTGGTGTGTTTAAAACATCTTGACTCTTTCTCTGAGATGTACAGCGCAGTCATGCAACAGCAAATAGCACGAGGGGTTGACAAGTTTTTGCTGTGGAGCTGCAATGGGCCCTGCTGCTGACACCCGGTGTGGTCAAAGACTCTCCACTACTGTCGGCTGTTCGTCAATAACATGACGAAGGCTCGAAAAGCGTGATTCAATCGACCAATAGACTTCAGAAAACAGAAGTTGCTCCCACAGCGCTGCAGGGGAAGGAGGTGACGCAGGCGTTTTGTGCGGTTTTCACGATGACGCCAAGTTGACGCCAGCGTCAAGTTTTGGGTTGACGTCGCAAATGTGGTCTGCACCATTTTTGTGACTCCTATCAAAGTGCCCCACGTTATCTTTGAGACTGATATCAAAATTGTACTTTCGGGCGTCAACGTTTTGACGTCGACGGCACCAGCGAGAAAGACCCTTTTCTGCGCGTACGAGTGGATCTCGTGTTCCGTCCCGACGGGCATCGACTCACTGACGCTCGAAACATGACGATCGTTTATCCATAAAAAGCAACGCGATTTCTTCGCGCTCTTTTGGGTTAATCTGCAGATTTCTGTGCATAGCTCGAGGCCAAACAACACCAGACGCGCACAGACTTGTTCGGAACCGGATCTCTCTGAATCCACGCGCCGCACGAGCCTGGTCCGCGCGACGGGTCAGGTTCGCGTGCGCTGCGTTCTTTTCCTGGATTTGCACATGGATAAAACTACAGGACGCACCCATCGTGAACCCAACCTGGGAATGTACCAAGAATCCCCATCCAGATCGAGATCTTGACAAGAACCACACAACCCTCTCTCATGAAAAAGTGAGATAATCGAAGACCGCGTTCAGACTGGATGCAGTGCGCGTTGCGTTCTTGTTGCTGCAGTTAAAGGGCGCCCTGGACACAACGTCCACCGACAAGGCTCATACGCACGTACGCTCCTGAAGCAGGACGCGTTCGCTTCGGACTGAGAACCCAACCTTGGTCCATTCAACTTGCAGGCAACACACACACACACACACACACACACACACACACACACACACACACACACTGACTGACTGACTCTCACGACGCATCCAGCATGAACTTGGCATTTCCTTGTTGCCCTGGGTCAAGTGATATTCACACATAATCCGTCTCCACCCAGAGGTGGATCGAGGACCGGGTCAAGGGCCGACCGCGTACGGGGACCCAACATGGGTGGGGACTCCATCGTGGGCAACAGAACAACTCGTGCTCGACCGGAGGGAGCAGCGAAGGTCAGGGAGGGTCGACTGGATTTGTTAGTGTTTTTGGAGTTCAGAAAACGACCTCAGTGAGATTAATTTGGCAAAATTACTCGGACCACAGCATGACGTTTTGAGACACACACACAAGCTGAATCTCAAGGACAAGTTGTTGCAAAAAGATCTGTTTTCTCTTGCCGCGATTCGTTCCAGAAACGATTTCTTTTGAACCATAAAGTGTGATGTCAAAAGTCAAAACTTTTCTTGGTAACAGCGCAATTTTATTGCAAGAAAACAGGAAAAGGGCCAAAGGCAACGGATTTGAGAGATTGGAAGCTGTTGCTCCTGTGTTTATGGACCCAAAACGTTCGGTCCCGGAAGAACTTTCCTGACCAGGGCTCTGCCTTAGCAAATGGTCCAACTTGAACCAGGGGTCTGGCTTGAACCGAGGGTCCAGTTTGTGCCAAAAGGTCCAGCTAAAACCAAAAGGGAGGCTGAAAAGTGGACCACATTGACCCTCCAGCAAAAGGGGAAACATTTCTTGTGTTGACACGATCAAAGCTGGCAGCCCAGATGTTGAGTGCGCCGCCTAGTTTTGTCAACAGCCAAACGTTCCTTGAGGCCCGGTCAAATCTCTCGTGGTCCGGCCTGAAACCTGTGTCTGAGTTATCGAACCAGACTCCAACCTTTCATACAAGCTGTGTCCAGTTGCGGAGCCACAGGAAATATTCACCACCTGTCTGGTGTTCCGCCCTCGGACGGGGGGAGGATAAATTCCCCTCCCCACTAACTTCTCTCCAGTTGGGGTCACAGCCCCTTCCACCAAATTTCGGATCCACCACTGAGCAGATTTGTTTGCACCGAAGTCTGACTTTTCTCCAGCTGTCAGATCAGCTTCGTGTAAACGGCTATCAAAGTACCCCCGAGCAACTTCCACTTTTTCCGATGGCAAATGTCGTCTGTCGGTAGCCAAGATAAATAGGCAGGGACAGACCTATGATTAGAACACGTCTGAGGCGTGTTCACACTGCAGTCGTCATGTGCTGCGTTCGCAGAGCAAGTCAGTGGCACAGCGGCGTCGCTTACTCTGTTGTCTGGTGCACCACCCATGTCGCTTTTGGTGTGAAGCAAATCTTTAATTTGATGCAATCAGATTCTGATATTCAGTGTGCATGAGGCCAGTTTGACACGTAGTGCGCAAAACAAAACACACGAGTCCAGGAAATTTGTCCTCCAAAACATTACGTGTGAAGCACTTTGTCCCCTCTTCCCTGTTGGTCCCTTTCAAGGCAAGCACCTTGTGGTAGTGCGATATGGGCATGCTAGGCCAGATGTCCCCTGCCCCCCTCCCCACATGCCCACGCCCTGCATCAGCAGGCTCCAGCAAAGTAAATGTCACAGGAAAGCATTTTTCAATGAAGAAAAACTTCTCAGCCAATTTTATACTTCAAAGAGACATGATTTTTAGCTGTTTTGTAGGGACTTTGTACTGCCGTTGTCTTCAGCACTGCTTCTCGTTTGTTCTGCGGAAGACACCTGTGGATTCGCCCGGATTTGACACAGTCAAACTCACATGCCAGACGGAAATCACGAACAGGGAAACAACAGCGTCCGTTTGCGTGTTGCTCATGTCTCTCAAAGAGGAACTCATGAATGATGAAGTGTCACGTATTCTGGAAAACACGATCATGAGATTGTTCCAGTCAGTATATGCAGGAAAACATGTGGTAAGGCAGCAGGACGCATCCACGAAGGGCAGCAAAAAAACTGCTGCATTGCGTCTCTCCGCCACCTTTTGTCCCGCCCCCAACCAACCTTCGACCAAACCAAGATCGAATGTAAACTGGAGGCTGCAGACGTTCAGGAAAGAAATTACTGCTCTCTCACTCGCACAACTTTCTGAGACCTTCAAGTCCCGCAAGTCTAAGTCCCGCAACTGCATGAACAAAAGACTTCACGTTGTTCTGAAGCAAAGAATAAAACACACGCCCACGTCAGAACTGTCGTGTTGTGCCCCTAAATTTTTAATTGTGCCTTTGGCTCACGGGTGAAGCTTGTTCCCCCTGGATACGTCCACACATTCACCAGGCAACAAGCAGGCGACAACGCACACTGACTGACTGCAGAGACGAGGCGTGTGAAACCAGCCTTGAAGGAAAAGCAACATTCGTGTGTCAAAACTGAGGTGTTCCTCCCTAAAATATGAATTTTGCTTTCAGCTGAACGGGGGAAGATGCACAGCAAACAAACACGAAGCGGCTGCAAATGTCGAAACGTCGGAGCGGTGATGGAGAGGGTGAGAAATGATAACCTGTCAGGGGTGGGAGAAACACGTGCGCCGCTCCGAGGTGATACGATCTACGGTTCGGTTAAATCCTCCCAGTGGCGGATCCACGACACTCCAGGCGCGCGCGCCTCCGAACTTGCCCCACCACCCCATTTTCTCAGAGAAGTCTGAACCAATTTTTTTCTTGCTCAGTCATGTTTTGTTCAGAGTTAGTCAGCCCCAGCCCTCAGCTATCGACATCGGACTCCAATCTTGCTCTCCGCACCTTTCTAGATCGGCCAAACGTGCAAACAGATTTACTTACGTAATTCTTGTCTCTGTCAGGTCGGAATTGTTTGTGAAAATGCATTTGATAAACCGATATCTACGTTCAGTGATGTCACAGTTTCATTCCCAGGGGCCGATCCAGGATTCTGATTGGGAGACCCAAGGGGGGGGGGGAGATCAGAAGGTTTGTTCAGATCTGTTTCACACAGGATTCGTCACGCGCTACGTCCCTATGCGGTGCCTGTTGCATCGTACGCGGACCTGTCCCCAGATTGTGCAAGGGCCACCACGCACGACGCATCTGCAGTCACACAATTGTCAGCAGACCGGACAGACTTGTGCACCCCAGGATCCGTTCCGTAACTTCCACATCCAGCGCCACAAAGGGACATTGTCGAAAAAAGTAAATATTCTTTCAGAGCAAAGGTCTTGCTGGCCAAGAGACAAAGACACCCCTTTGTGTGGGTCATTCGCACCAGAAACACAGGGTGTGTGTGAGGTCAGCAGCAAACTCTGATGGAAAAGTTCAGCCTTTGACACTTGATAGAACACACACTGCTGATCAGGCAGGGCTTTGAGCCTGGCTCGTGTCTCTCCTTTGCACTGCTCCATTCATTGTGTTCGGTTCGACACGGGTAGAGTTCGAGCAGCCCGACAGCCACACCAAATGGTGGCACAAGAAGTAAAATCAGCAGGACACAGTCGTCACTCATGCCGCAGTTGGCGGTCAGACCGTCAAACCAAATGAATCCATCCAACAGCTGCCCTGAATCGAACACGCTTCCGGACCCTGGCGCGTTTTGAGGAAAGAACATGTTTCACAGTTGGCTGCTTTCAGTTGACGAAGTCACCAAATGTCAGTTCAAGAAAGAAAACTGGTGCTGGATTTGTTTCGTTCGGTTGCTCTCAAAACGCAGTCGAGTTGGCGCCGACGCAACTGGAAAATCGAACACAACAGACTGGTCCAACGATTCTGAACAAAAAGTTCCTACCTGAACCTGGGGGAGTCCTTGAGGCACTCCATGAAGTCGATGTTCGGCTTCATGCTGCTCGTAGAAAATCCACGTTCCCTTAGAAGTAAATTCCAATTGCAAAGAAGTTGCTTCCTGAATTGCAAGTTGTCCAAATATCCTTTTCCTTTCTGCTATCCAAAAGACACACCTCCTACATGTCGGCCATATTTATTTTGGTGCTCTGCTACTGGCTCGTTTCCGCACCATACCGACGTTGCTGATCATATACAAGAAGCCATACATCAACATTCGTGCAAATATTTATCAAAATAAATATATTTATTTGCAGATGTTGTAAAATATCTGCATTCGTGTGCCCTGTCAGCAGCTGTTCCGTCCCCCAACATCCGGCCCATTGTTGAGTGGTAACCAGTGTGAGTGTAGCGGACACTGACTGGAGCTGTGCCGATTTGGCCCCAACCCAAAACGTTCCGACAATGAAACAGTACTTTTCATTGCACACGAACTGCAAAGTCTTTTTCGTTCATTCGTGATGACGAATAAAAATCGTTTTTTTTTCTTTCATCACCTCACAAATTCAAGACTGCTTTGAAAAATTTGGCCATTGGAAATGGATGGAAGCTTATCAAAGACGATGAAGACAGCGAACGGTTTTCCCAATGTTTATATTGTTGGACAACTGATGTCAAAGATTTCCCACCATTTTCGGTGTGGATTTGTCACCAGAAAGGAAAATCAATCAAGTTGATCGCGGTCTGGAAAATTTTAGTTTGTGTTGGGATATGTCTTGGGACAAGTCAGTCTCTTTGCACCCCCTGGTAACACACAAAACCGAAGGACTTGGCTGGAAGACATCCCAACGGTCTCATGCCCCACACAAGGATGGGCATTTTCCAAAAGTCTTCAACTGTTCGTGGCCAAAAAGGTGTGAACCCTCTTTGGTGGGCCAAGTGTGTGGGGTGACATATACTAAGAACCACAGAAACTCACCTTAGAACGAGTGGGCCAACGAATGGACCAGGTTGTTAAAGACCCCATGGGGGGTCGGGCCCACATTGAAATATTCTACAATGGTCCTGATGACCCATGGGTCTGTCTTATCCTTGTCCTGCTTAGCTGCTTCCTCACACAACTTGCAAATTATGTTCTGTTTGAGAAAACTGAGCAACTGGATCTCATTGGTTGTGATGAACCACTGGTTGGATGCCATTTTCCAGAATGAGTGGCAAAACCCAAGTCATGTGATCATGTGATACCCCCATGGGGGGGGGGGAGAAATGCAGGCCAAAGCCAGCAAAATAGTGATATTGTGCTATTTTCCATCTGTTTTCTATCTGAATAATTATTGTAAAAATATTCAGAATATTAAAAATTGTAGTTGAACCCCTCCACCCCCTGGTAGGGGAGGAGTGTAGTGTGACACACCAGCTGTAAAAAGTTAGAACTACCACTCACCAGATGGCATGATTGGAATGAGGTCAATAAATATGGAGGTTCCCACCCTCGGGGACAGTCTCTCCTGAGATACCAACCTGTGTGTTTGTGATATCACTACAGTGAACTTGCCAGTCTGACTTTTTGCTTGGCTCCAACAAGTGGCAAGACGTTTTGTTTTCTGTCGGGCGCTTGTTGTTCTCAACTGCAAACATATCGAGTGGGGCAAAGTGAAGTGTGACACACGTGTGAGCTGGTGAGTTGTCTGGTCGCGAACATATTCAGACACGCGAGAAGCAGCTCAGAACCCGTCCTGCGTGGGGCCCTCTGGTGGGTGGCGCTGTCAGATGCGCTGTGTCACCCAATAAAGATCCTCAAGTCCCACATGAAACCATGCGTATGAGATCGAGGAAGACTGAGAGTATCCTGGCCACAAAGTTGCACGCAGTTTACATTGTCTGTTTCTTGTTCTCAATGTTTGAAAATTCCGAGTTCAATGAGAGAAAACCCCTCGAGTGAAAATGAACTCTCACACGACTGACTGGCTGCACAAAAGAGCGTTTTTAAAAGTTAACAACTTTATTCAAGACAAATAGATCATTTTCTTCCACAACACCAGAACACTGTCCTCAAGGCACTCAGGCTTCAACGCATGTTGTTCAGGAAAAAGAGCAAAACGACAACATGTCCAGCAAATTCGGGTACTGGGTGGGAGGCGACCCAGTGCAAGTGCAACCCAAAGAGGAGTTATGGTCAATGATAATGGCAGAAGGACTTCGAAAATGAAACAGAAACGTGTACAAACGAGAAAAAGCACCTGGGAATTAAAGAAGGCAGGGAACACAAGAAAGGGGGAATGGACAAGAACTGTTGTTCGAACTTTTGGGGCTTCGGGAACCCGAAATGAGCAGATGAGCCAAATTGGGGCACGGGTTCGTGTTTGGGTCAAGGGGCTGCTTTCATTGAACGGAACGATGTCAAATTTTTTGAAATTTTTCTGCGAAAACGTGAGAAAATGTGCTTGGCACGTTTTTGCCTCAAGGCCTGGGAAGAAGGGGTGGTCACACATCCGGGGGCCTGGACTGTCACAGATCCGCATCACGTACGTATCGTGCACAAACAGCAAGAAGTTTCCATGAAAATTCTTTGCCAGACGGGCACACAAAAAATAGAGACCAAAAAGGTGACACTCAGAATTCCGGACGAAGGACATTCTTGAATGCCTGCTTCCACACTGTCAACCACACAGCCACAGCCACACACACAAACACACATGCACACACACACACACACACAAACACACACACACACATACACACACACACACACGTCTACCCACCCAACTCACACGCATATCATGTTCCTACCCACACAATGCTTAGCCACCCACCTTCTCACAAACATCCGCCTGCTCACCCACTGATCAACCCACCCACATGCCCACCCACCTCAAGAACACAACATCCTCCCATCCACCCACCCAGTCGATCAAAGAGACCCCAAGGACACACTTCATAGCTCCCCATTCGGTCTCTTCTTTTTCTCCTTCTTATCCTTCTCCTTCTTCTCTTTCTTGTCTTTTTTGTCCTCTTTGCTCTTCTTATCTCCCTCCTTCTTCTCTTTCTTTCCTTGTTTTTCCTCTTCTTCATTCGCCATTTTCTCAACCTGGCAACAAAAAGAACAGAATTGTCAATCGTCTCATTGTTGAGGTGAATTTGGCATCACTGCCATCACTCCGAGTACTTGTGGGAGTGGGTTGACTTGAGCTGGTGACGCAGGTATGAAATTGTATATTTCTTGCACTGGTTGGACAGAGGTGTTTTTGGGCATAAACCGTGTGCCTGGCAAAAGTGAACGAATTCGTAAAGACATTTTTTTTTACCGGGTAGTTGTGCGACAATCAGTTTATCACGTGCAACGAATCAGTCGGAGGTGCGACCACAGACAACAACCACCTTGGAAGTGCCGTAGCATCCAGAAAACGCGTGCAAAGCCTGCACCCGCCCCTCCTCATCACGAACAAAAATAGAACAAACTTCGCCCCCCCTCCTTGCGTGCTACCGGCGCACTTCAATGAAATGGGTTGTCTTTTTCTGAGGTCGCCCTTATGAGGGTGTCGCTCCCTGCACAATTCAACATCAGAACCTCCCCAGCTGCACGCAGTGTGGCCCGACCCGTGGGCGGGGAACGTACCGCGTCCCTGCACTTCTTGATGGCGGCGCGTTGTGAAGACGCCCCCGTGATGCTCGACTGCGCCGTCTTGACGCACGTGTCCCAGCAAACCACCATGTTGTCGCCCATGTTGATCATCCCTGGGAAAGAATCGAGTGGAAAATTTATTTCAACAAACAACAACAAAAGAAATTGAGAATGGCGACGTGTGCATATTGAAGTGGAACTGCAAGAGGTGGGTTCAACTCCATAGGCCTGGTGGTGGGTGGGTCGCCCGACCCCAAGAGAAAAGCTCGCCCCCTCCAAATTTTTTTCTGCTTGTGTTGAAGACTGACTCTCATGTACTCAATGCCTGATTCTGGATCCGATTGAGAAGTTGGTTCTTATTTCTCCCCAAGTAAGTAGGTGAATGGAGGGTAACGAGGGTTTGCATAAGGTCCGGCGCCAGAACCTTGAAATGTCAGGGTTTGTTTCACGCCACAAAGTCAAGGTTGGGCGTTCCACAACGGGTGTTTACATTCATGTGGCACCAAGCGGGGTCACGCACCTTTGAGTTCGGACATGTCCTCGACTCTGTGTCGAATCTCACAGTCGCCTCGGCGCTGGTACTGAAGAGAAGAGAGAAAAGAACTGTGAAACGGATTCAGCAAGTAGACCTTGAAACGAGGCCTCGTGGATCAAGACCCTGTTGTGCTGAGTCGCTCAGGTTGGGACACGAGCGACAAGGACATGACTGTTGTGCAGAGTTTTTCATCTGCAAGAGACCGGATTTCTCACCAACCACAACCCAAGTTGGATTCAGTCCCTTTCCAGGCGCCTCCTGGTCCGCCCGGTCCCGTCCTTGCTGGACAATCGCACTTTGGTCTGCTCCACTCCTCTCTGCTCACACCAACCCATACCCGAGCTGCTCTGCACAACCACCTTCACCTCCTCTGTCTCAGCCCCGCCCACCCCCCCCCCCCCCACCCCCCCCCACCCCACCCCACCCCCCCCCAGCCCAGCCCCGCCCACCCCAGCCCACCCCACCCCCGCCCCGCCTCACTCCACCCTTCCCCAGTACTCACCCGCCCATCCCAGCTG
>JAAUXT010032411.1_pt1 | contig 13384 bp, 14 predicted proteins | sample 7278171 | NCBI WGS metagenome assembly JAAUXT01 (sample SAMN14350112, study PRJNA611818) | marine sediment metagenome | isolation source: surface marine sediment (1.8m) | place: French Polynesia: Moorea | collected 2018-08
ACGTAATCTGTTCGTTTGACAAGAAATCAACATTACCAAAAATGAATCGAAAAAAATTGCATGTTTTACAAATTTCTCAGGTGACGACAATTTCAACCCTAAAAATATTTGAACCAAAGCCCCGCACCCGCCCCCCCCCCCCAAAAAAATCAACTCAGAAACACACAGAAACTGAAACGTTCGAGCACGCGAGAAAGTCGTGGTTCCGGACGGAGAAGACCGGCGGCGCCCCTGACGCTGATGCGCTGGATGAGTAAATTGGTCTGTCAGATTATCCTGCACGCAAAGACGACCAAACTCCAGCGTTCCGAGGAAACATTTTGTGCGTCTGAAATTGCGCGCACTTGTGTTTTCTGTCGAAGTTGCGCTCTTCTGTTTGAAGGAGGCACAGAAAGCGCATTCAGAAGAAGGCAACTTTAGAATAAATTATGGCAGTATTCGACATTCCTGGAAACGCTTGGATGATTGGTACTTTTCAACTTCCCTCATGAAGAAGAAATATATTTGCAATCATACAGCAATTTAAACTTATCGTTCAATATTTATCACCGAACTCTTGGTCAGATCGATCACACGCAACAGTTTCTTTCAGTTCAGAAACCTTCACCTGAAGGGACAGAGACATCAAATGGGACAACTTTTCTGACCACAAGTGAAACTGTGCGACCATCAGAAGAAGTGGACACCATGCAAGCACAGTGCTCAGCTTCAAGAAAAGCAGAACGTACTTGACCTCACAAAATTTGTGCAAGAAACCCAAGTGCCCTGTTCATTGTCTGACAGCAGAGCGTCTGCACCTTCTGGCGTGTCCATGTTTGAGGGCAAGGGCCTGCGGCGCAAACGTATTTTCTCAGCGATCAGGGTCCATTCAGGCCACATGCCCCCCCCCCGATCTACCAGAGGTGCAGGTGTGCAGTCACATGTCATCACCTGGGATGTCTATAGACCCCCTAGATCCGCCACTGCCTGACGTGCAAATGGCTGGATAAAATCCAAACAGAGCGGTCTGTCTGGTTCACGGGCCCAACTGTGGAGGAATAAATAATACATACAGCTTTGGCTTCTTCTGAAACGTCAGTTATGTTCTTCATTTTGTCTGCATTCGTCTGCAAACAATCTTCCGACTGGAATCCCACACCTTCTAACGCCCCCCCCCTCCCCGAGGCAGTGACATTTGGGTGTTTTTGATGCATTCATCGTAGAACATGCCACAGACGCGCACTGGATCTCAAACGTTTGGTTCCTGAGAAATCGTGTGAAAATGTACCGAATGTCATCAATGTGTGAATGAACAGAAAGGCGTAACAAGCGTTTTTCAAACAACAATACATGTAATGTGCGTGTCTGCGAGAGACATCAGGGACTTTACGCAATGACGTTTCAGTGTACGCCGCGTCAACGCCAACGTTGAATGGTATTTCGTAATTGGCCAGTGCCATGGAAACAGTGCTCTTTTTGACGTTGGCGTTGATGGGGCGTTCAGTGAAACGTCGTTGCATAAAGTCCCCAATGATTCACCTCTCTCACAAATCAGAGAGTGTCAACGAAAATCGTACAGCTGTGATCGTCAATTGAACAATCTCTACGATCGGCACGGACATCGACAGGAAGTTTTTACAGCGAGCATAATCTGTACAGGAGCACCATGAAATCATAAAATTATCTGAAATACCTTTCAACATGGAACGCAGCATCCGCGTAAAATACTCAACAGCATTTTTCTTGTCACCAAATGCACACACGAGTACAGGCGCAAAAGGACTGCGCGCGAGCAAACCTCGCTGCGGAAATGTTTGATCACGCACGTTGTATGAAAATGAAAAATATTCCTCTCTCGCTGCAATCCACGTGTTCATATTCCCTTCACTTCGGTCCTTTTTGACACTGCTGTGAGTCTGCAACCCGTTGACTCCACGTTGATCTCAACCTGGATGCTCAAAATGGCGATGTTTTCCACCATTTTTGGAAGACAGTCGCACAGTGAGTTTGTGCGCCTGGTGCGCGTGGCACAAGCACAGCGACCCAAAGAACACTATCACTGGTACTACGAGCTCGTATCACTCAGTCCCAAGTGAAAAAGTCCAAGTTTATGACAGCAGTCGGCTTGTGAGAGGACGTGATGCCTTTTAGTGTTGCGCGGCTTGACTCAGCTTCCCAGGGGACCCGGGATATCCCCTCGATCTGGACCCTTTTCTGTGGATAAAATGCAAATCAAAGTGCTGAAATGTCTGAAATTGTTGGAAGCGCCAACACAGCACGAAACCTGCAACAAAAGTTAGTACCTCAGTTATTTTCTCACCTTGCGATGCATGTTATGACCAAATTTAGGCCTCCATGGCACAAATATTACTTTGGAGATAAATTCACATGTCAACAACCATTAGTACAGGTGACAAAAATGTGTCTTTGTATTTCAAAATTTCTCTTCAAAAATGTTTACCAACGTGACAAAAATTACAAAACTTATCTTTTTTCACGAAACAGAAAATTGATCAAAATTAGACCAAATATGTATTCCTACCTACGGAGACTGGGAGAAAATTGAAAGTTACAAAAGCACTAACTTTAATCAAAATGTAAACGCAAACCAATGTATTCAAAAATTGCGGGCGATCAACTAGTTTGCCTATTAATGGACTTGACTGAGGAAAGAGCTTTTCCCGAGGTTTTAGTGGAAAATGCACTGCGCTGGCAATGTCGTCCAAACGGATTTGTCGCAAAATTTTTGCTACCAAAAAAACAAACAAAAACGCCGTGACTTGGTACACGCAGCAAGGGAACGCCAAAAGAGCGAACAGTGTCCATTGGTCTTGTATCTGCTTTCTCAACTCAGACCATGGGGTTGGGCTGTCACTTCTCTGAAGCCAGGCAGCTCTTGCAAAATTTCAGTGGATCAAGAACGCGGCACAAGTTTTTGGCCCTGTTTGAGGACCCAACTTCTGCCACGGGGGCTGTGAGTTCTTCACTGCATAAAGCATGCCAGTTAGTACTGAACACTCAACTGCAGTCAAAGAAAAGCAAATCAAGCAAAGTTTCTCAGGTTCGCAGGAGGATATTCATTCACGAGAAATGCTGAAAAGGAATCGTAAACTGCTGCACGACGAGCTCAAATCTAATCGGATGTCAAACTAAAATACATTCGGATGTTTAGTAAGGTCTGCTATGTCTGAATGCTTCTGTGTAAGGAAAGACGGACTCAATACGGCCGCATTACGTACACTACCATTATGCGCTAAAACTGTTTGCAAAAACAAAACGTGCCTGCATGATTCCTAACGTATTGACCACAATCACGGAAAACTGTCAAACAAGCCCAATCGGTGCACGGAGGCTTGGCGTTCGACCAGTCCACAGTGATTGTCTACTTACTATGTGCGCGTCTTCCTATGTGTAGGGTCTACGAACTTGAAAAGAGAACCGTTTTCGCTTGTGTCATTTGTACAAACCACTCCGACAGCGACCAAACAAGCGTTAGCATTGTGAAACGTCCAAATTATTTGCCCAAGCTAAATTTGGATAAATTTCGTCCCTTTTCACACACATACTCGCAACCAAACAGCTTTATTCAAAACCAGCTTGGGACTGGTGGTCTGATAGCAATCAAATAAGTTTTACCCCTCGTCAGCTATGTACAGTGCCCCAGAACACCAAATGATCCTTTCACTTTTTCAGCATCGTACATTTCCCACATTCACACAACACACATTTTTTCTTGACCCATACAACGCTTCATTTGGATAATTTTGCACTTTATGTACAAAAGTCATTTGAGATCAGAGGAAAAGTCTCCAGACAAGTTGAAGATGAGACAAGGGACTTCTTGCAAGATTTCTTTTCTTTTTTTTTTTGGATGTGCCACATTTTTGTGTCGAGGTGCAGTGTTTGTGCAGTTGTGTTCCGGAAGGTTGTGATGTCTCTTTTGTCCAGGGATGAATAATTTACATCCACAAGACGCGGCAACAGGGGTGGAGACAACAACTCCAGAACGAGTCGTGGTTTTTGAAAAACAAGAAATTATGGGTTCAGAGGTGCACATGTGAGAGTTGTGTTCTGAAGGTGTGTTCGGAGGACAAGGAAAAGAAAAGACAATGAACAGGGGAGAAAACGCAAATCAGTGAGTGTGCAAACCGTCCCGGTCACACTCCACTTTTATTCAACTCCTCCGCACAAACGGGAGAGATTCAATAAAAGTGCGCCGCACATTTCAATTCACATGAAAAAATTTTGCAGCAAATATTCACACAATCAGCAAGCAGGCAGAATAAAAATGTTAATAAAATTTACCTCGTCCTTTGGTTATGAAATTAGAAAAATGCAGAAACATAGTCAATTTTAATTCTTAACATCAGGCCGTTGCATGTGAGGACCAAATTCGGTTCGCATCACCCAGAGTTACATCTCCAACAAAAGTGCACAAAGTGCTGCATGTGCCACAGTGTGTGGCCAAAACAGTCCAAAAGTAAATCAAATTTATAAAAGAACAGATTGGCAAAAATTCTGTTGGTGTGGTCCAGGTTCGTGTTTCCTCCTTTGGTTTTCGCATCAGGAGCTTGCAGACGAAACGCACGCTGTTTTGTTTGTGTGGAAGTATGCGCACCACTGCAGTACGCACCCTGAGGTGGACTTCAATTTGCTTCCTGCACGAAAAATATTTTGATGCATGTACTCACGATCTCCGATTCGACATGTAGCACCAATCCAGCCTGCCTGACACTTGCAGGTGCCTGCTGCAGCATCACAGGAGGCCTGGTTATCACAGTCACAATGTAGAGAGCAGTTGGGTCCGTATCTGCCCCTTCTGCATGCTGCAAAGACAGACACCAAGCCCTGCTGAACTGCATCACAATTTCCTTGCCCACAACTGGGCAAAGTTGCTTGATTTGTCCTGCTCATGTGTGTGTGTGAGAGAGAGCTCTCCAGAGAGAGAGAGAGAGAGAGAGAGAGAGAGAGAGAGAGAGAGTCTGCATTTATCACATTTATCAGGGAACATGGGTTCTGCCGCTGCACAGTCGCTTTGTTGGGCGGACTTGGAACTCACATTGTTTGCACTCCATGCCCTCCTTCCCGGAGGGACAGATGCAGTCACCGGACTCCGGGTGACACGCGTTCCCTCCACAGGGACACACACTCCGGCAGTTTATACCGTACGACCCCGGCGGACAAGCTGAAAAGAGACCAAATTCCACAGTTTATGCGCAGGGTGGTAAAACTTCTGCCAAATCACACAAATTCATTGAGTAAACTTGTTGTAACACGCGCACTTCCAAGAGAAAATTGGGAGGTTTATCACGGCCTTTCTATCGATACGCACGGTGCCCCAGTTCCCAGATCGGCAGCACAGAAAACCAACCTTGCGCTGTGTTTGCAGTGAGAGCCAATGACAAGTGAACAAATGGTGTCTGTCACTGATCTGGCAATTGGGGAACGTCGGAAAAGGAAGCGAACGTGTTGGCTAAATCTCCGTATTTTGAACGCAAATTTGGCAATCTGAACAACCCGGGTCACTGAATTCTGTCTCTTCATTGGCTGGTCAATTTTGAGCGCCAATGGGAAGACAACATTCAGCGATCGGGGTTGTTCCGGTTGCCAAATCGAAGGCGGCCGTTCTCACGTTTCTCGCACTGTCCGCCGCCGTAGCCCGGTTTGCAGATGCAGCGACCGGAGCGCGCGTCGCACTTCGCCCCGTTCACACAGTCGCACTTGTCTCGGCAGTACGGACCGTAGAATCCCTGCGGACACGCTGAAAGCCAAGGAAACGCAGCTGGCGTGGCGGTGTTCACATTTGGAAACAAGAGATCAGAGATCAACGAACCCGCGGCACCTCGTCACTGCCAACAGAACCAACAGGGAACTTCAAGATTTGTTTGCCCACATGTAGGTTCACCCTCCCAACCCACACGCACGCGCGCACGCACGCACGCACGCACGCACTCTCTCTCTCTCTCTCACACACACACACACACACACACACACACACACACACACACACACACCTCAGTGATTGCACAAAGCCCGCGGCCAGGCCGATAGGCCGCGGGCTTCAACCCAACTCACTCGCGAAAACGGGATTCAAAAAATCTCATTTCACTGCGACGAATTCCAAATTCTTGGAAACGAACATGCAGTCTCACCTAAATCGCACTGTTGCCCGTACCAGCCGTTGCCGCACTGACAGCATCCCGATACAGGGTCACAGCCCGCGCCGTTCTTACAGTTGCACGTGTGGATGCATCCGGGGCCGAACTTTCCCCTGGGACAGGACACGTCGCAGCGGTCGCCCATCCAGCCCAACATGCAGGTGCAGGTTCCGGTGACAGGGTCGCATTTCGCGCCGTTGTCACACTCGCAGAGCTGGGTGCAGTTGAAACCGTATTTTCCTTCATCACAAGCTGGAAGACAAACAACACACGGCGCGTTCAGCTGAGAAAACGATCACAAAAGTGCAGAATCAATCGTCACTTGTGCTTGGGGGCTGAACTGACCTTTCTCGCACTTTTCTCCGGCGAATCCCGGCAGACACTTGCACTTCCCAGTCACGTGGTCACAGGGCGCGTCGTGCGCGCATGCGCACGTCTGCGAGCAGTTCAGGCCGAACGTGCCCTTGAGGCAGGGCTCGGAGCAGGAGGCCCCGACGTAGCCCGGGAGACACGTGCACGCTCCCGTCACGATGTCGCACGCCGCCCCGTTCTCGCAGGAACACTTCTCGCGACACTCGGGACCGTACTTTCCTTCCTTGCACCCGCGGGAACAGGTACGCCCCCTGTGGCCGGACTTGCACGTGCAGAGCCCCGTCACGTGATCACAGATGCTGTTCTTGCCGCATCTGCAGATCCCTGAGCAGCCAGGACCGAAGGAACCCGGCGGACAGGCTGAAAATAACAAGAATACTTTGGAGTGAAGACACCCGCCTCAGGTTGAAAACAAGTGTACGATTACGAGTTGCTTGCAGTTATTCTTTCTGGCTCCACAGAAGGGAAGACCCTGGCTCACTTAAACTCTTGCAAATTGAACAAGCGAATGAGCATCATATCTGGTAGATCTACACATTTTTGGAGCTCTCACGTTTCTCGCAGGCTCTTCCGGTGTAGCCGGGCGGGCAGCTGCACTCGCCGGTCACGTGGTTACAAGGCTCGCCCGCCGCGCATGCGCACTTCCCGCGACACTGCTCTCCGAACGTCCCCGGGACACAAGCTGCGAAAAACAGAAAATCTTTCAATAACCTTCAACCGGAACCAGGATCTGGTCGAGGGAAGGGTGGGGGGGGGGGGAAGAGCCATTTCAACTTTGGAAACGTTGACGTGCGCAATTGAAGATCAAGGGGTACAAAACTTCGCCCCTGTTCACGCAACAGGTGTTGGATTCATTCAATGATCCAACGATTCGAATTGCGATGGAAATGTTCAGGTTGCGTTTGAAATCAGGGGACTTGGGTTTTCCTTGAGTGATCCTCAGACCAGTTCTCGGGAACCTGGAGGAGCACATGTTGAGGGGTTCGCAAAATGCTGCTGGCGTACAACTACCCTCCAAGAGGAGAACCATTTCTTGAGATACACGTGTCTTTAGAAGAGGAGTGGGGGAGGCGTGGGTACCTTTGCCACACAGACGTCCTCTCCATCCAGCTTTACAGATGCAGGCCCCAATCTCCGGGTCACAGGCCGCACCGTGCATACACATGCACTTCTCCGCGCACCCCTCTCCGTAGTAACCCTCCGGGCACTCTGCAATCCAACATTGAAAAACATGCAAACAATTCCACAGGAGGTGTTTGAATTGAACAGTGGGGAGGTTCAGCAAACACGTCTGACGTGTCCTCAATACGTGGCTGATGAAATGTGGACACTGTGTGGCTGTGGAGGCAGAACAGACGGCACGTTTGTCCTGTGTGTTTTGAGGTTTCCACGGATCTTCTGTGCGGTGTGGGGAGGTAAATGGAACAGCCACGTTTCTCGAGCGCCGATCACGTAGTTGCTGAACCTCCGTAGTATGGGCGAGTGAGGAGCAAGCGTGCGCACCGTGTTGGCATCTGTGGCCCCTGTAGCCAGGCATGCAGTTGCACTGTCCGTCCATCCGGTCACATGACGCACTGTGCTCACAGTGACACGTGCGCGCACAGTTCGCGCCCCAGTACCCTGGGCTACACTCTGCAATGCCAAGGTGAAAACGGCACTCAAAATTTTGTCAGTGATCAAAAATTGTCATTTCGCAAAGCGGAGAACATTAATACTTATCTTTTGAGGTTCTCACCTCTTTCGCAGGCCAGACCCGTCCAACCGGAAGTGCAGTTGCAGTCACCGGTCACGTGGTTGCACGTGCCACCGTTCCCACAGATGCACCTCTGCGCGCAGTTCACTCCGTACCAGCCATCCTCACACGCTGAAGTGCAAAGCCGATTTGTGACCAAAAATAACTTCAAAATCTGGCTTGAAAACAGGACAACAGAACAATCTGGTGTGTGGTCCGTTCTTTCCTGGTTGTTGTGCAGTTTTGTGTGGAAGAAGAAGTTTCATCTCAACATCTGAACTCTGTTTCCTTGACATGTTTACTTTCTTCAGTACGTCAATTTCAGTTTGTGTGCGCGCATGTCAAAAGTGTGCACATCTTGTTTTGTTCTCAGTTGTGGATTGTTCGCTGCTCACCTTCCTCGCACTGCAGGCCCTTCCAGCCCGGCGCGCACAAACAGCTGCCGGTCACCAGGTCACAGCTCGCGCCGTTGCGACAGTCACACAGCCGGTTGCAGTTCTCGCCCCAGTAGCCTGTGTCACACGCGACGCGACAGCCGGCGCCCATGAAGCCGGGCGCGCATGCGCATGCGCCTGTCACAGGGTCACACTCCGCGCCGTTTTCGCAGTTACAGAGACCCTGTGAGAAGAACAGAAGAATTTGCCTGAAGAGCACAGTTTGCATTTCAAGAATGGATTCAGCAAAACACGACACAGATTCACACTTCTTTTCACACGCACCAACACAGACATACGCATGCGCACACACATGGACGCACACACGCACGCACACACACACACGCACAACAAGCTGTATCCCCCACCTGACAATCCAGACCGTAGTATCCATCCGGGCAGGGCTTGGTGCAGAACATGCCCCTCCACCCCGGCGTGCACGTGCACCCTCCGGATATGTGATCGCAGTCTGCCCCGTTCTCACACCGACACTGACGCTTACATCCGGGGCCGTAGGTGGCGTTCGGACAACCTGCAAAACAGCCAATCACAACACTCCTTCACTAGCTCCTAGATTGGCGTATCCAATCATACACAAAGGGGCTGAAAATCTGCGAAAATGACACGCACGCAGGTCGCATCCCTCGCCCTTCCAGCCGGGCGCGCACAGACACTCGCCGGTGCCCGGGTCGCACTCCGCGCTGTTCTTACACGCGCACCGCAGCTTGCAGTTCCTCCCATACATGCCGGGTGGGCAGGCTGAAACAAAGATCGAGTCAGTCAGGTACACAAGCTCATCTGTCCTCACATCACAAAACAAGAACCATCCGCGTGTTAACTCACGTTGATCGCACATTTGGCCCATCCAGCCCTCGGTACAATTGCAGTGCCCTGTCGCCACATCACACTTCGCGCCATTCTCACACAAACATCTCGACAAGCATTGTCTCCCGTACAGGCCCTCGGGACACTCTGAAAAAGTAAAGATTGAGAACGACGGAACACAACATTTTGGCTGCATTCTCTGCGATCTTGAAAATGATCAAGCAAGACACAGTGTTTACCTTCTTCGCACGTTTGTCCGAAGTAGCCGGCCATACAGAGGCACTCCCCCGTCACAGCGTGGCAGCCCTCCGAGTGACTCGCGCAGCGGCAAACCTCCTTGCAGTCCACACCCCAGGATCCGCCCGGACAATCTGGAGAACAACACAGGTACCGTATTCACCCTGTATAAGTCGCACACAAGTATAAGACACACCATGAATTTTGTCTTTGTTTTCTGGTGTCAGGTTTTATTGAAATAGTAGCTCTCTCATACCCATGTGTAAGATTCACACAGACTTTTGGTACTCAATTTTGAGACAAAAAGGTGCGTCTTACACATGGATGGATACAGCAAGCTTCTTTGAAGGACTTCAGGCCAACCAATCATTGATTGCTTCAGTGGTCATTTACAGGAGTGGCCGAACATCAAGTGGAGTCACACACACGAGAGCGAACCGTGAGTGCGCGCTGTTGACAGATCACACACGCACACACAACACAAGAATTCATCGTACCTTGTTCGCAGTGATCTCCCGTTTTGCCGGCGTTGCAGATGCACTCTCCGTTGGTGGGGTCGCACGTGCTGCCGGAACACTGACAGTCGAACAGACAGTTCTTCCCGTATCTCCCGGGGGGACAAGCTGAAACCAACCAACCAATTCAAGTTCTCAGCCGCCAAGCAGGTTCCAAAATGACAAACTTGTTTCCACATGTCATTGTAGCTTCTTACGTTGGTCGCACTCTTCGCCCATCCATCCGTTTTTGCAGTCGCGCAGACAGGCCCCGGTGGCCCAGTCACACACCGTGCCCTCCTCGCAGGCGCACGGCCGGTTACAGCCCTCTCCCCACAGCCCGTCCGGACACTTGGAGGCGCATTCGTTTCCGTGATATCCAGACTTGCAAATGCACCTTCCCGTCTGAAAGAATGTGTGGCTGTGCAGAACTCAAACGTTCGTGAAGGATGGCAAGAAACAGACGGAAGTATAGAAAACACAGCGTTTTGTACCTTTGGATTGCACCCGTCAGAATGTCTTTGTTGACAGGAACACTCGAACGCGCAGTTAGGGCCCCACGAGTTGGTGGGACACGGCAGGTTGCAGGAAGGCCCGAACACACCGGAAGCGCACTCGCAGAAGCCGAACTTCCGGTTGCACCTTCCGCTCGCGCATGGCTGCGGGCACGGCCGGTCACACTCGTCTCCGTAGAATCCTGCAGGGGAATCGCGTCGTGAAGGTGTTTATTTCCATGGTAACGCGTCGTCAAGGGTCGCGGCACTTCAATGTGTTTTTCAACAAGTCGCTGTGAGACTCGCTGTGCCCTCTGGTGGGTCCAGGATCGGGGGGGGGGGTGACCTCGGTTCCAGCCGATCGATGGTCAATCCTCAGAAATTCCAAACAAGAGGTAGAGGATTTGTTGGGTATCAGGAGGGCTTAACTTCTTGGAAATGGCACAAACAGGGCCCCTCGGGCCCCCCGCCCTGGATTCGCTGGCGGGTAGCGCTGCTGGGCGGACTCACCGGGCGGACACCCGTCCTCGCAGTGCTCGCCGTGCACGCCGGGCGGACAGATGCAGGCGCCGTTGACCGGGTCGCAGGCCGCCTCGTTCTCACACACGCAGATGCTGTTACAACCTGCGCCGTACGTCCCCTGCAGAACAGCAACGACCATCAGGTCATCGAGTTCACCGCTTTGGAGGAAAGGAAGGTAAAGGGACCACGTACGATATGAATCCCAGTTCTGGCGCCTGTGTTGTTCTTCCGCATGAACACAGCAGTGGTCTACATGTTCGCGACTCCTGTGCTTTTGAGCAAAGTGACCCAATATTCGAGACCAACTTGTAAATGCTGAGAAAAAGGCGGTGGAACTGAGACCCCCCACCACACACACACACACACACGCACGCACACGCACACACACACACACTCGAAAACGCACCTTCCTCGCCAGACCCCCCCTCTCTCTCTCTCTCTCTCTCTCTGTCTCTCTCTCTGTCTCTCTCTCTCTCTCTCTCTCTCCCCTCTCCCTCTCCGATCAGCAGGTCTCTGAGGAACCAAAATAATCTGATTCTCCGCACCGAGGAACCAAAATAATCTGATTCTCCGCACCAAACGGAAGTCTTCCCTCGCAGCATCAGACGGTGTATTCCATCAAAACCTACACACACACACCACACACACACACACACACACACACACACACACACACACACACACACTCGAAAACGCAGATACCTCGGCGCAGTTGTAAACAGTGAAATGCCAGACCTGGGGACACGTCTCGTTGCAGATGGCGCCGTGCCATCCGGCCCTGCACTCGCAGCCTCTCCTCGTGTCCTCACACACCGCACCGTTCGCACAGTCGTCGCAACCAAACTCGCAGTCAGGTCCGAAACTTCCAGGCACGCATTCTGAAAGCAAGTTTTCAAGTGTCACTTCTGTCCAGCAGGCAACGATTTTCCTTTTTTTGCCAGATACCACGTTTTTGTTTGTTTACTCCCCCACGACGTTGCACAAGACTCGTTTTCCACCAGAAGAATGTTCAATGAAATCGGACAACGTTTGTCACAAAATGAAACGTGTTGATCAAGCTGCGAGAATAGAAAACAACAACTGAGAAGTGCGTTCAAATTAACCCCACAAAAGAAGCCAAGGCAAACCAAAGCAAGGAATTACGCGTTTTGCGTGATCAGCACTGTGTGGGTGCGTGGGTGGAAAATATCACAAGTGTCGTTCAAAAATCCCACAGAGAAAAAAATGAATCAACTGCAACAGACGCAAAAAACGTGAACACACGAGAAAGACTGGAACCTGCAACAAGAGACAGATTCTGAAGAGTGCACGCTGCTGTCTACAAAGTTGGCATCCCAAGATAGTGTTGGTGAAAACCATTTGGGATGATGTTTCCAGTTCTGCAGATTTCACAGTTCCTGTCAAGATTCCTTTACCTTGGACTACACCACTACCTTCGTACATCTCTTCGTTTAGGAGAATGTCTGCTAAGTTTTCCTCCAAAGGTACAATGGTCTCTAAATTGATCAACACAGAAATACAGAAAATCATCCTTCACCTGTTGTTGAGGTCAGAAAGTAACTGAACTTTCTTTTCAACTGTGCATATTTCCCTCGGCTTTTATGTCCCCACAAAAGAAAATGTCGAGTCCACTTGAATGAAAGCGCGCCATCAAAAACACCGACCGCGGAGAAGCTCGCCGCCACTGGGGTGTGACTTCTGGAGACTTCTGGAGACCCTGAACACATCTGAGCCAATCACACTCGGAGTTTTGAAACACAGGAAACACGGCGGCGTTGCCATCAAGTAGACTCCATCCGGAGAAGCACAAGTTGACGCTGTGGTGGTGAGCGAACACGTGCGCGCGCCACGTACACACGTCACGAACGCTTGCGTCACGCACACGCGTCACGTACACGCGTCACGTCTACACGTCTACACGCGTCACGTACACGCATCACATCTACACATCTACACGCGTCACGTACACGCGTCACGTACACACGTCACGTACACACGTCACGTCTACACGTCTACACGCGTCACGTACACGTGTGACGTACACACGTCACGTCTACACATCAACACGCGTCACGTACACACGTCACGTCTACACATCAACATGCGTCACGTACACACGTCACGTCTACACGTCTAC
>JAAUXT010007285.1_pt1 | contig 13382 bp, 17 predicted proteins | sample 7278171 | NCBI WGS metagenome assembly JAAUXT01 (sample SAMN14350112, study PRJNA611818) | marine sediment metagenome | isolation source: surface marine sediment (1.8m) | place: French Polynesia: Moorea | collected 2018-08
GATTGTAACTGGGGCTTTTGAAAAGAAATTTGGCGGAATTCTGTTTGGCAAGGCGGAATTCTGTTTGGCAACTTGTTTGTTGATGTCAGGTTTCTTCAAAACGAAAAACTTAAAAGTTTCTTGAACTGTTCAATTTCGAGGAATTGGAGCATCACAAACACACACGTGGGAGCGTAGTATTTCGTAGTAAATTGTGGCCAAATATGGGATAGCGGTTCCGATTGTCTTCATGAATGGGGCATGTTCACTCATCAATCATTTGCGTATCGTGAAAAGTAGTTCTCATTCCGATCGCAGCACATCAAAAACGTCTGTCTTTCAGCAGGCATTGGTCAATATATACCCACAGAAACCGCAGTGCTGTATCGTTTGATCTCAAAAATATGAACTTGAAACATTTAAAATTCAGAAATGTTTGCGTGTTTTGGAGCGTATGAATATGATGGCAGCAACAGGTACAGCATGATTGGTGGTGAGCTGTGAGTCATTGATCAGCCCGAATAAAAGCGGACACGCGCGTTCAAACATCACAAAACCGCCAGCAAGTACAGGTCAAACCACATCGGTTTCACACAGGGATTGTTTGATCATCTCCCTCCAACCACATGCATCTAACTCCAGATTTGAACGGTACGACGCCGTTCCCGGACTCTCCGCACAGCATGTCGGACATCCTGACTGGAGAGCGCACCCTGAGCACCGTTCTCAGCGAACACCCGGGGGAGCTCGTCCGCACCGGGTCGCCCAACTTCGTCTGCTCCGTTCTGCCGTCGCACTGGCGCTCCAACAAGACACTGCCCGTCGCCTTCAAGGTGGTCGCGCTCGGGGAGGTGAAGGACGGCACCAAGGTGACCATCACGGCCGGGAACGACGAGAACTTCTGCGCCGAACTCCGCAACTCGGTCGCCTACGTCAAGAACTCGGTCGCCAAATTCAACGACCTCAGATTCGTCGGGAGGAGTGGCAGAGGTAAGTGATGTGCATTCATTTCGTTGGACAAGTTTCAACGGTTTGGAGGAGAGATACCAAAGAACGTACTCTTACACAAAGGCCGAGCACAAAAATGACAGTCTGTGTGGGCGTTCCACTGAAATGTCATCGTGGCAACGTTCCTGTCATAAGCTTGTTACAATTGTCGCTTCACACAGCAAATCATGCTTTTGGTGTTGAAATAACGGCTCAATATTCAAGCGTTGCTTTGGGGTTTCGTGTGCTGGATGTTTGACACACATAGTGGTTTCAACACGTGAGCCGAAATCTGACATCATCAGCATGTGTAATCATGTTGAGGTTTCGGATGTGTGTGAGAGCAGCCGTGGCAATAATTGCCGCCTGTGGGATTTCCAGGCCTCGTAGTACTTGTGATATCATCGAATTGAGTATCATCTTTGCAAGTTGTGGTCGAAATGTTGTCGGTGTCGAATCCAGGAAGATTGATTGTGGACAGTTGGGAAATTGATAGAAAGCAATCAAGAAATAGGAAGCAGTTTGTCGCAACAACTACCTGTTTTATCACAATGGCTGTGGTCAAGTCTGGGTTGGTCTTCTCATTGATATGCGATACCAGATATCAATACACAAATACACCAGGCAAATTGACACCGCGCACATGCACACACAAGGATACACACATTGCTTCACAAAAGAAGAACGCCAATAATACTTGGAATTTCCCAGCTGAAATCTAAACACTGTGGGTGCACTTTGTAGACTGTCGTCTCCATCCCTCAACTCGATGAATAAAATTGCATTCTAAACGCATAAACTGCACCCACTTCATTTCACAGTGAGTGACAAAAATGAAGTTTCTTGTGTTTACATTGGTTTGAGGAGCAACTTCTGACCATTTGGTCGGCGTGAGGTCACAGACCGCTGGCGCCTGCTCCCTGTCACCTCAGCCGACTGTGGCTTTTGTGTCAACCACTGTCAACGTTGGGAAGTTAAGTTGTACGATTCCCCACGCTTCAATGTGACTGACAAATTTGTTCGGGTACTTTTGTGGGTTGTGTCTTGTGTCACAAGAAAACTGTCACATGCGTACGTGTGGGTGTATCCGTTCCATTGTCGAAGTGAAAGTAGAAAACAGACACGAAGGAGTATCTCGTGATTGTATTGAAAAATCACTTTTACTTTTTCACATTGATGTCTTCGTGCTCATCACAATCAACGTGTCGTGCAGGCCGGAAAGGTGCCAGAGCCAGTACGTACGTAGGTGCAACACAACCCGGTGTGATATGATCTTGTTAACTCGGTCATGTGGCTTGGTTGGAAAACCCCAATTGTAGGTTGTCTCTTCTCCTGTAAACAGTTACAGTGCAAACGTCAACTAGGCGAGGTTCTGCTTTTGCCCTGAGGACAAAGACTTTTCATTTTTCAATCAGAAAGAAATGCACAAAAACAGATAATTTCTTGATTTTGCCAGCGCGACACACGCTGAAAAGCCACTTCAGAAGCTGATTGCGTGTTTTGCATACTTCATTCACAAAATTGCTGACAAAGTCCACGACGTAGTATTGTTTCAGGGACACTTGAGTGGGCCTGCGCTGCTATTTATAATCTGTTTTCTTTCATATTTCAAAGATGTGAAATTCTTTAAATAGTTCAGTACTCAAAGATCGTTTTCAATTTTTGTGCAGGAAAGAGCTTCAACTTGACCATCACAGTGGGCACGAACCCGTCCCAGGTCGCCACCTACCAGAAGGCCATCAAGGTGACAGTGGACGGACCGCGCGAGCCACGCAGCAAGACGAGTGAGTATTTTTGAGTAGCTTCATCTCCAGAGCACGACGAATACTTGCGTACAGAAGATGACAATTTCAAGGTTCACGTACAGCTTGCGTACCACGCATCAACATTTTTGGAGGAGTTTTGTCTTGAGTTTTGTCTGTGCGAATGTTTTTATTCATTACAAAGTTAATTTGCAGTTGCACACCGGTAGTTCATTTCACACTCGGGGTTTTTTGTGCTTGTCTATTTGCTCTGTTTTTGGTGGCAGTAGATCTGTTTTTCTTTGTCCATTTTGTTCAGTTCTTTCTCAAGTTTCTTTGGTTCTTGTTGGAGCTTTTTCTTCATTTCAAAAGTTCTGCGCTTGGACCGCTGCAGCTGCAGCATTTATGTTCCTGAAGTTGCACAAAACACACAATGTTTCAGTCACATTGATGAAGTCGGCAGATATGTAAAATTCCTTATAATTGCAATTTTCAAACGACATAACAGACCAAGAAAAAACGTTTTGCCAAAAACGGTAATGTATTTGTGAAAAAATGCGCGACAAAACAACCAGCTTTTTGCGACAGAAATATGTCACAAGTTTTGCTGCCAAAGAATGTTTCGGCGGGCGTTTGGATCAGCATAATTTTGGGAGAAATATGAACACACTGTTCCATCACAAAGACCACAATGTCCTTGGAATACTTTTGGTTGAGGTAATAACGGTTGAAGAGCTGGTTTCCCACACTCCGCAAAAGGCCGTGTGCATTTGGTCCAGAGGCCAAACCAGACAGCGATTTCTCGCGCACGTCGTGGTTTGGAGATGACAGGATCAACCCTGAGTCAGACCTCGCCGGCTGCCAGAAAAGTTCCATGCAGTTGATTTTCACAAGGCTTACACAAAGGAAGGTCATAAATTTCTGTTTGTGTTCATTTCCTTCAAAACATCAATGACGCGAACGTTATTTTCGGAGCGAGGATCAAAAGATTTTCATGTCAAAAAAAGATGAGTTTTCTTGTTCAACCTGTGCGGTAAACGGCGCCACATACCACAGATTCCAAACCGCGAACCAATCCTGTGGACAAAGTTGAACAGCCCAACGGTTTTGTGTTCACACAGGCACGGGGCAAACTTTAGACAAACAGAACATTTGATTGATAATTCTATATCACTGGGCCCCACCCACACAGTCCAAGGGAATTTGGTTGTTTGTTTACTCTTGATACTTGGCTTGAATGTGTTACGAGTGGACACTTCCTTTCATCGCGCTTCGGTGCGTGATGTGTAGTCTCGGCTAGAAGTTTTGTGAATGGGTGGGAACGTGTTCTTGTGTGTTCTCAGTTCTCAGCGCCACACATGGAAGTATGCTTGCTATGTTGGAATTATCGCAGAGCTTTTTGTGAATGGGAAAGGCTGTCCTCAGTACCTACCTGAGTGAGGAAAGGGGTAGCTGGAAGGGCGGAAATAAGGGGCTTTTCAAAGTGTGCCTTACACTGATTCCATTGTGACTTGTGTTTGTTAATAAGGTGTTTAAACGCTGATGTATTAGGGGTCGATTTAGGATGGCATACCAAACTTGACGAGAAAAAATGACTTGATTTTGTACTTTCAAACTAAATAAAGTGAGGGGGATAGTTAAAAGGCATTCCTGTGTCATTTGGAAATTAAAGAATCTTTGATGGCCTGCCTTGGAGCAAAAGGAGGTGCAGACACCTTTAACTTACATACCACGCACCCCATGCCATATTGTAGCTGAGCTTTCGCTGACAATTACGGTGGTCAGTTATGTGAGAAGGGGAATCCCCCGAGTAAGGCTCACTTCCTGTGTACCTTGGCACATATGATTGTCTGTTGTTGAAGAGACAAGTGCAGTACACTTTTCCAAATTATGCATACTTGGTACAGTTTTTACATTCGGACGTACTTCTTTTTCCCGCCCACGATTCATACTCAGAATGCGCAGGGTCACTCAGCTGATCCACGGCGCACGCAACCAAATATTTGTGCTGCAGTGGCAAGAATATTTGAGAATGAAGCACAGCTCTCGACCTTGAATGAAACTCTGATTGTGGATCACGGCTAGCCACAAGAATTTCTGTGGTATGCCGAATTCTATTCTGGCAGAAGCCACCATGCAAAGCAGTTGTTGTTCCATCAGCCTTGTTGGGACATTCCTTTGACACTTTGGATGAAGTCAGTCAATTATGTTCAGTGCATTCGAATGTTGCCAAATAAGTAATAAGACATAAGTATTTCAAATGAGACGATCAAAGGAAACATCAATGATCGAAATACAAAACGGTTGTGATAAGGAGTGCTCTGCTCTTTGTGAGCGCACCGTGAGAGCGCGCGAAGCGGCAGCTTTCATCCTTTTATGGTCAAATATTTACCATCTTGCTTTGAATTAATAAGTTGGCAGATTTGACCATCCCGTACCGGGGTAAACGAGTTCACTTTTCCATTTGAAGTGGTTCTTGCAGTCGCATTCAAAAGGACTTCAGGTTCTTGTTGTTTGGCAGGTCTTGTTTCCAAATTTTGTCAAGAGTGGCACGGGATTTACTGCAGTTGCACACCGGCGCTTTTCCTTGTGTGAATCAGACCAGTTCATTGACAGCAATCGGTTCAGTCCCTTGTTCTGTTGTCAGAAATGCTCCGTTTCTTCTGGGACCTGCAGCGAGATCTGGGGAAATCCGGTGCAGAGAGTTTCCATTGCGTGACAACATTTGCTTCTATCGAGCTAATTAATCAAATATACATGAACACACGGCGGCGTTTATAAATTGTATTGTTGACATCGAACACCAACCTATTACCCCCAATGCTTGCTGGATGTCAGGAGTTTCATGAAATATTAATACACGTCGAAATGGTGATTGTACGTAGAAACGTACAGAGGTTGCGGTCTGCACCGCGGTTCACTTCGATGGGTGTTGTGGTCGTCGAGTGAAACCGACAAGTAGTTCGATCTGGTATTTGTACACGGAATGGCAGAAAGTGCGCGTGCTATCGATGCAGAGGCTGCGCTCTGCCATTGAAATCACAACTATGTTGAAACAGCACGTTTCAAGCATTCGATGTTTCGAGTGACCAATAACTTCTTTTTGAGCTGACTGAACTGACATTACGTCAGCTGAAATTCTTGGTTCCGCGGAGAAGGAAAGCAGCGTATTTTGGACGAAGGTTGACAACCATCCTGTGGGAGGAGAAAGGACAAAAGGGGAGCTCCGACGGCTCCAACCTGAACGAGATTTCTTTCGCGTTTGGTCTTTTGCGTGGTCTTGAATCAGAGTTCGAACAAAGTCCATTTGGTGTCACTGCAGTTGTTTTGCAGCCGAGCTGATTTTGTATACCTCTGCTGACCTGCAAGGCAAAGAAAACAGGATCTGTTCAACGGGCCACTTGCACTCAGGGTTCCGCGTGTCGTGCTGGTGCAAATACGGATGTGCAGCGAAGGGTCCCTCTGTTCTTTCTGGTATCGATGTCAAGTCCGCAGCAGATTGTGACCGAACAATTTACGACAGTCAACAAGTGTGATAATTCCCAGAAAGGAACCGTACAAACAATGTCAACCGTGCAAATAATGTCAATAAGACAGAAAAAAATGAAGTGAAAACAAACATGACCGTATTTAGCCCCAAAAATATCTGATCAAAGTCAGATAACCTAAATCCTGGGATCTATTTCCAGAAACAAAGAGAAAGTTGCTTCTGCTTCGCTTGGTTGTCCGTTGCGTGCAAATTGACGGGTTGCACCGAGTCGCGTTCTCCTGATGAATTAATAACTTTGGGGTCACCAATGTTTAGCCATTTCATCGATATTGGGAAGAAGCCAAAATTTGTTTGATCGCCTCTGCTCTGTTGCCACAAACAGCGGTTTGTTGACGCACAAAACTCAAGATATTTCTGCAGTGTTCTGGTCAGAAGTGTTGGTCAGAAGTGTCTTCCCCAACCGCGTGCAACCAAAACCTGTGGAATCGATCGTTGTGGTCAAAGTGGTGTTCCACTGTTGCAGAGTTAGGTGCGTGCAAACCACACAACACGCACGTAAACGTGCCAGCCAATCTGGATAAAAGGGCGCGCTTCTTGTTATTTTGACCTGGACCCAAGAGTGAATACTGCTGATCCGACTGAAACAACGATTGTCGCTTGGCCAGACTGTGTTCTCTCTCTGCAGAACAGGTTGACTCTTGTGTGCGTTTTGCGTCCGGGTGTAACTCACCAAAACGCTTCGACGTGAAAAAGAACTTGAACCAAAAACTGTGTGGAAGTAAAACATAACCAGTGTTTGCCACCGAGTTGTGAGGCCATTCTTTAATCAGTCCCCGTGGCAGGTAACACTGCCAAGCTGCCGGTTGAAGATGACTTCTGCCTCTTTCATCAGGCCACAGAGAAGCCTTTGAGATTGGCGAGAGATGGGCCAATTGACTTCGATCAGACCGGAGAATTTCTTTACCTTATTGCGAACTCTCGTGCGTGGTCATTTCTCGCACCATCTATTGACCTTAGGGTAATCGCTGCGTTCACCTTTGTGATCTTTTGCCATCATCATCATATGGCATGATCTGCAGCCATTGGGACCAATGCCACACAGACTTGATCTTTGAGGTCTTTACATTCCTGATAAGATTACCGTTCGTCGTACATGGCCAGGAAACGTCTTAATGTTTTCACGGGCGCAATTCACCACTTTATCCCGGAAGAACCCAACATTTCCCTTCACTGTGTAATTTATGAGACCCAAACTTTTTGTCCTTTGGAGATCAAACATGGTTCTCGTGATGGTCTTGGTGGTCTCTAATCAGCTGTTTATTGCTTGGACATTTCCTCCTCTGTTCTTCTTCATTTGGAACGGAGACGAGATCTTAGCTGCACGGAACTCCGGCTCTCGTGGTTTGAAATCCTATTTTTCATTTGCAATCAGACACCAGGAACAAGAAATCCCGTTGACCTGATTTTTGGTTTTCACTGAGTAACCTTCATTTCATGACAAAAACGAGGAAATTGAAGGTTCCAAGAGTGTGGGTGGCGCGACAATTGTTCCAGCGTGAGGGGGCTTTGAGGAAGCAGGAAAATCGTGCGCCTTCATTCATGAAAGTAGCTGAACAAAAGTCTGCAGAATTCAATTGTGCTTTTGACAAAGCACATTTCCAAGTGTTCTCAACAGCCAAACGTGTTTGACCAGGTCGGTGAAACGCAGAACGTCATCGTGTTCTGTCGTCAAGCGCGTCGCGTCGGCGCAACCGTTGTCGTGCGGTGGGTGCTTGAGTTTCCAGTATCGAAGGTGAAAGTCTGATGAGTATCTGGGAAGAATGAACCCACTGACTTCACGTGGCTTCGCACAACAGAACCAATTAGCCTTGGGTCTGTGACAGGCAGCATAAATAAAACAAAGTGTGGCACACAAAACTTGCTTTTGGCACGAGTACCCCTGAAGCCATTTCCTCTGGGTAGTTGACACTGTTTGCACTTGGTATTACGGTGCATTATGATGTCATGATTTACTTGGAAGTTGTGTGTGGCAGACGTACCCAGTTTCTCATTGAAAAGATCAAGGAGCGTGTTGTTGATGTGAGCACATGGTTCTTACTGTCTTGGCACCACCAGTGCACGCGGTTCCTGTGTCGGGTGCGCGCATGCATGACTGTATCCGTGGCGATCAACACGACAGGGACAACTCATCAGTGATTAATTCAGTGATGAATCAAACACGGGTAAATCTAAGTTGTCATTTGGGTGTTTACGGTTTTGCAAAAACTTGAGCGTGATCTTTTGACGAGCAGAAACTATTTCCAGCGACGAAAGGGTGTGTCGTCGCCAGGCGCCACCGACTCCGGGGGTCCTCAAAGGATCAACAAATAATGGCATTCCAATGAGGAGTCAGTCGGCTTCTTGCAGTCGGCTGCAAGGGTCATTCAATTGATACAAATTTAACAGTCCGTGAGCGCGGGACAAAAAGTGACCAGTCGAGTACTGTTTGTTCTGGCAACGGGTTGCAAGCGAAACTGTCGCAAGTCGCCAGGCCAATTCATGTGCTGTCTTTCAGTGGCCATGTTCCGCTTACTTGTTTTCAGTGACTGGAAATCCCCCACAACATGTGTTTTGGGTGACTTTGGTGTTCTGCCTTCCAGAAACTTGCAATTTTTGCGTAAATTGTCACGTGCGAGGTGATTTACCGTCAACCGCAAGGCCTCTGTCCTGAAGGAGCAGTTTCCCTCATTAACGATATCCTTGTTTGGCTGTCACCTCTTAAGTAAATAGTTCTGGTCAGCTTGAAGTGCAAAAGCCCACGGGGTACTGAGCTCACGTACGCGCAACACGCGCTGCGCTGTGTTGATACCTGCCAAGAGCGACCGCATGTGCACAAGCTCCGGCAGAAATGAGATACATGTGTTGTCATCATCTTGGACACACTACATTCCAGATTTGGAAATTCAAACTCACGGTACTGAGTGCTCAGCACACTCAACATCCTTCTCCTTTTCGGAATTTGCAGTCAATTATATTTTGTCGGGGTCGTCATTCAGACGCGCAATAACAATTCGCTTGAATGCATTGAACTGCCTTTCAAAAAAGAGTTGCTGGAAGTCGCCCTTGGGTATGTGTATCCCTTTGTGGCATTTTCTGGTTACTCCAAAGTATGTGGTGAAAGGATTATCAGATTGTGTCCTGAAAGTTCTGACTGAAAGATATTCTTTCATTCGCGCGCACGGGAACAGAAAATTTGACACCAATGTTGCGGACTTGGTGTCCTGTATTGAGTTGTCAGGGACATTCACTGGTTATTTATTGGTGCTGAGATCAAGAATGAGTATTGCTGAACGTCATCTCAAGTCAATCGCTTCGTTTCCTGTCCCCGACAAAGTCACCATCCTGTCTCTCACTGTTTCTTTTCTTGTCTGTCGTGTTCGTTCAGTGACATTGTGTAGCCATAGCATTTGCTGAACAAGATGTGCTAATCCATTACTAACCTAACCCACGTTTCTCTGACTTTGCGCACTGACATGCAGCGTCAATGCGTTTTTCAGAGCTGCGCACCGATGACCGTCACATCCCGCCTCGGCCGGGGCAGCTCGACCTGCGCCCGCTGTCCAACATCGCGAACCTGAACCGCGGCTTCCCGTCGCACCTCGCCGAGCTGGAGGCGCTGCGCCGCAGCACGCAGCCCTCCGACGTCACCATGAGCTCCATGGCCGTCGCGAGCCGAGAGTCGCTCTACAGACACCCGTCAGGTAGGTCCACTGTCTCTGTTGTAATAATTTTTTCTGCAGAGGAAGTCACAAACAAGTTCAGAACTCTGACTCGAGGCCTCCGCGACACCGTTCTACAAAATTAGTGCCTGCCTTTCTTTTGAACGTTTTTCATCTGGGGGTTGAACGGCGCAAAAAAATTTTTTTGCAACGTTCTGCACGCACACATGCAGGAGCAAGTTTCATCTTGACTTCTTTGTTCGGCTGTGGTTTGAAGTACTTGCTTGCACCGTTTGCTGGGCAAGGCTTCGTTCGTTCGTTTTCTCAGAAAAGTGAACGCACCAATTGTCAAGTCATTGTACGAGCTGTGTCTTTGTTTCCACACGTTTGCTGATAATTCTGACTTTGATATTGATACCTGTATCAATACCGGAAACACTTGTGTCACCGAGTGCTGTGCGTTTTACCTGATCTCTCATTCACATCCTGGACGCCGGGACAGACGAGCACGCTCCGCCAGGATCGATGTGTGAGCCGGGCCTGCCTGCGTTGCATGACGGTCCTTGAAATGTGCTTGCACCCTGGTCTCTTTCCTTTCAGAGCACACAGGTGGTGAATTTGGAACGTAATTATTTTTTTTTGGTCTTGTTCAAACCGAAAATCGAATCATTGGATTGGATTTGAGGTCAAGTCTGCACACAAGAAGACGCAGTTGAACCGCAGCCAAACCTCGCTCGATGCGACCGAGTCCGCAGAGCCGCCGCATCATGCGATCTCGCGATTCGCGCGAATCGGAACCGCAATTCTTTGTTCTTCACCTTCAAGTTTCGATGGACCAAATTTGAGCAGCAATTTGGACCACATGTTTGGGCAGAAGATGGCCTTAGTTGATAAAGTGGGAAAGACGTTTGCAATCTGAGTCGAAGATTGCACGTCTGTTGGGTCGACCAAACTTTTTGCTGGGGGAACAGAAGGGTGAATACATGTTTGGCCTGTGTGCAAGCCTCACTTGTAGGTTGAACTTTTTTTTCGGCGATCTTCGTTGTTCTTATCTGTTGCAAGATTTTTTTGGGCCTGGAAACGTTTCCGTTGAGGAGAAACGCCTCGTGATGTCTTTGCTTTGGCCAACAATTTGTCCATGAAGACACCTGAAAACTTTTTTGTGGATTTCCCCTGGATGTTTCGTGCTCAAGAGCGTCGAAGTCGGTACAACACAATGACAAAGCAGTCACGCAGAGACAATGTTTTCAGTGTCACCCTCTCATACATCACGTCGCTACGTGAGGAGTCGCGAGCGAAAACAGGACAATAAATGTAATTGAGTGGTGGCTTCACAATGACACGTTGTTGTCACTCCACAGAGCAAAAGCCAACATCGCCCAAAATCGATGAGCCGTATTGGGTGTTTGGCCAGCACGTTTTGGAAGCACTTCGCACGGTATCATTTGATTGTGGTGGTCCAAAGCGGTTGTGGTTCATCAAGTGCTTGTCGCTGCATCGACAGACAACCTTTCCTGCAATTCACTGCAGTCAAAAACGTGGAAAGCTTTGCCATGAATTATTAGCAAGTTTAATGACTGAACCAACGAACTAAAACTTGGACTGACAACAGTGGTCGAACACACACAAAAGTGGAACTGTTCTCCGTTTGCAAGAATTGCAACGGAGCCAAAAGAACCTGCTGGAAGCCACCCCAGTCTCCATTGTCTAATGGTCGCCTGGCATGATGGAGAAACATTCGTCATGACCTGCACCTTAATGATCTCTGAAAAATTCATTCGGTCGATATTGGAGGAGACTGTTCGCATTGATCAGTGAGAAAATGGGAAGTACTCGACGGGACCCCAGCCATGAAATCGAACGCAACATAACCAACCTGGCAACAAAAATGGGATTTTGTAAACCTTCAGAAAAAAACTTCGTTGGGAAATACACCCAAGTTTATGGTTGGTGTTTTGTGGGTAATTTGTGGTCGACTTCGATGCTACGAGGTTCGCTTTTTATTTGACCGATCCGGCGGTATGTGTGACGATTGGAAACTTCTGAATTTTTGCAAATGCTTGTTTTGTTTGCTCAACAGTCCAATAAGAATGCTCATTACGGAAAAGTGAGTATTGAGCAGTTCAAAACATTCAAAAACTTCATGCCAAAAACATGTCATGTAGCTTGATCATGGAATTCTTTCACCAGGTCAGTTTGAGGGTGTCAGGGTATTGTGTGTCACTCAGTCATCCTCCTGCAGGTCTGAATTTGTGTCCTGTGAACCTATGGCAACAAAGAGTTGACCACACTGGAAAATTACTCACAAACAGGCTCTTCAGTAACTGCACAAGATTCCGATTCTGATGCTAAAGCACCCAACTTGAGGGGTCACAAAAAGTAGGTTGACAACATGCCACAGAGGATCCAATTGCCCAAAAAGGATGATGAGTTACTCAAGTACATGTTGCCAAAATTGTGACTTTCCAAAAGAAACCATTCCGGAGATACCGCAGTGGATCGGTCAAATAAAAAGCGAACCTCGTATGGAACCACTGACTCACAAAAACAAACAAAAACAGAATGTAGCAAAAGTCCTGGATACTGGCTGGGCTTAGGCCTCGTTGCTTGGAGGATGTATTGGTGGTTGAGGTAGTCCAGAAAGAATTCGGCATTGACTCATCAGCAAACGCACGAGTTACGCACCACGGTGGCGATCGAAGATCCAGATGGTAATGTGAGGCCTGCCGCTCATCTGGATGCCCAATCTTCAGTGGTTTGAGACTCATCGCCCACACCAGCTCCCCACAAAAAGAAGCAGCACAGAACCGCAATGCCACTAGGGATTGCACGGGTGGCATTTTGCTGCCCCGGGTACCCGCAAGCAACTACCCGACCCGGGGCATGGGTACCCGCCATCCAAATATGGTCAACAGAAGCTGTCAAGTTTCAGAAATTTCTGATGTGTTAGGTCACCCATGGACAGTAAATTGTGGTGGGTACCCACCAGTAGATGTGGGTCAGAAGTCAGAGTTTAACAGAAAAAAAATTGCTGCTCAAAGTATCCAAAAACATGAAAATAGAAAGCACAAGGACATGCATTGTTTTCTGTTTCCGATTCCACATCGACTGGCAGGTGGGTACCAAGTACCCGGGTACCCGCCAGGATTTACTACCCGCGGGTAACCCGCCACCCGCTTCAATCCCTAAATGCCACCATTCTGACCAGAAATCTAGGATTTCATCGTGCGCATGCAGGGCCGAAGAATTCTCGGTTACAGGTTGAGTGATATTGGTTTGGTTATCAGCCGCGATAGCAGTCTGATATTGGTTTGCCCCTGTATCCGAGTGCGTCCATCTTGGGCGGACAAAACCTCCGTTTTACCCCTGTTCCAGTGATCACAGACTGGAATCACAGTGGGTGCAGACACCCTTATGGGTGATTTACCCGTTGCATATGTTTTAATTTATTTCTTCTGCTCTGATGTTGAAAAAATGATATATTAA
>JAAUXT010133705.1_pt1 | contig 13379 bp, 13 predicted proteins | sample 7278171 | NCBI WGS metagenome assembly JAAUXT01 (sample SAMN14350112, study PRJNA611818) | marine sediment metagenome | isolation source: surface marine sediment (1.8m) | place: French Polynesia: Moorea | collected 2018-08
GCTCTCTTTGAGTCTTGTCTTCACACACACCCCACACACCCACCCACCCACCCACACACACACACACACACACACACACACACACCCACCCACCCACACACACACACACACACACACACACACACACACACACACACATTTGGGAGTTTCAGCACCACGTCCCGGAGCCACCAAACATACGTACGTGTACGCAGCACATACGAGCTTGTTGATGCAACTCACCTGTTTTGGAAGAGTCCACAATCCAAAGTCTAGAGTAAGAAACCAAAGATATTCGCCACAAAGAAACAGAACATCAAGTTTCAAAAAGGTTCACCAATCCTGCTGTTAAATCTTGAAATACCGGACTGTCTTGTGTACGAGATGCACCTCAACATTTGGCCCTTTTTCCTGGTACCAAGGCCTTGTAAAAATAGCCCCAAAGGGCCTCGTGATGAGTTGACTGCTGATCGAATGCGTGAGTGATAGTTGATCAACAGGATGTCACCAGTGTGTCATTGACAGGGCAACACACTGGCGTTGTCGTTGCCAGTGGTGAAAACTGTATCACAATCACTCCGTAAGTTGCCACTGTACCCAGAATCTGAAGACAGAGAACCGTAAAGCACGAAAGTACGAATGTGCAAACCTCTAAGTTGGAGACTGGGAAAGAATTGACAGAGTTTAAACTTACTGTAACGATGCTTCCGTAGCTTATGTCAAAGAGCCCCATCATTTTTATTGTTGGACTGCATTTTATTTGTTTGAGCAGCATCTGAAACTAATAAGAATACAAAAAAGAATTTATTCACTTGTGTGTGTACTTTGCAGAATCCTGCAAATGAGGGGTTTCAGCCAAAGGTATCTTTGTTCACAACTCACTTGGTGGACTGTCGACAATGAAGTTTCAGACAATTTGACCCTGTACAACACTGGCCTTGCAGCTTTCACCTGACAACAATGTGAGCAGTTTGTCATCGATAATTGTTTGGAAACCTCTTGACAGCAACAATCAGAATCTAGTGTGTGAAAAGAAGAAAGCACATTTTGCTCAAAGTTACTTGCCTCATCATTCAGCAGGGCACAGCAGAACAAAAGTGCTCCCAAATGCAAAACATAAATAGCAACATACAAATCATATCCATGTGTATCTTTGATGGCAATGATGTACAGGACACCACAGATCATCACCATCCATGAAAACAAGTTCATGCCAAGTAGGAAAGAATATTTGTTGTTAAATTGCTCCAGAGCAGCAGTGAGGTCTTGAAACCGTTTCTCAATATTTTGCAAGTCCTCAGAAGATTGGTGCAAACTCACATTCTCTGGCTGAAGCTTTTGGGCTAATTCTTGATTGAAAACACAGAATTTGTCAAATATGGTCAGAAGCAACACAATGCACAAGAAGTGAAAAAATAGAGAACTGTAAGGCACAATGATAAACACCACGACATACAAATATGCCATAAATGCTGTTGTATGTCTGGAAGGAAACACAATCCAATATTTGTTCACAAACGTATCGTAGTGCATAAATATTGCTGTACACGTCATGATAACAATACAGGGGAGAAGGAAAAGAAGGTACATTGTGATTAATAGAATCTTAGCTTGCTTGGAGGTTTTAACAACATAACTGACATGATCGAGGTGTTCCAAAGTCAAGAACAATGAATGAAATCCACGAGAATGAAAGCTCATTGCTACACAGTAAACTGTGTTCATCAGTCTGTACAAGGAAAACCATGTATATTCCAATCTGTCAATTGGGTGGATATCAGTATGTTTGAAATTGAAGTAGCCCGTAACACCATAATCAAATAGATCATTACAGATCCTGCAAAATGACCAAGCGATCCCCACTGCAAGCAACAGCCTGGACGACTTGTTGAAATGGGTGTTCAGGCTGAATTGGCCAGTCAAGGCGAGCAGCAAAGTGAAAAGCTTTCTGTTCCATGTGAAAAACGTCTCCATCCTGAGGACAAGTTGTTTTCCTGTGATTGTGGTGGCTCTTGTTCCCAGATAAACCCAGCACATGTGGCTCGGCACAAGCAGGCCGCAGACAAACAAGAGTCAGTCAATAAGCTGCCGAACGCATTTCGCTGTCATTTCCTGTTTTCCAGAACGTTTACCTTCCAACAAAAGCACAATCATCTGCCAACCAAAAATGGACGTCTGTTTACCTATGCTTTTTTGAAGGCAACCTTTGCACGATTCTGGGTCTCTGTGTATACATCGACTGATCGGCAGCTGGCTGATTCGTCAATCCCAGGGGAACAACGTTGTCCCACCGCTTCAGGCTTCAGGCCTCGAAGAAAACATAAATTTTTATGCTGATCTTGACAGCCAGAACAGAAAGTGGACCAAGTTTCACCTGTAGTCACTGTTGTTGATTGTGAGGAATTTCAGCTCCTGTCAGGAGGGACCACCGGTGGCAGAATTTGTGTCGATAAACGTAAATGTGCTTGGTTTCTGCACGTGAAAACGTGCACGTTGAAGCCCCCACGCAGTGCCTTCGGAGAGTCAGACTGACACTTTCCTTGGTGTGTTTGTGCACTGGCTGAATATCAGCCACTTTATGAATAATTTCTTGTGTGTTTGTACGCGTCAACAAATTCTTTTTTGAAGAAGAAACAAACAAACAAGGAGCAAACGAGAAAAGTTTGGTCAGTGGATTCTGTTGATCGTGTCGGAGCTGTCCGGAGGCTGCACCGCGAGAAGTCTTGTTTTCCGAGGTGAGCAGCGACGACGAAAGTTGTCTGATCATCAACAGGATGTCAGCAAAGTGCCGTTAGAAACACCGCGCACAGGTGTAGATGACGATGTGATCAACGGAGAAAACTGGATCACAATGATTCCGTATGTTGCCACTGTTCCCATGATCTACAACAGGAGAAAACTTTTTCAGAATTTTTCCTTTTCTAATTGCCTTGCTTGTTTGGGGAAAATTCCAAACTTACTGTGAGCATGCTTCCGTAATTGATTTCAAACAGCCCCACAATTTGTAATGTCGGACTCCATTTTATCTGCTTGGTGAGCATCTGAAACTAATTTTCAACTTTGCAACCATTCATCAAGTGAGCACATGTGTATTCTTCCAGTGCTGCATTTGTGAAGAAAATAAAACACACAACTTACTTGATGGACTGTTGATGGTGAAGGGTCTGACAACTTCACCCTGTACAACACCTGCTTGGCAGCTTTGACCTGACAATAACAATGACACACCACTCAGGATGCCCCTGAACAGCAACTCACAAGGAAATGCACCACTTTTCTCTGTTTCCATGACAGCCAAAGGTGTGCTCAAACTCCATGTTTCTCACCTCTTTGTTCAATAGAGAACAGCAGAACAAAGTTGCAACCAGTTGTAGGATATTGATTACAAGATACAAATCATACCCTTGAGTTGCTTGAATTGCAATAATATAGAGAAGACCACAGATCATTACCATCCAAGCAAGCAGATTCATTCCAAGTGGGATGGAATATTTGTTGCCAAATTGTACCAAAACTGAGGTCAGTTCTTGAAAGTGTTTTCAACTTTTTGCAGATCTTCAGAGGTTTGAAAATTGCAAATCTTCTCTGTCTGTGTTTGTTCAGTTAATATTTGATTGAATGCATAAAATTTGTTAAAAATTGCCAAAACTTTTACAAGGAATAAGAAATGAAAGAATAAAGAAGCATAAGGTAGTACCAGGAATGGTACAACATACATAAACACACGAAATGCTGTTGTGTGCCTGGTACTAAACATGTACCAGTACTTGTCTACGGAGGCATCATAATCCAAAGAAAACGCGATGTATGTCATTATAACAATGCAAGGCAAAAAGAGCTGCACGTATAATGCCAGCAAAATAAGAATAGCTTTCTTAGAATTTCTGGCAGCAAATTTGCAGTTGTCCAGTTGTTTTAGACAAAGCAAAAATGAATGAAATCCATTGGGGTAGAAGCTCAGTGCCATACAGAATAAAGTGTTTGTCAGTATGTACAAAGAAAACAGCAAATATTCCAATCTATCAACAGGGTGTATGTTGACACTTTTCCAATTGGAGTATCCTGAAACACCATAAACTAGCATCTCTGCACCTATCCTGCAAAAAGACCAAAATATCCCCACTGCAAGCAATACCCTGGAATTTTTGTTGAAGTGCGTGTTCAGACTAAACTGCCCGGTCAGAGCTAAAAGCAAGGTGAACAAATTAATGTTCCACAGGAAAAATTTCTCCATGTCAACTTTCTTGCTCAAAAACTATCCCCACTTTTCTGAGAAGCTCCCTCTCCCCCTCTCTCTCTGTTTGCCACGAACATCAATCGATGCTCGTCTGTTCGCGAATTTTCAAAACATAACAGCAGCAAAGGAACTGACAAAAGTCAACAAGTTAAAATTGTATGCAGAACCTGCTGCACTGCGAAATATGTTTCAAGTTTGAACAGTTGATTGTCACCGTTCGAAGTTTCAGTGTTTGTTTCTTTCTTTGTGCAGGTATTCACGTGAACAAGAAGTACAGAACGCGGGTGAGTTCTTGCACGGGGTTTCTTTTGTTCTTGCGTTCATTTTTCTGCAGGAACGAACTAACTCGTTGTCTGAATTTCCCAATCAATCAATACATTGAACATTTATTGAACTTGTGCACAGACAAAGAGGACAAACGGAAAGAGCATTCAGTCACTCAAGTGCGCCTAAACTTCAACGACAATTTCAAATTTTTGGCCTTTCTCTTGGCTGACATCATGTCTATTTGTTGCAAAATCGAACACATGCCGTCACATTTGCCGATCTGAGCTCCTCTCAGGCACCTTTGCGGGTGACACTTTGCAGTTGAATTTGAAAAATTCTCCAACTTGACATGGTTGAGAGGGGTCAATTCTGCAATCGAGGGCTTCTCTTCAGAGCAAGTGGGCTTTTCTGACTTTGTCACGGTGGCACTGGGGGGCGCCTGAGTGACCACTGCTTGATTCGCCTTGTCAAGAATTTCAGAGGAAGGCCGTTTGTACTCTCGGACGGCGTCACTTTTGTGACCCGTAAAATTTTTAATGAGTTGCTCGTTGACCCCTGCATTGAACATTCTAGTGGCACAAGTAGCCCTGAGACTATCCCCCCAGAGTCGTAAATTTGCCAGGAACTTTGGCCCTCGAAAGCAAGTTCTTCACAACCTTCTTCAAACTGTTGATGCCAACCGGACGGTCACTGTACCACTGGCTTGTGGTCATTTTGGAGTGGCCCAACGCATACTTGTAGAGAGAAGGGTTCTTACAATCAGTGGGTAACAAGCTGACATATTTGTCAAACAACAGAACAACGTTTCTGTCCGGGTTGGCACACCCATAAGTCTTGAGAACACAAGGCTTGTGGTTCTTGGATGACAGCCCCCCTTGATTTGTCTTACTGTGAGAGTCTTCGTGAAATTCCAAAAATTTGAGCCCTTTCTCATCAGTTTTCACAGACAACTGAGGGTTGAAATTCGGGCACCTCAACTTTTTGTGTTCCTCCCCCCCGGAGGGCAAAATTGAGACCAACAAGATAAAGAACAGTGTCATGGAGTTGGTCAGGCGAGGCCGAACCCAAAACAGACTTCGTCCACAGGAGCTCTTCAGCCTTGAAACTTATTGCATCAGAGCTGCATTTCTCACCAAGACCAGATGCACAACGCTCCTTCATGAGGTTATCTAAGGTATTGCGCAAAGAAAAGAATTCATCCTCGTCAAGCAACTTCCAGCAGAGACCGTGTTTCTCGAGGTAGAACTGGATCATCAAAACCAACTGTCTCAGTGTCACACTGGGATAGTCTGACCCGTCCTTCTTGCGCACCTCCGACAAGAATGAGCACATTGAGATGGCAAAGTTAGCTTTGTTCAAGAGTTTCACTTCCTTGAGATTACACCACCGGATATGGGGATTGCAGTCAGGTTTCTTCAGTCGCTCAAACCACCAGTCCTGATACAGTTGAGTAGCCCAAGAGATTTTGTTCTCTGTGTTGACAGCGAAATTCTTGTGCGACAGCATGTCCATGCGATCAGGACCAGCAGGAGTTTTGAGGCGCTCGTTGGAAACGGGCTCGTCCCCCAGAGAGGCGAAACCAGATTTGTAAGACCCACTGAAAGAGCAAACAGACAGAACTTTTGCCCAGAGTCCTGCACAGCCAGACACAAAATCAGACAGAGTTGGATCGAGAAACAAAAGCGCACCTCCCAGCAAGAACCTCGGCAACGCTCACAACATCAGGCAAATTATCAGAAGGCCTCACTTGTGTTGAAGTATGTGCCCCAATGCAAAAATGTATGCAACGAAAGAAATATTGTCTGTCAAATGACATGATCCTGACATGCCGGCTGATAGGAAAAAGAAAGCAACTCACCTCTCGGATGGGTCAAAGTCGATTGAAGCACAAGTTCTGTCAAGTTGTGAAGTAGACAGGTACTCCTGCTCGTACTCAGTTTCATCGTCAGAACACAGAGCCAAAAAGTCAGGCATTTCAGCCAGAAAAGATGAATTGACACCTTCCAAAAAGGGTTGCGAAGAAGTCAAATCGACAACATCATGATCACTTTCACTCTCCATTCTCACATCCGCACACAACCAATGCCACAGACAAACTGCAGAAACCAAGTTCAGGGAGGACACATGTCAACAGGTCACAGAAGAGTAAAGCCCCACATGCAAAATGTGCAAAGAAACCACGTGCAAACTACACTAGTTTCTGTACGCCAGTTATGCAACTCGCCTTGCATTTTCACCTTCCATTAGGGGACTCAATTCATGAATGAACCAGTGCAAAAGCACTCGTTCATTCACACATTTCGTCCCCTAACCCATGTGAAAATGCTCGGCATCGTTCCATAACCTATACATGTCGCTCGTGCACTTTCTTTTCGCACACAACAAAACAGAGTCATGAAAAATTTGCGACCACGCAAGTTGTGTTGCAAATTCAAAGGTTTTCATCTGTTTGTTTTGTTTGCGCGAAAAAAGAATAAGTGTTTCTCTCCCATCTTCCGTCTGACGACAGACATCGGGCGACAGCTTGCTTTGCGAGAGACAGTTTATTTTGCGAAGTATTGCGTGATTTTGTTTGTTCAGTTCCCCATTCCCGAGAACAACGGACTCAGTGCTGCGCCATTCCTTATAAGACTGGACAGTGTTGTCCACAACCATTCACTTCTTCTGCATGAGACTGAACTGGAACAATGATGGGGAGGTGTTATTTTGAAGATGAGGTGGTCCCAGATTCCACATACAGAAAACTTGCACCCTACCTCTCCATCTCAACAGAAGGTCCAGAAGGTCAGCATCGTGTCGTTTCGTTGAGCAAACAACAGACTGGTGGACCTGAAGATGTCGCTGATGGTGAGAACTGCAGTACGATCACTGCATATGTCGCCACAGTACCGAGCACCTGAAGACCGCACAATTACAGTCGTGGAAAATGAGTTTTCAACTGAGGAAGTCTCACATTTTTGACAACAGTTCAATCAAACTTACTGTCAACATGCTTCCATAGTTGATTTCAAATAGTCCCATCATCTGCAACGTTGGACTCCATTTGATCTGCTTGGCAAGCATCTGTAACTGTAGTTTTGTTCGATTGTTTCAGTCAACAGTTCTTGACGCCACATTTTGTTCGTGACAGGGTGTCATTCTTGACAACCTACTTGTTGTAGTGTTTCCAATGATGTGTCTGAGAGCTTGACCCTGTGCAACACTGGAATTGCAGCTTTGGCCTGAAAATTACATCAAAAAGCAGTTCTCATGACACCATAGTCAGCATTTGTCTCAGGAGGAATTGTCCAGCAAACAAATTGCAATTGTTTGCTGCAGGGCAATTGCTGTTGAAAACACCAGTCAGAAATGTGTGAAACTGCGGTGCACTGTCTTACCTCACTGTTTAGCAGACAACAACACAATAAGATCATGACCAGCTGGAGCAGATAAACAGCAACGTACAAATCATACCCATATGTCACTTTGAAGGAAATGGCGTACAACATGCCACAAATTGTGGCCATCCAATAACAAATATCCACACTGATTACAACAGAAAATTTGTTTGTAAAGTTTTCCAAAACGCACTGAAGTTCGTGGAACTGTTTCTCAATGTTTGGAATTTGATTCTGAATATGGTTGTCTGCTTTTATCAAAATGGTCAGTTGCTGGTTGAAACGGTGAAACTTGTCTAAAATAGTCAACATTGCAACAACTAGCAGGAAGTGGAAGAGAAGAAAAGAACATGGTATGATCTGAAAAACCACGCCGTAAATGAAAACTTTGAATCCCATTGAATATCTGATGTCCATAAGGTACCAGTGCTTGTCTACAAAAGCCTCATAATCTATATGTATTCCTGTAAATGTCAACATGAAGAGAGAAGGAAAAAAGAACAGGGCGTACATTGCAACAAGAACCAGTTTGGCTATTTTCCTATTTCCAGTGACACAAATGTGATCAAATTTGTTCAGTTTGTCCAGATTTTGAAACAGTAAGTGGAATCCTTCAGGGTGGAAACTCATCACCAAACAATACAAAGTGTTCATGAGTCTGTAAGCGCAAAGCCACACATATCCAAACTTCTCAATGGGGTACACGTGAGCGTGGTTCAAAATTGAGTATCCTGTCATGCTGTAATTTATCACGTCTACACCAACTCGACAAAACGACCAAACCACCCCAGCTGCAAGCAAAATTTTGGATGTTCGGTTGAAATGTGTGTTGAGGCTGAATTGTCCGAGCATTGCCAGAAGCAAGGTGAACAGGCTCCTGTTGTGTGTGAAGAAATTCCCCATCTTCGACAATCTACTCAAAGGAACAGAACGTCTCAGGAATTTCAGCACACGCGTCAGTTAGTCCTGCGAGAAATCGCCAGAATGTTGCAGCAAAGCCACACAAACTCAACGTTGGCACAGAATCGAAACGAGACAAAACCTGCGCCATTGCCTTTCGTTGAAGTCACTCAGCTGAGTGTTTTTTGGCCAAAAAGCAACCGATCTGCCAAACACAATTCGCTGATAACTCGGTGCATTTTGCAGGGAGGCCATTAGCTTTAATGGCCTCAGGGTGCGGACACACTCAAGCGCGAGGGAGTGGATACGATGCGTCGCCCGACGCATCCACTCCGTCGCACTTGCTGCACCATCGCTGAACCTGTCCACTGCATTTTTAATGGATAGGGACACACCTCCCACAACAGGGTCGTTGTGATGGGCAAGCCCATTGTACTGATCACTGTGGTAATGGTTTTTTTTCTGGGATTTTCTCATCTATTTTACAAATATTTTTGATATGTATGAAGGAACATACATCTATATCCAGTCACAATGTCCAAAAAGAAAAATTAAAACTACTGTATGGGAACTATTCATGCCATTCAGTAGTACAATACAACCCTATCCATTTTGCAAAGGTATTCAGATGTTGGTGTATGGAGAAAAAAATCTACATCCAGTCATAACATCAAGAAAAATTCAACAACTACTGTATGGGAACTGCTGTATAGGAACTATTCATACTATCCGGTAGTACAACACAACCCCATCCATTTTGCAAAGGTATTCAGATATTGGTACACATATGGAGAAAAAATCTACATCCAGTCATAATATCCAGAAAAATTAAAAAATTACTGTATGGGAACTGCATATGCCATCCAGTGATAAATTGCAACATGGTTGATAACCCTGGATGATGATGTGTAACTGGGGCCAGTGTGCCTGTTTGCATGATTTTGCTGCTGCATCCCCATCCAGTCAGTCACACACTGTACGTCGCGGGGAGTGTGTTCCCAGCCTAAAACTGGTTGTGTGTGCTTGCACCTAGCTTATCTCATTTTTGGTGAGTGCTGGAGGTGGAAGAGGGGAAGAGGCAGAAACACCACAAGGTTGGCTTTTGTTTCTTTGTGACTTAGTCACAATGATGTTGACGTCGCGTTCAGGCTTCCCACCGGGATCGAAGGGGGCCAGACGGGTTCGATCTAAACCTCCCTGTTGAAACGCATTTGGTTCACTCCCCGAAGAAACCACACCCATGGAGCTTGCACCTTGTTCCATTGTCCCTATATTTTTGTCAAGTGCGTTGTCTCAAGTTTGTCAAAAAAACACACCTGATCTCTGGGTTCACTCAAATTTGAAGTGCGTGAACGAAAATCGAACAGGCCGGGAACATCACAAAAGCACCAATGTGTCATTTCTTCCACTGATATAGATTTTTCTGCTTGGCAGATGTGCTACACAGTTTGAGAGAGAGAGAGAGAAAGAAAGAGAGAGGGAGAGAGGGCGAGAGAGAGAGAGAGAGAGACACACACACACAGAGACATACAGACAGTCACAGAGGCACACACACACGCACACACACACACACACACACAAGAGAAATGTGGTGTTTTCCAGTTTACCAGGTCAATCCCCTTTGGGATGGGGACTGTTTTGTGTGAGCTGCATTGACCGCAAAATCACTCACGCCTGGCGTCCAAAGCACCACAAAACTCAATCGTGTTTTTGACGTACGAGATCAGCTGTTGTACTTTGCAGTACATGTTGTGTTGAACGCGGAACAAAATCAGATCAATCAATGTGAGAAGAAAAGAGCAACATCGGCGCAACACAGCTTGAAGGTAAAACATCAACCAAGAAGCTGAATTTGCACACAAGTTGAACTCGTAAACAAGCTTTTTGATTTGGACAGTCCTTTCTCCTTTGCGCAGGCGAAGGCAAAGGCCGACGAATTGAGGTAGCTGTTGTGTCATGCGTTTCGTGGCCGTGGCCAGAGTCTGTTTCAGTCCGGTGCTCACTCAGTGTGGAAGGCAGAGCAATGGTGGATTTGTGCCTCATTGTGGTGCTCCTGGCCACCACAGTTCAGCTGGGGGAGGCGCGTTGGGGTCAGGCGGCCAAATACGACAACCACATCGACGCGGGAGTCAGAGGCCAAGGTCATCTGAAACACCCGTAGTGAGTGCTTCATGTTGTAGCCCTCCCCTTTGGTCGAAATGTGTGGGCACACGTGTGTGTGTGTGTGTGTGTGTGAGAGAGAGAGAGAGAGAGAGAGAGAGAGAGAGAGAGAGGCATTGATATTCTATTCTGGATGGTGGTCTGTCCAAAAGCCATGAAACAACGATCAGATGGATGATTTCTGTGCACAGTTCGGGTCTTTACGTCGGTGTGGACCAGCACGGGCTGCTCATGTACGTTCCCGAGCCGTCTCCGGACACCGAGTGGAAATTCACCTCAGATAAGTGAGTATTTCTGACGAGCTGTGACCAATCAGAGACGTGGTGAAAATTGTGACGTGTCCTCACGTTTTCCAGTCTGTTCGACGAGGTTCCCATGAAAGACGGAGCACGAAAACACAAGTCAAATTGCAGTCAATGAATCGGCGCTGTTCGCATTTCGTTGCCTGCAATGGATCGAGAAAGACCCAGGGGTCTTGACCTAAGTCGATCTTTCAACGTTTCCGTCACCTTTGACTCCGGATTGCCGGAAATTGCTCGTCTTCGCCTGGGTCCTACAAGGACCGAAACGCCATCTTTGAAACATCAAGAGTGTGAACAACAACGATGAGGTGCCAGTGGGGTGATAAAGATTTTTTGTTCAGATTTCGGGCTCCAATTCTGCGGACCCTTCCGGGGGTCCAGGGTTCCCAAAGGCCCGCCCCCCATTTTGTCCTTTTATCTGAGTTGAAATCGCCCCCTCATGGGATCAAGGCCACGGACGAGATCGTGGAACCATTCCTGTGTTTCTGCAGCCGGTGGGTGCACGTGTCTGACGGGCGGTGCGTCCACCCGCGCGGCGGCGCCGAGTACCCGCCCGACGACACGCCGCTGCTGCTCGAGGACTGCGCCCCCTACAACCCGGGCCGCATCCGCTTCAAGGGCCGACCCGACCGGGCGCTCTGGAACATCGAGCACATCCGGAGTGGTGAGTTCCTCCAGACACGGTGGCCAAGTGTGCACTCGAAACCACACATATTCACTCGATTTCCTGGGAGACAGACGACTTGGTGAACTCAAGATTGGGAATGCCCCTCCCCACTTTTGTGTAATCTCATAAATTCAAAAAAACTTCATGACACCCCGCATTTGCAAAGCGAGGTCAGATTCATAGTCGGTCTTCCTCAAGCAAATTTTCTGGATCGACCATTGATTCAAAGCAGGGGTGTGTGTTTGATCCAAGAGAGACTTTGCCGTGGTCTCAGGCAGGTGATCTGTCCCATTCTTGGCGGAAGAATCAAGTCGACGCCCGGTCATCCGCTTGCACAGGAACGCCTTGGGTACTCGTATTGGAACAGACAACAGGCCTGACTGTGCCTGTGCTTGTTCTGCAGGGAAGTGTGTGCACCCGCTGCGAGGCTGGGCGCACGTCGGGGTGAGGCTCGTCCTGTGGGGTGAGTGCGGGCGCTCCGACCGACTCGACTACACCCTGGAGGACATCCACAAGCTGCGGGTGCCGCTCCTGTGACAACACCGACGGCGCTGCAGGCCGCGTCCAGCATCGCGATCACCTTTCTCTTTGCGCGTTTGGCTTTCCCGCCCGGACCCCTCATCCACTCCCCAAATCCGAAAAGTGAGACAACAGACAAGGAAGTGTTTTTCAAAACAAATTTGGGCCTCGTGGTGTCGTTGTGCTGCTCATGGTTTGGGAGCGCGGCACACAGAAAAGATGCAAGGGAAACCTCTGGTGTTTCTCAGAAAAAGCTGCGCCGCGTGGAGTGAACCGCGGAGGACTTGGGGACCAAGGACATCTTCACTCCTCCAACTCGAGCGGATCCTGTGGTGGAAGCAACCTTTTCTTGAAAAAAACCCAACATGTCACCAGACGCACAATATTCGGCGGAAGGGGGTATAAATCGAAAATTTCAAGGGCAGGGACTGGAACTGGCCCCTGGATCTGCTGGAGCCATAATGCCCCTGGTTTGGAGTATTTTCTCGGGTCCCCACTCACGCAGATTTCAGAGTGGGGACTGGTTTTGGAATCTGGACCACCATGACCCCGAAAGATACAATCCCCCCAACCCATTTTGCACAACGGGTACAAAATGATTTTTTGGTGTTGACACGTTCGATTTTTAGGTGATTTGAGGTGGGTTGCGCGATTTGGGCTCAAATGAGCCCAATTGGTGTGAGAGAAATCAAAGCACCTATAGGCAGTGTCTTCCAAAAGTATGTGTACAGCAGTTTCATGGTCAAAATGAGGATTGATTTGGGATCTTTTGGGCTCTTTTGGTTCATTTTGGGTTGGGAATAATGCATCACGAACGAATTTGTCAAATTTGAAATTTTGGTTTCTGAGGTCAAAATTGTTAAATTTAGAAGTGCAGAAAAAATGGGGTGTGAATGTAGAAATGTCTCCATGTCTCAGAAGGCAGAAATATTTGGTGAAAGAAGTAATTAATGAATTATAGTATATTGTAC
>JAAUXT010098773.1_pt1 | contig 13378 bp, 13 predicted proteins | sample 7278171 | NCBI WGS metagenome assembly JAAUXT01 (sample SAMN14350112, study PRJNA611818) | marine sediment metagenome | isolation source: surface marine sediment (1.8m) | place: French Polynesia: Moorea | collected 2018-08
CACACACACACACACACACACACACACACACATCAATCAAACACCTCCAAAATTAAAACTGTTCTGATGAGTCTCTTTCGTGGACTGGGTGCACGCGTCAGACCTCTTGTTGCCAATAAGGTCTGACACCTTCTGGTTTGGACACAGTTTTTGTGTGTTCAGGGTTACAATTTTGACAAAAATGTTTTGTCCACTTTTGTGCAGCAGGTGTGAGAACTCTTGGTTTCTGTCCTGGGGGATTTGTCAGACGCTTCTGACACCAGCCCTTTGTGCATGGTTCTGACACATTCTTTATCCATCAAGTTTCAACAATATATTGTTGTTCACGTGTCAGTCCAAACTGCATTCAAGGTCAATATGTTTGTTCATGTTCGTCAACTTACATTGCTGCAATTGAATGCCCAGTTTCAACTCAAAACACTATCAGGAAGGTTCAATCCAGGAGGTAAAGGTTTTTGGGTCATTTGAGGAGGTTGCACTGTGATGAAGGTCACTCAATTTTGAGCGACCGAAACAGGGTGACCCAAACATCACCTTCAGGCAGCCAGTACAAAAAACATGTGTACACCAGTTTCTTGGTGAAGATAAATTTCAAATGTGGTGGATCTTTTGGATCTTTTTGAATTTGTTTGGGCCAAGAGTATGTAAGAGCAAGGAAATTGTTAAGCTTACATTTTCAGTTTTTTGAGAATAAAGATTTTAACTTTTGGGGGTCACTAAATTTTGGACTTCACTGCACAAAGTGGGTGATATCTCAAAAAGTACAAACATTTGGTGAAGGATGTATATAGAGGAAATGTAGTGTATTGGTTGGGTATTGGACTGGTGATTTTTCATTTTTTCATTTTTTTGAAAATTTGTACATGGTTTTTCAAGGTGGAGCTAAAGCTTGGGCACAAATTTGAGAAATTTGGAAAGTGTTCAAAGTGGACATTCAACAAAGATTTTGGTGAGCTTTGTGTGTAATTGGGTGACAAGTTTCAAGGTACAGACAATTTGGGTATATTCTAAATGACAAATTGCACAAATATTGATTGAAATTGATCCTTTGTACATTCTGCTCATGTGTATTTCAGTTGCATGTGTTTCGGTCACTTACATTTTGATCACTTGCATTTCAGTCACCATGCATTCTGGGTTCTCAAATCACTGCAGGCTCCATGGGGTTATTTATTCCTTCTGAATGCACCCAAATGGGCCCAAAGTTATTTATTCCTGTGCATTTTTTACACACAAAGCTGACCTTTTCATTTGCCTTTTATCCTTTTTGAACACTTTCCCAAAATCACACATTTGCATCCCTTGGTTTAACACACTTAAACAATGTACAAACTGTCAAAAATAGAAAGATAAATAACACAACTGTACCACCTGACTCATGTATAATATTTCATCAAAAACATCCTTCATGAAACATTTGCATTTTCCAAGATATTACCCAATTTATGCAAAAAGTATTAAATTTCTGGACTCCAAAAATTCAAACTCTTTGCCCACAGAAACCTAAAAATTCAAATATGAGAAATTCCATCCTCAAGTATTGTCCTCAATCCAAAAAAATATACCAAGATGGCATTATGGTGATTTTCAGGCTTTCCCAATGACATCAAATGTTTGGGCTTGTGTGATTTGAAACCAAAGCTATTTTGAACAGTTCAAAAAGTCTCAAACTTACACACCTTACTTTTCATTTGAAAAGCACCTGAATAATTACTGAAATTCACAAAAACAAAAATCTCCAAATTTTATGCATAATCACACATAAATGAGCCCAACTCTTACCCAAACAACCATTTTAAACACTTTCATAAAATCTGATATTTTAACCCTAACTTTGACCCCACATAAAAATTTTCAAAATCAAAAATTGAATGCTACCTCTCAAACCACCATACAATATACTATATTTCATCAATATACTTCCTTCACAAAAAAATTGTACCTTTTAAGATACAGACCCATTTCTACATCAACACCCCATATTTTCCACACTTCCAAATTGAACTTTTTGACCTTACAAACCTAAAAATTCAAACTTCACAAATTCCTTCCTGGAGCATTATCTACAACTCAAATTGAATCAAAAAAGCCTAAAAGATCATAAATCGATCCTCATCTTGACCATGAAACTGCTGTACACATACTTTTGGTTGACCCTGCCTGCAGGTGCTTTGATTTCGGTCGCTTTTTCCAACCTCCTCAAATAACCCAAACACACCCGAAGATCCAAATTTAAAATGTGTCTTGGCCAAGAAAGTACTGTTCACGTGTTTATCATCCTGGACGCCTGTATGTCATTTGTTCCGGTCGCTCATTGTTCCGTTCGGAACAATTGACCAGCGTCCTCAAAATCACCTAAAAAGGATATCGTGTTGATGCCAATATTGAAGCGAACTACGGAAGGAAATACTCCAACATGTCGTGCGCATGCGCAAATTTTTGAGCTCCCTCGGTTGTGATGTCAACAATTCCAGAACAACCAAAAGAAAGTGTCTGTAGACTCATCAGTGGCCTTTGGTGTCTCACAACAAGTAACAGGATGTGTTTGGACAGTTGAAGGTAAACTATGGACAAGTCATCATCCGCATTCGGGAACTGTTATTTGTGAACAACTGTGATAAAATCGTGCACCTGTTTCAGCAAAGTTCGTGCTGCTGTTCGCAAGTGCGTGTGCTAGACTATGTTCTTTTACCTCAGATTTCAATGTTGAGTGACCCCAGCACCAACCCCTACCCCCGCCCTCACCCCCTCACCCCACCAAATGTTTGGTGACCTTGGGCGGGGGGGGGGGGTCAGAGGATGACATGGGAAAATGTTGCAACCAGATGGGGCTGACCCAAAAAGGAAAAACATGTCAGGTGAACTCTAAAATTTTCAACATCAGGCAGAATCTAGATCTACTCTTCCCCCAGGGTCACTCAACTTTGAAAAATTTTCTGGGGTCACAAACAATTGAGATTTTTTTTTTTTTTTGCGTAAAATTCAATATGTTGGGTGACACTACCCTCCCCCCCCCCCCTTGGGGTCAACGTTTGAAATTTGTCACACTCCGCCGAGTGTGCCCTGCAGTCAGCGTGTTACTTGGAAGCAAAAACGCCCAAAAAAGAGACTTCGCGTTCAGCACCACAACTTTTCCATCCGTGCAATTTCTTTAGCTGCAGACAGGTCTGTCGAATGTCGCTGTTCAAGTCGCGGGAGTGGTGGGCCACCGTGGTGGGAGAGGAGGAGCAGTTCGACTTGGGGTGTTTGTGCCTGGCCAACATCGATAACAGTGCCACCGGGACCGGTAATGGTTTTCAACTTCAGCTGATAGTGCTCACGAACACTTTCACGACCCCTTCACTTGTTTTGTTTCGCACACTCTTAATGTTCCGTGTTGTGAAATTGTAGACAAAATCGTTGTTGGAAGTTTTCATGGATTTGTGCGCATTTACAACCCTCGACCACACAAAGGCGAGGATGGAGCGTGGTCCGGATTCCGACCAGAAGACGTTTTGGTCGAAACGCAGCTGCAATATCCGATTTTGCAGTTGGAAGCTGGTATCTTCATTGCGTGAGTTTCAGCTCTTCTTGCACGGCTTCTTCCTTTGACGTTACAGCTTCTTTCCTCCATGGATTGAACGTGATTCTTGTTCAAATGCGATGTGAAAAGGCAAAACAATTGCGTGTAACGTGCAAATGAGGAGAACGAAAACTTTTGCAGCATTTGCCCACAATGACTGCATTTAAATTTTTTTTGTCAGAGGGTCAGACAAGCTACAACTCGCTGTGCTTCACCCGAGAAAGTTAGCTGTGTACCAAGTCATTGGTAAGAGGTAGAAAGCAAAACTTTCCCATCAGACCACAAAAATGTTGACTCTTTTCAGGCCTTACTTTTTTGAAGTTTCAATTGTCTGTCATGAAGTTACATAGATCTCTTTGTGGTTACGCGCAGGAAGTACAGGGTCTGTAGAACACGGTTCTCACCACCAGCTCAAACTTGCGTACGAGCACAACCTGAGTCGAACGGCTTTCAACTTCTGCTATGGACAGTTTGGTGGTGCGAAAGGTGCGGCTGATGGCAGAACTGCTCGTTTGAATAATCACACATGAAGATCTCAAGTTTTCTGTTGGAAGCAACAAAATGGAATGAGTTCAAATTGAATTTTTCTGTGCCTGTACAGGTCGTGATTTCCTGTGCGTCCAGTCAATGGATGGAACGGTGTCGGTGTACGAGCAAGAAACGTTCGCTTTCAGTCGCTTTCTACCAGGAGCTCTGTTGCCTGGACCAATTCGCTACGTACCAAAAACGGACAGCTTCGTCACCGTTTCCTCCAGTCGCCAAGTGGAGAGCTACAAGTAACGAGACTTTTGAGGGCATTGATCGATCTTGTGACAGTTGCTCTGTCGATGAAATGCTCTCTTGTACGTTGTTTCGGATCATTTGGTTCTTTTGTGTGGCAGATTTTCTTTTGCCTCTGTTGAGGTTGTGTCTTGGTTGTTTACAGATACCAAGTCCTTGCTGTTGCAACCGACGCCAAAAGCAAAGAAGAGTCACAAAACATCAAATCGGGCAAAAAAGTGGCTGTGAGTACAAATAATTGTTCAATAACATTCATGTGCATTATCACAATTTTCTCACCAAAGTTGAGGCCAACGTCAAAGTGTTGGGAACAGACCGCGTCCACTCGGTTTTTGCAGCACGACTGGGCTTTCAACATTGGGGAACAGGCACTTGATGTGTTTGTGACAACCTTCAGCTCTGCACCGGTTTCTATTTTTGTGTTGGGTAAGTCTTCACCTTGTGATTCGGTGGAAGTCAAAGTTTATTTGCAGTTTTGATTGAGAAAGAAGTGAAGACTCTGGCAACAGGTAGAGACTTCGAAACAAAAATTTGTTCAGAGTTGAGTTTGACGGACTTTTATTTGACACTGACACTTCTCCCTTCAGGTGAACGAAATCTGGTTTGCTTGACTGAACTTGGAAAGTTACGCTTTATCAAGAAGTACGACTACAATCCAAGCTGTTTCACACCGTATGTCTCAGGTAAAGGAGTGCGCGTGATCTTTGACAAATTCTTTCAAGTTGAATACAACTGCGGCTGTTTCACATGAAATGGAACTGAATACTAGGTGCAACATTCACTTTCAGTTTCCGAGGGAACCATCAATTGTATCATCGGGACCCACACAAAAACTCTCATGGTGTATCAGGACATCACTCTCAAATGGGCAGCGCAACTTACACAAACGCCGGTTCAAGTGGCCGTCGGCAATTTCCAGTGTGTGACTTTCGTCTTTTCGTTCTCGCTTCAGGTTCAAAATTTGTCAAGCCCCATGAGCAGGTTGTGCATGTGGAGAACAACCGACATTCCAGGATCATCCCAACCGAACGACCGGTCCATTGCGAAGGAGGGCGTTTGCCATCCAAACTTTTCGTTTCCTTGCTCATGCAGGGATTTGAGCGGAGTCATTGTGAGCCTGGACGAGGAGGGGCACCTGCAGTGCTCGTACCTGGGGACGGAGCCAGCGCTCTTCTCACCCCCCACCGCAGAGCTGCGAGAGATCAACTACGACGCCCAGGATCGCGAGATGGCGATGCTACAGAAACAGATCAGGGCCCTGCAACACAAGGGACGTAAGTAGATCTATAGGGTTGGATTTCAGGGTTTCAAATGAACGCAATCATCACCCGCGACATTTCAGTGTTCAAGCTCAGGCAAAAAAGCCCAAACTCGGAAAACAGTTGCCACCGAGCTCGAGGTCTTTGTTTTCCTAATTTTTGCTTTCATGAATTTGTCATGTGAGCGTTGGTTCCCAGACAAATGCACTTTTTTCATTCAGTGCCTGGATCGTCGAGCGGTAAACTTGTGTTCTCTCACATCCGCCTCTCACTGTCTTTCTTGATGTGCGATGGTGCTCAGTTTGGGAACAGGCGTCCAGCGAAAACAAAAGATTCTGCTGTGATCGTCACAATGTTGTGTGATAACTGATAACCGTGACTGAAATCTGTCAGGTTCATTTCCGCTGTGACCTTGATGTTGCCTTCACCTCACTCAATTCAATTTCTGTCCGTGTCAAAGCCAGGTTTCTCACCACAATGTTGGAATGTGTCACAAGTCTTGGCAAAAGAAAAATATACAGAAGAAAGAAGCAAGATTTCTTCAGCACAAATGTTCTTAGTGGGAAGTCCGTGAAAAGCACGATTTCAGTGGAGCGACAGGCAACGTGCAGTTTGCTCTGGCTTGAATGTGTGCACGCTGTTTTGTAGTGCCGATGCCAAGTGCCAAAGCGGACGAGGATGTAACGCTCATCGCTGTCGTGTCACACGAGTTGGACGAAATGTCGGTGAGTATTCATTTGGTGGTTCATTCAATTGCTGCGCCGCCTTCTTTTGCTTGGAAAACTTGCCAGATTCAACAATCGAATTCGACAGTGGCTCCTTTTGTGTTTGTTTTGGTTTTGTGTAATCAGAGATCCTTTGTGGGGTTTTTTTACGCGCTGATTTGAAAGGCATCGGTGCGTGGATTGCAGTCACAAGTGGCGTCTGAAGGGGATGGCGAGTCGGCACAGCTCACAACTCGAAATTTGCTCAGAAACTCCTGCGCTCGGTGTATTCGAGACGTCTGTCTGCACTGACAAGTGTTCTTGTTTCACACAATATTTTTGCTTTCAGCGAGCTCAGGAAACGGAGGTGCAGGATGAGGATCCTATTCCGTCCATAGCTGTCAAGGTGAGAGCCGATTTTTGTCTTGGTCTCTCAAGTAACTGCGCGAACATAGTCAATTGAAGCCAAATTCGGAACAGGTGAGGAGCCAAATCTGTTGCATTTTATTCAGATTCAAGTGAAGAGCAGAACGTCGGTCAACAACGTCCAGATTCACATCCATGCGCCCGCGCCTCTCTCCGCAACGGAATCTCTCCTCACTTTTCCGTCCATAGGTTACCAATCAAATTGCTGTCTTCTCATTTGTCTCGGAGCGGACGGAGCTTTGAGCGAAAAAAAGAATAAACAAGAAAACATCTTGAGTTGGTGAACATCAGCACAATATTTTCAGTCGCCTTGGTCCACATCAGATACTCTTCAAATCCCTGTGTGTTGGTGCGTTGTGATCGGACTTGTTTCTCGTTTACAGATTCGTCGCGTCCAGCGGAAACGCGCGTCAGTTTCTACATGAAGCAGCAAATGTGTCCAGCTGATCTCAGTGCCGACATCACCGCCACTTACACCACAGTGTCAGGTGTGCTTTCTGCAGTAGAGCTTTCAATTTTCTCTGTGAAACTCTTCGGTCGTGTTGTCGCGAAATCTTTACTCTCTGGACAGCAACTGAAGGATTTCCTTTTCCCCTTTGCGGCTTCATTGTGTTGCGAAATTCTGACATTGACTTGGAAATCCTTCGTCCAGTCAAGGAATCGACGTTATGTTTCCACCTTTTAGGAGCGCCCAGAGTGGCGCACTCGGTGGTGAAGATGCCTCTCAGGCTGGTGGTGAAGCCCGTTCTGCCGGTGAAAAATGCGACGTTCAAAATCACCATCGATTCCAACAAACCGCCCGTCAACCTCAATGATATTTTCCCAGGTAATTTTCATGTCACATGCTGATCGGCGAAACATTTGCATTTCTGACACGAAAGTAAGGACGATTGGTTCACACGGATTGGACGGATTCTGCAGACCTTCTGGGCGAGAGCGCTGGAGGGCAGGGCAACGCTCTCGGGTTCCAGGCGTACGGGGGACCGGTCGTCACAGTGCTCGCATCAAAGACTTCGCGTGAGTCCATAAAGATACGAAGGCGTGGGTCTATAGTTGTGTTCTTGTTGGCAAACTGAACCTGTGGGTCTCTCATGGCTTGAAAAGCGCAAACTAACAAAGGCGTAGTGAAAAATTCAACTTCAGATCAGCAAAAGCATTGCGCGATTTTGATGTGACTCCAACGTGTTTTGTTCAGAGCGGTACCGGCTGCAGTGCGACGCGTTCGAGGCGATGTGGCCCGTCCTGTCTGAGCTCATCTCACGGCTACATGCCCACCACGCCGCCAAGAAAATGTCCGACTTCTGCGTAACGTACGAGGGGCAGCTGCCGCTGCAGGAGTACTTCGATGTGCTCGACAGACACTTCGACGTGAGTAGAGGCAGAGTCAGACCGACTTCTTCACTGGGCAGATTCCGATCGCTGAAGAGATGAAGCGCAGTCTCGAAACAACGCCACACAGAGCACGCATTTGCACTTGTTTTCGACAGAATTGCGCCTGTGTTGTCCAAGATTACGAAGGCCAATGAGTGCGTCATATTGCTCAGCTTGAGTGTTTCATTCTGTTGCTCTCCCCCTTGTCGTAGTACCGACAGACGAACGAGAAGTACCGGAAGCTGCTCGAGGAGCGCGCCGTCCAGTTCCGCGCCGTGCAGCGACGCCTCCTCACCCGCTTCAAAGACAAGACGCCGGCGCCGCTCACCAACCTCGACACACTGCTCGACGGCACCTACCGACAGGTGCCCAAGGGTGTTTCTTGAATGAAAGACACGATCACGATGTAGGAATTGACTGAAGAATCGTAGTTCTGCAGCCCTTTTCAACATTCATCAGAATTGTTGATTTGGTCCTTTTTGCGATGCTGATCAACGTTTCTGTAGCATGTCTGCTGACCAAGCACCAAGCACAAGCTACTTCTCCCACAGCTTCCTTTCTCGGTCACATGTTTGACAGAGCTTGTTCACACAGGCTTTGATTCAGATCCCCAATCCGTGTTCTGTTCACGTTTTGCGCAGATACTGAACCTGGCGGACGGCGCAGCGGAGAACTCGCGACTGGAGGCGGCGGCTGCGGCCGACCTGAGCGCCGCCACGCGCCTCCTCAACACGCTCATCCGCTACTGGACGGGACTCAATGATGCCGAGTTCTCCGTGCTGCAGTCCGTCCTCTCACCCGTCGTCGCTGACAACGGAGAACAGGTCCGTTGGCATTTCTTTTTCTCATCTGCGGCTGTGAGAAGAGAGCTGACGCAGTCGTGTCGTTCACCGAGTCCTGCAGATAGTTTGTGGGAGCTTTTCATGCCAAATGTAGCTAATTTCAATCGCACGAATACAAGTTTCATTTTCAGTTGTTGACGACGTGAAATGAGTCGAACAATCATTCCCTGAAATTTGTAGAGTGAAAACGAGGTCATCGTGGTGAGTGAGCATCACATCTGTGAGGATAAGACTTGCCTTGTTGTTTGCAAATTTGGCCTGAATGACCTGAACAAGGAAGCAGGAACGGAAGAGACTTCCATAGCTTTTCCTTGTACGACCTGCGAACAAGTTTCAGGTTTCGCACGAAACCAATACATTTTCTGTGTCCTTTTGCTGCCTCTTCCAACAAGAAGCCGGCTCACTGATGTTTTAAAACTCCGTTGAAGAGTTGGTACAGTTCGTCACACAATTACCTTTTCTTGGAGCAAGCAGACACACATGCATGCACAAAAGCTTTATCGTGCAAAACAGTGTTTGAACGTGAAAAGTGCCAAGTGATCGACCGACGACGAACAGGAAAAGTGTTGCAGAAAAAAACGCTCTGAAAACGTGCGCTTGCTTCATTTTCGCGGCAAGGAATCACTTTGGAGTGACGTGTTCTTTCAAACATGCCAGCCTTGTGCGCTTGCTTCATTTTCGCGGCAAGGAATCACTTTGGAGTGACGTGTTCTTTCAAACATGCCAGCCTTTGTCAAGCGTCCGCAGTTTGCTTTCTCAAGGATCAAAGGAGTGGACGGAGATGGTCTCCCACGTTTGGAGATTCCGTTCACTGACACTGATTGAAATCCCCCAAATCGTTCTCTTTTCCGGGTTTGTTCGCTGCACCGAAGAAAACAGGTTGTTCATCGCAAATTCAACAAATGGTCTGTCTGGCCCCTCAGGAGCTCTGGAAGACACTAGTCTGTCGGCACTTGGTCAGTTGTTGCGCTGAGCTGAGAGAAGCGTTGAACATTGTTGCAGGGTTGGGAGGAGTCGGTCGACGCTGCCGTCACGCACCTCCTCCGAACGTGCCTCGCTAAAAGCGCCAAGGACCAGACCGTGAACCCTGCGCCGCTCGGCATACTCAAGGAGACGACCAAGCTGAAGAAGCACATCGCACTGCTCTGCGACCGGCTCAGCAAAGGCGCCAAGCTCGCCATAGAGGGTGCAGACACCAGTGAGTGGCGTTGGAGGAAAATCGCGACAATGAGTTGGTGGCTGATTTTCATTGGGACAGTCCAAGTTGTTCGTATGAAAAAGCGCAATCAACTAAACATCTCGCTATTTCCTGGCTTGACGATGTTCCCATCTTGCTGTCCAGGCACAACTCCTGAACGTCACGCGCCGATCCCAGCAGCATCCACCCCACGAGCCAAGAAAGGGCGGACTTCGGGGCGTGCGGAGGTGGCGGCGCCGGGGCTGGAGGAGGCGGATCGCGCAGTGGGGCCTCTGGCTGCATCCATGCAGAACGGCGAATACAAAGATGGAGAGGTGAGCGGCCGAAAATGCAGATTTTCTCTCTGCCTCTGCCCGTTTTGAAAGGAAGACAGCAGTACGAGTAGCATGGTTGTCAGTGAAACTTCGCAGCGGAACGTGGGCACCCAGTCATGTGTCTTGGTCGTTCGAGTCTCAGAAAGCAGAGGATCTGGTGGAAGAGAGACACAAATCCTCAAACGAGGCCCGTTCACCATGGGAAAAGTAAAAGAACCTGACAAAGCAAGACAAGACAAGAGTTCAGGGTCAATAAGAGACGTTCCCCTTCCCGCACCTCGGAAAGCCAAGCAAAATTATCATTATCTTTGTTGCAGATGCCGATTGGAAGTAAGTTCGGTGAAAACAAGGCACCGAAGCCGAAGAAGCGGCCGGTGATGGCTGTGAACGGCGACGCGCACTCCGCGCCCGATCTCCTCGCTGACAGCGGGCGTACGCCGCAGCTCGGCCCGTCCCGCAGCGACCGCGACCTGTCGCCCAATGGCGGAGCGCTGCCGCTGCTACAGGAGCAGGGGAGGCTCCCTCCCATGGAAGAGGACAACTTCGGGAAAGGTACGCTGTCAAGTTTTGGAAGTGAGTTTCTCCTGAGATAAAGGACGGTGTGACTCTATCAACACCTGTGACAGACAGACACACACACACACACACACACACACACACACACACACACACACACACACACACACATTGTTCACCAGCCCACCCAGTCACATTTTGGAACCACTTGTCTTCAGGAAACAAGTTTTTGAAGAAGCAGAAGAATTCGGCGCAGAACTCAGTTCCGGATCTGGATGAGTTGGAGGCAGCAGCGGGAGATGAAGATGGACGTCTGCTCAATTCGTCTGGCGCTGAGATGCTCTTCAGCGTGTAGCGAGCAAACCCCACTCCATCTCCCACAAGTGATCCCATGAATGTTGGACTCAGAGCTGCGCGGGAGAGCTTTCTGTTTGAAAACAATTCGCCAGTGAACCGTGAGGAAACGAATGACGAGCCGGAATGGACGGTTCTTGTTGTGTTTCAAAGAACTCATTTTCACTCTGACTCGAAAGTTTTGTTGAAAATACTGCTTTTGTTTGTGCATTGTTTATTTTTTCTGTTTTGCATGAAGCGCGGGGTAATTGTGTCGAAAGCAAAGGTAAGTTTTGCACATTGAAATGGAAGAGAGGAATCCAGTCGATTCTGCATTGGGTCCGAGACACAGTCGTGTAAAACAAGGAACAGCATTTTGCGTACGGAGATCACCTGCTTCGTTCGTGTCTTAGCAAGGCTGGGTCCGTTGTCGTTACGAAGGCTGTTTGCGTGCTTTTGTGAAAGAAAATCATACATTACTGTGAAGTGTGGCATTCCGTCCCAATACTCACCTGCAAGTTACAGTGTGAAACGGTTCAGAAAGTGCGCGAAACGCGCGCATCTTAGTTCACGATTCTCACTGCGTTGGTTCCGTCCGTGCGTGTTGCACAAAACTGTTGTGCGCACTCTTTCTCAAAGGAGAGAAAACAAAACTTGGTTTTGTTCACTTTTGAGCCGTTTTTCTCTCTGTGTGATAAAATGCGTTCACTTTGCGGATTCACATTTACGTGCTGCCTTTTCTGCGAGTATCTCGATGAGCGGTGTGAAAACTGGCTGAAGCGACGTTTCTGTTTGTTAAAATGTGAAAATATATCACGGTTTCGTACACGAGGTCTGTTCTTTGTTGTTTCTTGCTGGTGTGCTGATCCGGATTTCGTGGGTCAACATTCAAAATGTGGTGGGGACCTTCGTAAATCTGACGTTGAACTTCGAACCAACGAAAGAGCAGACTTGCTTCACTGAATGTTATCTATTTTTCGTACAACCAAACAGACTGAATCCACTCCATATCACATCACGCCACAGGGATCCAAAATGAGTGGGACTGAAAAGTGGTTCGGCACACACTGGATGTCGCGCGTTGCGTCGTCGAGCAAGTCAGTGCGTAGTGTTCCGTCCCAACGGGGAAAAGACAGGTCTGACGACGCAGTCAGTTTTTGCAACACAAAAATGTCACCTTTTTCCGAGGGAACGGGGAACAGCCGTTTCTTACTGGGTCATCAAAATACACCACAAATGTTAGTTCTTCAACAGAAACTACGCAAGTGAGTGAGCATCGCAATCCGTTCTTACCATCAGTGAAAACATTCAACTTTGGAACTGCGATGCCCGACTGCTGCGTCGGTAAAGAACGACACTTCAAATTATCTCATTCGCGAACAGGATACAAAAGGACCAAACAACTTCAGTTCGAGTCACACAGACACGCACCAAGCAGAATGCAGAAATATTTCGTCTGAAAAGAAGCACCCTCTCCAGTGAAGTAAAAACCTTCCGGTATCTGCCAATTTGAGTGAACAAAAAGAGTGCTTCTGTTGGGCGTTTTGAGCGAACAGACAAAAAGACAATTCACCGAGGAAAAACCCACACAATTCAGGTGAAAAGCAACACTCCTGACAAAAGAACAATGAAGATATGAGTCAGGAAAAAATCTCAATTTTCCACAACACAACGCACAAAAGCAAAGTGCCCAGCAACATAAACACTACTTTGTCCGTCAACATCAGCCAACACCTCAACCCGCCAATCCAAATGGTTTTGAATGGCCGGGCTCATTGTCTTCAAATTGACAAAGATTCGATTTAGCCAAACACATTCATTACCTCCTGAGTGGGAGCTGCACAAACCTGAGCACTGTCCGTGTCAAACGGAGGAACAAGGAACGGTTTCTGCTTGCAGTTCGACCAAACGAGAATATCGTCGCTTCTCAAATACATGGCAAAACCACGACTTGAGTGTTGACATACGAGGGGTCCTCAATATTTATTTGCCAGCATGTTCAGCGCGATCGGCGAGATCTTGAGTAGAATTGCGATGCAGGTCACCATTGACAGACTCAAAGTGGCTGTGCAG
>JAAUXT010095442.1_pt1 | contig 13377 bp, 13 predicted proteins | sample 7278171 | NCBI WGS metagenome assembly JAAUXT01 (sample SAMN14350112, study PRJNA611818) | marine sediment metagenome | isolation source: surface marine sediment (1.8m) | place: French Polynesia: Moorea | collected 2018-08
CAACCTGAAATAGCCAGGCTTTCATCGGGGCTCCGAGTAGTCCAGGTCTGTGTCCCGTCTTTTCGTTCAACCTGCGAGAAATCCCAGAAATTTGGGAAAAGCGAAAACTGACCCACAAGACACAAAATCCTGTTCACAACCAGGAATTAGTTCGACGGGGACAGGAAAACCATGACAAACGTATTTCCACCGTACGCCACGTTCAACAAGCACACCAACTCAGTCTCTTGGCCATGATGTTGCAGAGGAACTAGAAAGCGCTTAGTTCCACGTGGCTGGCATTGCGGCACTGCAGCCCACCCTGGCACACAGCGTGGGTCCTCCCTGTGACCTGTCTTTGGAGAGGAAGGGCTTCTGGTAAAGGTACTACTGCCAGGCCCCCGATGCAAACAGCACAGGAAATAAATATCCCAATACCAAACCTGTGCACAGGGAAGTCCAACATGGGCAATCACTGCCAGAGCTCCTTCCCTCAGGTCCTTCTCCAGGACCTCACCTGTGCACGCGGCGACGCCTTGCATGGGAACTCCTGCCAGATCTCCCCCCCTCAGACAGCACAGGGACCTGGCCTCAGGTGGCTACTCCCTAGGACCTGACCTGTCGACGGGTGTGTGTGTGTGTGTGGGGGGGGGGGGGTACGACAAGTGCACTTCTCTGGACCCCACCTCCCTACCTACGGACAGCACAGGTCCAACCCTGTGACCAAACTAACAGTCCCACATTTTAACTGTACCTATCCGCAAGGACGGAGTTATCTGGTATGCACACGACTGACAGACCCCCCCGCCACCTCAAGCAGAAGTGTACAACACACACACACACACACACACACACACACACAGGGTGACTGCACAAAGCACTCGCAATAGACTCCTGGTGGCGAACGGCGCCTGACCCACCGTAGCCAACAGCTTCAAACCATGTTTCTTGCAGATTCAGACTCCTCAGCCTCCGTGTGCAGATTTTCCCATGTGGTGTGATTTTCCCATTTTCCCATTTTCCAAAACAAAGAACACTAACATCCGAAAAACCAACATCTTCTGATCCAGATGCGCCTGCGAATCATGACGTCACCCCTTTCCCGACGTCACGTTACCGCGGATGAAGCCACGACGGTCGATGATTCGGCCTCATGGATTTTCTAGTAAGTTGGTCCTTCATCCAAATCATCGTCATCGTCCATGCCGTACCCCTCTCCATTGTCAAAATAGTTCAGATTGTAATCGTTTTCCTGCCAGAGAGAAACGACAGATCTAACGATAGGTCTACCTTTCAATTTTCAGGTTGTTCTGTTTTGGACATTGTAACTACTCCGGCTGGGGAAACCACATACAACAAAGGATCATTCGCGCATGATTCGAGGGTCCCCAATGAATTTGCCCTGCAGGTCTCTTTGGCAAAAACGGAATCAAATCAGTTGGGGTGACAAATGCGGACCACAACACTCCCTTACAACCCAAAGAACCTTGTATCTTTCGCGTACCTCTTCCTCTTCGTCGTCGAAAAAGTCGTCCTCCATGTCGTCGTCGTCGCCTTCTTCTCCTTTTTCGTCTCCTTCCTTGTCTTCTTCTTGAACAGTTTCATCCTCTTTTTTCTCCAAATGCTGCAAACATTGCAAAATTGCGTCAATCTGGAAACACATGTGCACGTGTCTACGTGGGATACAGCCAGTGTGGCACGCCTGCGTGAGCGATCTTGGTCCGACAGTTGAGGCAACTGCACCAACCACGGTCGGGGGCTATACAAACTACTGGTATGGTGTTGGTTCGCCAACCAAGGTCAATGGGAGCACTTTGGGAGTTTTTTTCGAGACCAGATGCAAAATCACGACTGATTCCGGCGTTTTGAGACCAGACGCAAAATCTCGAGTGATTTCGGCACCTCAAACGTTTTTTCCACATCGACTGGTGCCTTGCTGCCTTCCAGATGCAATGATGTCAGTGCTGGCTGGGTTGTACTTTTCGTGGTCCTTCTCTTCTTGCGAGGTTTGAGTTCTACTGGCAGGCGAGACCAATCTGCAAGAAATAATCAGGCCGTAAACAACACCTAAACCTGCTCTTCATCCTCTCTGTCTCTCTCTCAGGAAACAGAAAAGAAAAAAAAGTTATCTTACGTACCAGGCTCCATCACGTTGTTGTTGTCTTGTCCGTTCATTTGGTATTTGTCAGAGTACCGCTCAATGTCAGTCTTTGCCTCTGGCATTGTGATGAAGTAAGGAGAGTCTTTCATTGCATTTCGATATTCTTTCTTCCATTCCACAAGGTAGTCGTCATCTTTCAGAAGGGGAACAGGTTTGAATTCTAATGGCTGCAAACAGAAAGGAGAAAATCAGCGGGTTCCAACGCTTGTCAACAATCCAGTTCAAACTTCTCAATTTTCAACGCAACACTTGGGCCCGGCGCGCACAGCGCGTGTTTCAACGCTGGTTTGACCCTCAATAATGTGCCGTCAGGATTGTAGTCAAAACATGGGTTGAACTTTCAGGTTTTTATAAGATGTTAAAAGTCAGAGAGAAAATCTCCCTTGATCGTCTTTTCCTTCTTATTTATGTTTGCCTTGTGAAAATCAACATAGTTTGTTTGAGAGTCAATAAGATTCCTAATGACATGTCAGTCAGGGTCAAAATTTTCGACTCGACGCTGTGGGCGCGCCCTGCCTTGTTCGGAGGAACGAGGGGGATGTCACCAATGTAAGCAACCAGATATGACCAGAAATTCTAAACAATCGCCAGCAGAAGAAGAGAAAACAAAGAGATCAAAGACCAACGACCCCGCGGCACACCTTACAAGAGGCATTGTGCTCACAACAGGCGTTGTTCCAGCAAACAGGCCAAGGCTGCCTGCCGACCAGGAACTACTGTTATCTAGGGGGGGGGGGGTGTCAACCATTGGTTTTAGTGATTTGGTCCAAAAGTAATGAAACAAACTGTTGGTTTCGCCACATCTGGTTACAAAAGCAACAGTTGGCTTGCCATCAGGGGGAAACCAATTGTTTTGTTCTTTTTGGACAAGAAAATGCCACTCTCCACAAAACCAATACCCCCCCCCCACCTGGCAAAACCAACTGTCCAGACTGAAGTCAGTGGATGGTTTACCCCCCTCCCCTGGCAAAAACCAACTGTCCACAGACATACTCCAGGACAAGACCATCGCAATTGCACTGAGCTCGTGGCTCGCCAAAATGCCGCGGGCTTCATAACTTCATAACCCCCCCCCCCACAAAACGTGTGGTTCTCTTGAGTGAGGGTGGGGGGGGGGTCAATTTACAAAATTGATATCAAAACTGCAGGTGGTGCGCGCTGTTTGGTCCATGATCACTTATAATTCACAAGTATCAAAAATGTTGTCTCTTGGCATCCAGATTCAAAATAATGAAATAATGTACCGGTACATGCTTTTTGCTGGTCCACATGCATACCCTGGCCTGAGCATAAATGATGCTCAGGGAGGGGGGTGTCCTATGAAGCGGTCACACTGTTACGGACAGACACACACTGACAATATTAGTCGCGCGCTTCCGCGACTAAAAAGAACAACCAAAACATTTCCCTAGCAACAGCATTCTTCTCAAGCATCTGTTTTGGAATTGTGAGACTGTGTGGCCTGAGATAATTCCCTGTTTCTGAAGTCAAGTCTATATGTCTCTTGTTGCGAGGGTCAATAGAATATTTCAAATTGTTTTGCATGGCAACAGGTTGTTGAAACAACAGACAGTTTTTGTATCTTTGCAATGCAGGCTCAGAGATGATTCCAACCACACTGAGATCAAGTATCTTCGTCTCTTGGTTGCTGAGCTGTGTCCAATGGAATGTTTGGTCCTGGATCAAACAATCTTCCAACAACACCAAGATACAGTATCTTGGTCTCTTGTATGCTGAGAGATGTCCAAATGGACATCGCACCATAAAATCACTTCACGCAATGCCTTACCGGATAAATTGCTCGGGGCTGTAGAACTGGGGCTGATATCACTTCACCTCTTCCAATTCCTAGAGTCTCCAGAGACAGCGACGTGCCTTTCGCACCCCTACCTCGTCCCCGACCACGGCCAGCCATTCTAAAACCTGCGAAGGATTGATTTGCAGCAATTTGTTTGAACACACAAACTTGCAAAGGAAAGAGAGATTTGCTTCGACCAGAGCTGAACATCACTTTGTGTCGACCACCAACTACAAAAGAGCTGCAACTTCCTGAACTAGGTAGCACGCCGGCAACAGGGAACACTCGCCGGCGTAACAATTGGATGTCACCACACACACGCACACACACCAACGACATTTAAATGCGACGCAAAAATTATTGATCAATGCTGGGTGACCAAGGCAGTGGGGGTCCCTTGACATTCAATAATCTTTTGCCGCACCTGACATGTAAAATTATTTGTTGTTGGGTGACATCCACCCCCTCCTGTCACCCAACATTTGACGTCACCAACATCAAAAAGTTTCTGTTTGCCAACATGATAAACGTTCAAATGTCGGGTGACCTTTCCCCTCTCATCATCGAACATTTTCTGCAACCCAACAAGAACTTGAATGTCGGGCAACCCCGCAACCAACATATCACCCAATATCAGGCGGGGGGGGGGGGGGAGGCAGAAAATGCAGCGGAACAACACACTGCACCTCGGACGAGTGCAAAAAATAGCTCCATGGATTTGAGAAACCAGAAAAAAATGCATGGCGACTGAAATGCATGAAACCAAAAGACATGCAACCAAAATGCACCATGAGCAGAATGCACAAAGGATCAACAATGAAAGAGATTCATAGTATTTTTGTACATTTAGAATACACCCAAATATACCCAAATTATCTGTACCTCAAAACTTACCACCCAATCATACATCAATCTGATCTTTGCCAAATGTCCATCACAAATATTTTCCTGAATCCCAAATTTGCACCCAAAGTTTGACCCAACTTGAAAACCATTTGCAAATTTTTGAAAATGAACAATTAAATGATGCCAGTCCAACACCAACCAATATACAGTTCATCAATATATACCCTTCATGAAACATTTCTACTTTCTGAGATATCACCCACTTTGGTGAGTAAAGTGCCAAATTTTACAACCCCAAAAATTTTAACTTTTTGCTCACAAACCTAAAAATTTAAACTTCACATATTCCTTGCTGATAATTCTTCACCCAAACAAATTCAAAAAGAACAAGAAACAGGTGTTCATATGCTTTCCGTCGATGCAGCCTGTAGGTCCGTGGTGCAGCCTCCTGAAATTACCTGAAAAGTACGTTTTGAAATCATGGTGCCGGGGGTCACTCCATCATCGATTGCCATTTCCCAACCATGCCCGAGGGGAACCATATTATCGCCCCACGGACGTGTTGCAACACACGAACTAACGCGTAGATACATTCAACTGCAAGTCATATGATATGAAGTACTCACACTTGAATTTTGCCTTTCGGTGTCACAAACGGCCAACAAACACTTTGATCGAGTGGCAATGATCAAAAACAAGTTCCATTCTGTTGTCTTCTCAGGGGAGCATGATTGACATCTTCCGCCCTGATAACAAGAAGTTCGACATCGGTGGCATATCCTTGACACACAAGTGACATGACGCAAGTTTTGTGCATTATACACACAAAATCTTATTTGCTTCAAAGTTGGATAGTGTGTGTTGCGTCTTTGAAGGCGAAAGGTTTGTCAAAGTTTCGTACGCAAAACTGGAGCTGCTCCCCTAGCAGCCCAGATTCTGAGCATGCGCCGTGTGCAAGTTTCCAAGGGTCAGCAGAGTTCAACCAGAGATTTGCGTCAGTATTGTTGTTTTTTTGCAGCATTTTGAACAACATTTAAAGTTCCACCAAAAATTATTTGGAAACATCAGACAAAGAAGAAGGTCCTGACACTGAAAAGGGCACATTCTTGTGGTGGGTGAGGTCTGGACGTGCACAAACTCAGAAAATGGAACATCGAACTTTCTCTCGATTTGTGGTCTCTTCGAATTTTCTGACGTTTGCGTCGAAGTTCACGCACAGTATTGTCACGTACTTTCCAAAACGCTGCGAAGCATCTTCAACGGGGTCGCGACTTATCTGGTTAAGAAGGACAAACCAAAGTTGATCGATCTTGTCCAATGTCGTTCATTCCACTGTGGACAGTCTGGGTGCCGTTGCTTGTCAAGGGGAAACACACAAGTGGAATGTCTCATTTCAGTTGGAATATGGCTGCACCAGTCAGAAGTGGATACAGGACAGCACACGGTATATTGTCAGCCAACAGAGGCTTGCAACAAGGTGAGGGTGCCAGAACTTCTTCAGTTCCGTTCAACTTCGAATGAAACATTTCGGGTTCTTGAGCATCTTTTGGTTTGTTGTTGCAGCACAAAGGCGTGTCCGATTCATAAGAATTTTGAGTTGCACTGATTCCTACCACCAACACAACCCATCTGAAGCCAGACATTTCCTGGTGTGTGTGCCGAGGACTGCCAGCTGTCGGACCTACAGCAGTCAATCCAAGGATCCACCAGGCGACCACAAGAAGTCAACCCTTTCTGGGACAACAAGGGGAACATCAATTGGTGGAAACAAAAATGGGCATGGTGGCGATAAAAAAGGAGGTTCCTCCGACTGGTGGTGCCCAAGATGCGGACAACCTTGCTCAAAGCTCGACGCCAGCAGCAGTGAGTCCTGTTTTGGGAGTCAAGGCTCACTGTTTTGCCTTGAGAAGTTTACCACGATCAGTGGAGCAGTGTTGAGGTGTCGACCAAATTATAGTTGTCAAATTGTGCATCGTCACATGGTTTTACTTTTCGCGTCTTTCTACAGCATCCAGATTCGTCCGATGTCCTGCCTGCAATCACTTCTTCGTCGTGCTGAGTGATGATGATTCCAAGATTGGGTTCAAAGAGGGTTTCTTCAACGAACCGAAAATGGTCAAACGGAAACCGCCACCACCCAAAAAGGTGACCGCTCAAGCAAAGTAAAGAAAAGAAATAAATTGACGGAGGATTGACAGAGTGCGGCTGTGTAATTGTCAAACATAGACATTGCTGCGGAACGTCTGGGATATCATGTGAAGTGGGCGTTGTCAGAATACAAGTTTTAATTGTGCTGCAGATTTATGACTACTTGGACAAATACATCATCGGCCAAGATCAAGCCAAGAAAGTTTTGTCAGTGGCCGTGTACAACCATTACAAAAGGATCTACAACAACATACCAGTCAGTAACGGAAATACAAGTGGGCAACAGAAGGCCAACGAACTCATGCTTGCAGATAGTGCACCAAGAATGTTGCAGACGACGAGTAACAGAGGTTAGTTTTCTCTTTGACGTTGGTGGGTGGGGTCGTCACTTCCGGCAAATGAGGTCCTTTCTCACGTTTTGCCATACTGGGTACTTTGTTCTGTGTGTACGAAGGAAACATCTCCGGGATACGTGCCCAAAACTCGACAAATTTTGAAAGCCTCGCAGATATTTGTGATTCATTTGTGCGTTTTCTTTCAACGATTCCTCAACATCAGGTCCCAATGGCTCCAAAAAGGGGAAGGATGGAAAAACCAGTTCTCTCCTCCCTCGCCCTGCTGTGAAAGACCTTATCCACAATGAGAAGTTTACGGGCAAAAAGTTCACGAAAGTTTTCACTTCCAAAGACCACCTGAAGGAGTATGGTACTCCTGCTGACTTCCATTTCGTTACTTTTTGTTGCCGAGGTTCAACAACCTTCAGATTTTGTTGCTGGTGCCTGTTTTGAGTTCCATGACTGTTCTTTCCAACCTGAGAGGTTCCGTCAATGTTCCGCACGTTTATTATGGTCTTGTTCTGTGGACACTCGGCGAAACACCCGACACGAATGTTGCAGAATGGTTCACATTGACCGGCATGGGACAAGGAAGTGCGCTTGGTCCCCAACAACAACAACAAACACACCACAGAGACCATCCGACAACGAATGGAGAGAAGAGGGCGTCGGACATACTTGACGCCACTTCACACAAGCTCAAACTTGACAAAAGCAACATTCTTTTGTTGGGGCCGACAGGTTCTGGTAAATATTCAGAGTGCATGGCTCCAACAGCAGGTGTTGAACAAAGCTTTTGTGTACTTGTCGGTGCGTTTGAAGCAAAAAGGGGTTTCACTGTCCAATTTACAGGTAAAACGCTGTTGGCGCAGACGCTTGCCAGATGTTTGGATGTTCCATTTGCAATCTGTGATTGTACGACATTGACTCAAGCTGGGTACGTGGGTGAAGATATCGAGTCGGTGATTGCAAAACTGCTCCAAGATGCCAACAACAATGTGGACAAGGCTCAGCAAGGTTCGATTTGTGCTCGTATTACTTTCACGGTTTTCGTCACAACTAAACAATTCCAAAACAATTCCACAAGAGCGATTCAAGTGCAAACAACGATCTAGGTGCATGGTTTCGGGCAGACGGATGTCATATAAAATCACAAAAACAACCCTGTGACGGCCTGTGAACGCCCCGGGAAAAGCTGTGCACGAGCAAAAGTTTTAAACTTTTGGTGAATGAATGTTTTGACATCAATAACTTCCCGTCACGTCTGACGTGTTGACTCTGACCCTGAACAAAATTTTGGACTTGCACAGAAATGCGGCTGTAGCAATGCTAGTTTCTCGTCTGACATAAGTCGAAACGAAAGAACGAACAGTGTCCCGAAGTGCGTGTTTGCAAACAAAAACAAGTGCAAAGAGATGGTGACCCTTGACACAGCACTGGCAGTACCTGCAGATCATGCCAACTTTTAAATCATTATCACGGACGCCCTTGCCGTACGTGAAAGCCTTGACATATTGCCAGCAGTTTGTGAAAAATCAACTGTCATTGGTAAATTTTTCAGGCATTGTGTTTTTGGACGAAGTGGACAAGATCGGAAGTGTGCCAGGCATTCACCAGTTGCGCGACGTTGGTGGAGAAGGTGTGCAACAGGTAGCGTCTCTCATTGTCTCCGTCACTTGGTCAAGAATGAGAAAAATAAGAACAACAGAGCACACAGATGCGAAATCCTTTTCCTGTGTTTTCGAACAGGGGATGTTGAAATTGCTGGAAGGGACCATCGTGAATGTGCCCGAGAGAAACAACAGGAAGCTGCGTGGCGAGACTGTTCCTGTTGACACCACCAACATTCTTTTCGTTGCCTCTGGTGCTTTCAATGGCGTGGACAAAATTATCAGCACGAGGCGAAACCAGAAGGTACGGTGAAGACCTCGTTGAGTTCGTTGCTTGTTGCGATACAAATCGTCCGTGGTGCAAATGTGTCCTCTGAAGTTGAAACCACCTTCCAGTTACAATCGCTTGCTGAAGTATGAACACCGAACTTACCTCATTCGAAAGTTCCGCCGGTCACTGGAAGTTGATCTTTTCAGTATTTGGGATTCGGTGCTCCCACAAATAAGAAGCAAGGCCGCAGAGCAGCAACCGAGGCGGACCTGCACAGTTACAACGAAAGCAACGATTTCGAAGCAGAGATTGATGAAAAGGACGCAAACTTGATCAAAGTGGAGGCGAGAGACCTGATCGAATTCGGAATGATTCCCGAATTCGTGGGACGTTTCCCCATTGTGGTTCCCTTCCAATCCCTGCGAGAGGAAACGTTGATGAAGATCCTGACTGAGCCGAGAAACGCGCTGATTCCGCAGTTTCAAGCTTTGTTCAGTATGGACAAGGTAAATGTGTATTCAACGTATCTATTTTTCATGGGACTGAGGCCCATTGAAATTATGCAAAACTCATACCCACCAGTGAACACCGTTCTATTCAACTTTAGCGCGTTGATGTGCAAGGCCAATGAAACAGTTCGTGCTTTGAAATGAATGTTCAATTTCTGCCACATTTCAGTGCAATTTGGAGATTTCTCCTGAAGCATTGCGAGCCATTGCGCGTCAAGCCATGGAGCGAAAAACTGGTGCAAGAGGCTTGAGAGCAATCTTGGTGAGATTCAGTCCTGGTCGTTCATGTCAGGCAACATGTGGACTGATATGACTCCAAGTCAACAGAAAATTAATCATTTCGATCTGCATTTGCAGGAACGGATTTTGCTGGATTCTATGTTTGAAGTGCCTGGTTCCAACATCTGTGACGTTGTGATCGAGGAAGACTGTGTGAAGGCTGGAAAAACTCCTCGCTACCTCTATCGGGCCGACTCCACCTCAAGGAGTGACTTTGAAACGTGCGAAGAAGGAATATCGCTGTCCGCTCAGAATCCCTGACGCACCATTGTTTGCTTCGTGTCTGCCCTTCGACAGTGTTCCGTTCAGTCGTGGATGGTTTGACCGCCTGTTCCTGTGACATGGCATTCGTTATGGAAGGCAATTTTAGCATTGATGCTGCAGTCTTCGCAAAATCACCCAAGTTGTTGTTCTCGCTCGTCTCTAAAGCACCCTTTGTTCACAGGAAAAGTCGAAGACTGCAGCAATGTTTCAGGGTTGACTTGTTTACCCTTGACGAGCGATGATCACTTGGCGGCAGAAAACAACAGTTGTGTGACATCTAAATGACCGCAATGTCCGTTTTCTTGTATCGTGGGGCTTCTTTTAGAGGTGTTTCGAATTTTATTTATAAAGCCTTTGTGATCTTTGTGAGACCCGAGTGAAGAAACTATCGTAAAACCTGTGCTGCTTTCGTTTTCCTCGACATGGTTACAGTTTGTTCGGAGTTTGCTGGACGTACCTGTGATGTATGTCTTTTTACCGTGTGCTCCAGTGTTGACGATGCCTTTGCACCGCAGGTTTTACGGTTCTTTCCATTGGGTTGTTCGCCCTGCAAGAGCTGAAACGCATTGGTATTAGGTGTGCGTGTTGTACGTCTGAGAGCTTCGGAGCGGTTTGCACAAGAACTGCCTCTGGCCACTCTGCGCCGTTGCAGACAGGATTGCGTGCGTGTGAGCAGTTCTGTTCACCGCTACAGGCTCGTGTCGAGCCTGTTTTTGTCAAGCCTTCTTCTGCACGTTGTGTGCGGGCATTCTTGATGAACCAGGAACTTTGTACGAAGTATCAGAATGACTGAAAATGTGGAGTGAGTGCTGTCCTGAAGTGTCGCGTTCGTCTTTTGAGCAACGACCACGTGCACAAACAGGCCGTCTGGCAAATGATCTGTCGTGTACGTAATAAATGCGTTCGAGACCTATGTTCTGTCTTGCTGTTTCGAAGCTCGTAACTCCGGTTTTGAGAAGGAAGGTCAAGATTTGGGTAAACATAGTTTATTTCTTTGGAAGTTTAGTGTTGAGCAGAACGAAGGTGATTGGTGCACGAGACGTCCGTGATGACAACACAATTTGTAGATTTACGACTAGACAAGTAAGCATCGCTCTACAGGGGAAAATCGCATCGGATCCAACATTCTCAATGTCGATTTCACACTTATGTGTAGAAAAGGTAACAATCTGAAATATGAGCAAGGCCGATCTCTACAAGTCCGGCAGAATCAACCGCCAGGATGTTTGGGAATGAATGGGTGCGAGAGCCGTGGACAGACAATTTATGTACAACCCAACCCTCATATTGCCGTGCAAGAAAGGATCCGGGTAGCACCACATGTAAAACAGTGAATGGAAAAGGCATACCTGGACGTAAAAATGCATCAAAATAAAAACAATTCAAGACGGATTCAAACGCTGCACGAATCAACCGAACACCACAAGTACATTGCACAAATTACGGGCAAATTTCATTTCCCTCAAACACCCACAACAAAAAGGTTTGACAAAAAATACACCTTCCTGCGCCTGAGGACTGGAATATATTGCAATTCGAACTTTACAGTCTGTGTGCACTTTCCAGCAGATCACACCAGCGTCTGCGTTGGGTGAAAGGCTGAATATTTGCTGGCCGAGATTTCCTGAAGGACTTTCGGACAACAGTTTTCAGTTGCGTGGATTGTCAATTGTGTCATTTGTTGTTACATGCTCTCAGGCACAAAAGGCAGGTTACAAGTGTAGCATTCTGTTGTACAAGCCTCTGGGAATCTCCCGACAAGGTCAAATTGGGACGCACAGATCAACGCAAGAAGTCACATCTGTGAATATCCAGACAAACTTGACCAAAGGTGGGGTTGGTCTTCTTCCGAGCGTTTCTTTTTTTTTTCTTTTTTTTGGGCAGGCTCGAAAATCCACTCACGACCACACCCATCCAGTTGGAAGTTTATAAGGGGTTTTTTGTGCGATGTCCCTTTCAGAGAGCACTCAGTGCTGTGCTCAATGAGTAAGTACGAACATATGGTATTGGCATCTCAGGTAAGATGTCTCACCTGTAATTTTCTGTCCTATCCCCCTGTACCACATTTGGCCAGATGGCTGCTGGTGTTGGCCTGGGACAAATGGTCTGTGGTGCGCTGATGTAGAAACACATGCATTTGGCTTCTCAGGCAAGATGTCCCACCATTTGCAATACCCCATCCCCCCACCTCACCCCCCTATCTCGGCAACTGCTGGAGTTACAAACTTGACCTGGGGTTCACGGCAATGGACTTTGAGGTCTCTGACCCACATTTTTGATTTTCCAAAATGGAATGGAGACTTGACAGAGACTTGATGTTTGGCTGATTTGAAAGGTATTTGAAAACAGCTTCCAGTGCTCGTTCAGAAGAATATTCATGCCAACTCCTCAAGCAACCAGATGTAAAACTCCCTGGCAACCAGATGCAAACATCCATATCTCAGGTTCCGCTCAAGATAGAGACTTAATGTTTGGCTTATTTGGAAGGTATTTGAAAGCAATTTCCAGTGCTAATTCAGAAGAATATCCATGCCAATTTCCCAAGCAACCAGATAAAAAACTCCCTGGTAACCAGATGCAAATGGCCATATCTCAGGTTCTTCTGAAGACAGACACTTTATGTTTGGCTATAAGTGAAAGGTATTTCAGAGCAATTTCCTGTGCAGGTTCAGAAGAATGTCCATATCAACTTCCCTGGCAACATGATACAAAACTCCTGAACAACCAGATACCATTTCTCAGTTTTTGAATTTCCTTGTCCAATTGAAGTTCAAGTACCAAAGGGATGTATCAGATCACCAAAGCAAACGCTCCGGGGACATCGCACTTGCAATTGCCCTGTGCACTGCTTCTCTTGTTATGGCCTGCAAAGACGCAGAACTCTCGCCTCCAAAGCCAGAGTTCAGGCTCAAGTTTGGTGCGCCCAACGTGGGGAGCCTTCACAGGGGGCAACTCTTGCTTCCTATGTGAGCTTCATCCCTTCAGCTGCAGGTTGAAGCTGACCAACGCCAATCATTTGCTTCAGCCTCCAAAAACAATGAACATTTGCGAGAAAAGCGGAGGAGACACCAAACACACACTGTTCCATAATGCACTCTCTTAGCTTTGGAATAAACGTTCAACCGTACGACGTCTCGTTTAATCCGAATCTTAATCCAAGCTCATCTTCGTGAGACA
>JAAUXT010099977.1_pt1 | contig 13377 bp, 14 predicted proteins | sample 7278171 | NCBI WGS metagenome assembly JAAUXT01 (sample SAMN14350112, study PRJNA611818) | marine sediment metagenome | isolation source: surface marine sediment (1.8m) | place: French Polynesia: Moorea | collected 2018-08
CTGGGGCTCGCTCTCCCGCCCCCTCCCCCCCCCACCCCCCCCCCCCCGCCCCCTGCCCCCCGCCCCGCCGCCCCCGGGGCCGCCCCGCGCCGCCCCCCCGCCCCCCCCCCCCCCCCCCCCCCCCCCCCCCCCCCCCCCCCCCAGACCCCCAACGGGCCAAAGATTCAGTGATGAATATGGTTGGAATTACCGTTTGATTCAGCATGAGAATAACTTACACCGTGGCTGCTATCTGAGAATCTTTGTTCACGTCTGCCTGTAAGGCGTGTGCATTTTGGAAATGGGCGATATTGGAAGACGTGTCGCACGTTGCAGGTACGTGGGGCGCTTTATGTCGCGTCGCGAGCGGCTCGAGCAGATGGGCGACCGCGCCAAGAACTTCACGAACGTGTACGTGAAGAACTTCGGTGAGGAGCTGGACGACGAGAAGCTGCAGACGATGATGGGGCAGTTCGGCAAGATCATCAGCGCCAGGGTCAGTGTGTGTGTGCGTGCAGGGTGCGTGTGTGTGCGCGTCTACATGTAGTGCGTGCACGTGCTTCCAGGCAGGGCGTCTGGAAATTAGGTGTGTGTGTGTGTGTGCGTGTCACTCTGCGTGGAGTGTGTACGCGTGTTCGTATGGATGGCCTCTTTCCCTGGGGTCTGACGTCGAGCATGAAGATACGTTGTCGAGATTGTGTGGTGAAACATGCAAGTTCGGAAATCTCGTAGTGAGGCCCAGCGCCGCTCGTTTCGTACCTGCAATCGGGAGGGGCGTCCTCCGGGGGGTGCAACGAAAAGTCGCATCGTTACAGCTGCTGAACCGCAAAAACAGATGATTTTCAATTTGATGACAGATTCAGTGATGAGTGTGGTTTTGAAATAACTTTGACCAGGCATAGTTTGAATGAACACAGTGGCGGCCAATGTTGGGAAACTCTGAACCCCGCAGAGCACGTGTTGGTGAGCGATAATTGAGTTGTAACGCACGTGTCCCCCACAGGTGATGACGCACGAGGACGGGCGCGCGCGCGGGTTCGGTTTCGTCAGTTTCGAGGACCACGACGCGGCGGCAAAGGCGGTGGAGGAGCTGAACGGGCACGAGGTGAACGGGAGGCCCATCTTCGTGGGGCGCGCGCAGAAGAAGGCCGAGCGACAGGTGAGACTCCATCACCGTGCTCACCCGAGTATGACGCGCCCCAAGTGTACAGTGTGCATTCCTTCTTCAGAGTGAAAAATTGTGACTTTACATTGATAATCCTTCGCAACAGACACTCACGAGAACAGAGCACCCAAACTTATTTTAGGTTCAGAAAGGTGCAAATTGCGAAGAAGGGAGGTTTGTGTGGGGAGGGAGGGTCTTGCGTGAAGAGCAGTTTTGACGGAAGGTGCGGAGTCGTTGCCAAGATACGAAGGGTTGGAAGGAGGAGGCGAAGCAAAGATTCAATGATGAATATGGTTGGAATTACCGTTTGATTCAGCATGAGAAGAACAAACACCGTGGCTGCTATCTGAGAATCTTTGCTCTCCGAACATGCGCGTATGCCACGTGCAAGTGAGCGATATTAGAGAGTTTGGATTCCGTTGCAGGCGGAGCTCAAGGAGAAGTTTGAACGCATGAAGATGGAGCGAATCAACCGCTACCAGGGCGTGAATCTGTACGTCAAGAACCTGGACGACATCATCGACGACGAGCGACTCCGGAAGGAGTTCTCGCAGTTCGGGACCATCACTTCCGCCAAGGTCAGTCGCGCATGCGTGCTGACGCTGCGAGCTGCGCCAGCGCACCCGACTCTTGTGGTTTTAGGCTGCAGAGATCTGGGGGAGGGGGTTTGCGAGACGCACGGGGTATGGGGGGGGGAGTATGATTTGTCCCCAGGGAGAGTACGGTGAGAGTTGCTTCGTCCAGCACTGCGATGCAGCTCCTCGTTCACACGCAGCTCACGATGTGTAACGCACTGTGGGGTTGGGGCCCATTCACGTAGTGTGTAAGCAAGCAGAATACATCCACGCACAACGCATTACCATACCACTTGGTGTGGGTGAAACTCCCATGTGGTGCGTTTTGACCTTTGCGTGGACAATGCGCTGGCGCAGAACCAGGGGTACAGGGCCCGTCACTGGATCGAGTCTCCCCAGACCCCGAGTCCTTCCGCGCGTGACTGAGAGAAGTCGAGTTCCAATCTCACCCTGGAGTCTGCAGTGCACCATCTCTGATAGAGTTCCAATCTCACCCTGGAGTCTGCAGTGCACCATCTCTGATAGAGTTCCAATCTCACCCTGGAGTCTGCAGTGCACCATCTCTGATAGAGTTCCAATCTCACCCTAGAGTCTGCAGTGCACCCGTCTCTGATAAGAGTTCCAATCTCACCCTGGAGTCTGCAGTGCACCCATCTCTGAGAGTTCCAATCTCACCCTGGAGTCTGCAGTGCACCGTCTCTGACTCCTCCAAACGATTGGCAGAGAAAGTTCCGTGTGGACCGAGCTTCGCGCAGGGCGGTGCAGCCACTCCGCTCTGCGCTTGTTCAGCGGTACAGCATTCACTACCTCCTGTACTGGGGACCATTGTGCAAAGGACAGGTGTTCAGCTCTTTATTGCGCGGTCCGCCGCCTGGCGTCGCCTTCTGTGCACTTGCTGCAGTCTGTGTGCGCGTGTGTGAGCGTGTCTGTGTGTGTGTGTGTGTGGGGGGGGGTGTGTGGATCTGCACTCCGGTGGGGAGGGCTCTGAAAGTAGCGCTCCTCGTGGATCCCCCTCCCCGACGTTCTTCCGTGCAGGCGGGGTTGAACCTGAGCCGTCTGCGAGGTGGCCTGTAGTGTGCCATGTCAATGGCGGAAACCCGCTTTCCTGACGTGACCTTGACCTTCTCCACGCTGGTTGTTGCAGGTGATGCGGGAGCGCGGTCCACGTGACGCGGGCGGCGTCCCCGAGCTCGGGCGCTCCAAGGGCTTCGGCTTCGTGTGCTTCTCGTCGCCCGAGGAGGCGACCAAGGCCGTGACGGAGATGAACGGCCGCATCGTCGTCAGCAAGCCGCTGTACGTGGCGCTGGCGCAGCGCAAGGAGGACCGCAAGGCGCACCTCGCGTCGCAGTACATGCAGCGCATCGCGGGCATGCGCATGACGGTACGTGACGTGGGCGCGTTCGATTTACGCGTACGGCGAACGATCGAGTTGGCCCCATGGCCAGTGCGCGTTCGATATACGCGAACCGAGAGAGACTAAATGGGTGATTTCGCCCCATCTCCAACCCAGGGGCGAAAGTCGCACGACTTTGGCGATGTGTAACCGCACGTGAAAATCGAACACGCCCAATCTTCTTCGCGGGAGAAATGTACTGAAATGAGACCTGCAGTACTCGCGTCGACGCGGGCTCCAAAGCCACGTGTGCTAATTCGCGGCAGACTTGGTCTAATTGGGCGCCACCTGGTGTGTTGCAGCAGGGGCAGCAGATCGGAGGCCACATGTTCCAGCCGAGCGGCACGGGCTACTTCGTCCCGACGATGCCGCAGGCGCAGCGCGGCTTCTTCAACCCGGCGCAGATCGGCCAGGTGCGGCCGCCGCGCTGGCAGACGCCGCAGCAGGCGACGCGTCCCACGGGCGTCCCGACCGGCGTCCCCGCCGCCGCAGGTACGCATGCGCGCGCGCGCACACACACACACACACACGCACACACACGCGCGCACTCAGAGGAGCAGGGCTGAGACTGACTACACAAACACGTGCACATACGCGCACACACCCCCGCTTGAGGAAGACTGCAGGCCATGCACTCACCCCTACACACCCTATTGAGCCGGACACACACATGCACACACACCCTACTGAGCCGGACACATGCACACACACACACACACACACACACACAATCTTGAGCTTGGCCTCTTTCCCCGTCCGGGGCACATGTCAGACACGCACACGCTACACTCATTCCGCAACGTCAAATGTACCACCTCTGCATGAAGGTGCCCTATTTCCCACGGAATCTCTTGCCAATTCACGGGTTGAATTCAGATTGAGCGAGACGCGTGGGGTTTTGATGGGTGTGAACGGAGTGGCGTCTTGTGTTGCAGGGTACCAGGCGATGCAGGCGGGCGCGACGCAGGTTCGCCAGGCGCGGCCTCAGTCTCAGGGCGCCGTCCGCGCCACGATGAACGCGCGGCCCATCACCGGGCAGCAGCCGACGCCCGCGCAGCGCGTCGCAGGTCAGTCAGTCAGTCGAGCGCGCGCACACACGCACACACACACACACACACACCGCAGTGCAGTCACACACCGGCGCAGCATGTCAAAGGTCAAACACACACACGCACAGCGTAGCGCGTCGCAGGTTGGTCACACACACGGACACACACACACACACACACCACGAAGTGATTGATGAGACGCAGAGCAGAGACGTCATTGATACCGATATTTTCCACAGCGGGAGATTCCAAAGACATCGGAAGTGAGTTCACGTTGTGCAGTTTCCTTCCTTCGTTCTGTTACTGCCGTTCACTGTTGAGATGAACCTGTTGCAAGCCCACTGAAACGCACGTGTGTTCACTGCACTGACATGTACCTATTATCGCCCAGCAGGCATGACTGGCCCGCAGCAGATCCGCCCTCAGCCGGGCGCGATGCCGGGGCCGCAGGGCCCGCGCGCCAGCTTCAAGTACACGACGGCGGTGCGCAACCCGCCGGGGCCGGGCGGCGTGCCCGGGGCCGCGCAGATGGCCATGGTAGGTGCACGCATACACACACACACACGCACACACACTGGTCGTTTTCATGAGAGGATGCCACTTGCCCAGTGCGTGGCAGATCACTCGCGTATGCGTACACAACCTCTTCACACGCACACGCTTCACAAACGCGCACGCGCGCACATGCACATTTGCGCTTGTGCACACACGTCACAAACACGTACACACACACGCGCGCGCGCCAGGCTCCATTGTTCGACGCGGAAAGGGAAATCCAAGTTGGCTCCTCAGTGAAGACATTTGCACCCTCTTTCTGATGTCCTTTGAGATTGGTATGAAAGCAAAACTTTGTGGTTGCAGCCGGGTCAGGCGGTGCACGTGCAGGGCCAGGAGCCGCTGACGGCGTCCATGTTGGCGGCGGCGCCGCCGCAGGAGCAGAAGCAGATGCTGGGGGAGCGCCTCTTCCCGCTCATCCAGGAGATGCACCCGGATCTGGCGGGAAAGATCACGGGCATGCTGCTCGAGATCGACAACTCGGAGTTGCTGCACATGCTCGAATCCCGCGAGTCGCTCAGGGCCAAGGTCAGTCTCGCGAAGTCTCGTCACTTCTCGCTCTTTCTCGCGTCTCGCGCACTCTCATCACTTCTCGCGCTTTCTTGCGTCTCTCGAACTCTTGTCACTTCTCGCGTCTCGCGAACTCTCGTCTCTTCTCGCTCTTTCTCATGTCTCTCAAACTCTTGTCACTTCTCGCGCTTTCTCGCATCTTGCGAACTCTTGTCTCTCTATTCTCACTCTTTCTCGCATCTCGCGAACTCTTGTCACTTCTCACGCTTTCTCGCGTCTCGCGAACTCTTGTCACTTCTCGCGCTTTCTCGCATCTCGCGAACTCTTGTCTCTCTCTTCTCGCTCTTTCTCGCGCACTCCCGCCATTTCTCACTGGTGGTGATTCAGGGTCACAAAGGTTTGAGTGTTGCGGTTTGCTGGTACAAGTAAAATTGTGCACTTTGTGATCTGTTTGTCATGACACCACAAGTGTTGTGATGGTGGGTGAAAGGTTGTTGATGTTGGGTGGAGACTAGCAACGCGGTGCCACGTGTTTCAGGTTGACGAGGCGGTGGCGGTGCTGCAGGCTCACCAGGCCAAGGAGAACGCTGCCGGCGGGCCTATGGGCGGACCCCCGCACAAGGACAAGTAGACGCCGCGTCACGTCGCGTCGCCCGCCGCGCCGGGGAGAGACCGCCCCGACAGTAGGTGCAAGCGTTGGGTCAAGGAAGGCACGCGTTGAACAGCATCCCACGTCCCTCTTATATCGCCCACAATTGAAGTGACCTCGAAGCTGGTCAGACGGGGATTTGCGGGTTGGGGAGGGAAGATCTTGTGTTGTGCGTGCGTGTTGTGTGTGCGTGCATGACTGGAGGAAGGATCAAGGTGACTATGATGTGTCCACACGGGGAGCTTTGCTTTATTGGTCTAGCTTTCCGTGGAAAGCGTCTGTTGTTTGTCAAAGTGCTGTGAGCAGTTTGGCTGGACAACAGACGCGGTCGAGTTTGTGTTGGCGATTACGAAGCGTCCAATGGGAAGGCTGCAGCCCGAGCCGCTGCTCTCCTATTGGACGCCACTTCGTATTAACGCGCCAACTGATTCTGTGTCTTTTACGTAAACCGTGGATGGGAACTCTGCGTGTTGATGGCGCCACTGTCGGCGGCGACGCTACACGGTGTTGCGCACGCGCACGCAGAGTTGCTGTTGTCGGTTGAGTACACTGTGAGGACGCGGCGTTGGGGTTGACGTCAGCGTCACGAATCACGTACTGTGTGTGTGTTGTAGGGGAGAGAGTGGGCTGCGAAGCAGTGTGTGCGTGCGCGCGTGTGTCCTTTTACTGTAGAAACTTTTTATCGCGTGTTCTACGGGCAGTTCGAGGGGTCAAGACTGGTGGACCTTGCGCTCCTTGAACACCAATGTCTGTAGATGGCTCTGTGTGCGCGGGTCAGTGATTGGCTGGTACACGCACACGTGGCCCCCGTCTGAAAACGCCCCGGATGTGGCGGCGTCTTTGGCATGACGCCGCGTGCGGGGCGTTTTCTGCACAGCTGCTTGTCAGATTTCATGCTGAAAGTTGTCAAGGAGCTGGTTGCCACGGACGCTGCTGGTGTCCGTGGTGTTAGTCTGCAGCGCGTCGTATAGAAGGTGGAAACCCCACACTGGAGCCCTGGGGCACAGTGAGGAGTGTCTGTCCTTCCCCCAGACGTGCCTCATCGTTTCCGTGAGATGGTATGCCTGGTCAATATGACGCGTCTGTAAAAGGTAGTACGAACGTTTAGGAGCCTGTTACCGCCCTGTGACGAAGCGACGCGTTTGGTTGCCAGGGTGACGCCGCGACGGAAGCGTGCCATGCCCTGCGTTGGCGCACGGTTTTTCCTGGCGTGCTCGGGACAAACGGACGCGCTTCGCTCGTCTCGGTGCGAACCGCCAAACTGCGCTCCGATGCTCCACTAGTCGGGGTCAGTTTCGGGGAGCGACTTGCGGAGCTTCCGGCCGCCACTTCCGGTTTCGTGTACCGACTTCCGGTGGTGTGCCGACAGCTCCGGAAGAAGCTCAGTGCCCCTCGGGGCCGCTTGGCGTCCCGAGGGGAAAGTTCAGATGGCGCATCAACACCCACACATAGTACGCGCACTGCCCTGAAGAGGGCGTCTCTTGAGGACGGTGCGCTCAGCCAGGCCGCCGCTGATTGGTCAGCGCAGGTCGCGGAGGGACGCCAGGGTCACGTGCTCGGGGCACGCGTCGAGGACTTGGCCCTGGCGCCCAGAAGGAACACGTGACACGTGTTAAAAGAACGCAGATGTCGCCACTCCAGCTGGAATTGGGCGTGTCTGCGGTGGGGCGGCTCACGCAGTCCCCGGGGCGCGGGCGTTCGGCTTCTGCCGCTGCCCCCTCACTGGAGGCGGCGGGGACCCCGGCGCCACGGCCCGGAGACTCCGTGAGCCGCCTGGACCTCGCAGAACCGCTTAGAGTTCGTGGGGTGGAACTGCACCATGCAGGGACGAGCCGATATGAAGTCTTGGGTCAGGAACGGAAGTTCCACGGCTGACGTGGAGTCGCGAGCGAAGCCTCTGGTCTCGTTTTCTGTCCCACTATGGGAAGAAAAGTATCAGAGACTCCGCTGGAGGCTTTTTTCCCGCCAAACCGCTTGGAGTTTTGGCGGGATGTGAGGGTACAGATCGCACCAGTGTGAAAGCGCAGCAAAAGGGTCGTGAGCAATCGTTCTTGTCGCGCGGACCCAATGACGTCACGGTCACGTGATGACGTCACGTGAGGTGTCGTGGCTTTCCCCTCAAAACCGCGGGTTTTGCTGGGAAGGCGGGAGGGTTCGCCAGGCACGAGCTCGTGAAGGGTTCTCTTTGGAGTTCTGTTCACGTGGAGCCACCAGTGGCGGCCCTGGTGTCTAACGACCCAGAGACGCCACTACGCGGTTTTGGCGGGAACGTCAAGAAAGCCAGAGGTCAACGTCATTCGCAAAGGGAGTCGGTGAAAACTGATGTCTTTGCGTGGAGCCACCAGTGGCGCCCCTGGGCGCGTTTCTCTCGCGTCACGTGACGTCATCGTGAAACGAACCAATCAGGGACGCCGCTGGAGGTTTTCTCTCGCAGAGCCGACTGGAGTTCTGCGAGATCCGGAGAATTTAGCATCGCATACCATTCGTAAAAGGTGTCTGCACAGGATTCCTTACCTGGAACCACCAGGGAAGGCCCCTGCCTCTGCCGTTTTCTGACGAAAGCGATGGTTGGGACAAGGGACTTTGCTGGAGGTTTATCACCCACAAAACCGCTTGGAGTGAGTGGCAAGTGAACCAGTTGCAAGGCGTAAAAATGTGTTTGTCGTAAAAATGGTTTCGTTTTTGCGTGGAGTCGTCATCGCAGCCTCCGGCCCTGCTCCTCTCCGCTAGGGGGCGGCGTCGCGCGGAGCGGTTCGGAGACTGCGCTGACGGCTTTCTCCCGCACAGCCGCCTAGAGTTGTGCGGGATGTCAGATCGTCGAAGTTTCCTCATTATCGCTCACTTTTCTCAAGGCGATGTTTGACGTGCCTTGCGAAAGGTGAGAAGCACGAAAAATGCATCGGTGTCTTCCCCTTGCGTTTTTCGGAGAGTTGCGAACGACGCGGTTGCTGAGGTAAACGTGTCGTTGGCAACGCGTTGCCCCGGAACCGAGTAGAGTTGTGGGGCTTCTCGGGATTCTAGCCACGTTGAATGCACATCATAGTGAATCTTGATTCGGTGGTGTGCGTGCTTGCGTGTGTGTTTGTGAGAAGGTACGGGATGATGATGCTGTTGTTGTTGCTGCTGCATGATTGGGCCTGCCCAGTGCGTGCGTGTGTGTGTGTGTGTGTGTGTGTGTGTGCATGAAGGAGCATTGGGAAACGAACTTTGAGTGTTCGCAAAAAAGAAACTGACCTGCATCAGCGGGTTCAGTTCGTCGCAAACCCCCCGGCGTCGCTCGGTCGGCTCCGGAGGGTTTGTAGAGACCCCTCGCGGCAGCGCGCTGTCCTGGCGCGCGCGGCTTCGCGCATGCGCAGAGGGCAGAACGCGCCGCGAGGGGTTGTGCTTCTGTGCGTTATGGCCTCCGTCAACTCCGCGTGAAATGAGCGCGCGCGCGTGCGCAGTGAGCGTTGCATTGAAGTGACGCGAACTGTGCGCATGCGTGCGCGGTCATTCGTCAGCGTTCGCTCGAGCGCGTTTCCGGTGTTCCAAAGCAAATGTGCGTGGGTGGGTACCAGGTGTGCGTGCTTGTTTTTGCTGGGATTTGAACGCTTGAGAAGAATGGATCGAGATCAAATCTGGCTGTGAACTCTGTTTCATCTTGATCTTGGGCGGGGTGGGGGTTCGGAGGGCTCCATCTGGTGAGAAGTTGCGACGCGTGTGCCTTTCTGACGTCGCGCTGACGCGTGGGAAAATGGTCGGTCGGTCGGTTGCCCTGGTGACGGCGGGTAAAATCCACACAACATCGTGTCATGTGAGAAGCTGAGAAAAAAAAAATTTACAAAGTCGCAAGCAGGTAGAAAAATAATCAACCTTTTTGTGTCCAGGCCGTTGCCTCGGCTGCGTTTGTTCACAATGTTTGGACATTCCATGCTGCTACTTTGTACTCTAAAAAAATTCAAAAAAAGTTCAGTGGGAAAATCTGACAAAAAAAATTGTAAAAAGGATGAAAAGGGAGATAAAAATGCAAGTGTACTTTCTTCCCATCAGATCGTCGTGATAAGAGAGATTTTTCTTGTGAAAAGTTGACGTCACGGCAGAACGTGAGCGTGAGTTTGTATGAATGAGTGTTGACTTTCCCGAGAGCATGGCGAGAGGAGGGGACGGACTAGAGACGCCGTGCTCCCGGGCAAGGGTCGCGTCGAGAAATCCACATAATCCTGGCATCCGTGTACCCGTAGATCTTATTTACTCCAGTGTGTTTGTTTGTGTGTAATCCTCAGATTCCTTTTGCTATTGTTATAATCCAACCTGTCTGTAACAAGTAGCTCGCCTCTTCAGCGCCTTGGCGTCTCGAGAAGTCCCGCGAGACTTGAACGGGATTGGGTCAGAACGTGGCAGAGATGTCTGTGGTTAGTGTTAAGTCGTATTTAGTGGAACAACGTGCAGCAGCGAAGCGTCGTGTGGCGCCACCTGGAGTTTGCGGCGACGCGACGTGGTGACGTCACGCGCGAAACGCTCTGCAGTATCTACGCGTGAAATGTTTGTGTACTATTTGCTCGAGTATGGTTGCTCCATACTGACACGGGGAAAAATACCAAACTTGTACAGGTAGATGTAGCTCGAGTTTGTATTTAGAGGACAATCCTGGGCACCGAGCGTTTGTATTGCGACCAGCATCGTCAGTTTCCCGCCACGGGGAGTTTTCCCGCCACGGGAACACGGCGTGCGGTCTGCAGTTGTACGTATCACATCGTAACATTTTGTATGTATCTCGGTATTCAACTGCGATATGTTGTGTGCAATGGGTTGGGGAACCCGAGGTGGTTTCTGATGCCGCCGCGGAGGGCGCCACTGCGCGTCACGTCGTGCTGAACTACAAGGGGGCGCTCCCTCCACGCGGCTCAGAAAACTGGTCAAAATCCCTTGTCGGAGGCTCGTATTTGAGACACGTGGCTCCACCCGGCGGAAGAGCGCAGCGGCAGCGTTGTGCGACCCCGGATGGGTGGGTGCGTGTTTCATGTGTGCGTAGTGCAGTAGTGGCAATTATATATATTCAGGCTTGCATCTGCGATAGATGTACAAAAGACATGTAGTGGACAATAGTGTAACCATGGATACGAAGCGAAGGCTCCTGCAACTTGGGGAAGACACAAAATTTCGGGTCACGGTTTTCTGACGTGACGTTTTCTGTGTGAATTTGTGGTGAGGGGGGGGGGGAGGGGGGGTTATATTTGGCGCTGCGTGTTTTCCCAAAGAGCAGGCGGCCTCAGTTTCTATCCTTGAGCACCAACTCTCCCGCGTCGTGTACAAAGTCAGTGTGTTACAGTTGCGTTGCACATGTATGGCAGAACAGGCGACAGCCAGTTCTCTGCACGGCTAACGCTAACCTTTGCGCCCTTCAAAGGTGCCAAATTCGTGTGCGGACGGTCTGTCCGTCCCACACTCGCGGTGTTTCAATTGTGATTGAGCTGAACTGCTCTGCCAGTTCAGCCTGTACTGAGTGTAGTCCACTATAGTATATCCAATATTCTGGCGAATCTTCCACTTTTGTACAAAGCGAAGTGTATCCGGTGTAGATTGTGTATCTTACAAAGGTCATAGTAAGTCTGCCAAAGCAGATATGCGGGACGTCTGGGTGACGCGCACTGCGCGTGCGTGGAAACCCGTGACGTCACAACGCGTCTGCCTCATGTACATAGCGACGTCACGCCTATCACAGAGCCAGGTGCCAGGATAGTGTGGAAGGGAAAGCGTGTCCGAGTGAAGACATAAAAAATGATACGAAATACCAAAAAAATTGTAAAACTCGCAGAAAATACCAAGAGAAGGCAACCGGAGGAAGTTGGGCAAGTTTTCCTGTCGTTGATTGGGCTTTATTTTCGAATTTTGATTTCTGATTGGTTTTGGTTCAGCGCCATCTGAATGTTCCATCTTGTACTTCAGATCGTTCGACAATAAACTTAAAGTACACAACTGGACGCGTTCGTTCTGAAGCGCGGTGCGGAGGGGTGGGTCTGTTCGATTCGTGCGCACAACGCACCGCTTGTGCGCGAGTGGTCGCGGGGTGGCACAAATTGAAATAGGTTGGGGGGGGGGGTGGTACGACGGTGGATCCGGTCTACATTTCCGGATATTTGCATGCAGTGCTAAAGTCGCGCGATTTCACCCCAGTGCTCTGACCTTGATTGGTTCTGTGCCTTTGTGTTACCCCTCGGCCACACCGCGTGCGCCAGCGCACACGCACACCGTCATAGCACACACGCACACCAACGTCACAGCGCACCAAAATGGGTCACATATATATGTCTATGGCTGTGTTCACACTGACGTGCATGTGTGCCACCATGATCACAGATGGGTTCCAACCCCAAACATGCGCTGGCGCATGCAGTGTGACCGAGGGGTTACTCACTCAGCATTGGCATTCGGTCGCAGAATCGCAGTCAACATGCAGACATGCACTCGTACCACGCAGAACCCTTCGTCTTGTGCGTGGGTGATACATGCAATGCAAGGGAACTGTGAACCGAGCGCTTGACGTGGTATGTGGCGCAGAGACTTTGTGGCGTGCTGTGAGTGGCCAGCATAATGTCACGTGATGTTGCGTCTTTGCGCAGGCGCGGCGCGTGCGGGGAACTGGGGTCAGAGTGTGCGTGTGTGTGTGCTTCTGTGTGTGTGTCCGTTATGTGTGTGTGTGTGTGCTTTTGTGTGTGCCCGTGATGCATGTGTGCTTCTGTGTGTTTGTGTCCGTGATGTGTGTGTGTGTGCCCGTGATGTGTGTGTGTGCCCGTGATGTGTGTGTGTGCCCATGATGTGTGTGTGTGCCCGTGATGTGTGTGTGCCTGTGATGTGTGTGTGCCCGTGATGTGTGTGTGTGTGAACCCATGATGTGTGTGTGTGTGTGAACCCATGATGTGTGTGTGTGTGCCTGTGATGTGTGTGTGCCCGTGATGTGTGTGTGTGAACCCGTGATGTGTGTGTGTGTGAACCTGTGATGTGTGTGTGCCCTGGTATACGTGTACTCGTGGCCTTTGTACAAACATTTATTTTCAAAACTTGGAACACAAGAGGCAAAACACGCGCACAGATTCAGTACCGGCCGTGAACACGTGGGTTGGTGGGAATTGCACTGCAGAACCCGTTCACACAGACTCGTTCACCATCACACACGACGTCACATTTGGCAATTTTCAAGTCACTCGGGAGTTTTCCACACCGAGGAAACTGTCCTCAGTCGTTCACATAACAAGCGATACACACGCACTTTGAACATTTACACACCTTGTTTTGGATTATTTTGGCAAGACCATACAATTTGCTCAAATTAAGTTTGGTTTGTGCACGACATTTTGAGGCGCACTTGGTGGCAAGAGAAGGCGTGGCTCCAGGGACGGGGCTGGGAGAGGGAGGGAGGGGGCTGGGGACGGCAGAAGGCTAGGGGGAGCAGGGGAGAGGGAGGGGCAAAGGAGGGAGCAGGGCAGAGGGAGGGGCAAAGGAGGGAGCAGGGCAGAGGGAGGGGC
>JAAUXT010111003.1_pt1 | contig 13377 bp, 17 predicted proteins | sample 7278171 | NCBI WGS metagenome assembly JAAUXT01 (sample SAMN14350112, study PRJNA611818) | marine sediment metagenome | isolation source: surface marine sediment (1.8m) | place: French Polynesia: Moorea | collected 2018-08
AATCTAAAAAACACACAAAACAACAAAAACTCACAACAAACCAAACCACAAAACACCAAACACAAACACAAACACACACACCCCCCCACCCACACACACCCACACCCCCACTCCCACACCCACACACACACCCACCCCCTCCCACACCCCCTCCCCCACTCCCTCACCCACCACCTCACCCACCCCCACAACCACCCCCACCCACACCCACCCCCACCCCCAACCCCCCCCCCCCCCCCCCCCCCCCCCCCCCCCCCCCCCCCCCCCCCCCCCCCCCCCCCCCCCCCCCCCCCCCCACCCCCCCCCCCCCCCCCAAACCCCCCCCCCCACCCCACCCCGCCCCCCCCACCCCCACCGAGCCCCCCCCCCCCCACCCCACCCCCCCCCCCCAACCCCCCCCCCCCCCACCCCCCCCCCCCCCCCCCCCCCCCCCGCCCCCCCCCCCACCCCCCCCCCCCCCCCCCCACCCCCCCCCCCCCCCCCCCCCCCCCCCCCCCCCCCCCCCCCCCCCCCCCCCCCCCCCCCCCCCCCCCCCCCCCCCCCCCCCCCCCACGTAGAAAATTGAGGCCGTGTTCAACTTCACCAAGGTGTCTAATGTGGACCTGATGTACAGGTACCAGTGCAAGACAGGGAAGAACGCGTTGACTGCGTCGATGTGGTGATCCAAAGCACCCCAATACACAACCCTGGACAAGCTGCTTTGAAGTGCTGAGCTGAAGCACATGGGTGGTTATGACCAAAGCGGGTACCTTGGGTAGATCTACGCACAGCACACAGTAAGGGCTGCTCCACCGTACTTCAGAGCTGAGGCCAGTAACGCTTTGTCTCAGACATACACGGGGACAAACACAACTACCCAACTGAAGCACGAGATAAGCGTGGCAGAATCAACGAGAACGACTGGAACCAAGGGTAGAACAATGAAGTCCACCTGTCAGTGGGGAGGTTCAGCCAATCCGTGTCGTCTGTCCTGCATCACGTGCTCAGCGGAAAACTCGCGACACAGGGAGAAGCCCCCGGTACAGTACTTACTTGTCTCTGTGCCTCCCTTCGTTTGGATTGCACAGATCACCCAAACCTACCTGCGCTGTCAATCATCTCACGTCAGACACGTCGATTTGCTGACCAAACGCACGTTTTCGCTGACAGATTGTCCTCAAAGAAGTGTTTTCCTTCAGGTTTTTCACACAGACAGGGCGACGTCAGAGTTTTTGACGCTGGCGTCACAACTTTGATGCCCGGGCATCAAATTTAACATGATGTCCAATGGAGAGCATCACAAAAATGGTCCAGTCCGTTCAAAATTTTGACGCCGCATCATCTATGTGAAACCCCCCTGTACGCCTGCAGTACACGTTGAATTTTCAGCACGGCTCGGGAACAGACGCTTGCTTGCCCCAGGTCCCTGAGACCAGACCTCGTGGCGAGACAAAGTCACGTGCCACTCGGAGGCTCCTGTCCCTCCGTGATGGAGTCAGACTCGTTCAGGGACAACCCGAGGACCTGTCCGTCCCAGTCCCGTCTCCACGTCTGTGTCGAGATGTAATCTGAAAGCAAGTGACGATCCACGGAACCAGACATCTGACACCCACCTGAAAACACAAGTTGCAGAGTTTGGCCACAAACGATTTGCAGTCAAGGTTGCTAGTTCCTGCACCAAGTGCCTGAAGAACCTCTGTTATGTTCAGGTGACACAGAGCACAATATGCTCCATCAAATCCTGTTCACTTTGCGTTGCATTTTCACAGTTTTGTCACAGGTTCCCCCGCGTCCATGTCAACTCGTGTGTGCCAACCTTTTGATGCATCATTCAAAGTGATGCACACAGCTCGTACACAGGTGGGACATTGCTGCTGAACCACGCACAAAACTTGCGAAAATTATTCCTTTTCATCTCGGTCAGTAATGGAGGAGGAGCTTTGACCTGCCTCAGCTGGGGGACCTGACGGTCACTCACATAGCGGTGTAGGAGGGAGCTGCGCATGCGCAGGCGTCCCCCCGGGGCCAGAGTCGGAGGTTGCCTCGTCTTAGGGAGTGTGTGTCCAACACCGGACCACGCCCTGATGCAGCACGAGGGAGAACAAAGAATACAGCTCAATTCGCTTGTTTCCCCACACCACCCGCAGCAAACAGTTTCTGAACATTATTCTGTGCTTCGCAATACTTCATAACAACACTCGGGTTGGAGCCCACCTCAGACATTTCCACGCAGATGTGCGGCCACTTTATGTCCGGTGTCACTGTGAGGCCTGTGGTCTCACAGAACTGGATATTGCACAACTTGTCCCAAGTCAGCATGACGTTGCACAGAACCAGAGGTCTTGTAGAACCATTGTACCGGATGTCCAATAATGTAATGGTGTTTCATTCAACAACAGAAAACATCAATTCTCACCGCCTTTTTTCCAGAAAAAATGACTTGAAAATTTTCTGGAACTAAAGTTTGTTCACTGCGAATATTTTGCATTGCTGTCAAATTTTTTTTTGAAGTCAGTTGTGTGGATGAGGTTTTTGAAACAGATAATTATAACTGAACTCACATTCCTGTCAGGATATACTGTACCTGGATGTTCGGTTGGAGGATAAACACATCCTGGCTCCACGGAGTTTGTGCCTGTTTGCGGAAGTCCGGGCGGAAATGATGCATCTCGGAGCACCCCGACGCAGAGGTCGCTCCACTGCCCCGCCCCACCCCGCCCAACCCCGCCCCGGCCCTACCCGCCCTGCCCCACCCTGTGCCTCTGCAGCCCACCCAACCCCACGCACCCCGCCTCAAGGTAGCGTGGGCCGACCTTGCTTTTTGCCTCTGTCAGAGTGTTTCCGCGAGAGATATGTGAAATCTCAATGATCTGGACACGCATGAAGTTGTTCGATGGGATGGACGACATTTACGGGTGGAGGATGAGGCAGATGTGAGGTCTAGGTGCCAACACGAAGCAGCTGAACGCACAGGGCGCTGTACGGAAGGAGCAGAACAAATCTTGATGCAGCGCAGAATTTGGGAACAAGAAGGACCAACAGAATAGGGGAATTTTTGATAACTTATCCAAGACTTTGCACCCTCCTTCCGGGGGGAGTGTGTGGTTTACGGTTCCGGTCAGGGTCATCCGTCCAGCAAAACATATGAACTGGTCTGTCGAACGGGAACCTCCCTTCCCCCCCCCCCGCAAAAAAATCTGTTCCAGTGAGCCGACTGTGAAAACTGACGCTCAACACAATCTTTCCCAGGGCTTCTCCTGTCAACCAGTTCCTAACCACGTGAGGAACTCTGCGCGCGTGCGCACTGCGTGGTCCCTTCAACCCAATCCAGGGCCGTGGCCCCTGCCTACACGGTGCCGAATCACACAGGCATTTGTCCTATTCAGCACGCATTGTGCAGACGTCCACTCCGCGGCGGAGCGACGACAGCAGCAGCGGCAGGAATACGCACCGGCGGAGGCAGATAGTTCAGCCCTGAATGGCAGGAAACGTCGTCCCTCTGTGGCCCGCTTCACACTGGATGCGCCATGCGTTCCGTTGCGCCCATGGACAATAGGGAGTTTTGGCAAACAGCCCGCAACGCAAACGTTACTTTTGACAATCTCAACATGCCAAAAGTTTGCGTTGGTGCTTCCAGGGTTACGGGCTGTTTTGCTAAATCTCCCCAATGAAAGTGTGATTCACACAGGATGTTCCTGCTGAAGCATCCGTGAACACGTTGACACGCATTGCGTCACATGCGTCATCCCTCAGTGCTCGCGTTCAACGGGCTTTGGGTTTCCTTCGTGAAAGACGGCATGACGTCATGCTTTGGTGACGTCACGCAACGCATGACGCACCGCTTTGGGCGCTGGCTCGCTCTCCTCGACGTAGCGTCAAGTTGACCTATTCTGCTGACATCACACAACGCATGACGCAACGCGTGACGCACCCAGTGTGAATCTGGGACCCAGAAAGCACCGCTTGAGTGGGAGAAATGCGGGAGTGCTCGAGACATAATGGATAATGTGGGGCCAGACAGGTTCCACCGAACCAGAATGACACTGTCGGGACAGGCCTGCGGACAGACGAGTTGTTTTGGTCGCATCCCAATGGGATAAAATCTTCAAATCGCTATTCTGCGGGACCCAATGGAGCAGGGGCTGCCCCTGACCCTGACCCCAGAGAATTCATCCCTATTTGGAGCCTCATTCTGGCCCCGCACGAGGCGAACCCGTCACGTTGCGACCCTGAAATCCTTCTTATTAAAATGCATTTGGTTTTACACATAGTCAGTTGTGTTGATTTTGCTCTTGATTTGGCCTCCCTTGAGTCTCCTCCACGTTGCTTTGTCCGTGAGTCTACACGTACACGGTTGTTCATGCCTGTTGCACTGTTTCTTCCAACCGAGGCAAATCACGTGGAGATAGGAGAATGCACCGCGCTGCCATTAGGGGTTTTCACGTTGGTGACGCGTGGTTGGGTGGCATCAGAATTTTTGACGCACGCATCAAAATTCAACATGACGCCCAATTGAGCGTTTTGACGCGGGCGTCAATTTTTTGATGCGCGCGTCACCAACGTGAAAACCCTTATTTCTGTGTCTCACTGTGTCGCAGTTCGGCGCCGGGCGGAGCAAGGCCTGGGTGCGTCGTGAGCTGCGGCCCTGTGCGCATCCATGTGTTCCGTGTTGATTTGATAACACCACGAGGTCTTGTGGTCAGGAAAGAGCCCTGCGGGTTTGAATAGCAGAAAACATCGCTGAATGAATTTCTTTTCCTCCGTGACGAATGGGGAAATTCCATACGTGTTGATTTCAGCTCTTTTGAATGTGTTTCTCTTGGTGCTTGTCGCGGACGCTGACACATTTCAGCAAAAAGTCGTTTCATAGTTTCGTGACAAGGGTCTGGTTTATTTTTCCACGTGTCGAACATTGGCGAGTTTATTAAGTTTGATGTTTGAAATTGAAAACATCAGTGTCATGTCAACTTTGGACACCCTTGCACAGAAAGATTCTGCTACCTTAATTTTTGGTCAATTTTGTTCAAAAATAATTTGAAAATATAGAATTACTTCCAAAATGTAGAAAAGTCAAGGTATGCAAAACTTTTTCTGATGTTCAGGTTGATGTTTTCTTTTTCAAATGTCGAACTTGAACTCGCTATTGCCGTGACCCCAAGAAGCAACTTGGCGCACTTGACGCGTCCAGCGTGAACCCTGCCCGTGACTTGGCCCCTCCCCACCCCCCACCTATCTCTGCCCACTGGCCGCTCCAGGCCATCGCGACCATCAGCGACTTGAAAGGATTCCGCTGTCCCCAGGCAGATTATATTTTCCCTGTCTCGGCACCGCTGCGATGAGTCGCACTTGAGAACACTGGAGCCGAGGAGTGACCGCAGTTCGGGTTCCGTACAGGAAGAAGCGACACTTCGGACGAGCTGAAGGGTGTGAGATCTTACCCACTCAAACCACATCAGACGAAAAATGGAAAATCTGGAATGGTCCGAGTGAAGAGCATGCACACGTACGCACACGCGTACACGCACGCACCACGCACGCACCACGCACCACGCACCACGCACACACACACATACACACACACACACAAGCGCGCGTGCGTGTGTGTGTCACCAATTGATGCCGAAAAAAAAAACACACTCAGAGAGGATAGGTTCCAGGACGTTCTCCAGATCTAGAAGCCACAAACAAAAGGGAGTCATTGTTTGGAGAAGGCGTGTCTTGGAACGAGGACATGTTTCGGTACAGCGTGGTCAGCTGGAGCAAACTGACCGTCTGGTCCACAGAGCCAAGGTTCACATGAATCACCCGAACACAGCTGAGTTCCCTCGCGTCGAGTTGATCAATGCACCAGACACAAAGCTATCGCCCTATCTGCAAGATTCTAAACTTGAACTACTATTGTGGTCAATGCACTTGCCAATACCAACAAAGGATCTTCACTGCTCGCGCAGCTCCGAATTGGGCTCCCAGAGTCGTTTTCAGCACACAACAATTTGCCAGTGAAACTGTTTCCTGCGTCATTCCGGAAGGAAAACACGGGGAATTACCTCAGCAAAATCGTTCAGATTCTGCACAGCTTCACGGGATCTTACGAACCTCCAGAATTGGATGAAATTCAACGCCGCATCGGGACAGAAAATGCGCTCCTTTTCGCGCTGACCTTTTCCGCCATGCGGTCATTGAACCACGCAACGAACCTGGTTCATACTGGGTGCGACACGGAGGTCAACGTGTTCTACGTCCGTCGCTCCACCACACGATGTCGCCCGTTGACCAGTTCACCCCCGGCAGCGCGTGACGCACCCCGTGTGAGCCGCCCCCACCCAACCAAGGTCGATGACCTGCGAGGAAAGCTCCGAGACACCGGAGAAAATGTAAGACGACGACTGCGACGTGCCGATTCATACCTGTCAGCGCGCTCACAGAACCAATGCGTCTACCACGGTAATCTGCCACGCACTATCTTATTATCGCCCGGCGCTGAGGGGCGATTCCGTGCATCAAAAGACGTAATTTCCTGCCTCCATTGTATCTGATAGGGACTTGATGAGAAGTGCTGCGCGACGAGCACTGAGAGGACAATGGGCAGCGGTGGGGGCGGATCCTGAAATTAAGGGGGGGGGGGGGGGGGGCACAGCTGGAAAAGGGTCTGGGTGCCAGCAGGATCAGATCCCATCAGATTTGTGTGAGGTGTCTCTGACCCTTCATCTTCGTTCAGGGCGTCAGCCACCTGGCCTTTGTCGCTGGTGAGTGTGTCTGTGTATGTGTGTGTAGTGTGTGTATGTGTGTGTTGTGTGTGTGTACGTGTGTGTGTGATGGCTTACAAAGGGGAGATGACGGGGTTTCCACCTGGATCCGCTTCTGACCAGTGTGTTCCAGACAACGCCTGCTGCGCTCGGCTCTGTGAAGTTTCACACCTCGTGATCTGTGGTTGCATCTTCGTTCACACTTCCAATGACTTCGAGGCTTCAAGTTTGCAAAGGCCACGCAAACATCGTTGTCGTGCACAACTTGTGTAATTCTATCAAGCCAATCACAGATAAGATTGGAAAGGCTGTCGGAAAGTTTCCTTTTGCTTTTGGCGCAATGCCAGACATCTTGTTTCCGTGCAGGCAACTTGAGCCTTGACATCCGCAGACAGAGATTTGTATGTTCGACATGTTCTGCGTTTCCGTGGACGGTGGTGGTCGACATGTCCGGGGCATTGCAGTGATTGGTGTGTTGGTCCAAAAGCAGGGACATGCGCAAACGCTCTCGGTGGTGGGATGCTTCAGTCTGGGGACCAGTGGAATGAAATGAAGAGACCTGGTATTTTCAAGCACCAGGGTCTGGTCATTTCAGGGTGTGGGCTAAAATGGCCAGACCCTAGGTCACATCTCCCAGTACAGTCAAGGCTCCAAGTGACAGGTACCAAACAAAATCCCCCACGGAGGACCAGGTCGTGCGTCTGGTTGACCTGTGGTGTGTACCACGCTCCACGTTGTTTGGACACCTCGGTTCCACGTCGCTTCAGCCAGAACACGCATCTCCCAACCATGAACGCCGGCCGCTCTACAAAGATTTCGTGCACCCCCCCCCCCCTTGTACAGTGGTTCACACAAAGTGCAATCCTGCCAGGCGTATTCTTTTATCCACAGAAAACGCAGAATTCTGCGTTTTGTTGCGATGCTCTGCGTTTCTCTGTGTTTTTTGCAATGCAGAGAAATGTAGATTGTGAAACACAGAGGATAAAAATAACAGCTTTTGGATGCAGAAAAGCGCAGAAACGCGACGCAGAGCGAAAAAAGAATAGCCAGGTGTGATGGGGCACGCGTCCCGTGTGAACACTGCCTCCCTGACACCCCCTCCTGACGCCCCTCCCCCCGCAGGTGCCGGACGTCTTCCTACAAATTAGCGCACCGGAGAACAACAAAACAAGCGGCATGATTAATTGGCTATTAATTAGCACCTGCACCTGCGAATGAAATGAGCGGGAATGAGCAATTAGCGAGGTTTGAGTGATGAGATTGGGACGTGTCCGTCACACGCGTCCGGTGCTTCTCTTCCTGTCAGCTTCATGTCAGGATCGTCATTTCTCTCATTCACGACTTCACATACGGACACACGGCTTGGCGGTCTTCACATTGGTGACGCGTAGTCGTTTATTTTTTGACCTCGGCGTCAAAATTTGACGTTTGACCCACTGGTGGAATTTTTGACGTCAGCCCAGAATACGTCACCCAATGTGAAAACCAGGTTTGATGTGAAGTGTTTCCACTTTGGGGTTGACGCTCATCAAATAATACTTCAGTCTTCAAATGGGGTGCTCCCTCCCTCCCCAGCCTCACCCTCCTGTGTTTGCGTGCGTCTATGCACAGGCCCACATGCGTGTGATGCGCACACCAGCGACGCAGTGGCGCCCTCTGCTGTGGTGCACATTTTTACACACGTGGGCGCCACGTTAACGTGTGAAACGGGCCTCACACAAACGGCCTTGAGACTTCACCCCCCCCCGGCCCCCTAGAACATCAGTCTCAACAAACACGGCCAATTTACTCTGTGCAGACTGTCGGTCTTTAAATACAAATAAAAAAGGCGGACGAGTTGACGCGAAATGCTGCTGATAGATCACCCAACTGGAGGTGCAAATCCTTCCGCAGATTGGTGGGCGATATGGGGGGGGGGAGGCACCAAGATTTGGTTCAGAGGGGGCGCCAGGCTCCAGGGTTGTGGTCCTGACCCTTCGTGAAAAACTGGAATGGCACGTTTCTTTCCTTTGTCACACACACTCTGTCACACACAACTCTGTCACACACACACGTGTACACACACACACACACACACACACGTACACACACGTGGACGAGACAAACATGTTGCAGCATCCCTACCAAAAACCACAGCGAAGAACAGAGAGCAACAAACACCGACCAGTGCACCCGTCCGCTTCTCTCGCCTTTTCCATGCACAGAACGGCGCTCCCATAATGCATAGTCCACCTCGGCCCACATGGTGTGGGTCCTGAATCCTGGGAACGGATTCACTGATCAAGAGGAAGGGTCCAGGGAGAAGGGAACATGGGTGGGCCTGGGGACCAAGAAAACCCACAGCAGCGTTCCCTGGCAGTTTGAATAAGGAGGTTGTGGTATTGTTTGATCAAATCCAAAAGAACCCGGGCAAACATGTCGAGGGTAAACCATTGTCATTGTATATTGTATATTTGTCTCAGAACAAACGGATCTCCCGTGCAGGCTGAGGGCTCCGCCGGAAGTGACGTCACGTGCGTCAAGAACATCATTCAAACCCCCCCAAAAAACAAATTGTAACGTCAGAATTATCACTGCCTTGTAAACATCCTGGAGTTGTGAACTATTTTGGTTCTTGGCAGATGTTGTAATGCAATTGTATGGGTTAATTGATGATGATTGCGGTAGTTTGCAGCGTTCCTGGGGGCAGGTGGGACCCACAGCCCCTCTGCGCATCAGGTATGTGTGAAGTATGCGGCACAAACAGCTTGATGCCCGCATCTCGTGACGGGGACGCATCGCGCCCCTGGACGCTGTTTGTTTTCGCCTTTGGTTCCGGGAATCATCTCGTGCGCAGAGAGAGGGCCGAGGCTTTCGGCGAGGGTCAACAACCTTCGGTGGCTGAGGGAGGCATCCTTTGACGTGAAAGTGTTGCACATGTACGTTTGGACCTTCCCATTATCTGTATGACAGCATCCCTGAGAGGTTACTCATGCATGAGTATCTCGAGTACTTGAAGCTGTCTCGCCAAACAGTTCAGTCTTCACAATGGTCTTCTGTTTGTCGTTTTGCACACAAGGGCAATGAAGATGCAAGCAACTGGATGTGTGAGGTGAGCAAAGACTACGCGTGGGTCGGGCCCACCCAACCTGTACAAGCCCCACATAAGAATCTGGATCGGTTCACACGACGTTTTCTCGTGTCTGAAACACTGATCAAAACGCACCCACACCTTCACATTTTGTCGCAGAAACCTTGCTCTTGTTCGCTTTCAAGTTCAGTGAGGCAAGGAGCGAAAAGGTGGCCGCGCCAAATGTCGCTCTTGCTCAGTGTGTTCGGGAGTCGGCGACCAGATCCGTCAAGACACGTGTCCTGTGCTGCAAATCCGATCATCTGGTCTGCTCTGTTGCGTAGATCTAATGGATCGCGCTTGTCGTGCGTCTCGTTTCTTGTTGAAATCGGGTCTCATCGCTCCTTCTGAGCGACACCTCCAATTTGCGCTGCCCAACCCCGTCTTGACCCCTGGTCAATTCCAACTTCAGCAGTTCAAGGCTTGTTTCACACTGGATGCGCTGTTGGTTCTCTGTATACTGGGGAGTTTCAGCAAACAGCTCGCAACCCTGGAAATGCAAACGAAAAAGAAACGTTTGGCATGTTCTGATTGTCAAAAGTTACGTTTGCGTTTCCAGGTTGCGGGCTGTTTGCTAAACCTCGCTACTGACTTTGGTGTTGTGTCGCTGAGAAGACGCAGTGTCCATCAGGTGAGTCTACAAGAGCAAAACGCGTCTGCAAGTGTGAAACAGGCCTGAGATTCACAGCAACTGGACACGTGGTGATCTAACCTGATTGAACAGGACAAGGAACAACTGGGGAGAGGAGGACTCTCTCTTTCCGAGTTGCCTGAAAAAAAAATTCTCTGTCATTCAATGCGATCTTCCTTCAAGCAGAATCGGAACCAAAGTGTGTTGGGAATTATGTGCAAACAATTATGAACGTTTTGTAGAAGAACAATGACACATATGGTTTCGCGTACCGTATTTTCTTTCCTTCGGACATTCATCTGGAACTCTTCTCTGCACGTCAGGTGGTCTGAACGTTGACGCACTTGAACCTGTATCTTGTGCTCAATTTTCTCCAGCGTGCAATTCAGTCCACCACGGAAGGCTGGCCTGGAGTGTTCGTGAAATTTATCTCAATTCATTCTCGAGTCTATGAAAATTTCCAACGTGCACATAAACAAGTTTCCTGCTGCCGCAGGGGCCGAGGAGCCATTGTCTTCTTCAACAGACAGTTTGGGCCGCAAACACTGTTGCTATGTGTGATTTCCTGTCGTTTCCCAGATACGAGCTCGTATATATACGCAGCTTGACTTTGCTCAGTCTGTGCTTACAAGTCTCCTTTGTCGTTCATCCACACATCAAAACGCTCTGAACTGATCTGGCCTTGTGACAAACTTGCTGACAACCAGACTGCCAAACAGCGAGACAGTTCCACAGCCAGAAGCAGCACCCGCGGACTTTGTCACGACCAGCCTGCTACGAGGCGACTTCATTCCGATTTAGGAATATCCGCGACATGTTTCCACAACTCGACCGATTTTTTCCATTTCTTCTGTGTGTGAAGACAACCACTTGGATCTTACTTTGGCATAACTGAAAGTTTGCCTTTCTTCACGCAAAGTTGTCAGTACATTGACAAAGTATCAACACATCGATGGATAAGTATGCAGCGAGTACTCAGACAATTTTGGAGTTTGGATTCCAATTTTTTTACAGAATGTACACAAGAACAAACATGTTGAGGTGTGCCAACATCAGCTATCTGTCTCTTAAGCAACCTTCTCGAAATAGTCACCACGCACAGCAATGCATTTGCACAACTTGTCAGGCAGTTTGTCCATGGCACTGCGGAAGTCATGCTGGGGTATCAGGGCGATGGCAGCATTGACCGATGTGATGAGGTCATTGGCATTGTGGTAGTGGACACCTCTGACCATCTTCTTCAGGCGACTGAAGAGCCAGTAGTCTGGTGGGCTGAGGTCGGGCGAGTACCCAGGGTGTGGCAGTGACTCCACAGCAGCATTTCTGAGCACGTTCTGAACAGGTGCAGATCGGTGGGCGGGTGCATTGTCATGCAGGAGGACCCAGTTGTTTCTGACATCCCTCCTCCTGTGTTGAATGGCTTGCAGAAGGCGTTGGATGATTCCTGCATAAACAACTCCGCCTATCCCCAGGCCATTGGGGACGAACTCATGGTGCACCATTCCTCTGTTGTCAAAAAATGCAACAAGCATCACCTTCACTGTCGAAATCTCGATCTGCACCACAGTCAGCCGATCCTCTCCTGGTGTCAGCCACTGCATGTTGTTCTGTTTGGATTGTGGGTCCCAACAAAAGAACCACGATTCATCGCCTGTGATGACATGAACAGGCGGTTTCTTGCTCTTAGTCTGGCCAAGGACCGACGGGCGCAATCCACACGTCTCTGCTTTTGGGGCACAGTCAGCAGATGTGGTATCCAAGTCGCGGCTCTTTTGCGCATTTGCAACTTTTTGCGCAACACTTTGTGAGTGGATCCAACAGACAAACCCACCTGTCGAGCCACATGAGCCACACTCTGTCTCTTGTCTGTCAGCACAGTCCTCCGCACTTCTTCCACTTTGGCTCTGGTCACCTTCCGCGGATGTGGGTTGTGGTCAAAATCCTTCAATTGGGTGCGGCCATCACAGAATTCCTTGTGCCATCTGAAGATCGAAGATTTGCTCAGTGCATTTTGGCCATGGATAGCCAAAATCCTTGCATATGTCACTGAGGGAGACATTCCAGACCGGACACAGAAGCGGATTTCCGCTCGTTGTTCCTCCTTCAACTTCATTGTCGGAATTCACACATTTGCGACTCGACGACAGGGACAACACATTTGGTCAACTTTCACTGACTTCAACTTGATCCACATCAATGCCGATTGATATACATGTAGCCTTTGGTGTCTCCTTGACCCCAAAAAATTTGCATAAGAATCGGACAACCCGATCGCACTTGGCGCGGATATTCTTAAATCGGACTGAAGTCGCCTCGTATACGACAGTTCCAGACCCACGGTCAGACTGTCCCACAGCCAGACTGTCTCGCAGCCACATTCATTGCAAGGCATCCATGGACTTTGGTAGGCACGGTGTTCAGACGCACACACAATGCGTCTTCGCCTATCAAACGTCATGTGCGGGGCTGTGAGGGACGGAAGGCCTGCGGGCTGCTCCGTGAGGCCTCTATTGTCACACAGTGCACAACGCGTGCCGAGAGTTGGAGTTTTGCCTCGTTAGTGTTCAACTCTTGTCAAGTTCCCTTTTAACAAATGAGGTTGTCGAGGAAAAAGCAATGTGTGCGTAGCTGGAGCTGATGTGAGTCCAGGAGACGTTCATAATGCGGAAAAAAATAGCTCCATGGAGCTCACGGTGATTTGAGGAAATTCTGATTTCGCTCCCTCTGATTTCACTCCCTCTGATTTCACTCGGGACCTCTGATTTCACTCCCTCTGATTTCACTCGGGACCTCTGATTTCACTCCCTCTGATTTCACTCACTCTGATTTCGCTCACTCTGATTTTGCTCACTCTGATTTCACTCACTTTGTTTTGTCAAAAATTCTTACTTTTTCACTCAACATTCACAATT
>JAAUXT010004941.1_pt1 | contig 13376 bp, 21 predicted proteins | sample 7278171 | NCBI WGS metagenome assembly JAAUXT01 (sample SAMN14350112, study PRJNA611818) | marine sediment metagenome | isolation source: surface marine sediment (1.8m) | place: French Polynesia: Moorea | collected 2018-08
AATTTGGCCAAAGCGGGTCTAAGGTTAGACCCGCTTTTGAATTTTTTTTTTTCTTTTTTTTAAATGATCAGTGATGAACTGCGAACGTATGTATAGACCACACGCTTTTTATGCGTAGCATTCTTGTTTTTAGTGTTGCGATCAGACCTCCACCATGCACATTGCGGAAGCTCGTGCAGTGCACTAATCCGCACAGAAAGCCAGGGGGATCTGAATTTTGGGGGCAGCTGAAAGAAACCTCTGAGACAACTGCTATTTTCCCGATCCTATCTGAGTCCCACACCCACCCAACAACAGAAAAATTCTTTCATGAACAATAAATACCGGCAACCTCGTGAAACACCCCAAAAATATGAGACAACCCTCCGTTCTGTGGACACGACAAGAATTGGAACCAATTTGACAAGAATGAAGTCGAGCTTACTTGCCCTCCAAAACAGGATAAATTTCCAGAAAAGGAACAACTTCATCTTGCAATTTTGCGCCGACAATACCGCGCGCAACTGGATTGCTGCCACGAGCCACGTGTCTCCACCGAAAAGTTGTCTTTTACAAACAGCTCCCACAGTGCCATTTACCTGCTTGATGGGAACACCTTCAAACGAGTCGACTCGCTTCGGCGCCTTGTACATCGCAGTGTCTCCATGACCGAGCTGCCCGACCATCTGGGGTCCCCCTTGCGCCGTCGCCCACGTGTACAGCTCATTCTCCATCGTCACTACGGCGAAGTGGCTCCGTCCTGCAGCTACCTGACAAATTTGGTAGAAAAATCTTGCGTCCGACTTTTTTTCGCTGCAAAAAGACGAAAAGGTCTCAAGGATCACAAGTGCACGACGCACGCATTATCAAGCATCTTACCTGTATCGCTCCTCGAGCTTTCTGGAAGATTTCCAGCTTTTGTGGAGTCAGTTTTCCGCCTCCCCAGAAGTAAACTTCGCTTGACTTTGTTGTCACAACTGGCATCATCTCGACGCTGGCAGTCGAGGTGGATTCTCGCACCCTTCTCGTGCCCGAACTGAGGTCCCAAACTCGTTTCGCCAACTCTTCGCGTTGTGAGGCGAGAAGTGGCAGCGCCAGGACCTCCTTGGCAGTGGGTCTTTGTGAACTGTTTTTGTTCAGCAGTGAGTTGACAGTTTCTTTCATCTGCGATGAATACCTGCCATGAGATTGGTCGAATTTATGCTAAAATTGTCCTTTGTACCCACCACACCAAAACTATTTTCACACAAACGAGATCCTGCATTGCGTGGCGGAAAAAAGCCACCAGTTGCCATTCGAGTGACAAAGATGCAGCGCAACGTCCTTGAGTTCGCACACATGTGATGCTTGTAAATCTCACTTGAGTTATATTTTTACCTTGGGTCGATTTCACCGAATTCTGAGCAAACAATATCCTGGGCAAGTTTCAGAGGGTTTGTTGCATCAAAAACTTTTGTCAAAGTGAGCAATTCGTACAACACGCATCCCATTGCCCAGATATCGCTCTTTTGGTTGTATTGTTCACCTGAAGAAAGAAAATACGTTCCTGTGTACATTCGGCTTGAAAACAGGACTTGGTCACGGGGAATCTGTAACCCTCCTGGCCTCCCAATCCCAACTTTCGAACTTCTATTTTTGAAAGGGACACAGAAAAAAAAACAAGACATTTCCTCTGGTCAGAAGGGGTCCAGACTGTATGACACAGACAATGGAGTCAGACAAGCAAGTTGGGGAACTTGTCTCTTGGACAAAAGAACAAACTGACAACAAACCAACCTTTGATCAACTCGGGAGACATGTAATACGGGGTGCCAACGTAAGAATGGGCCATTTCACTTTTTGTCTTCATAACCTGCATAGTTGGACACGGACAGTAGATCTCACAAGGCACACTGTGAAAGAGTAACGGTGTCGAATTTTCATTCAGTCAACATTTTCTTACCTTTGAAATGCCAAAGTCGCCAAGTTTGAGAACATCTGATTTCGTCAGAAAGACGTTCAAAGTCTTTATGTCTCTGGAAAATTGTTGTTTTTTGTCACAATTCAATTGAAAGAAACAAAGAATATTGCATTTTGCATTTTCCATTTTCCAGAGTGGAAAAGTCTGCTTTGTATCTTTTGATATTTGCTGCCAATGCAGCTCACCTGTGCAAAATTCCAAAATCGTGAATATGATCGACTGCTGAAGCCAGTTGGAAACAATACCAGATGACAGTTTCTTCATGAAACAGTTCTTTCTGGCGCATGACTTTTTCGTACAGATTGCCGCCTGCAAAGGACAAAGACAAACTCTCCTGGCTACAGCACACACGTACGAGAGGCGAGGAGGCGAACCGGGGTCTGCAATCTTGCAGTTTGGAAAATCAAACAGAACCAAAACAAAGCTCATGAAGGTCTCAAAAAACTCACCATCGGCGTACTCCATTTCAATTAGGAGAGTTTGTCCGTCCAAAAAGTGATTGTAGTACGAGACAATGTTTGAGTTGTTGAAAATGGACAAAATATCTATTTCATTTTGAGCGTCTTGTCTTTCCTTGTCCGCCAATCTCGTGAGATCAATCTGCATGGGGAGGGGAAAATGTGCTTTTCCAGGCTTCTCCCTGTTTACGCTCGGTGAACCAACTCATCAAAATGTGTACCGTTCTTACCTCTTTCCACACAACAAGAGAATTGTCCTCAAGTCTTCTGTACAGAACTGCTTCGCCAAAAGCACCTCTTCCCAGAATTCTGACGGGTATGTATGCAGTTTCATGTGATCCTGCAGATGTTAGACCCAGTGGACTCTCAGACTCAGTTGATTCAGTCATTTTTTCAGTCCATTGACCTGAAGTGAAGACAAACATCATTTCTGAGAAAGCACAGAAAGATAAGCGTGACATTGTTTGGCATAAACACGTTTTTCGTCCTCGTTCCAGAAGGAACACCGTAACAGTGCATGCTGACAGAAACCAAAATCAAGGACTGAAATAAAAACAACTGCAGAAAGAGTGAAACTGCGACACACAGCTGATGCTGCCCCTGGACTGATGGTGGTCCGTGACACCAGTTTCTTGGTTTTGAGATGGCAAATTCTACAGGGGCCAGATTTCGATCGTGCTCGCTGTCTCTATCCCGTTTGGGATCAATTATTTTATACAAGCTCATCACACAACCAAGCAGATCACCTCTGTTGTTCCTGAGTACTGTCAGCAACCACTCTCCTCCCACAGATCGTGTTTCAGTGCCACTTAAGATTGGTATTCACAGGCACAGGTGCCGAATACGTTCAGTTTCTGTCTTCGTTCCTTCCTGCAAAGCACCTGCTGCAGGGGTCGCGGCCATGTTGTTTGGATGTTTGCTGGGCAACGAAGGCGGAAAGTTTTCGGGTTGTAGGGACCAAATGAATGACAATACAATTGACATGACAGGACAGAATTACTTCCAGGTGTCTTGAAAACCTTTGAGTGATTTTACTCTCGCTGTCAGGCAGATGGGGCACCAGTACAGATTTAGTTGTCATGCTGGAAATTTGTCGATTACGGATGCCACGCCCCCTCGGTGCAACGGGTGCAGTGCACACAAAATTTCGCCGTTTCCAATGGAAGTCGTTGGTCTTCATTTTCTGGAAAATTTTGGGAAAATCATGTTATAACACAGTGATCTCACTCATCATACGATGGAAAACTTTCAGATTACTTTTCTAAGAAAGTGTTGACAAATTTAACGCCACCACCGAGTTGAACATCGTGAAGAAACCAACTGAGATGATAACGTTTCACCACAACTCTGGATTCTGTGAGTTGAAAGTTCACGAGGCCCTGAACACGTGTGAATGTGTTCTGCATTGTGTCACTGAAATGCGATTGTGCAATGACGTTGAACTTGGGCAAAATAAATTTCCAACTGGTCCGTGCGTTCATCCAAAACCGACACGTCTGGAGGGTCTGATGCTCTCATCTGTTTTGTATCCAAGCTTTTGACCACGCTGTTTCGATCGCAGGTCTTCAACAAATAATGCACTTGTTCTTTGCAGACCTGACAACAGTCACCAAAGGCCTGCTGGGAAGTATTGTGCTGAGTTCTTTCGCCTTCATCATTCCATTGCACACGCACAGGCACTGGTTTGAGTACAACTACTCATCGGTGTTCGAAAATTATGACGTGAGTTCACGAGTGCACAGGAAACCACCCGCTCTTGAAAGTTGACTCGTGTTTGAGAGAAAAGTTGAGAGTGTATCTTGGTTATGATGCTTCAGAGGGGATCATCTATGCAAGAATATGCCTTTGCCTTCATGGAATGTCTTTTTCAACAGGTTCTCAAATTCCTGGGATCCAAGTGCGTTTTCCTGGACATCAAGGACCTTGTCTTCGCGTCGATACTGATATATCACTTCAGAATTTTCGAGAGGAAGTATGGTTCGCGGAAGTTTGCGGTAAGCACTGTTTTTACTTTTACACTGATTGCTGCGAATTATCAGTGGTTGGTAAGGAAAGATTTTGTCTTGTGACGATTTGTAGGGACATGCTCTTGGAGCTTTCGTTTGCACTCACACCCTGGAGCTGGCATGTGTCTACCTCCTGCGGTGTCTGAAAATAGACGCGGTCGTGATGCCCACTGGACCGTAAGAAACATCACTTTGGCCTTTTTCGTCATGTGAGACCGAAATGTGTGTTCTGATAACGTGAATAACTGGTTGCGTTGCAGGTATGGTCTGATTTTTCCCTGGCTCGTGCCCTACTTCTGTGATATTCCTCGAGTGACGGTGGCTCACTTGTTTGGAGTTTTTCCCTTCACTGGGAAATCTCTCAACTACATCTTGGCCTTGCAGGTGAATGCAAAAAGAGGACAAAATTCTCAGAAATTGTCTTGGATCCAATGTTCTGTGTGTCATGCGTGTTGAACGGTATGTTTCAGATCGCTGCAGGATCACCGGAATCCCTGGTACTGGCATCATGTGGAATTGTGAGTGGACAGGTGTAAAGTCACAAATTCGAACACATTTGGAAGCATTTTCAAAACACATCGACCAACTGATCTCTGACGTTTGTCTCATTGGCTTACAAAGGTTGCTGGTTTGGTAATGAAGTTCAACATCTTCTGGTCGAAGACTGTGTTCGTCGTGCCACAATTTGTTGCCAAGCTTTTGAGCAGGACAGTCGGTACGAACACACACATTCGTTGTCTCCTTTGGCTTTATTTTTATGGAAGGTGTCAATGAAAAGTCTGCAGTTGTGCTTGCACATGTTTACACTTTGTTCTTCCTCACAAAGGTCGGTTGATAGAATCAAAAACAGCCATCGGAACTCAGCTGCCAATGGGAGCGACATTGGAAATCCAGCGCCAGCAGCAAATGGAACAGCTGGAGCAGCAATTGGCGTGGGCTCAGTTTCAGCAAGGACCTGCACCAAGAGTGCGTCGTCTAAAATGGCCATGGTTGCAAATTCCAGTTGACTTCGCCAGAAACAATCTGGTTGAGTGTGATTTTGGAATCAAGGACATTATTACCACCTTTTGCAGAACGGATTTTTCGGCGGAATCTTTGGAGGCAGGAACAGAGCTTATGACAGACACAACAGAGGTACAGTCTTGTTGGCTCTCTCAGTGTTGTACGCGAAAGAAATCCCTGCAATATCGTTTCATTTCGCCTCGTTGCAAAACAAAGAATTTTGCACGTTTTGCAGAGAACGTCCAGGCTGCGCGAACGCCCCCAACCGAGGACAACATCAACCAGTTGGTGGAGATGGGCTTCAACCGAAACAGCGTCATGAACGCCCTCACTTCCACCAACAACGACATGTCCTTAGCAACCAATGTTCTGCTGCAGGAGTCGTGACAAGAGCGATTCTGAGATGTCATTTTGTCCCTGACAACGCGGGAGGCCGTGCGTGTGTGAAGCTGATCTTCACTGCAAACCAGTACAGGTCCATGAAGCGCTGACTTCTCTGTTGTTGGAGCCAGCAGGTCGGATTTGGAGTTCATCACTTGCACAAGTGAACTGTGGACGGATATGCAATGCGTTGTCTGTGAGCTGACGGTCAACTTGCTGGTCAGAACTTGCGCACCGAGAGACGAGCGTTAACATTTTCAAGTTTTATTTCTCAGAATGGAGGTGGAACAGACAATACCGATACAAGAATATCAATGATCTTGAATTTAGTGAACAGGAAATGAGAAATAAAACTTCACCAAGTCAACAGAATGCTGGCCAGTCACGAAGATGTCGATGCTGTCGCAACAAACAATGATTACCGCACCATCCGATAACGCCCTCCAACGCAGTCTTCAGTCCCCAGTATCCCCAGTGTGTACCATTCGGGAAAAACAGTGCTTCTGTTCACCACGGACAGAAAATAGCCTCCCAATTAAATATACACACCCAAATCGAGTCAACAAAAGCAGAACAGAAAGTAGAAGAGGCCAGAATGAATGAAGATCCACCCGGTACGGAACAGCACTCGATCCAAATCTTTCAAACCGATGAGACCCTTTCGCATCATGGTGCAGTCACAACCAAACTATTTACAACAGAAAACTTCGCACACCTATGTACACATCCCGAATAAATAACAAAAGCGGTTTGTTTGTCGTACATTTTCTTGGCATACGGCAAGACCTACTCCACCTCAAAGACCCTCGTCTCCGTACCCACTTGTGAATGTTCAACACCGCACACGAGCCCACGTGCACCACATTTGTTCTGACCGAACAGAACAAACATTTGCCTGCTATGAACCAAATTTTCTTGCATGGTTTGACGCACACAAACGATAGAAACTGTACAAAGGCCTGGTAGATCCCACTCTGCTAATTTCGTACGAACTTGTGCACAACAAACCGGCAACCGTGCGGCACACCTTTCGGAAGTTGAAAGTAATCACAGTCAGATAGTGAGCCGAATCTGGGCTCCATCGCTCACGGCACAATCGTGACGTCTTCGCTTGCGGCTGTGGAATGTGTTGACGAACAAATGAACAACTTTCCTACCTTTCACCTGTGTTCACAAGGCAAAACAAAACAAAAAAAGCAAACAAAGACAAACCCCCTCTCCTGCCCCCCTCCCCGAAAATTACCCAAGAAAAATAAACAAGAAGGGATAAAAACTTCGAAGCAAGAGCGAAATGAACGGTAGACAGCAGTGAATCAATTGTTCGCGAATGAAACCGAGCAAAACCGAACCGCAGCTTTGTGACTTCAAACAAGCAACACACCTCCCTGTTCGCTGCAGGACAAACTTTCAATTTCATCCTTCAATCAACTTTCACAACGCTGTAGATCTTTGTGACAAACCAGAAGCACGCGAAAAATCCGATGGTGCCTGAAAAGACAAGATAGACAACAGTGTGAGCGTGTACTGTCCATCTGACCCGCTGTGGGTGGTGATCCCACTAAAAGACTGTTTCATGAGCCGCACTTACCCGTCAACAGGCAAAACACAAACACCATGATGAAGGTGTATCCGAAGTAGAGCAGAGTTGATACGAATCCAGAGATTTCCAACTTGGACACGAAGTAGTGAATGCAGTAGAGGAAGAAGTAAACCCCCGTGAAGCCGCTTGTCATGTAGGATCGCCACCACCAGTGGTAATCCTGTTCACAGAAGGGGACAAAAGTTTGTCAAGCAAAGTTATGCACCTCGCCAGAAACGCTGGCTCAAAAAATCTTCGCACGATTAGCATTGTGCCACACCTGCTTGTCCTTTTACAAACACACTAGCAAGTAAACGAGCAGGGGGTGGGGGTCAGGGGGTGGGGATAAGTGTTCAAGGGGTCAGGGGGAGTCAGACAGGCCTCCACTTTGATACAGAGACATACGCGGAGGATACAAGGAGGAATTCTATTCTGCCTTTCGCGACCTGATTTTGACACCAGTGAATTTCAATTGTGTCATGATCAGGTCGCGAAAGGCAGAATTGGATTCCCCCTCGTACATGGGTTGACCATTATCATCCGACAATCGGCTGATAAAAATCCACTCTGCGCTTCCATGTCAAAATTTGTAGCAGCCCCGCCCCACAACTCAACCTCATAAACGCACACGTAAACGCATGGCGACAAGACAATAAACAAACAATGCTCACCTCAGCGCACAGATGAAAGTAGCAGAGGAGGATTGTGGCTTCGCTGCACGTGATGATCAGGATGAGAAAGACCAGGAACAGGAACCCGAACATGTAGTACATCTGGTGAGACCTGCATCATCGAATGACAACTGTGTCAGAGTGGAAACTCAGCAAGACCGACTGTGCATGTTGTCTTGACATTCCGTCTGCAGGAAAACTGCGACGCGGCGGGAAACACAGGTATGTTGCTAAAAATATGTGTTCTGGGATAGCCATGACACCGCAAAACCACGAAGTGGTCGGCCAAAATGATCGCACGAAATGCTTTCACACGAACCGAACAGCCGCTACGCATGTCAGAAGTCTGGGCATGAAGGAAAAACACTGTTTAGCAGTTTTTCCTTCGCAGTTTTGACTTCTTGATTGGTATCGCATACATTATCCCCCAACGGCAACAACCGAGATCGCGTTGCTATTGGTCTACAGGTATGCATGGCAGGTGAAAACGATGTGCGATTGCATTCTCCACAAGAAAACGAGAGAGAACTGACCAGATGCTGTTCAGGATGAAAAAGAGCTGAATAAAGATGCATCCGAAAGGCAGAATTCCGCCCATGACGATGCCGGGGAACGGCTTCGTGTAGAACGTCTGATCCGGGATCTGCCGCGGGATTTGGTTCGTTCGCACTGGGTGCTCGATGGGCTGCAACCGACAAAAACAAAATTCCTGTGGCTGTTCCGGAATTTGTGTGTTGCAACGTGCTTTGTACGTCCTGCGTTCTGACGAACGTTGATGGTTTTTTCGCATGAAGCGAAACTGACCCTCTTCTTGAAGCCGAAGTAGGCGCCGACAAAGGTGAGAGGGACGGAGATGCCGAACCAGAGCGCCAGCAGTGCGACCAGCGTCGTGAACGGGATGGCGGCGGACGAACGGCTGCCCCATAGGAACAGGTTCAACACGAAGAAGACTCCGAAGATGATGCTGCACAGCGAACCGAACAAATTTTTGTGAGCAGACCAGTGATTGAAAAGCAATCTTGTGAAAAGGGTCAAGGCCGTTGAATGACCTTGTGCCCAGACATTTCTGTCGATAGGACGTACCTTGGGCACAGGAAGGCAGTCAGTAAAACATTTGATTTCCACTTTTCACCACCGAACACTGAAACGAAACAAACCAATCAAGCTCACTGACAACACAAAATGTATTGGTTGTTCGTGGTTGCGTGGAACATCAAATGAACAACGCTGCTGGCGTCCACGTCGAAGCAAGAAAACTCACTTTTGTATATTCTCGCCGACACGTATCCGGCCGGCGTACCGAGGCACACCCACAGCACGAGCGAGCACGTCATGAGCGCGCCTCTGTTCGCTGGCGACAGGAATCCCAGGCACGCAAACACTGCATCAAATCATCGAGAAAACGTGTGTCTTCCACTGCCAATCCACAGTGTGCTGCTGGTCCATTGTTGTTGTTTTGCAAGAAAGATTCATAAATGGTCAGCTTCAAGTTATGCTTGAGTAGAAGTTGCCAACAAAACATTCGGCCTCCAATGGGTCAACTCCCAAGATCTATATCAGTGCGTGCCACATCGAACTGTTTACTCACGCAAAGTGATGAGCGTCATGAAGAAGATTTGAACACCGTTCCCCAGGAACACTGACAGCAGCATTCCCTTGCGAGGTGGACGGAAAACATCCCCGTGAACCAACTTCCAGCCGAACTCTTCCTGCGCTTCTTCCTGCGAAGTCATCAAGAAACTTTCTATTGCCGTTGCAAAACATAACTCGTTCGATTGTGTGTCAGCGTTCAAGGGAAATGGCTGCACTTACAGAATTGTCCATCTGGTTGTATCGGGCGATGTCCTTGTGCAAAGTCCTGAGCATTATCATCGCCACCATTCCCGAAAGGAAGAGGACAATCACCAGCGAGTTCATGATGCTGCAAATAACCGACCGAACACTCAGGACAAGAAAAGAAAAGCACAATCGCCCTTCACTGACTCGGCTCGTTTGCAACCAGGTCGGGCTGCAACAATCGCACGGTACCTGAACCACTGGATGTTGGTGTGCGGCATCGAGTCGAGTATGTAATCCCAGCGAGACGACCATTTCACTTGGTTGTTTTCCTGCATCGACAACAATAGTCAACTGTTTTGGTGCATTTCTTTCAGTTTCTGTGACAGGTAGCAGACCAGATCTATCGGAAGTCTGTTGAGGAATTAAATAAATGTGTGTGCAGAAAACCAGATTCGTCCAGAAAAAATAATCAGCGCAGTGCATTGTTCTCATTCAACAAGGCTCCAGAAGTAACCGGCAAAACATTGTTCACAGCAGCAAAGGGTTCTCACCAGACACAAAATGGGACCCACCAAGATCACAAACAATTTCGAGCGAGGTCCCAGGGCACTGAGAGGCCAATGCAATTCTTACCTCTTCAAACTTTAGTTTCCTTCCAATTGGGGACGGAGCGACCCAGGTGACACAAAAATGTGTTGTGCAAAACTTTACTGTTCATGATCCCCCCCCCCCCCAAGCAAATCTTGTGTCACCGCAAGGGTCGTGCACACTCGTGCACACTATTCTTTTCGCTGTCCAATCACAGAGACCCCACCCCCATCACTTCAAGAAGACGAAATGCCACCCATGTCTGAGACATCAAAAGTGATTACACCAAGCAAAGACGATCCGCATGAAAAGATCTCACTGTTGGTACTACACAATTGAAAACCCCTGTTCAGGGAACACACCATGATGACAGCGGTTGGGTGCTCTGCAGTGACGATGAAATCGTGGTGCGTCAAACATTTCAAGTTTGCCAAACTTCTATAACCATGATAAACGAAGGGCACGAAACAACAACGCAGAAGAGAGCTCCAAACACTGAGCGCAAACACCGTAAACTACCTGGAACTTCACACTGTACGAATACGTGATCTTGATGGGTTTTTTGAGTGTTCCAGGTATTCCAAAAACTTCGGAAGTGCTACAACGGTCTTTCCCCTTTTCTCTGTGTTTGATGCTGAAATTAGAATGAGAAACGGTTGATTTTTGAAACACGATCATGTTCTCACCTGAAACTTGACCGAGTACGAGTATTTGATCGTGAGTTCTTTGTCAAGCTCAGCCGGGATGCCCATGGGTTTGCGAGCTTCACAGGCAGTCACTCCAGTTCCCTCGTGCAGCAAACTGAAAACAGCCGGCGCAACACACTTGATAATCCAGCAAGCATTTACAGTTACCACACTATCACCCCTGCCTCCGCAGGCGAGAGAACTTTACGGCTCTGGTCAATGCCGCCTCACATTCGACGTGCTCACACTCCACTGACTTACCTCCTGGGTTCAAGTTTGGCAGAGACGAGTCGCCCTCCTTCCCCAATCGATTGGCCCCACTCCTCACCCTGACCGCTGTGGTACTGGATCACAATGTCCACGTGGTTGAACACGTAGTACGTGTCCTTTTCGTTGAAATCAGCCTGAAAGAAGAATGTAGGCCAGTGTAGACACACCACTCCACGGCCATGCTGAGAAAACTCCTGACAATTTTTCACCCAGATCCCCAACACCGATTGCCAAACGCCAACGCCAGTCAGCACGTGTCGAAGTCCAATTCGGGAGTTGATGCCACAGAAGGCACTTGCAGACCACCTTGTCTCCTTCGTAAAGGCCGATAAGCGTTCCAGCGTGGAGTGCTCCAACAAGAACAAAAGATTAACTCACACTAGTCACACAAGCATCTTTGCCCTTTCCTTCTTTCGTCACGTAGCATCCGATGGGGAAGCCTGGGGAGCAGTACTTTTGATCTCCCTCCACATCATAGCACCAGGTGACCGGCATGTTGTCAATGATCCTGCAAAATTCAAAAGGTGACAAGAACACTCAGCAGTGTGGACACGCGCCGAACTGGCAACATGGCCCTCGTTCACTGCGTCAGTCCATTTCGTGGGGAGGGTGTACACGGGTGATGTCATTTCTGTCGCTTGTCATCAGAAGCATAGTTCAAATCATGTGCCCAATTCTTTTGGTACACCCGTGCTTCAATGACCACAGACAACATTTACACTCTGAAGTGCAAGACATGTCAATAGGGGGAAAAAAATCTCTTCATACCGTAGGGGGCGGTCTTTCCACACTCTTTTTTGCAAAATCAAAATCCATTTCGCAGGAAAACTCATGGGGGGGGGGGAGAGCACAAAACCTGCTGGCGGCCAGTAAATCTGACGGAATCCTTGTCAGTACGATGTTTGCAAACTGCAAATCAACCAAAGCAACTGGCAGACGAACTTGCAAGCGTTAGAAATGTGCTTACCAGTGGTGCTGGTAATTTTGCAGGATACCCTTCTTCAGGAAGTTCAGCTTCGCAATCGAATCTTTGTCTCCCTTTTTGTACGTCTTTGCATCGCACACAATTTTGCACGTTTCATCAGTCTTGAATGTCATCTGCGAACAAGATTCAATGTAAGAGCATGGGAAACAACCCAACACCAAACGCTGCAGCTCATACGTAGATGGCCAGCACACTGATTATGTTGACAATGCGAGGCACTCACGTTGTACGGCGACGGTCTGATGCGCTCACCGAACACAACTTGCCCCAGGTTTTCCACCGGAGACTCACTTTCGTCAATCACACAGAAATCAAAGCTGTAAATTGACAGAAAAACGTGAGAAACAAACTGACACGAACAGCGCAAAACTTCCGCTGCATGGACAAGCAAAGTTTCCACTTGACGTTTGTGAGTGACAAAGCAGGGTTCTCACACTGTACAAAAATGGTTCCTGTGAAATCACACAATGACTTTTTGATACCTTTGGTCACGAAAGGACTTGCGTGATTGAATAGGAATACTCGCCGTGAGAACCCATTTCTATCACGCGCGAGTGCGTACGACTAGTTTTGTGATCGCAGAGTTGCAGAATGAAGATTTTCAAATCAAAATCCAACTCCTCGTCATTCAGTTGTTTGGACCCTTTATCTCTTACCTGTGATATTCGTATGGAATTACGGACTCGACGGAATCCAAACGATTCACAAACGCTTTGACACTTGACTGCAATGTAAAACAAACGGTGCGTGCAATGAATTCGTTCTGCGGTTAGAGTTTGAGTTGCACCCTCAGGTGTAGTGATATCACAAACACACTGGTTGGTATCTCGGGTGAGACTGGCTCGGTGGCGCGAATCTCTTGCTTTATTTAGTACACAGTGCTGCCATCTGTCAAGCAGTGGTTCTGTTTTCACAGCTGGTTTGTCACACCACACTCCTCCCCCACCAGGGGGCACTGGCCTCTACAGACAATTTTAAATATTCTGAATATTTTTACAATAAATATTTATATACATTAGACAGGGAATAGAT
>JAAUXT010048235.1_pt1 | contig 13373 bp, 22 predicted proteins | sample 7278171 | NCBI WGS metagenome assembly JAAUXT01 (sample SAMN14350112, study PRJNA611818) | marine sediment metagenome | isolation source: surface marine sediment (1.8m) | place: French Polynesia: Moorea | collected 2018-08
CCCTCAACCTCTCCCACCAATCCCTCCCAGCAACCCCTCATCCACCCCCAACACCACCCCTTCCACCACCCTTTCCGTACCCACCGCTGCCCCACCACTTCCATCCCCCATTTCTCCTTCTTCACCTCCGTCTCCCGCATCTTCGTTACCTGTGTCACAACACGAGAAGTGAGAGAAGTCTGCATTATCGCTCAAAACATTTCCAGTTCGGGCATTTCCAACGGTGACACAGAATCTTTGCTTCCAAGAACACATTCTCTGAATGGTTACGTAATACAAAAACAAAGCTTCAACCTGATCTGTATCACACCGAGCTGCGTTTTTGAAGGAAAACTTCAATTCATCCAGCTTCGCACCAACTTGCAAAGATAACTTTTCTGTTGGACAGATTTGTTTACCAGGGACATCAAATTTGTGACACGGACCAACTGGTTGAGCACTTCATAGTTCCAAGTCGCGATTACTGTGTGAAAATGCCAAGGAAGGATGCCAAAAAATACTCAGATCAAGTGAAAGATACTGTGGTAAGTACTGGATGTAAAGGTATTTGGAAACAGCTTCCTGATATTGCTTGAAGCTGCGCTAAACATGAGCGATAATATGAGAAGGTGTGACCAAGAAGCTGGCACACTGACACGTTGACACGTTCAGTCGAGTACCATTTGTTCAGTTTTGAAAATTATCCGAGGGTTTTTGGGAGATTCTCACATCATGCCGCCCCCATCTCCACAGACGTCGACTGTCACCCTGTGTCTGCCTTCAGGACAGCCCGACGCCAACCGCTTCCAAACATGGAGCCTCAAAACCGGGCAAGGCGTCCAAAGAGCCGCGGGCGGGTCCCGGGATCTGCCGCCTGTGCCTGAGCTCGCTCAAGTATTGGCTGCTCGTCGCTCTCATCCCGCCGTTTCTCAACTACGCCGCTCTGCAGCAGGAGGCCGCCGTCCTTATGGATTATGGTGAGCACGACCGACCGCCTGCGTCCCTGGATGGTCCAGGGGGCAGAGGCCAATTTCCAAGTCTATGTAGGTCTGCAGAGAGACTTCTTCCTTTGTGTATGTGAACTGCAGATTTCATGTTTCCTTTCAGTCACTGCAGTTGTGTTTTGTTTGGTTTGCAGGTTTGCCTTACGACATCGGGTTTGGGCAGAAGCTGTTCCTCAACTGCACAGGAACTGGAAAGCCAACAGGTGGTGCTTGTGATGTTGCAAACACACACACACACACATCAGTGGTGTTTGTGACCACAAAATCTGCAGAAACTTCATTGTGACAATTTCTAAACAATACAGACAAGAGTTTAAGAATCTTTTCCATTTGCAACGAGCAAAGTGAAGCAAAGTTTGCAAAGAAATCAATCCCGATTTGACCCAAGAAATTGAACCTCCATTTTGCAGTGATCCTGGATGCACCGACCGGAATGTCGTCCGAGGTTTGGTCGCTGGTTCAGCCGGAACTCGCCAAGACGACGCGGGTGTGCACGTACGACAGGGCGGGGCTGGGCATGAGTGACCGGCCTCCATACAAGGTGCGTGCAGGCCTGGACCAATGAGTGACAAGCTCCCACACAAGAGCACGAAGGAATGGTCTGAGACTTGTACAGGATGTGTGTACGACAGGGTAGGGCTGAGTGGCTGCAGTTCTGTGAGACGCAAGCTGTCAGAAATCTGTTCGTGTACTCAGCCACCTGCAACAGTGTGTGCGTCAAATGAAAGCTCACAATCCAAAAATAGAGATGTTCCTTGTAGAACAGTTCACACGAAAGAGGTTTCTGTCAGCTCCAACCCCTGTGACTTCTTGTGTTTCAGAACGCGACAGACGCCGACAGCAACAGGTGGACCGAGTTCACTGTGGAGAGGTGAGGCAAGTGTGTGTGTGTGTGTGTGTGTGTGCAAATTCAGCTGGATTCAGAGACAGATTTGGATGCACATGCCACTCCCTAGCTCAGGGCTGAACATAGTGCGCCATTGCTTTGGTATTTTCTGCAGCATAATGTACTCCTGACGCTGGTCTCACACGCCAACGTGGAGTGAAACGTGCAAAACACACCATTCAGAGAAACTGTGGCGACCCACGGAGCTGTGCATCGTGACGTCACGACGTCGGGGCATCTGTTGCCAATGACTCCGCGGGGGTGAAGGTCATCACCACGTGTTTTTACCGCAGGATGGCGGACGACCTGCACCGCCTGGTGACGCTCAGTAGTCAGCAGGAGAAGCCGTTCGTGCTGGTCGGGTCCGAGCTCGGAGCGATGGTGGCGCGCTTCTACACGCAGCTGTACCCGAGGTGCGCGCGCACACCACGTGCTGTGCGAGAAGAGGGCGTGGTCAGTGGTGTGGGAGTGCAGCCCAATTCAGCTGGGCCAAACAAGTCTTGACAGGCCCTTTTACCTGAGAATGCTAATTAGCCATGCACATTTCGGCGCTTTCCCAATGAATTTCCATTCTGCACTCATGTGGTCAGGTGCGCAAAGAGGCCACAGAAGGCTGGAGAGAATCCGTCATCCAGATGCATTTTGGTGCATAAATTTGAGATTGTGGTGGGACGGATTGACGTAGGTTCCGTCACACAAACAACAATTCGGGGTCTTGCCCGTTTCGGTGAAAACTTTTCTCATGTAGCTGTGAACCTTTCACGTTTCACGACGTTGTGCACGTTGCAGCGACGTGAGTGACCTCGTCCTGATTGACCCGCTCGTCGAGGATCTCTTTTCACATGACAACAGCGTCTGGTCCCAGTACTGGTGAGTTCGACTGGGTCCCGTTCAGTCCGGTACGTCGAGTGCCGCTTTGGAGACAAACCTGAATCTGACCGTTTGTTTTGAAAAAATAAAGGCTTGTTGGTCTGGAAGTCGCGAAGTGATGGAAAACACAAGTCCTTGGGTTCGTTTTTGACTTGTCGTCACAAGTGGCGTTGTTCGATTCGGCAGGTTCGAGCAGCTGACTCCGTCCTTCCAGTCGATGCAGCTGTGCGCAGCGGCGGGCTTCACTCGGATTCTGCTGCTGCTCGGTATCTTGGAGCCGCCAGTGATCACGCCACACGTCGATATGAAGCAGGTCAGCAAGAAATTGGTTGTGGTTTGATCCACAAAACCCGGGCAGAAACTACCTGCACGACCGCACGCGCGCGCGTGCGTGTGTCTGTGTCTTTGTGGAGCGTGTGTGTGTGTGTGTACGTGTGATTGGACTGATAACTGACCTGTTGTACTCACAGAAATACTTGCTGTGCAACCCGCGGCACCTCAGCTCAGTCGTGGACGAACATCACTTCATCAACGTGTCCTTCTCACAGATGAGGTCAGTGTTGTACGCAAGCTGCATACACACACACACACACACACACACACACACACACTTGTATCGTATTTCAGGTGACCCCAGAGATTTTTGTGTGGAGGTGGAGGTGAGAGAGGGAGATTTGTGTGTGGAGAGGGAACTTTGGGTCTCTGCGCAGGCACCATCTCATTCTCATAGATGACGTCAGTTTTGCACTTACCCAACATGTTGCGCACACCCCATGCGCAGCACGCACGAACATCAACACCAGCTTTGTTCTTGTAGAACCGTGGGCCTCTTGAAGCAGTTTCCGGCGGATGTGACAGTGACTGTGATCACAGGAAATTACTACGATGAGCAGCTGCCTAGTGCGCTCAACAAGGTGAGCGGCGTGGTGCCCCGACATCCTGTGTCTCTCGCAGTCCCAGCCCGAGTTCAAGTCAATGTGCTCCAAACCGCACTCGCTTTTTGGCGGAGCATCAACTTTCAATCAAAGTCCCCAGTGAGCCAATGAGATCGCAGTCGTGTTGACACGTGACTTCTCACCAACAGGCGTGGGCCAAATCCCAGCAGCATCTCATCTCGAGGCTCCATCCGGGCAGTTCACACCTGGTCGTCAACGGCGCTGACCACCGCATGCTGTACCGCAAACCGGAAGCGGTCATCGAGCCAATCAGGAGGCTCGTCAGGCAGAGACGCAGCCGACTGCCAATCACAGACTCCAAGGCGTCCTAGCAGTGCGCGTGCGCGAGCGCTGAGTGAGTATTTGTGAGTCCGAAGTGGAAAAATTGACTTCTCCACAAAAACTGACCTGTGCTCAACTGGAGGGGTGTAACCCGCGCCATGAACTGCCATGAACTGGCTCTTGAATACAAAGCAGTTTCCGGTTGTTGTGCGGTTGGCATGGAAACGCCAAGCTGAATTTTATTGCGCTAGAAACATGGCGGCAGTGTCTGAACATTGAAATTCACCATCATTGAACAAACAAACAAAAGTTACATCTGACCAGAGTGACTTGTCTCTGGGTTGCGCGCTGTGTGAGAAGTGAGTATTGTGCAGTTTGTTGTCATGGATACTGTTGGCCCCAGAGAAGGGGCAGTTCTGTACCAGTTCTCGTTGTCAGGGTGATTGAACAGAAACACGCAAGGTCAGTTTGTGCAGCGTGTCTGTCTGTGAACCCTGATACAATTCGTTCTTTGCTCAAAATGCACAAAAAAGTAAAAATAAACACTAGTCATGTGAACGGATTTGAAGCACTTGTAGATCTACTGAATCAATCTTTTTGTTTGGAGCCTTCGAGAAATGCCTGGTCAACGGTACACGCTGGTTCCAAGGCTCGCTTGGCGTGTTGGGGAAACGATACTCCAAACATTGTGTTTTACAAGAGATTCAAACAATTTTTGGCAACAAGGAACATTTGTGTGCGAGAGGTCGTTTCGAGGAGTGGCGCTCTTTTGGCCATTTCAACACAAAGCGTGAAATTACGAGTGAGCGTCACTTTTTGAAACGGCTTTGTACGAACAGAACTGTGCAAAGACAATGACAAGCAGTGCTCAAGGCAACTGCAGTGCGAAGTCCCTTTCACGCTTTAGAAAAATTTTTTTTTGGATGAATTGTTCATTCATTCTCCCACCGATGTGGGAGTTTACCGTAAAATCCTGCGTCAGGAGCGCAGGATCCCACTGGGTAAGCAACTCTTGGAGCAGTTATCATGATGCATTTCTAACGCCTGTAGATCTACGCGTGTTTGAAAAAATTATGGGTCGTCCCCAGATGTGTCTGTTGACTCTGCGTCAGTAAACCCATCGGGAAGGCGTTCGGCCGGGGTTTCCCCGAGGGACACCGCCCGTAGCAGGGAATCCCCACGGGGAGACGGCGTCACGGAAATCTCGCCGCGCAGCTCGAGGTTCTCGCGAGAGCTGTCGGGACTTCGCGTCGTGACGGTGATGTCCATCTCCTCCCGTAGTTTGAGGTGGATGTCCTGTACACTGTTGGTTCTCTTCAGAACACCAGGAGAGGGCGTTCGCGGTCGTTTTGATGTATCAATGGAGTGTTGTGTCGAGCTGGAGAACTGGCCGTCCTCCTGTGGGGTCAAGTAATTTTGAAACCTGAAGCTCGTGTCGAGTGACGTTGATTCGAAGTCTCCCACGGTGCTGCTGTACTGATGAGTCTCCCGCGGAGCCGTGGCTCCCTCTAGCGACGAGTTGTGCTCCAAATTGGCGGGAACGCCGCCATCTTTGTCTCGTGACGTCATGTCCGCCTCCACCTCGCTGTGGGTCTGATTGGGCAGGATGTTGATGGGATGCGCATGCGTGGTGGCGCTGCTGTAGGATGGCGTATCGGAGTAGACGTAGGACGCCAGTAGATGGCGGTGGTCCGTGACGCTGGCTGAGGACGTCGGGCGGGGAGACTCACTGTCGGAGCTGTGCTGCACGGCTGTGAACAAAACGCAGGCTCATAAGAGGTCAGTCACTCGGAGTGGAGGGTGACTGGGAAATCGCGTCACGCTGTCAACATAAAACGATCATATTTTTGTTGGTTGACAAGTGATGTGATCTGGTCACCCTGCATGTGCTCTGAGTGACTGAACTCATATCCACCACAAAAGGAGTGACAAGACTGGGAGATCACATCATACTGAGCCACATTGGTTTCAACAGGAAGTGACCAGCCAGCGTGGTTGACGTTTGAAGCAGAAATGTCGCACGTGACGGGGCCTCTGACAGACCCCTGTATGTGACCATATTACTGGTCTCCCTCCAAGATTTGGTTCTTGACCGAAAGTGAACTGACCCAAAGAAGGGGATCTAGACCTGTCACGAAAAACTTTTAACCTTGGATCAGGACCCCCACACCCTCCTTTGGTGGAAAGCGCGTTTCGTACTCACGGAGACTGGACGACATGAATCCGGCCGAGCTGTGGAACGGGAACTGCGGGACGCCGGCGGTGGCGGCGGTGGTCGGCAGCGGCGGCACGGCGGTGCTGGGCGCCGGGCGCTCCGTCCTCCGCGTCGCGGCGGCGGCTGCGGCCGTGAAGACGCCGCTGTAGAGCGAGCCGGGGCTGAACGGAGGCTTGGTGTCTGGAAGCCAAGAAAACGTCACGTGACACCAGGTGCCGCGCACCTCCACGGGTCCCTGACCTTCACCTTTGAATCCTCTTTTTTGCGGGAAAAAGCGAGCGAACGAACATGCTGTTGCGTTTGGAACTAGACTTTTCCCCTCTCTGCATTTCGTGGACACCTCAGGGTCCAGGCGTGGCCCCGAACCGTGCCAAGGATGCTTTGTGACAGACACAACCTTGGTCACCACTCGGCCTGCAAACGCAACCAAACGTGGAAGTCCTGCTTTTGTGCGCCGGAGCCTCGTCTACATGTTGGCCGAGAAGGGAAAGGGGAACGGTAAAACCCTTGCTCAGCTTTGAAAGGTTTTGAGACGTGAATATTGATGGGAGTCCAGCTTTCTGCGGAGAGGTTATAAACCTCGCGGAAGTTGTCTCACCTGTGGTCGTAGTTGTGGTCGTCTTGGGCCCGTGAGGTGGAGAGTGGATCCCGCCGGTCGGTCTGCGCTCCGGCGGCGCCGCCGGCTGCGCCCCTCGTCCGCTGGATGAGGAAACCTGCGGCCTGTTCTGGTAACTCATGTCCCGTTTGAGTTTAGCTCGACGGTTTTTGAACCAGACCTGTGTGGGGAACCAAACGTGAAGCATGTGTCATAACACCACACGGCAGAGGTTGACTTCTGTGTTTTGGGTGCGTCCCAAGTTGTGGTCCATTGGTGTGAAGTACAAGGCACTCGAGATGCAACGGATTCTGTTCTATGTGTCGGATAGTTCTCGCGCGCACGCACGTGTCAATGTGTGTGTGTGTGTGTGTGCGTGTGTGTGTGTGTGTGTGTGTGTACGCGCTCGTGTGATAAGACCAATGGGTGAGCGGACACACGGAGGTTGGTGAGATGAAGAGGCAAGGGATATTTATCTTTTTCCCCGCGTCCTCACAAGCCTGTCTGAAGGTCCCTGTGCACAATTGCACGTGGTCTGCGTTTGTAGTTTGGTGTGTGTGTGTGTGTGTCTCACCCTGACGACCTCCTCCTTGATGGTGAGCTCCCCCGCCACCTCCTCGCGTCGGTACACATCCGGGTACTTGCTCTCTCGGAACACTTCCTCCAGGCGCTCCAGCTGGAAGAAGACGTCCCACGTGTAGGGAGGGGCAGTACGGAGGTTTAGCAACTGCGTCCGGTCCTTTTTCGACGTACCCCAATCGCCAGGTCGGTGACACAGATACCATTTAGTCACTTCTGATCAATTGGCTCTGCGAGCAAATTCATGGCACATATGATAATCTGGGGCAGCGATCTGGCAATTGGGGCACCGCACGTGCAAAAAAAGGCCGTGCTGAATCTCGTCAGTGTGTTGTGGGACCAATGTGTTGGGGGCATCCAGGGTGGCTTGCATGACGTGCAATGGTGTTGTGTGGGGGTCTGCCCTGTACCCTCGGGCGTGCCCTATGGTACCTGGTGATTCTCACTTCCAGCTTGAACCCTCTTTGCAACACCTTTGATCATCTTAAGTGTGATGGAATAATAACCCCAAGCTGCTATGGGATAGCTTCTTGTACCTGGCTCACTCCGAGCACTCTCTCAGGTGAAGCTGTACCACAGCTTTCACAGGTGAAAGCGGGAAGGTTCAATTACGGGTGACACACACACACACACACACACACACACACACACACACACACACACATTCACACGTCACAATGGTCAAATTGTTCGATGTTTGATCAAAAAGGACTGGACCAATTTTGGAGTCCCTCAGCCCCTCCCCGACGAGATGCTCCCCCACCCCCGAATCCTCACCTGGAACTTGGAAAAGCAGGTTCGGTTCCTCCTGGCTCGGCGCACGCTGCGTTCCTGGTCCATGTCCTGTATGCTGAGGGACGCGGGAGGCGCCGCCAGCAGCTCCGGCTTCACGCCGCCCAGTCCGCCGCCCAGGTACCCCCCGCCCACACCAGCAGGACCGCTGGAAAAGTACTCATCTGCTGGGTTGCCTGGGCGCCCCCCGTACCCTGCAAAAAAATTGATGTTGCAAAGCGTGTGACCAAACCATGCTCGGAATACGTATGATGCGTGCGATCAACAAGGGGGACCAAAGAAAACTTTGCGAACTCACCGTGTGATGACTGAAGATTGTAGTGCGCATGCGCGTAGCTGCTTGGCGGCGTGCTGTCCCACGTGACTGGGGACCCGTGATGGTACAACCCGGCACCCGCTGTCGACTGGTACCCGGGCTCGCCCAGAGTCGGTGAGGAGGTGGACGGTGTGAAGTAGTGGGCGGCGCCGGGGCGGGCGTGGTTCAGGTTGGGGAGGGAGCCGTGGGCGGAGCTGGACCAATCCGCCATAGGGGTGAACGGGTAGGTGGAACTGGGCATGGGCGACACACGGTCCTGAAACGTCAAACTGGGACATTAGTTCAGCGCATGCGCGTGTGTCGTCAGGAGCAACAAGACAAGACACCATCTGTACCTGCGCTGGAGTAAAATCTTTACCTGGTGGTTGCTATGGAAGAACATGGCGTCCTTGATGGCCCAGTTCGACGGGTGCCCGTCAGGCGGCGCCTCTCGGGGACCAGGCAGCGTACCCAGCAGCTCCCCGCGGGGACCAGGCAGCGTACCCAGCAGCTCCCCGCCCAACCCAGTATTCAGGTTTGGCAGTGATGGAGAACCTGAAACGTGGCATCATACATGTCATTGATGGTGGGTTTAGATTGTCGCCCTCGGAGCATGGTGTCTCTGAAAAATTCGCCCCCGTGCTTTACGCGGCAGGCTTCAAAGTTGACATGGGCGTTCTGGAGTTACCGCGCAACCAGATCACAGTTGAGCCCCTGGTGTATGTGAGTGCAGAGCAGTGGACGGTGAGAAGATGAAAACACTCACTGGTGGAGCACGGTTTGAGCGGCGCGCCATTCTCCTGCTTGATGGCGCCACTGCTGAAGGCGCCGTAGTCACGCAGCAGCGGCGGTGCTGTGACGTCATTATAGATGGCGTCGCTCACAGAGGGCGCGTCGAGCGAGCCGCTCATACCTGCATGCGAGATGCCAAGTGCGCTAAAGGCATCAGGGGAAGGGGACTGTGCGCATTTCCCGTGAAAAATGGTGTTTCTTTTCAAAATATACTTGTCCAGGAGTTTTCAAAAGTGTGGAGATGAAACGGAGTATCAGACCTCGTTTGAAAATGTGCATACAGCCCCTTGCGGATGAGGACCAACTTGTTTTGGAAAAAGTTGAAAAAATATATCAAAAACAGGCGCGACTCCGGGAGTGCAAGCAATCGCCGAAAGGGGCGTGGTGACCTCTTTTGCTTTTGTTGTTTCAGCCAGGTTGGGCGCGGGGGGGGGGGGCAAAGACCACCACATGGCCAATGACCTAACAAAAGGGATTGGTCATTAGGGCTGTGACGAAATCCTGGTCTTTGCTTCTGCATGAAGACCACAGCCTTTGTCTGCACAATTTTTCTCCAATTGGTACAAAGGGGACACACAGCTCCAAACAAAAACTGCGCCCACGCCTTGTGTGCACGTGTACGGCCATCCGCGTCGGGGGTCTCCAGGCCAAACCCTGAGCCAGCCCTCAATATTCACCGGGATGAAAATGAGGATGGTGCCCTGGTCTTCTCCTGAAGCCTTTGCCTTCACAACTCCTACACGCAGGTCAAAAAAAAAAAACTGCGCCCGTGGTGCACGCCTTGTGTGCACGTATACGGTCATCCGCGTTGGCGGTCTCCGGACCAGCCCTCAATTCCATAGTGTGAGAATGAGGATCGTGGCAGATGAATCCATGGACACGGCATTTCCGTGAGCAGTTAAATCCACCAGCGTCTTTGGTTTAAACGATGACAAGAGGATTGTTTTCGCAGAAAAATATGATCCGAGCTGTTCGAAAAATCCCAAGTTTGGCAACAGTGCAGCTTGGAATGTCCGAAACTGTCCACAGGATACACGAGAGCTTTGAAGGAAAGCCAAATTTTTGCTGACGTTGTTTTCTTTTACAAAAACACTCACCGCGTTGTGACACGAAAAGATCTGCACCTCCAAACAAAATTTGCCTTTCCTGCTTTGCTGCGTGCATGCAGCACTGAGCCAAATTTTCAAGGAGTCGCCCAAGGGACCCACTGTCCTCTTTTCTGATCAAGCAGACTGACGGTTTCGCGGTTCGGGATGTATATTCGTATAGATGAGCAGCGCGGGGAGGAAACCCCCAAAACTGTGCGAAACTCACTGCCCTCAGTGTTATTCCGAGCAAAGTATGAGTTTTGTCCCTGCGTTGCTCAATGATATTCCGAGCCGCAAAATGGTCAATTCTCACGCACGAGTATTTGGTCACCGTGGCCCACGCTATTTTGGACAAACAAAAAAGAATTGTGCTCACCTATGCTCAGTCCCTCGCTGCGGCAAGAACGTTGCGGGTCATGATCTTGTCCTGCAATTTGCGTCTAGATATAGACACCCAACACACAGCTGCATGCATAAGGAAGGTACTCGGCAAAGGTGCATGCGGTGTGCGGGGAGACGAATTTTGAGATTTTGAGCGAAAATTCCGAAAGTTCTGAACTTGCCCTCTGGGGCGCTGGTGTTCGAATGGACGACGTCGCTTTATCGGAGCAAATTTATACGTCATGCAGAAGTTTATCTGTAATCCACACTGGGGTTGGGAGGTCTGAGGGCAGGGGCATCCGCAGGGCCCCACGCACCCAAAGTTGTCATCACCTTCACAGGGTTGAAAAGAAATTCACAGCAAAGCATTCAGAATGTTCTTCGCAGGCTCCAATTGTTTGGAACTGCAGAAACGCTCGTGTCAACTTGTATCAAAAACAGTCTTGTCGATTCGGCAAGACACTCACGGAAGAAGAAACGAAATTTATGTCAGATTTGGTCCAGAAATATCTTTCCTGGGAACGCACACATTTCGAAGTTGAAAATTTTATTCACATTGTTATTATGTTACTTACCGAGAAATCACTCGAGCGAAGTCCTGGATCCGACCACAAAGTGCACATGCATGCAAATATGCCAACGTGCGGTCACTATTTGGATAGTGATACGAGAAACCGTCCCTTGGTTGCACACTGAATGTCCTCTGACGTTTCCAATTTTAAAATTTCAGCTGAAGTTTAGTTTACAAGCTTGGAAAGAACTTTGCTAAAAACAAAAGCAATTCTCGAGCGGCAAGTTCCAAGCAAAAGTGAAAGACCAAGCCAGAACGCAACTTGTCAAAATTACTTCGCTCGATTGCAATTGGGTGCCGTTGCTAGTGATTGCTCACTGCATGATGAGCAACTGTCCCACCTACCTTTCTTCTTCAACGCAACGTTGCTTGAACAACTTCAAAAAGGGCGGCGCCTTTCAAGTTGGGCAGGTGAGGATGCACCGCTCGCGCGCGCGAAATGAAGCGGTCGCCGCGAACGTTGCCAAGTGGCGGGCTCTGTGACGACTCGCCACAGAACGCGAACTGCATCCCCTTTATACTCTCAATTTTTTTGCCAAGACGCACGTGAAGATTGTCAAGGTCGCTTCATTCACGAAAGAAAACGTGCGCGGGAGGGTCTGCTGACAGATGTGTGAAGGGTGGGTCAATGCTATTTGCGTCATCACGCCTCAGTGATCACGTCCCGTCACTCAAAGATCACGGCCATGGCCAAGGTCACGACAGACGTCGGATCCTCTGGGAGATCATGCAGGGGGAGGCTTCCCCTGTGCCTGTGCCCCTCCCCCTCCCCACCGTCTGCCCCTACGGGTTTTGCGCCTTGTGGTTCGGGCATTGAAAAGATTTGAAGTTGAATTCGGGTATGTCATGCAGGATTGGGTTTGACCCCCCCCCTCTGCCTTCAGTCCTGAATCCGCTCGAGCAGGCTTCCTCCGTCCTTCGCGTTTTCTTCACGTCCACGTGAGCGTCTCAATGCGCGTCGCTTCTGAACAGGAATTTTCTTCCTCGCTTTCCGTGGGCGCGACGCGCTGATGCCAGAATCCCAGTGGGAATCAGAAAAACAGCACGGAACGCAGGCGACAGGACTCCACTGCAGTACACAACTTCTATGAGCTGCAGTTGAGTTTCTGGCGTGAACGTGCAGCGTGTGTTCTTCGTGCACAATGCGGCATAGCACGAAAGAAAAATGACTCAATGCCCCCCCCCCCAGAAGTAAAACTTCCTGGCCAAATTTTTGCAACGCACCGACTACGAATCGTATGCCTCGGCGTGTCTCAGGCAATCGCGCTATGGGTGCGTGATGTACAGATCCCCCCCCCTCCTCGGTCCAATTTTTCGAATTACAGTATGGCAAAAGTTTGCAAGTTTCCTGTCAGGCCAAATGGGAGAGATTTTGCGTGTCAGCTGAAAACGAAAACTTTTCAGGCGAACAGGCAAAATTGCTAGTTTGGCAAAACCTGCACGTTTCCCGTCATGCAACCAGGAAAGTGCAACACCGATTCGGCGTGTGCCTGCACTGCCAAGTGTTCTTGTTTTGTTCTCAAAGCCCCACTGGAAACTGCGACAAGTTGGTGTTGTCGAGTTATTGACAGGCTCTGCAGTGATATTGTACCTCCCTGTGTGGGATGAATTCCAATCGATGCTCAATAACGATGTCGCAGGGCCCACACATAATCCCCTTAGCATCAGGACGCACGCCTCCAGCCCCGCCGGTTCCGAACCTTGCGCTGTGGAGACGCCGCGCATCGCAGACGCACTTTTTCGACGTCATTTGGGGTTTTCACACATGCAGGCAGATTTTTTTCACGATGGCGTCAAAATTTTGACGCGCGGGCGTCAAATTTAACATGACGCCCAATGGAGAGTGTCAAAAAATGGTCCAGTCCGTTCTTGCCATCGCGTCAAAATTTTGACGCCGCGTCACTTGTGTGAAAACCCCTGTTTAGTTTGTGCACATGTGAACCAAATTAGAGGAATACTTCCTTTTGGTTTGTGTATACGTTCTGCCGATCAACAACGTCCTAATATTGTGACGCTGACGTCATGCCTTACACTCCTCCCCATTTTATTTATTTGGTTTTGGTACTGCAGCAGCTTGTTTCCAATCTGACCACAGCTTGGCCAAAATAG